>Ga0194111_10006431_pt1 | contig 13354 bp, 14 predicted proteins | sample TA2KigC300mmetaG_FD_146194 | JGI IMG/M metagenome (GOLD analysis project Ga0194111, IMG submission 146194) | Freshwater microbial communities from Lake Tanganyika, Tanzania - TA2015033 Kigoma Deep Cast 300m | ecosystem: Environmental > Aquatic > Freshwater > Lake | place: Tanzania: Lake... | reverse complement strand
AGATTATGAACAGGCTCTAAGAAAATTATGAAGGAAAGAAAAAAGAACAAGTGAATCGAAAAATAAGATACCACATTTCAGTATATATTTCAAGTCCTTGTGTTAGGTATACCACTCCATGTTTCCGATATCGCTTTTTCTTAACTGGTACGTGTGATATAATAAAAAGCAATATGAGATGGGGAAACGCCTCTCGTTGTCAGTTTTTATTATTTTATTTTTCATATTTATATGATTCTCTATATTATTCTCGCAGTTGTTGTCGCTATTGCCTTGTGGGTTATATTCTCCTACAACAGTTTTGTGAGCCTTGTAAAGCGCACAGAAGAAGCATGGGCGGATATTGATGTCCAACTCAAACGTCGCTATGACCTTATCCCCAATCTCGTGAATACGGTAAAGGGATATGCTACGCATGAAAGCGCAACATTTGAGAAAGTAACAGAAGCACGTACAAAAGCAATGGGTGCACAAACACTTGCCGAACATGCCGAAGCAGAAAACATGCTTGCGGGTACACTCAAGTCACTTTTTGCTGTCGCGGAACAATATCCCGACCTTAAAGCGAATACAAACTTTCTTGAACTTCAACGTGAATTGTCTGATACAGAAAATAAAATCCAAGCCGCACGTCGCTTTTACAACGGTAATGTGCGTGACTTGAACACGATGATAGACATGTTCCCTTCAAATGTGATTGCAAGCATGTTCAAGTTTAAGTCTCGTGAATTCTTTGAACTTGCTGAAGGTTCCGCAGAACGTGAACCCGTTGCTGTTTCGTTTTAAGGATCTTCCATCTTTTATTTGTTAATGTTTTTTCCTATGATTTTCATCGGAGCACTTCTTATTGTTACTGGTATTGTGTTTCTTCTCACGAATCTCGGTATTATTTCCTCTGTTGATATGAATATCTTCTGGCCGATTCTTGTTATCGCGCTGGGAGTCCATCTTCTTCTCCGTCGGAAGTGGTAGAACGACATTGCTGTTTTTGAGTTCTTTTGTACGACACGCATGCCAACACTGTACACACAACAAGATAAGAATATTGGGCGGACATGGTTTCTCATGTTCACGTTTGTGTTTGTTGTGATTGCTATCGGCTGGGCGGCATCATGGTATTTCAATGATCCTCTTATACTGACAGGGTTTGTCTTTTTCAGTATTATCATGAACATTGGTAGTTTTTGGTTTTCGGATAAGATTGTGCTTTCAACAGCTGGTGCGCATGAAGCCGATTCTGTTACGTATTTGGAACTTCATCGTATTGTTGAAAATCTCGCCATCACCGCAGGACTTCCAAAGCCACGGGTATATATTGTGAATGATCCGTCACCTAATGCATTTGCGACTGGGCGTAATCCAGAACATGGAGTCGTGGCGGTGACAACAGGACTTTTGTCGCTTCTTGATCGTAGTGAACTTGAAGGCGTTATCGCACACGAACTTTCGCATATTGGCAATCGTGATACGCTTATTGCTACTGTCGCTGCCGTGCTTGTTGGTTTTGTTGCTCTTATTTCAGACGTTCTCTTGCGCGCGCATTTGTGGGGTGGGGGAGACGATGACCATGGTGATGGTCGTATACGTATCATCATGATGCTCGTGGGAGTCATACTTGCCATTCTCGCCCCTATCTTTGCGCGACTGTTACAACTTGCCATTTCGCGTAAACGAGAGTTTCTCGCTGATGCTTCGGGTGCGCTTCTCACGCGATATCCCGATGGTTTGGCATCTGCGTTGCAAAAGATTTCTGGTGCTGCGACACCTCTTCGTCATGCCAATCAAGCAACTGCGCATTTGTATATTGAGAATCCATTTTCTCGTCATGGAAAGGTAAGTGGCATGGCGTCGCTCTTTATGACTCATCCGCCAGTAGAAGCACGTATCGCCGCCCTTCTCGGTAAGAGAGAAAACGAAGAAGTATAATGTGTATTTTTTTTCTCATACTAACCTCCTAATTTTCTAATCTCCTAACATACTAACTTCATGTCTTACCAAATCGCACACAGAGGATGGTCGCAAGATGACCCAGAAGAGAATACACGCGCTGCGTTTCGTCGTGCCGAAGAAGCAGGTGTACACGGTGTTGAGTTTGATGTGCGGTGGAGCGATGCACGCGCGGAGCCAGTGGTGTGTCATTATCCGTGGCAAGAAAAAGATGCAGAGTCACTTGATCAGGCGCTCGCATTTCTTTCTACGACAACGTTCTCCATTCTTCTTCTTGAACTCAAAGAATACCATCCGTTTTTGTGGTCAGAAATTAAACGCCTGCTTTTGTATTATGGGATTATGGACAGAACAGTTATTTTTGCCTTTCCACGTGTGGCAAAAAAGTTTCCTTGGGAAACACGTGACAAAATGCGTCTCGGTATTATCTCCATCTTCCCATGGCGCGTGGGACATTATGCCAAATTAAAGCCGGCAGTTATTTTGTTTGGATATGATAAGCGTGCGTGGACACAACTACTGTTCCGTCTGTTTTGGTGGGACGCCACTATGCGCAAGATGTTTCGTATGCATCCCAATGTTGGATTTATCATCGGTGTCGCGCAAAATGACAAACATATCGCGCGTATAGAAAATCTTGAAGGGCTGATGGGGTATACGGTGGATAAAAATGAAAAGATAAAAAAAGAAAAGAAAAAATAGAAGGAAGAATAAGAAAAAGAAGCGCTCTCTGCTCAACAAAAATCCGCGCCTTTTGAGGGGTGCGATTTTTGTTGAACTTTCCTTACGGACAGCGGACTGAAAGTACGTTAACCTATGAAATGTTATGAAATATTGCAAAAATATTGACAAGAATATGGCAACTATGATACTATAGGAAATATGGATAAAATTGAGACACAAAAGAAAATGCTTTCTATTGGTGAAGTGGCAGAAATATTTGGTATTCATCAAGATACGCTTCGTAATTGGGAGAAAAAAGGGCTTATCACCCCGCTTCGTGTGGGACCTCGTAAAGACCGTAAATATAAACCGGAGGATATTGAGCGTATTGCAAACGATAAAAGTATCGTCAAAGACCTCGGTGTTCCCCGCACGGATGATTCAGGGAAAATGAATCTCACCCAACTCAAGCAATTTCTATGGAAAAGTGCCGACATTTTGCGTGGAAAGATAGACAGCTCAGACTACAAGAAATATATTTTCGGACTTCTTTTTTACAAACGCATCAGCGATATGTGGGATGAAGAATATAAAAAAGTTCTTGAGGAATATCATGATGAAGAAATCGCTCGCGCAGACCACAATCACCGCTTTCAAGTTCCAAAAGACTGCAGGTGGGAAGTAATACAAAAGCAAGCGGAAGGCATCGGTCATAAACTCAACGAGATTTTTGATAAACTCACCAATGCAAATAGTCCAAAGCTAGACAAGATTTTTGACGACCTTGATTTTGCAAACAAAGACAAATTCCCCAACGAAACACTTCAACGTCTCATCAATCACTTCTCACAGCACAATTTTGGGGACAATTACATCAGCTCTGACCTTCTCGGCGACGCATACGAATATCTCATTGAACAATTCGCGGCAGATGCAGGCAAAAAAGGAGGCGAGTTCTATACCCCCCGTGAAGTTGAGCGTGTCATCATAACTATTCTCAAACCCCACGAGAAAGACCACATCTACGACATGGCAGTTGGCTCGGGCGGTTTCCTCTTGGAGGCGTATCACCATCTCAAAAATGAAGCGGGAGAAAAGAAGGCCCGCTCGCTCTATCTCTACGGTCAAGAAATAAATATCGGGACATACGCGATTGCGAAAATCAATATGTTCCTCCACGGACTTGATAGCGCGGATATCCAGCGTGGAGACACGCTTGCCGATCCGAAGTTCCTCAATCCCGACGGCTCACTCAAAACATTTGATATCTGCGTGGCAAATCCACCCTATTCAATCAGTGAATGGGAGTATGAGATTTTTAAGCATGATAAATACGGACGAGTAGCGGGTTACGAAATGCCTCCAGCAAAAAAAGCAGACTACGCCTTTGTGCTTCACATGGTGAAGTCTATGAATGAAAACGGTCGTGCTGGTATCGTGCTTCCGCACGGCGTGCTTTTCCGTGGTGGTGCAGAAGGGCGTATTCGTGAGGAGCTTATCAAGAATGACCTGATAGAAGCCATCATCGCCCTCCCAGCCAAGCTTTTTTATGGTACAGGTATTCCGGCGGCGATTGTGATATTCAACAAAAACAAGCCGGAAAATCACAAGAATAACATCCTCATTATTGATGCTGAGCAGGACTACGAGGAAGGTAAAAACCAAAACCGCCTGCGCAAGGCAGATATTGGGAAAATAGTGTCAGCGTTTGAGGGCTACCGAGATATTGAAAAATACGCTCGCGTGGTGGACATCAAGGAGCTTGAAGAAAACGAATTCAATCTCAATGTTCGTCGCTATGTAGAAAATGGCGAGGATGAGGAGGTGGTGGATGTAAAAACGGTATGGAGTGAAATGAAAGAAATTGAAAAAGATCGCGAAGCGATTGATAGGAAGGTCGAGGGGTATCTAAAGGAGTTAAAATATTAATATGGACTGGTATACTTTTTTTATATCAATAATTGGTTCAGGGGTCGTGACGGCTATTGTTAATGGCCTCATGAATTATCATACACAAATTCGATCAATCAAAGAGTCTGGTTTATATGCGAAGAGAGTAAATGTTTTGGATGAGATGATGAAAAGGATGGAACGACTTCATAGGTTGACGGGTGAGCTAGTTTCTTTTTTTCAAGAAGACGGATCAGATGGAGCCGAAAATGAACGCAGAAAAAAAGTTGTTGACGCTCTCAATTATTTTTCAGTTTATTATCAACGGAATCGTCACTATTTGTCAAAAGATTTATCAAAGGCAATTGATAGTCTTCGCGATGAGTACAAAAAAGTTTTTATAACTTTTTCATATGAAGCGCGTATTCCTGGTGAACGACCAGATTTGAAAAAGTGGAGAGAAACGGTAGAAACCTACCAAAAAGTTCTTGTAGAGAAAAAAGAAGAAATTTCAGATGATTTTCGGAAGTTAGTAGGTGTAAAATAATATTTTATAAGTAACTTTTGTAAAAGAATTAAAAGATAACTTATTGATAATTATGATTTCAACAGATATGGATGTTGAGAATAAAATGTAAGAACAAAAATCGAATGATAGCAATAAGAGAAAAACAAACAGGTCGTCAATTATTTGTTAGAACTAAGATATTAAATTTATGGCACAAGAACAACAGACACAGGAAACCAAAATAATGAGTAAGCACGATTTCTATTTTGAAACTCCGCTTTACGAGGCTGTGATTTTAGTTGAATTGGAAGACGACCCCTTTTATGGGGACGTAGATGCCTATAGTGCAAAGAACAGTAGCGAAACGACTTATTCAATCAGAATTGAGCCAACAGATACATGGAGCGATTGGTCTAAAGAAAAACACAATAGTGTTGATATCGGATTTTTCTTGGTGACATTGCAATGTAAACGGAAAAGTAATGACATATTACGCTTTGTTATCTTTAGAAGTAGAGAAATAGTAATGAAGATTGGGCAGTGGCCGTCATTGGCAGATCTGCAATTTGCAGAAATTGCTAAGAAATATGACAAGGTATTACCTGCGGAAGATTTAAAAAATCTTAAAAAGGCAATTGGGCTTGTCGCTCACGGAGCAGGTGCCGGCTCATTCGTCTACCTTAGACGGATATTTGAGAATCTAATTCTTGAAACATATACAAATAATGCTAGCGCTACAAAAGTAAACGAAGGCGACTTCAAAAAGCAACGAATGATGGATAAAGTTGAAACACTGAGAGCATTTCTTCCAAGTCAACTTGTAGAAATGAAGGGCGTCTATTCCATCTTGAGTAAGGGTGTACATGAATTAACAGAAGAAGAATGTTTACGATATTTCGCACCAATCAAGCTCTCCATTGAACTAATTCTTGACCAGAAGATTGAAGAGGCAAAAAAGAATGAGAAAGATGCGATGGTAAAAAAGCAACTGCAACAAATTCAGCAAGAAATTGCAACAGATAAAGAAGATGAAGACTAACACTTCACAACAAAATATTCCGGACGGGTGGAAACTCAAAAAATTGAGTGATGTTTTGGATTATGAAAGACCAGACGCCTACATTGTTAAAAGCACAAGTTACAGTAACAAAGCAAAAACACCAGTGCTTACCGCAAACAAATCTTTTGTCTTGGGACATACAGACGAAGATTTTGGTATTTATGAAAATGTTCCAGCAATTATTTTTGATGACTTCACTACGGACAGCAAGCTTGTAGACTTCCCATTTAAGATCAAGTCATCCGCGATCAAGATTTTGAAAGAAAAAAATAAAGATATAGACTTGCACTTTGTTTTTGAAAAAATGAAGTCAGTGAACTTTCCAACTGGTAGTCATAAGCGATTTTATATTTCTCAATATCAAAATTTAGAGATTGTTCTCCCCTCAATCAAAGAACAGCAAAAGATTGCGGAAATTTTGGGGACGGTGGATGAGGATATTGCGAAAACGCAGGAAGTCATTGAGGCGACAGAAAAGCTCAAGCGCGGGCTGATGCAACAACTTTTTACGCGCGGAATTGGGCATACAAAATTCAAGGAAACAAAAATCGGACAGATTCCGGAGGAGTGGGAGGTTGGGAAAGTCGGTGATTTATTTAAGTCTGTTATAGGCGGAGGAACCCCATCGAGAAAAGAAACAAAATATTGGAATGGAGATATTCCTTGGATGACAGTTAAAGATATGTCAAACAAAAAATATATTCATGATACAGAGGAATACATAACAGAAGCTGGTCTTAAAGAAAGCTCCTCTAGTTTAATTCCAGAAAATAATCTTATTACGTCAACGAGAATGGGTATCGGGAGGGTTTATATAAATAAGGTTCCTGTTGCTATAAATCAAGATCTAAAAGGATTAATTCCAAAGGATGATTTTATTCTTGATTATACCTATTGGTTAATTCTTTCGGTTGCGAAACAACTTGAGGCGAAGGGTACTGGCAGCACAGTAAAAGGTATTAGATTAGAAGATTTCAAATCTTTGGAAATAGCTTTAACTACAAATAAAACTGAGCAAAAAGAAATTGCAGAAATTCTTTCATTTGTCGATGAAAAGATTTCGGTCAATAAGAAATTAAAAGAAAAACTTACTCTTCTCAAGAAGGGTCTGATGCAGGATTTGTTGAGCGGAAAAGTGAGAACAAATGTATAATGAATATTTATATGGACATACAAGATTTAAAAAAGAATTTTATAAAGGATGAATTGCAAATTACCGAAGAATACGGGAAAGTTTTCGCCTTTATAGACTTTTCAAATGTAAATAAGTGGTTTGAAAATGATGACCGAGACCTGGAAAATGAATTACTCGTTGAGGGAAAGAAAGTCTCTATATATCTTGAAGGACTAAAGTCATTCGTGGATATTTTTAGTGAACGAACCAGAATATATTATGGTGAAAATCCTCAAAATGAAAAATCTCTTAATTTTACTCATGCAATGCGTAAGATTTTTGGAAAACGAGATGTGATGACTAAAGACATTCAGAAAATAAAACATTATTTTGAGACAAACGAAGACACTCCTGAAAAGTATGTTGAAACGGATGCGGACGGTAAAAAGTTTATAGAAATCAGAAAGTCAAACTTTGACGTTGAAATATCCGTAGATGCTCTGAAGATGTTTGAACATTACAATACGTTTTGTATTTTTTCTGGTGACGCTGATTTTGTATATCTGAACAATTACTTAAAAAAGAAAGGCAAAAAGATTATTATTGTGAAAGGCGGACATATTTTGTCAAAATTTAGAACATCTGCTGATATTGTTATCAATGCTCAAGATATTAAGAAATATATAACAAAGATTGAGGATAAAAAACAAAGACCTGACTGAGTCAGGTCTTTGTGGAAAGCATTCCAGGATTAACCCCTGGCAGGTATGAGCACAGTGTATAGAATTCACCCTGTAAAGTCAAGAGTTTTATCCACATCAATGAAAACCTATGAAATTCAACGAACAATACACAGTAGAAAATTACATCATCAAGTTTATTAAAGATAGACTCGGTTTTGAGTACATAAAGCCAGAGGAGTTTGCAAAACTTCGTGATCTTGAGAGCGAGTATATTGTTACTCCGCTTTTGGAGCGCGCCGTAGGCGCGCTCAATCCTGACGCGAGCGAAAGCGAGCTCAAAAATGTCATTCGCGAAGTGAGGAAGATTGATAATAACGAGGACTTTTTGAAAGCACTTCGTGAAGGTATCAATCTCAAAAATTCTGTGACAGGAAAAAAGCACGACTATAAACTGCTTGATTTTGATGTTCCAGAGAACAATCATTTTGTCGTTACCAATCAACTCTATTTTGAAGGTGATACAGAAAATATCCGTCCGGATATTATGATTTTTGTAAACGGCTTGCCACTCGTGGACATTGAAGCAAAAAGTCCGACCGCTTCGGAAGGAGTAAGTTTTGAAAACGGTATTGACCAAATCAAGCGATATGAGAAAGTAGCTCGCAAGTTATTTATCCCGAACTGTTTCAATATCGCAAGTGACGGACTTAAAACAGTATATGGAGCAACCGGCGCGCCAAAGCAATATTTCCTCCAGTGGCGAGATGAGGATATAGAAAAAGAACTTGGGGGAGAATTGGAAATGTCACTCTTTTCACTTCTTTCAAAAGAAAACTTTTTAGATATTGTGCAGAACTTTATCTTATTTGAGAAAGAGAAAGAGAAATTGGTGAAGAAGATCGCTCGCTATCAGCAAATGCGTGCGACGAACAAGATTGTGGAGCGCGTGGTAACTCGCGAAAAGCGACAGGGGCTCATTTGGCATACACAAGGGTCGGGCAAAACGCTCACGATGTATTTCACAGCATGGAAATTGCGTTTTAATAAGCATTTGGAAAATCCCAAGGTGTTTATTTTGGTTGATCGCGTAGATTTGGATGACCAGATATTTGAGACATTCATTAATGCCGGAGGAAAAAACATCGTTCGTGTGACTTCCCGCAAGGATTTGGAGGAAAAAATCCAATCACCGGAGAAAGGTATTTTTATCACAACTATTCAGAAGTTTTCTGAACTTGGAAATGAAGTTGAGAACTTGGACGAGAATGTAATTATTCTTTCTGACGAGGCGCACCGAGGTGATGAGGGTGTGTCGGGCATCAATATGAGAAATGCGTTCAAAAAAGCATTCTTCTTTGGTTTCACCGGAACACCTGTTGATAAAACTCATACAAACACGTTCCGAAATTATGAGGGCGAAGGAAAGCGATACTTGGACTATTACTCTATCCAGCAAGCCATTGATGATGGGGCGACAATCCCTGTAACTTATGAAGCGCGTCTCTCAAAGTTTTCTATTGATGAAGAAAAACTCGATCAGCAATTTGAAGAAATCGCTGGCGATTTGTCGGACAAGCAAAAGACAGAACTCGTAAAGAAATATGGCAAAAAGGCGGCGTTGGTAAAACTTCCAAAACGAATGGAAGCCGTGGCAAGGGACATTGTGGAGCATTACAAGCTCTATGTGGAGCCAAACGGCTTTAAGGGGCAAATAGTGGCGTATGACCGCGAAGCAGTAGCGACCTACAAAAAGCTCCTCGATAAGCTCGTACCTGCTGAATGGTCAGCTGTGGTGTACTCACCCGGAGATCCGAATAGTGATGCGGATGACTTGAAGGCGTATAACACGAGCAAGCGTGAAAGGGAACAGATAATTGAGAAATTCAAAGACCCGAAATCATCTCTCAAATTCCTTTTGGTGTGCGATATGTTGCTCACCGGCTTTGATGCACCGATTGAACAAGTGATGTATCTTGATAAGCCACTTCGCGACCACAATCTGCTCCAAGCTATTGCGCGCACAAATCGTGTGTATAGAAACAAGGAAGCAGGAAAGATTATTGACTACTACGGAATTACTCGCAACCTTTATGATGCACTTGATTTTGATGAGAATGTTATTGATTCCGCGATGATTGATATTGAACGCGTGAAAGCACGATTCTCTGATGTTTTGGGTGATGTGATGAAAGTATTTACGGGAGTAAATATTGAAGACCCATCAATGGATAATCTTCGCCGATGTTTGAAGATTTTTATTGATAACCAAGACAAGCAGAAATACTTTGTTGAGAAGTATATGAAGCTCAAAAGTTTGTTTGAGTTTCTTTCACCTGATCCGTTCCTGAAGCAGTATATTAGGCCCTTTGAGTGGGTAACGAGTTTCTATCTGGCATTTTTGAAAGAATTTCAAAGTGAGGATGATAGGTACTTACTTGAAGAATATGGAGAAAAAGTCCGCGAACTCATACAAAAGAGTAACATCATTGATTACGAAGGAATCACTAAGAATTTCCGCGAACTTCGCGTAAATGATTTGTATACACTTGAGCGACTCAAAGGAATGGATGAGGAAGAAAAGGCGCTTAACCTTGAGAAGATGCTCAAGCAGGAAATTTCTATCAATCTTGATGAGAATCCTGCATATCAGAAGTTTAGCGAGAGACTGACGGCTATTCGTCGCGAGTTTGAACAAAATCAAATTGACCTTGCTGAACGAATTCGTCGCTATGAGGAGTTGATGAGTGATATAAAGACAAAAGGAGACGAGGCAAAAGATTTGGGGCTTGATTTGAAGGAATACGCGCTATATGTTATATCGCAAGAATTTGTATATGGAGGCAAGGATGAAGTGATTAAGGAATTTGTTAAAGAACTTCGGATTCGTATTGAGGATGACTTAGATAGTGGATGGCAAGAATCCTCAAAACGAGATGTGTTTGTGAAGGATATAAAACAAATCTTGCAGGAACTCATTTTGCGAGATTATAAAGATAGATTTGTTGTCAAAGATTTTCCAAAGTTTTTGAATCGCTTGGTTGATATTATTACTAAGAAATTTTAGAAATTATGGAAAAGAATATATCCTACAAACTAAAAAGAAGTAAGAAGGCAAAAAGGATGAGGATTGCAGTGTATTGTGATGGCAGTGTTGTTGTTACAAGTCCTTTGGGTGTGGAGCTGCCACTTATTGAAAAATTCATTGCTGAAAAAAAGCAGTGGGTTTATGATAAAATTCAGTTTTTTAAAAATGTTGATAGTAAAGCGATCCGCGCATCTTCATATGAGGATTATTTAGAAAACAAAGATAAGGCGCTTGCTCTCGTGCAGAACCGCGTGAGGTACTTTAACAAATTGTATGGTTTTTCTTTTAACAATATTTTTATCAAAAATCAAAAAACTCGTTGGGGTAGTTGTTCAAATAAAAAGAACCTCAATTTGAATTACAAAATTGTTTTTTTACCAAAGAAACAACAAGATTATATTATTGTACATGAGATGTGTCACCTGAAAGAATTTAATCATTCAAAAAAGTTTTGGGCACTTGTAGAAAAAGCTCTTCCTGATTATTCAGAGATTAAGAAAGAACTCCGTAATCATGAGTTATATTATAAATAATCTTGATTTGAAAATCACCACCCAGACAGGGCGGGATTTTCAAATGCGGGCCATGCGGGTTAAGTACCAGAGTGGTGAGGCAACGTAAGGGTGTTTTAGCAGAGTCTTGGAGGTTGAAATGATGTATGTGGGTCAGCTACCTAAATTAGGGTAATTCAAGTAATTCTAACTTTTTATACAAGTCTTCGAGATCAACAAAGGAGATTGTCTTCTTTGCCATTTCTTGAACAAAAGTCGTGTGCACATCTTCTTTTTTTGCAAGAATAATCTTCTTGCCTTTTGCGTAGGCATATCCCAACTCGAGAAGCATTCCTTCGCTTTTTTCCTGAGATTTAACAAAAGCGAAGACATAGTCTGATTCATCAAGCTCCTTAAGGGCGTAATCAAGTATTTGTTTGTAGGAATAATTTTCTTTTTGGAAAAAATCATTATGCCCAAACGAACAAAAAACTGAATGACCTTTGTTTTCAAACAAGGAAGTAATCTTCACTAAAATTCCTCTCAAGACAGAAAGGTCTTCTCCTGTATAGCGATAAGAAATAAATATTTTCATAATATAAACACTTGGGTCACCTTTAGGGTGCCCCACATGGCGGTGACGATGTCCCGAAGTTAGAACCGAAGCGGCTCGATTTCAGGAGTGTTGATAAAATTGTACCAGATTTACGGAGAATCTACAAAGAAAACCCACGCTTCTTTGAAGTTCCTACTTTTGCCCAAAAACAATATTAGCCACCTGTTCAACTTCCTTATCAGAGAGTTTTGAACCCTCAAGACGAGTAGGTGCACCGGCAGATGCTATAAGAGTTGTACGACGAAGCTCCACCAAACGTTCTAGTGAGATGCCGATATTCTTTTTTATGTTCGTAGCTTTTTTCATAATAATATTAACAATAACAGGTTATTGAATCGGCATAATTTCTACGCCACTGTCTTTATATTCTTGATATATGTGTCTCACCATTCTCGATTCTACTGGACTACAGAAAAATACATTATCGCCAAAAGAAGATGGCACGTCCCATAAGTCATGCTCGATAGTACATCCCCACATCCACTTGGAAATAACCTTAGCCGGTGAGCGCATAATGCCTCCATGCGTGATTGCTTTGAAAGCATCTTCATAGAACACCAAATCTCCCGCTTCAGGTTTATCTTTCGCCTGAAGGACTCCTTTCGAAAGTAAGTACCTTACGAATTCTTTTTGAATTGGATTTTGTCCGCCGAGAAATTCTCGATCTTTCTCGAGTCCAAAGGCATACACAAAGCAGTTGTAATTCCCAGATAAAGCAGGTGGTGGAGCAACAATTTCTAGTTCCGTAGGTAATTGTGGGCGGATATGCTTCTCAAACTCCTCAGGCACCCACCACTTGTTACCCCCTTCGGTTTCGATTATTTCCGTTAGTTTTTGTCTCTCGATTTTGTTCATAGTTTGAATCCCTCCGGGGTTCTTACATTTTATCACTTTCCCGTTTTGAAATCTAACTTAAAACAAGGGTATTTTTACTGTCACTTTCTAAAATTACTGGCGGAGAGGAAGGGATTCTCTCCTTACAGGAGGAGTTTTGGTTTCCCATTTTTTCGGAGCAGAGCTCCTCAAAAATATAGGAGAACCTTTTCGAATCCCTTCCCGCAGGCAAAGCAGTTTGCCTGCTCTCTCCGCTCAACAAAAATCGCACCTAGAAAAGTGCGGATTTTTGTACGAGCGGAGAGGAAGGGATTCTCTCCTTACAGGAGCAGTGCAGGTTTCCCATTTTTTCGGAGCAGAGCTCCTCAAAAATATAGGAGAACCTTTTCGAATCCCTTCCCGCAGGCAAAGCAGTTTGCCTGCTCTCTCCGCTCAACAAAAATCGCACCTAGAAAAGTGCGGA
>Ga0194111_10006427_pt1 | contig 13359 bp, 9 predicted proteins | sample TA2KigC300mmetaG_FD_146194 | JGI IMG/M metagenome (GOLD analysis project Ga0194111, IMG submission 146194) | Freshwater microbial communities from Lake Tanganyika, Tanzania - TA2015033 Kigoma Deep Cast 300m | ecosystem: Environmental > Aquatic > Freshwater > Lake | place: Tanzania: Lake... | reverse complement strand
CTACCGTCAGGACTTCAACTTCGACCCGCTCCGCTACTGGCAGGCGGCCGACACACCTGATCGCGTCGGCATGACGGAGATCAAACACGTCACTGGGCTGTACGCATTCTGGGATGAGCTGCGGGCACGACATCCCGGCCTGTGGATTGACGTGTGCGCCAGCGGCGGCCGGCGGATTGACCTGGAGACGATCTCGCGGGCGCTGCCGCTGTGGCCCAGCGACTTCCCCGACATCATCGGTCTGCCCTACGGGCTGGGCCTGCACGTGGGCGACCAGTGCATCAACGCCGGGCTGGCGCGTTGGGTGCCGCTCTTCGGCGGCGGCGTGTGGAACTTCGCGCCCTACGCCGTGCGCAGCCAGATGATCGGCGGCTTCAACATCGGTTGCGAGATTGATCTCGCCCGGTTCTCGATGGATAGCCCCCAGGAGGTCGCGCCGAAGGAAGTGCTGGCGCATGGTCATTTCATCTGGGATGAGGCGTTCTCGCACGAGCTTGCCCGCCAGGCCATCGCCGAATGGTGCAGCATCCGGCCCTTCTTCACCGGCGACTTCCACCTGCTCGTCCCGCTGACCGTCTCCGAGCACGATTGGTGCGCGTGGCAGCTCCACCGCGGCGACCTGGGGGCCGGCGTCGCCGTGCTCTTCCGCCGCCACCGCAGCCCCTTCCCGACCGCCACCGTCAGCTTACGCCAGGTCGAGCCGGACGCGGAGTATGAGGTGAGCGTGAGTCCGGGGTATGATCCGGCGCCGGCAGTCAAAATGAAGGGGTGGGCGTTGCAGGAGATGGCGGTGACGATCCCGGAGCGGCCGGGGAGTTTATTGGTGCGCTACCGACTGATCACGGATCGGGCCTGAGTAAGCAGCCAGCCGCAGCGGATGAAAGACGTGAGAGGTGAATGCAACTGCTGTCAAGGAATCGGCGGCGCCTGGCTCACGCCGCCGCGCCGCATCGTCTTCGTCACTTGCAAAACGCGGGCATTTCGCTGTAAAATGTAAACTGGATAGATTTTTCAAGAAACATATCTTCCTGTCCCCCATCATCTTCCGAGGCAATCATGAAAATCACAGACATCAAGACCTACCCGGCCTGGGTGGGCCGGCGCAACCAGCTCATCGTCAAGGTGGAGACGGACGAAGGGATCGCCGGCTGGGGCGAATCGGGCCTCTCCGGCCGCGAGCTGGCGGTGATCGGCGCGGTGCAGCACTACCGCGAGTGGCTCATCGGCCGCGACCCGATGAGAATGGGCGCGCTGTGGCAGGAGATGTACCGCAGCCAGTACTTCGAGGGCGGCCGCGTGCTGAGCGCGGCGATCTCGGCGCTCGATATTGCGTTCTACGATATCGCGGGCAAGGCGCTCGGTGTGCCGGTCTATCAGCTCCTCGGCGGCAAGCAGCGCGACTTCGTGCCGTGCTTCGCCACCGTCGGCATGGGGCCGAAGATGATCGAGGACGCGCAACTGCTCCTCGACCGCGGCTGGAACGTCATCCGCACCGGCATCGGCCACCCGGAGACGGACGACCCGGCGCTCTTCGAGCCGCGCGAATCCATCCCGATGACCGCCACCGCGCTGACCAAACTGCGCGAGGCGTTGGGGCCGGGGCCGGTGCTCGGCATTGACTACCACCACCGCCTGAGCGTGGCCGAGGCGGCCTCTTTCTGCCAGCGGATGCCCTCCGGCACGCTCGACTTCCTGGAGGAGCCGATCCGCGACGAGACGCCGGAGGCCTACGCGGCGTTGCGCACCATGACCGACGTCCCCTTTGCCATCGGCGAAGAGATCTCCAGCAAGTGGGGCTTCCTCCCGTACATCGAGCGCGGGCTGACCAACTTCGTCCGCATTGACGTGTGCAACGTGGGCGGGCTGACCGAATCGCTGAAGGTGGCGGGCTGGGCCGAGGCGCACTACATTGACCTGATGCCGCACAACCCGCTCGGCCCGATCTGCACCGCGGCCACGGTCCACCTGGCCGCGGCGGTGGCGAACTTCGCCTGGCTGGAAGCCCGCGCCACGCCGACCGAGAACCTGGGCTTCGACGATGGGGAGTGGTTCCCGGTGCAGCTCAAGCTCGAGGGCAGCCGTTACCGCGTGCCCGACGGCCCCGGCCTGGGGGTCGAATTCAACGAGGCGCGCGCCCAGGGCCAGGCGTTCAAGTTCTGGGAAGCGCCGCATCTGCACCGGCGAGATGGGTCGCATACGAATTGGTGAGCGAATCAGCGAATAGGCGAATCAGCGAATCGAAGATCCAGGCTCGGCGCTCCGGAATAGAGGCTTCAGCCGGTTTCTTGGTCAGCGCGAGTGACCGGCTAAAGCCTCGACTCCAGAAGATTAGCTGAGTTAACGATGAAGTCCCAGTGACTGTCGCGTTCGCTGACGACCAGCGGCTGCGGCCGCTTCTCATCTTCAGCCGGGGGTTTGCAACCCCCGGACGGCAGTGGCAATGGAAGAAACGAAAATGGATTTGACTCAATTCAGCCTGGCCGGGAAAACCGCCCTGGTGACGGGCGGGAACAGCGGGATCGGGTTGGGGATTGCGAAGGGGCTGGTGAAGGCCGGGGCGCGAGTGGCGATCAGCGGCCGCAAGGCTGACAAAAACGCCGAGGCGCTGGCGGCCCTGGCCGAGGTCGGCGGCGCGGACGCGGGGCAAGCGTTCGTCGTGGATCTGGAGGAGACCGACGGCATCCCCGCGTTCTACGAGCGCGTCTCGGCGGCGCTGGGCGGGCTGGACATCCTGGTGAACAGCGCAGGCATCACCTATCGCAGCCGGGCGGATCAGACGCCGCTGGCGGAATACGACCGCGTGCTGCGGGTCAACCTCCACACGCCCTACGTCCTCTCGCAATGCTTCGCCCGCCAGCACATCGCCGACCGCAAGCCGGGCAGCATCATCCTGCTCGCCTCGCTGATGAGCGAAGCCTCGCGGCCCACCACATCGGCGTACACCGCCAGCAAGGGCGCGATCCGCCAACTCGTGCGCGCCTTTGCCGTGGACTGGGCGCCGTTCGGCATCCGCGTCAACGGCATCGGGCCGGGCTTCATCGCCACACCGATGAACACGCCGCTGCTGAACAACCCGGAGTTCGACGCCTGGGTCAAGAAGCGCGCACCGCTCGGTCGGTGGGGCACGCCGGAGGATTTCGAGGGGATCACCATCTTCCTGGCATCCGACGCGTCCCGGTTCATGACGGGGCAGATCGTGTATGTGGATGGGGGGTGGCTGGCGACGTTTTGAGGCCGGGGTCAGGGATCAGGAGGCAGGGAGCAGCCATCGTATCGCTGAGAGCAGTTCACCCCATCGCCTCCAGCCGGGCATGCATTTCCGCTGCCAGGACGCGCAGATCAGATGGCGGGGACGCGGCCTCCACGTCCGCGCGTTGCTCCGGCGGCAGGCGATCCAACAGCGCCTCGAGTTCGCGGCCGGCGATCTGCTGGCAGAAGACGGAATCGGCGATGTGCGGATAGCGCCGGATCGCCAGGTAGAGTCTGGCTGCCGTGATTTCGTCTCCGCAATGCGCCAGGAAGAAGGATACGCCGAGCAGGGCGAGCAACAGCTCGTACAGCATCATCCCCTGCTCGAAGTAGCCCAGGCTTTCAATGAAGTATCGCCGGGCCTGCTCCCGATCGTCGGTCAGCAGCGCCGCCATGCCCATCGCGCCGTAGGCGGAACTGTTCTGGTAGCGGAGTTCGGTCTGGCGGGCGAGGCGGATGGCCTCCAGTCCGTGCTGCCCGGCCAGACCGTGATCACCTGTGGCCAATGCGGCCGCGCTGCAGAGTGTGTGTGCCCATAAGCTAAAGCCATGCTCTCGATCCCACGAAACGAGCGCCTCTGCCTCTTCGGTGTGAATCCGGCAGCCGTCCCAATCTCCCAGGTGCAGGAGAATGTTGGCCACGATCAGGTGCGTGTTGTGGAGCGGATAACGGCTGTTCAGTTCCCGATAGAGCGCGAGGCTCTCCTCTCCCCGTCTCAGCGCCTCCGCGAAACGCCCCAAGAAACATTGGGCGCCCGCTTCCTCCTCCAACGCGCGCGCCACAAGCCCTAGATCGTTGAGCGAACGGGCCAGCGCCTTGCTCTCCCGAAAGTGCGGCGCCGACTCATCGTCGCGGCCTTGAAATCCATACGCCAGACCCAGCCGGTAGTGCAGCCGGGCGCCGAGCCTGGCATCGCCGATGGCGCCCTGCAGTGCAATCGCCTGCTGGTAGCAGTCTGCGGCGACGACCGGGTCGAGGCTGATCATCATCCCAAGCCCCAGGCCTTCCAACGCGCGCGCCGCGCCCCACGTGTCACCGACCGAGCGAAAGAGGCGCTGGCTGGCATTGAACAAGGCCTGGGCCTCGCTGATATTGCGCCACTTCGACAGGTCTCCCATGCGCAGCCGGGCGCAGGCTGACTCAACCGGCAGCTCGATCCCCTGGCCAGCCAGCTCTTCCAGCCGCGCTAGGCTGCTCTGTAGCAGCCGGTGCGCCTCCGACCACTGGCCCAAACTATGACAGAACGCGCCCTGCCAGGTCAGTAGGCGCAGCCGTAGCCGCTCGACCTCGACCGCCGGCCCGAGCACGCCGCCCTCCAGGGCGAGCCGGCAGGCGTCAAGGCCCTCCTGGTAACGCCCGCGATACTCGAAGTAGAAGCAGAGTGGATCGGCAGCGGACGCCAGCAGCTCGAGCTCGCCCGCGGCCGCGGCCCACGCCCACGCCGCCCGGCAGTTTTCAACCTCGGCATCAATCGCGGCCAGGATCGCCATTTGTTCCCCCGTGTTGATCCTCCCACCCCGCTCCGCCACCCACGCGCAGTAGTGCCGGCTGTGGCGGCGCTGCGCATCGGCCTGGCGCTCAGGATCGGCAACCAGTCGCCCCGCGCCGTACTGGCGCAGCACCTCGTGGATCTGGTAGCGGCCGCTGTCGGACGCATATTGGAGGAACGACTGCTGCTGCAACCGGGCCAGCGTCGCCAGGCCGCAGCCGGTCAATGCCTGGGCATCGGCCCGCGTGAACCCGCCGCGGCACAGGCAGAGCCGGCTGAAGGCATCCTGCTCGGCCGGGCTCAGCCGCCGCCACGAGGGATCGAGAACCGCAGCCAGGCTGCGATGACGCTCGGGCACGTCGCGCTGGGAACTGCTGAGGAAGGTGAGGTCGGCCGCCAACTCCGCCGCGATCTCGGCCGGAGACAGCAATGCGGCCCAGCCCGCGGCCAGTTGGATCGCCAGCGGCATGCCGCCCACCAGCCGACAGATGCGGCCCACGTCGCGGCGGTTGGCCTCGGTCAGCCGGAAGCTGAACTGCGCGCGCCGCGCCGCCTGCGCGAACAGGGTCACGGCGTCCTCTGCCTCCGCCGAATAGGCGGACGGGGCAGATTGGATATCCGGCACGGATAACCCCTCGACCGGAAAGCGCTGCTCCTCAAGCAGATCCAGCGGTGTGCGCGAGGTGACCAGCAGCTTGACTCCCGCCGCGGTCGCCAGCAGTTCGACCAGCCACGGCGCGGCTTCGGCGGCCAACTGCTCGAAGTTGTCGAGCAGCAGCAGCAGGCGCTTATTCGCCAGATAGTCCGCCAATTGCTCGGCCGCGCTGCGCCGGCCGGCCGCGGGCCCGGGGTGGAAGTTGAGCGCCGCGGCGATCGTTGGGGCTAACTGGGCCGCCGACGTGAGCGGGGCCAACGCCACGAAGTAGACGCCGTCGGGAAAAGCTGCGGCCGCCGTCGCGCCGTCGTCCACCACCTGCTGGGCGAGGGCCAGCGCCAGCCGCGTCTTGCCCATGCCGCCCGCGCCGGTCAGCGTGACCAATCGCACGCGGCGATCCGCCAGCAGCTCGAGCAGTTCCCCGATCTCCTGGCCGCGCCCAACGCACGGCGTGGCCTGCGCCGGCAGATTATCCGGCGGCCGGGCGCGCGGCGCCGTGACCACCGCTACAGCGGCGCGCTCCTTCCCCGCAGCGCCCGCGTCCAGCTTGCCGTCCCGGATGCTGGCGGCCAGCCGCTCGGTCTCCGGCCCCGGCGCGACGTCCAGCTCCTCAGCCAGCGCCCGCCGGCAGACTTCGTATTGGGCCAACGCCGCGCTGCGCTGCCCATCGCGCGCCAGCAGCCGCATCAGATCGCAGTGCGCCTCCTCGCGCCACGGCTCCAGCATCAGGGCATGGCGGGTATGGGCGATGGCGTGCGCCAGGTCGCCGGCCTCGGCGTAGCACATGGTCAGGGTGTGCAGGCCGGTCAGCGCCAGCTCAGCCAGCCGCGCCCGCTCGCCGGCGACCCACTGCTCGAAGTCGGGCGCGTCGTGTACATGGAAGCCGGCCAGGAAGTCGCCGCGGTACAGACTGATCGCGTGCTCAAGCTGTGCGATCCCGCTCTGGCCGGCGCCCGAAACAGCGGGGCGTGCAATCTCTGACCATGCCAGCACTCCCAAGAACTCGGCATGATCCACCCAAACTGCGGCATCGCGGTGGAGCGCAAGCGTGTCACGCTGGACATCGAGGAACGGATCGAGGGCGCGGCGCAGCTCGAAGAGGCTCTTGCGCAGGTTGGCGCTCGCCGCAGCTTCGGGGAGATCGCCCCACAGCAGCCCGGTCAGGAGCGCGCGGGGCTGCGGGCTGCCCTGCGCAGCCAGCAGGTAGAGGAGGGCTTGGGTCTTCCTGAGCTTGAGGGCGGTCAGCCGTTGGCCGTCCAGGCTGGCTTCAGGAGCGCCCAGGAGTTGCACCCGGAGTCTTTCGTCCATAACGCCGCCCAAATCTCAAAACTCGCACCCGAGATCGCGGAAATCAACGATTTATCAACGATCCAGGAACGTTCGGTCTGGTACTGTGCGAGCACGGTACAAGTATACCACAGTCTTCTGCCAGCAAAAAAGCGTGGGTGCTCGTAAGGCACAAGCCCGGCGCGGGCCGGGCAGCACACCGAGGAGGGTTCTGATGTCAACCGAAGAGAACAAGGCTGTAGTTCGTCGTTTCATCGAGGCATACAACAATCGTGACGCTATTGTCCTCAGCGAGGTTCTGGTCCCTGACGCTGCCCAGCGCTACATGGAGATCTACATCCCGAGGAACAGCGCGACGTGGGCCGATGAGCGGTTTGAAATCACGAGCGTGCTGGCTGAAGATGACTGGGTCTGCGTACGGCTGACGCATACTGGCCGCCACGTGGGTGAATACCGGGGCATTCCTCCGACGGGCAAGACGATTACCAGCGCCGGCTGTCTGTTCTGTCGCGTCGTCGCGAACAGGATCGTTGAGCATTCGCCAGTGTGGGATGACCTGGGCCAGTTGACGAAGCTCGGCGCGACTATCATGCCGCCGGCGTCTGCTGCGAAATGACCTGATAGACGGCTGGCAACACCTCTTCGCGACTCTTATCGGAATCACAAACACGGAGGTCATACATGAACTCACCACTCACTGGCGCCTGGGAACTGGTTTCTGAAACTCAGAACGGCATTGCCGTCTTCACCGACGCCTATTTCAACATCACGATTGTAGCGAAGGATCGGCAGCGGTTCAAGGCCGACGAACCCACCGATGCCGAAGCGGCTGAGGCGTATCGGACGTTGAGCACAGCCGCCGGAACCTATGAGGTTTCGGGGACCACGCTGATCCTTCATCGGATGGTCAATCGAAACCCAAACTGGACGGGAAAAGATGCCCTTTGGGAAATTGCCATTGACGGAGAGCGGTTGACGGCAGACAATCTGGTATGGAAGAGGGTAGATTGACCTCAAGACTGCCCCAAACCATAGGGGCTTGAATCCTCGGTTGGCGGGGAATGACACAATAGGAGACCATCACATGAAAGCCGTAGTATTGGAAGGGGCGCAACAGCCTCTCGTCGTCAAGGATGTCCCGGTGCCCACCATCGGCGCGCAGGACGTCCTCATCCGGGTGCAGGCGTGCGGCCTGTGCCATACCGACCTGCATCTGGCCGAGGGGATGTTCATCCCCTTCGGCGTCAACACCTTTCCGGTCATCCCCGGACACGAAGTAACGGGGATTGTTGACCGCGTCGGCGCCCAGGTCACCCATCTGAAGCCAGGCGACCGGGCCGGCGTGTACTTCGTGTGGGGCTGCGGCCACTGTTCTTACTGCATGGCCGGAGAAGATGAGAACTGCACCACCCTCTGGACCGGCGCACGGCTGGGTGGGTTGAGCCAAGATGGCGGCTATGCGGAATACATGAAGGCGCCGGCCGACTGTGTAATGCGGCTGCCGGAAGAGCTGGATTTCGTGGATGCAGCCTCGATGTTCTGCGGCGGCCTGACCATGTACGGCGGCATCAAGAACGGCGGCTATCGTCCCGGCCAGCGCGTGGCGGTGTTGGGCATCGGCGGCCTGGGGCACCTCGGGCTCCAGATCGCCAACGCGATGGGCGCCGAGGTGATCGCCGTCACCGGTTCGGAGGGCAAGAAGAAGCTGGCGCACAGCTTGGGCGCGCATCATGTCATCAACGGTACAGGCGGCGATGTGGGGGCGCAGTTGCGCGCGCTCGGCGGCGCGCATGTCGTCGTGTCCACGACGCTGGACACCCAACTCATCGCCAGCGCCATGCAAGGCTTGGCGATTGAGGGTGCGCTGGTGCTCACCGGCATCACCGTGGAGAGCTTGCCCGTGGTGCCGGCCTTTCTGATCGGCTTTCAGCACCGGATCGTCGGCAGCCTGGTGGGTTCCCGGCGCGATATGCAGGAGCTGCTGCAACTGGCCGCCAAGCACAAGATTCGGCCAGTGACCGAAATCTTCCCGCTGGAACAGGCCAACGAAGCCCAAGAACGTCTGCGCAACCAACAAGTGCGCTTCCGCGCGGTGCTGACCCCTTCATGATCATTCAATGCGCCACGAGTGGCGACTTCTGTCATTTCTGTGCTCATGGAGCGACCGAAGTCGCCACTCCGAACGCTTACTTGATCGATGAAACGCTGCTGTTGGAAAGGACAAGCGATGAACACAGGATCGCAAATACAGAGTACATCGCAAGGAGATATGGGAGCAATCACCGCCTGGCTCCGCCAGAACACCATCCCGCTGCAACACGTCGAGGCCGGGCACGGCTTCGACGACCTCCAGCCGTTGAAGAGGATGCTGGCCGGCGTCCGGATCGTCGGCCTGGGCGAGGCGACGCACGGCACGCGCGAGTTTTTCCAGATCAAGCACCGGCTGTTGGAGTTTCTCGTGGCCGAGATGGGCTTCAACGCGTTTGCGCTCGAGGCCAGCTATGCGGCGTGCCAGCCGATCAACGATTTCGTCCTTCACGGCAGAGGCGACCGGGCGACCGTCCTGACGAATCAGGGGTACGTGCCCTGGGATTCGGAAGAGTTTGCCGAAATGTTGGACTGGATGCGGGCGACTAACCGGGGCGTCCCCGACGAGAAGAAGGTGTCGTTCCACGGCGTCGATCTGTGGCGCAACGAGATCGGCCGGCAGGCGGTGCTGGCCTATCTGCGCCGCGTCGCACCCGCTGAAGTCGGGGCGGCCGAGGCGCTCTTCGAGGTTCTCGCCCGGGAAGAGGAGAAGTGGCCCAGGCGGATCGACGAGGAAGCCAAGCAGACCTTGCGCGCAGTGCAGCCCCAGTTGGAGGAGTTAATCGCTCACCTGACGGCAAACAAGGAAGCATACGCTCGCAGCTCTTCACTGGCCGAGTTCGATCACGCCCTGCAGTGCGCCCAGGTCATGAAGCAATGGGTCGCGGCCAACACCGCCGAAGTGCCACAGCAATCAAGATCCCCTTTCATGGCTGAGAATCTGATGTGGCTGATCGATCACGGACGGCCTGACTCAAAATACGTCGTATGGGCACAATGGGCACCTACGAATGGGCGAGGCTTGGCGATTCGGGTGCCGCCTGCGCGAGAAGTACAGACAGGGATACTACGCCTTCGGCTTCGAGTTCGACCAGGGGGCTTTCCAGACCAGGGAGCAGCTATCCCCGACCGTGCTGGGCGATCTCAAAGCGATCACGCTGCCGCCCGCGCCCGAGGGATCATTGCCGCGGCGCCTGGCTCGCACGAACATCGGCAACCTGATCCTCGATCTGCACGCGCCGACCGGCGATCCGGCGGTCGAGCGCTGGCTGCAGACGCCGCAGCTCGTGCATACTGCGAACTGGGTCTGCCCCGATGGGTTCCAGTTCAACGTTGAGATTAACATCGCCAGGGAATACGATGGCATCGTGTACGTCGAGCACACGACGCCGACGCGTCCCACGGCGAATGCCTTGCAGACCACCGCGGCCAGAAAGTGGCTGTGAGGGATGATGTCAAGCAAACAGAATAAGGCCATCGTGCGCCGGGCCAACGAGGAGCTGTGGAACGGGCGGAACGCGGAGGCCGTGGATGAATTCTGGGCGGCGGAGTACATCAACCCGGCGCAGCAGGAAGCCCGCGCCGCGTGGAAGGAGGACTTCGTGCTCCCCATCCTCGCCGCGGCGCCGGCCGACCTCCACCTCGCCATCGAGGATCTGATCGCCGAGCGGGACAAGGTGGTGATGCGCTTCGCCTGGAGCTTCACACACACCGTGAGGTTCCTCGGCGCCAACCCGACCGGCAAGCATATCGCGTGGACCGGCATCGCCATCTTCCGGCTGAAGGATGGCAAGATCATCGAGGAATGGGCGAACACCGACAATCTCGGCCTGAACCGTCAGCTCGGGCTGATCGCGTGAGGGCGGCTCCTCGCTAATCGTCTTGCCGCCAGCGCCTCCGCCGCCGACATCGCCCGCCCCTCCTGCCAGGCGCGTTCCAGCCGAGTATCTCCTCCTCGTTATTACCCGACCTCTGTCCGTAGCCGTTCGAGCACGGCGCCCGTTCGGCATCGCGCTTGCCTGCCAGGACGCCCAAGCGGGGCTACGCTATGCCTGTCGGAAAATGAGAGTGTGGTATAATACGGTCGTTGAGTTGTTTGCCCAGCCGAGTCACCTTTACGGAATCGAGACCGCGCGATGAAATTCTTCAACACAGGCGGCCCCTGCGACCCCGAATATCACTACATGCTGCCCGCGGCGGCCCGACTGCGGGAAGAAAATGTCATGCGCCTGATCGAGACGTACAGCTATTTCGTCGTCCATGCCCCGCGCCAGACGGGCAAGACCACGGCGATGCTGGCGTTGGCGCGCGAGTTGACCGCATCGGGCAAGTATACGTCGGCCGTGTTGACGATGGAGGTCGGCGCCGGGCTGCCCGACGACCTGGCCGCGGCTGAACGTGCCATCCTCGCCAACTGGCAGCTTTCTACGGCCCACGACCTGCCTTCGGAGCTGCGTCCTCCGCCCTGGCCCAAGGGGGAAGAAGGACAACAAATCGGCAACGCGCTCAATGCCTGGGCGCAACAAAGTATACGACCGCTTGTCATCTTGCTCGATGAGATAGATGCCCTGCAAGATTCCGTTCTCGTCTCCGTGCTACGCCAATTGCGCGCCGGGTATCGTTGGCGTCCACGCTCGTTCCCGGCCTCCCTGGGGTTGATCGGGCTGCGGGATGTGCGCGACTACAAGGTCAAGTCCGGCGGCAGCCCCAACCTGGGCACGCCCAGCCCGTTCAACATCGCGGTCCGCTCCATCACCTTGCGCAACTTCGACGCGGGCGAAGTCAAGACGTTGTTGCAGCAGCACACCGCCGCAACCGGCCAGCCCTTCACGTCCGAGGCGTTGGAACAGGTCTGGCAGCTCACCCGCGGCCAGCCCTGGCTGGTCAACGCCCTGGCGAAAGTCGCGGTGGAGGAGTTGGCGCCCGATCTCGGCCAACCCGTCACGGTCGAGCACATCGAGACAGCCAAGGAACTGCTCATCCTGCGCCGCCAGACGCACCTGGATCAGCTCACCGACAAGCTGCGTGAGCCACGCGTCCGGCAGGTCATCGAGCCGTTGTTGGCCGGCGGCGCTTTGGAAGATGTGCCGCTGGACGACCGTGATTATGTAGTTGATCTGGGGTTGGTAAGCCGGACACAAGGCGGCGGCCTGGTGGTGGCCAATCCCATTTATCGAGAGGTGATCCCGCGCGTTCTCGCCAGCGGCGCCCAAGATTCTTTGCCGGCGATCCACCCCACCTGGCTGACTGACGACAACCAGCTCGACCCGGACAAGCTGCTGACCGCGTTCCTCGCCTTCTGGCGCCAACACGGTCAACCGCTGCTCAAGAGCGCGCCCTATCACGAGATCGCTCCCCACCTGGTGTTGATGGCCTTTCTCCATCGGGTGGTCAACGGCAATGGGACGATTGATCGGGAGTACGCCATCGGCGCCGGTCGCATGGATTTGCTGGTGCGCTACGGCCCCACGCGGCTGGCGCTCGAGTTGAAGGTCTGGCGCGACGGCGCCAAAGACCCGCTGGCCGAAGGGCTGGCGCAACTGGACGGCTACCTGAGCGGCCTGGGGCTGCCCACCGGCTGGCTGGTGATCTTCGACCAGCGCAGCCGGTCTGCGACCGCGCCCGATCTCGCGGAACGGACGACGAGCGAGCCGGCGACCACCCCTGCCGGCCGCATCGTCACCGTGGTGCGCGCATAAGCCCGGCGCAACGACCCGCGACCCGCCCTCAGACGGCGCGCCAGCAGCCGGCGGCCGCCGAGCGATCCCTGCGGGCAGCGGTCGCCCTGGCCCGCGCAATCCACGCCGACGGGCTGTTGGCCGAAGCGACAGCGGCCCCTGGCCGCGAACAGCGTTTGTCCAATCGAATCATCTGTACGGAATCGAGACCGCGCGATGAAATTCTTCAACACAGGCGGCCCCTGCGACCCTGAATATCATTACATGCTGCCCGCGGCGGCCCGACTGCGGGAAGAGAATGTCATGCGCCTGATTGAGACGCACAGCTATTTCGTCGTCCATGCCCCGCGCCAGACGGGCAAGACCACGGCGATGCTGGCGTTGGCGCGCGAGTTGACCGCATCGGGCAAGTACACGTCGGCCGTGCTGACGCTTGAACTCGGCGCCGGGCTGCCCGACGACCTGGCCGCGGCCGAGTTGGCGATTCTGGGCGAGTGGCGTTGGGCGGTGGCGGCCCAATTGCCCGAAGGTCTGCACCCATCTGACTGGCCCACCGATGCGGCGCCCGGTCAGCGCCTCAGCGCCTTCTTGAGCCAGTGGGCCGTGACCTCGCCGCGGCCGCTCGTGATCCTGCTGGATGAGATTGACGCCCTGCGAGACAACGCGCTGATCTCCGTGTTGCGCCAATTGCGCGCCGGCTATTCGCGTCGCCCGCGTTCTTTTCCGGCCTCCCTGGGGTTGATCGGTCTGCGGGATGTGCGCGACTACAAGGTCAAGTCCGGCGGCGGCCCCAACCTGGGCACGCCCAGCCCGTTCAACATCGCGGTCCGCTCCATCACCTTGCGCAACTTCGACGCGGGCGAAGTCAAGACGTTGTTGCAGCAGCACACCGCCGCAACCGGCCAGCCCTTCAC
>Ga0194111_10006418_pt1 | contig 13367 bp, 14 predicted proteins | sample TA2KigC300mmetaG_FD_146194 | JGI IMG/M metagenome (GOLD analysis project Ga0194111, IMG submission 146194) | Freshwater microbial communities from Lake Tanganyika, Tanzania - TA2015033 Kigoma Deep Cast 300m | ecosystem: Environmental > Aquatic > Freshwater > Lake | place: Tanzania: Lake... | reverse complement strand
ACCTCTTTCATGGTGCGCGGTGCGCACCCTACGCGGGGACCAGAACATCGGAGGATTCTGTAGGGTGCGCACCGCGCACCATGATTTTTCGGAAATCGTAATGCTGTCCGTAAGTTTTTCAAGAAGCTCACATGAAAAGGCCGATGGGTCGGGCCTCCGCGACCGCCGCTAACCCCCGGCAATGGCGCTTAAGACACACCCTGCGGAACTTGGGCCATGCACGTTGCAAGATGGTAAACACGGGAACCCCGGTAGCAGAGGTTGACTCGTGAAGCAAGCGGGGGATTTCTACCTGGAGGCGGCCGGGGAGGGTGAACCATGGGGGGAAAGGCCCCTAGGCGCGCCTGAGGCCAGGGCCTTGCAAGAGGTCCTGCGCCAACGGGTGCGCCTGACGCCCCTCCCCCGGCGGCCCCGGCTGGTGGGGGGCGCGGACGCCGTCTGCGACCGTGAAGAACGCCTGATCTTCGGCGCGGTGGCCGTCTTCACCTACCCGGAGCTGGAACTGGTGGAGGAGGCGGCCGTCTCCGGTCTGTGCCCCTTTCCCTACCGCACCGGCCTGCTCAGCTTCCGGGAGGCCCCCATCCTGGCCGCGGCCTGCCGGCGTCTGGGCCGGGCCCCGGACCTGCTTCTGGTGGACGGCCAGGGCGTCGCCCATCCCCGGGGCCTGGGGCTGGCTTCGCATCTGGGCATCCTGTTGGACCTGCCCACCCTGGGGGTGGCCAAGAGTCGGCTGTTGGGGGAGGCTGGGGAGCCGGACGCGGCTCAAGGGTCGCAGACGGCGCTAATGTGGCAGGAACAGGTGGTGGGACTGGTGCTGCGCACCCGGACGGGAGTCAAACCTCTCTATCTCTCTCCCGGGCACCGCTGCACCCTCGAGGAGGCTGTGGACCTGGTGATGGGCTGCCTCAAAGGATTTCGCTTACCCGAACCCTTGCGACGGGCGGACCGGCTGAGCCGGAAGCTGCGGGCGCATTGCCGATCGCTGACCGGCTGAGAGACCGGGCGGGCGGCGCAAAGAAGTGGGCCAGCATCATTTCCTGACGGTACAAGGGGCAGATGGGGCTGTGGTCGTTGCAACAGCACTTTCTCTGCGAGTCCCACTGCCGCCAGAGGCAACCCGGGCACCCCCCCTCGGCGTCCAGGTTGAGGCAGATTACCCCCACATCCCGAAAATCCATGTTCGGCGGGCTTCCTCCCCAGTTCTCCGGCATCCTTGCCAGAATTTCCTGGACCCCCTATATCACGGCCCTCTCAGGCTGTCCAGTAATTTATGAACACCTGTCTCATTCGGTGAGATTTTTCCGGCGAGGCTCCCGAGAGCGGCGCCGGGGTAGCGGTTATGGTTTGCGAGAGCCTTCTGATTCCGTATCGGCGTGACAAGAGGATATGAAGGTTAATCAAGCAAGAGCAACCGGAAGACAGACAGAAAGTCAATATGAACTTACCATGGGGCTATGCGCCTGAAGCCCGGATATGTGATATATTCCTTGCTCGCGGGCTTCCTGGCCGAAGGGGCGCAGGTGACTATGATTTCCCGAGGATTAAGGTATCCTTACGGAAGTCGTCGGCGAGACGGCCTGCACTTACGGGAGAGGAAGCCGGGAGGACGGGTGGGAAGATGCGCAGGGCCAAGCCTGAAATGATGGGCCGCCGCCTGCGTCTCCCCGCTGCGGCCCCCTGCTGATGCGCCTCATGGTTACCTTCAGACTGATTCACGCTGAGTCTCCCGCCGGCCCCCGGCTGGGGGAACTGGTCACTTCCCGGGGGGTGGTGCCCACCCCGGCGTTCATGCCGGTGGGCACCTACGGCGCGGTCAAGACCATGACGCCCCAGGAACTGCAGGAGGTGGGGGCGTCCCTCCTCCTGAGCAATGTCTACCACTTGTACCTGCGGCCGGGGGTGGAGCTCATCGCCGAGATGGGGGGCCTGCACCGCTTCATGCAGTGGCCGGGGCCCATCCTCACCGACTCGGGGGGCTATCAGATTTTCAGCCTGGCGCCTTTCCGCACCATCAGCGAGGAAGGGGTCACCTTCCGCTCGCACCTCAACGGCGACCGGCACTTCCTCACCCCGGAGCAGGTGGTGGCCCTGCAGGAGGCCCTGGGGGTGGACATCATGATGTGTCTGGACGAGTGCCCGCCCTACCCCTGCCCGGAGGCGGAGGTGCGCCGGGCCATGGACCTGACGGAGCGCTGGGCCCGGCGGTCCCGGGCGGCCTGGCGGGGCGAGGCGGCCCTCTTTGCCATCGTCCAGGGCGGCATGGTCCCGGAGTGGCGTCGGGAGCAGGCCCAGGCCCTGGCGGAGCTGGACTTTCCCGGCTACGCCCTGGGGGGCCTGAGCGTGGGGGAGGACAAGGAGCTCACCCTGGCCATGGTGGAGGCCGCCACGCCGGCGCTGCCGCCGCACAAACCCCGCTACCTCATGGGCCTGGGCACCCCCCGGGACCTGGTGGAGGGAGTGGCCCGGGGGGTGGACCTCTTCGACTGCGTCCTCCCCACCAGGAACGCCCGCAACGGCATGGCCTTCACCCGCTGGGGACGCCTGGTCATTAAAAATGCGGCCTACGCCCGGGACCCCCGGCCGCTGGACGAACAGTGCGGCTGCGTCGCCTGCCGGGGGTTTTCCCGGGCCTACCTGCGCCATCTTTTTCTGTGCCGGGAGATGCTGGCCTATCGCCTTTTGACTCTGCATAATTTATATTATTATTTTGACCTGATGGCACAGATGCGGCAGGCGCTGGCGGAGGACCGGTTTGCCGCCTTTTGTCGGGAATTCGACGTAAATCATGCAGATGGAGGAAATTCTGGTGGTTAATTGGGCACATGCCGCCGGCCAGGCGAGCGCTCAGGAGAGCCCCATGTGGTCTTTTGTGCTCCCCATGGTATTGATGGTGGCCATTTTTTACTTCCTGCTCATCCGGCCCCAGCAGCGCAAAGGCAAAGAACACCGGGCCCTGTTGGACAACCTCAAGCGGGGGGACCGGGTGCTCACCGCCGGCGGGCTGGTGGGTGAGATTACCAGCATGACCGAGCAGATGGTGACCCTGGAGGTGGCCGACAAGGTGCGGGTGGAAGTGGCCCGCCCCTACATCACCGGCTTCGCCCCCAAGAAAACCGGGTAGCCGCGGCCGACAGGAACGGGTAGGCACCGGTGCCCCATGCTCCTTCCCCCGGCGCCCTGGCCCGGGACATCTCCCGGCTGGAGGAGATGGCCCGGGAATGGGCCCTGCTTTTCCCCCAGGCCGCCCCGCAGGCCCGGCACTGGCAGCAGGTTCTGAGCCAGGTGGAGGCCCACCTGGCCGAGGACCTGCGCCGGGTGGCGGTGGTGGGCACGGTCAAGGCCGGCAAATCCACCCTCATCAACACGTTGTTGGGGCAGGAACTGCTCCGGCGGGGGGCCGGCATCCTCACTGCCATGATCACCCGGGTGCGTTCCGGCCCCGCGCCCCAGGCGGTGCTGCGCTTCAAGACCTGGACCGAGGTGGAGGCCGAGGTGCGCCGGGCCCTGGGGCTCTTCCCGGACCACCGGCTCTTCAGCCTGGGCCGGCCCCTGGAGGTGCGCCGCGCTGAGGATCGGGAGTTGTTGGCCCAGGTGTTGACTGCGGCCCAGGGCGAAGGTCTCTGGTCGCAGGGCGGCCTGAACGAAGACTACGTGCTGCTCTCCTCCATCCTGGCGGGCTACCCCCAGGTCGCGCCGCTGGTTTCGGACGGCGCCGAACTGAGGCTGGAGGGGCAGGAGTTGGTGCGCCACCAGGACCTGGTCACCCGGGAGGCCGCCGCCGTTTTCCTCAAGGATGTGGAGCTCACCGTGCCCGCCGACGGCCTCCCGGCAGGGGTGGAGCTGGGCGACTGCCAGGGCAGCGATTCCCCCGCCCCCCAGCACCTGGCCCAGGTGCTGGCCTACCTCCTCAAGACCGACCTGGCCCTCTACGTCGTCAGTTCCCGGGTGGGGCTGCGCCAGGGCGACTTCCAGTTCCTGGCGGAGCTCACCCGCATGGGGATGGGGGCGCACCTGATCTTCGTCCTCAACCTGGACCTGACGGAGCTGCGCACCCGGGCGGACATCGCAGCCCTGCGGGACCGGCTCCGGCAGGAACTGGCGCCGCTGCTCCCCGATGCGCCCATCTACACCTTCTCGTCCCTGATGGAGCTCTTGGAGCGGCGGCGGCGCCGGGGCGAAGCGCTGGACCCCCGGGAGGAGGCTTTGCTCGCGGTCTGGCAGGGCGAAGCCGACTCCGCGGCCCTGAGCCGGGAAGAGGCGGAGCGCTTTTCCCGGGAATTTTCCCGACGCCTGGAGACCCTGGCCGCGGCTCGTCAGGCCGGGGGCAGCCTGGCCCGGGTGCGCATGGTGGCCCGGGGCCTGCGGGAGCAGGCGGAGATGGCCCGGAAGCTGTTGGGGAAAGACCTGAAGGCCTTCGAGAGCCTCCTGGAACGGTTGGAGGAGCGCCGGCGTCCTCTGGCCGCCACCGGCGAGACCATGAAACAGGCGCTGGCCGGCGCCGCCTCCCGTCTTAAGGCGGCCCTGAAGAACCGGGTGGGGTCCTTCCTCGATCCCAAATACGGCCAGGGGGCGCTCCTGCAGGAGTTCGTCAAAACTTACGCCCCCGACTGGCAGCGCCTGGCCCCCCCGGACCAGGCCGAGCCGCTGCGCTTCATCCTGCACCGCCTCTTTGGCCGGTTCCAGGAGGAACTGCTGCGCTACGCCGGGGGTGAAGTCACCGTGCGGCTGCTGGAATTCTTGCGGACCCAGGAGGACTGGCTGAAGCAGGAGCTGTCCGCCACCACCGCGCCCCTCCTGGTTTCGCTCCAGGACGCCTTCGATCTCTATTACCGGGAGGCCGCCCAACTGGGGCTGTCCGCCGCCCCGCCGGCCCTTACCCTGGAATTTCCGGCCCCCCCCGCCGATCTGGAAATCCCATTGCTCAGCCTGCCTTTGGATCCCGGGTGGCGCTGGACCGGCGAGGCCTGGGTCCGGTCCGGAGTGGGGGCCCTGCGCCGGGTCTGGGAGAAGCTGAAAGCCCGGCTGGGGCTCAAGGGCGACGACGGCCCCCGCACCCAGCTCCTGCGGGACCTGGACGGGGCTCTCCGGGCCATCAAGGAGTGGCTGCGGGAAGAGGTGCGACTCCAGCTCCTGGACTACGGCGAGCGCGTGAAATTCCGCTATCTCTTCCCCCTGGTGGACCATTTCACGGCCCGGTTGCAGGAGGACCTGAGCAACCTCATCAACACCCTGGGGGCCGACCTCCAGGGGGTAGCCGAGGCGATGGCCGCGGGCGAAGCCGACCGGGAGGCCCGGCGGCGGCGCCTGGCGGCTCTGGCCCCCGCCATCCGGGAGCTGGAGGACCGCCTGGCGGCAACGGCCGCCTCGGCTTTGCGGTGATGGAACAGGCCGGTTGAGGCGGGGGGGAGGGCCGGGGAGCGGCGCCTCCCCCACCACAAACCTTCCAAGACAAGGCGTAACCATGATCAGGCAGCAGGACGCGGAGAAACTGGTGGAAGAGTGGGTGGAGGCCTGGAACCGACGGGACCTGGACGCCATCCTGGAGCATTACGCCGATGAGGTGGAACTCACCTCTCCCTTTGTGGCGCAGGTGTTGGGGGACCCGGCCGGCACCTTGCGGGGCAAGGAGCAGGTGCGCTCTTATTTTGCCATGGGCCTGGCCATGTTTCCGGACCTGGCCTTCCGGGTGGGACAGGTCTGCTGTGGCGTCCAAAGTATGGTGGTCTGTTACCATGCCGTGGACGACACCCCCGCGGCCGAACTCATGGTCCTGAACGAGACGGGCAAGATTGTCCGGGTCATGGCCCACTACCTGATGGATTAGCCCCGGCCGCCGCCGGCGCGCCCGGGAGGCGGCGCAACCTCATCTTCAGCCCCAACAGCCTGGTGGGACCGGGGGAAACATGACCGACACGCTGCCCTGGCTGGCCTTGAAAGGTATTCCGGGAGTGGGCTGGGTCCTCTTTGAACGCCTGACCCGGGCCTTCGGCAATCCCGGCGCGGTCTTCAGCGCCTCCGAGGCGGCCCTCCTGGCCGTCAAGGGCGTCTCCCCGGCCATGGCCCAGGCCATCCGCAGTTTCCGGGATTGGGACCGCCTGGAGCGCCATCTGGAGCGGGTTCGGGCCGTAGGGGCGCAGGTGGTCACCGCGGCGGACCCGGCCTTTCCCCCCGGTCTGAAGCAGATTCCCTATCCCCCCGCCTATCTCTATGTCCAAGGCGCCGTCCTCCCGGAGGATGCCTGGGCCGTGGCCCTGGTGGGCACCCGGGCGGCCAGCTATTACGGCCTCAAAACCTGCCGCCGCCTGGCCCGGGACCTGGCCTCCCGGGGCATTACGGTGGTGAGCGGGCTGGCCCGGGGCATCGACACCGCCGCGCACCAGGGCGCCCTGGAGGCAGGAGGGCGCACCCTGGCCGTCCTGGGCTGCGGCGTGGACGTGTCCTATCCCCCGGAGAACCGGGAGTTGGCCGGGAAAATCTCCCGCCAGGGGGCGCTTCTCAGTGAGTTTCCCTTAGGGACGCCGCCGGAGCCCCAGAATTTCCCCGTCCGCAACCGTCTCATCAGCGGCCTGTCGTTGGCCGTGGTGGTGGTGGAGGCCGGGGAGCGGAGCGGCGCCGGCATCACCGCCCGGCTGGGCCTGGAGCAGGGGCGGGAGGTCATGGCGGTGCCCGGCCCCCTGGACAGCCCCGTCAGCGCCGGCCCCCACCGCCTCATCCAGCAGGGGGCCAAGCTGGTGCGCCAGGCGGACGACATCCTGGCGGAACTGCCGCGTCAGCCTCCCCCGAACGCCCAGCCCGCCGAATCCCGACAGCCGCCCACACCGCGGCCCGGCCGCCTCATCCTGGAGGACCCGCTCCTGCCCTGGCTGGGCTCTCAACCTCTGCAACTGGACGAACTGGTGGAACTCAGCCGCCTGCCCGCCGCCGAGGTCATGAGCCGTCTCACCCTGCTGGAACTCCAGGGTCTGGTGCGGGAATTGCCGGGGAAATGCTATGTGCTCAACCATTGAGCCTCCGGCGGCATTGCCTCCCGCCGTCCTCCCGACGGCCGGGCAGGCCCCCGAACCAGGGGAAGCGCGACATCCGGCGCCCGGCTCCCAATGGACATCCTGAACTCAGGGGGGCTGGCGCCTGGGCCTCGGGGGAAGGTTTTCCACGGCCTGCCCGCATCTTCGGGCAGGAGCCCGGAAACCGGGACCCTGAAAGCAAGGGGGAGCGGGGGTCGCCGCCCCCGGGCCTCTCCTCCTTGACTACCGGGTCAGCCAGCGGCGGTCCCGCACCGTGAAGAAGGCGTAGGGATAAATCCACTGCAGCGTGAAGAAGGCGAAGAAGCTGTAGATGAGGCCGTAGATGAATTCCAGGTCCCGCTCCAGGACCAGGTAGTAGATCTGGTTGAGGAGGGCGACGAGGGCCATCACCGCCAGAAACTTCAGGATAATGGGGGGGTAGAGGGCGGCGGAGAGCAGCAGCAGGCCCGAAAAGAAGAAGGTGCAGGGGTATTCCAGTTGGGTGAGGCAGAATTCCACCCTGGGCGCCACACGATGTCGGGCCCGGTAGCGGCGGAAGAGATAGGTGAGCATGACGCAGGACTCCCGGATGTTGCCCCGCTCCCAGCGCAGGTACATGCGGCACACCCCCCCGTAGGTCTCCGGCACCAGGGTGTAGACCACCGCGGAGCGCTGGTAGCAGGTGTAATACCCCTGCCTCAGGATGAAATTGGTGAGGGCCCGGTCCTCGCTGTGATGGCAGGGGGCCCCCAGAAAGGTCTGGCGGCGCCAGGCCTCCAGGATGGGCCGCAGGGCCTCCCGGCGGTAGGCGGAGAGCGACCCCGGCGTGCAGATGACGGCGCCGTACCGAGACTGGGAGGCCCGCAGATAATCCAGATTAACGAAGCGCACCCCCTGCATCTTGCCCATGAAGCTGGCGTGGCGGTTGAGCACCTTGACGTTGCCGGCCACCGCGCCTATCTCCCGGTCGTGCAGCAGCGGCGCCACCACCTGGCGCAGGGCGTCCGGTTCGATGACGCTGTCCGAATCCACCGTGACCAGAACCTCCCCCCGGGCCTCCCGGAAACCGGCGTAGAGGGCCTCTTTTTTCCCACAGTTGGCCGGGAAGCGCAAGGGCCGGATGAGGTGGGGAAAGCGCGCCTGCGCCCGGCAGATGTAGTCCCAGGTGTCGTCAGTGGACCCGTCGTCCACGCAGATGACCTCCAGGAGCCCCGCCGGATAGTCCGCCGCGGCCACGGCATAGAGGGCGTGCTCCACCATGGCCCCTTCGTTGTAGGCCGGGATGACGACGGTGAGCGAGGGCAGCGGGCCGGGCCGGAGAGGGTAGGGGCGGTAAGCCGCCCAGAGGACGGTGCGGGCCGCCTGAAAGAGGAGCAGGAGGATGGTGTAGGCCGCGGCCAGGGCCGGCAACACCGCGGTGTAGGTCTGGGCCTGGAGGAGCCCCAGATAGACGTTGAGGGAGCCGTGTTGCGCGGCCGCCACCACCAGGGCCACCAAGCAGAGGGGCGCCAGGAGCTTCAGGACCCGGTCGATGGCGGCCCACCGGGCCGACGCGAAGGACGAGGGCCGGGGGATGGTAACCTCCGGAGCCGCGGTCACAGGCGCCGGGGCGGTGAAAGACGGGTCACCTGCAGCAGGGGCGGCCTCCGGGGACAGTGGGGCGCCGCCGGCCGCAGGGGGGGGCGATTGAGCTTCCGGCAGAGGCAAGGCCTTTCCCATCGCTTCTTCTTAATGGGAAACCGCTTCCCTGTCAATGGCGCAGCCGGGGGCCGGGGCGGAGCAGCCTTTTTTTCTTCCTCCGCCTCTGACTGTCCGGACCCCCACAATAAGGGGGAAGAGGGGGAGACGGGCACGGCCCGCTTGACAGATAACTATTTAATTCATATATATAAAAAGGTTATATTTTCATGATCGTGGGCGCTCCGTGGGCCTAGCTTGCGGATGCCTCCCGAGCTAATGGCCCACTACTCCCAAAGGAACCATGATGGTCAAGCTATCCACCAAGAGTCGCTACGGCGCCCGTCTGCTGTTGGACATGGCCCGGCACTGCGATCAGGGCCCGGTGCAGTTGGGGGACATTGCCAAACGGCAGAATATCTCGGTTAAATATCTGGAGCAGATCATCATTCCTCTGAAAAAGGCCGGGCTGGTGACCAGCTTGCGGGGGCCCAAAGGCGGGCACCGGTTGGCCCGGCCCCCGGAAGAAATCACCATCGGGGAGATCGTGGCCATCTTGGAGGAAGGAGCCCATCTGGTGGATTGCCTCCAGGATGGGGAGGTGTGCCCGCAGGCCGAGACCTGTCCCACCCGCTCGGTGTGGGAAGAGGCGACGGCAGCCATGTTCAACGCTCTGAATGCCGTGACCCTGGCCGATCTGGTGCAGCGGTGCGCCGCGGTGGAGGACTAGACCGGGGTTGAACGCTACCTTGCACCCGGAAAAAGGAGAAATGGATGGTCGGCAAGGGGGACTTGCGGGCGGACCACAAGGCCGGTCCGCCGGTTATTGAGGCGAGTCGGGGGGATCGGGGGTTTCTGGAGGAAGTGGTGCGCCGCAGCGGCGTCCAGGTGCGCCGCTGTTTCCAATGCCGCACCTGCTCCGGCGGGTGCCCCTTCGTCCAGGCCATGGATTATCCGCCCAACGTGTTGCTGCGCCTGCTCCTCTACGGCCGACGGCGGCAGGTGCTGAGCTGCGGGACCATTTGGCTCTGCGTGAGCTGCAACACCTGCTCCAGCCAGTGCCCCATGGCCCTCGACCTGTCGGCGGTCATGGAAACCCTGCGTATCATGGCCCTGAAAGCCAGGGCGCCCATCGGCCGGCCCAACATCCTTGAATTCCACGAAGAGGTGGCCCGTTCCCTGGAGCGCTACGGCCGGACGCACAAGCTGGGGATCATGCTGCGCTACAAATTGCTCACCGGCTCCTGGTTCAGCGACCTGGACGTGGGGCTCAAAATGTTTGCCAAGCGGAAGCTGGAACTGTTCCCTTCCCGCATCAAACAGGTGCACGAGGTGGCCCGGGTGTTCGAAGGCCAGTTGCGGAGGAAGAAGAAGTGAGTTCGCCCCGGGGCCAGGAATATTCCTATTTTCCGGGCTGTTCCCTGGAGACCACGGCCCAGGAGAGCAACCGCTCGCTGATGCGCGGGGCCGCCATCATGGGGCTGCGGCTCATCGAATTGGAGGACTGGAACTGTTGCGGTTCATCCTCGTTGCCCACCCTGAGCAAGCCCGCCAGCCTGGGGATGGCCGCCCGCAACCTGTCCCTGGCCCCGCCGCACCGCCCCCTGGTGGCCATGTGTCCCCGCTGCCTCCACTACCTGCGCTCCACCCTGAAATATCTAAAGGAACATCCCCGGAAGCGCCTCGCCCTGGAGAAGAAGTTTGACCGCCCCATCGACACGGACCTGGAAGTCATTCATTTCCTGGAGGTGCTGGACCGCTTCGGCCTGGCCCGGCTTGAGGCCATGGCCCGGCGGAGTCTCAAGCCGCTGCGGTTCGTGCCCTATTACGGCTGCACCCTCTACCGGCCGCCCCACCTGGAGCGGCACCACTATTTCCAGGGCGATCTGGACAGGATCCTGGTGGCCCTGGGCGCCGCGCCCGTCAACCGGGCCCTGGCCTACCGCTGCTGCGGCTCGTTCCTGTCGGTCACCAATCCGGAAGTGGTGACCCCGGTGGTCAACGAAATCATGACCAGCGCGGTGGCCGCGGGGGCCAATTGCCTGGTCACCATCTGCGCCATGTGCCAGCTCAACCTGGAAATCCGCAGCACGGTCAAGAAGAGGGTGCCCGTCTTCCATTTCTCCGAAGTGCTGGCCCTGGCCCTGGGCGCGGACGACTACGAGGACTGGTTCGACCGCCACCTGGTCAACCCCCGCCCCCTGGTGCAACAGGTGGTGGCAGGGGGGTAGTTTGGGGTGGAAAATATCCCGGCTCCTTTAAATAGTTCTCATCCGAAAACTCCCCCGCCCTTGGTGGGAGGGGGTTGGGGCATTGGCGCTAACTTAAGAAAAAACCAGTTTACATCATAACATACCGATTTTACTTAAAATCCCCCTAAATCCCCCTTTTCCAAAGGGGGACTTGGGGTCACCGACTGCTCATTCCCCCCTTTGGCAAAGGGGGGTAAGGGGGATTTATCTTGACTGTTCAACAGGTTACCCTTGGCATACCCACTGCTTGCTTAAGTTAGCGCCAATGGGGGGTTGGGGGGAGGGGGATCAATAGGGCAACTGGTCTGTATTGCTAACTTATTTCACCCCCACCCTAGCCCTCCCCCATCAAGGGGGAGGGAACAAAACGACTTTCCGGATGAAAACTAGCTTACTTAATCGTGTGCTTACCCATGGAAGTCTGCCCATCAGACCCCCCAACCGGCCACCAGCACTCTCGTCACTTTGTCCCCCTCGACCTTGTGGACGCTGGTCCCCCCTCCTTCGTAATACATGGCATGCAAGACGATTTCCATGACCCCGTCACCATCCACGTCCAGGACGGCCCCCACCCAGAACCGCATGGGCACGCCATACTTGAGGTTGGCGGGAAAATAGTCTTCCTCTATAACCAGGTTCTCCACCTGGCCGTGGATCACCTTGCGGAGCAGCACCAGGGAATAACTGCCCTTTTTCTGCAAATGGGTGTAGAGCTTCTCCCCATAGGTGTCGGCGGTCACCAGCACCTCTTCCACGCCATCGCTGTCCAGGTCTATGTGGATCACTTGCTTGAGTTTGACCTTGGGATTTTTTATCCCTTTCTTCTTCAGGACCTCGGCCACCGCCGCTTGATAAATCTTCTGGTCGGTGCTTAAGAGGCGTGGCACCCGGGGCAGGGCATTCCACTGGCCGCCGATGGCCAAAACCTCTTTGGGGCCAGCCGGTAGGGGCACCATCTTCACGCTATACTCCGGTGAGGCGCGTTCACCTTTTTCCGGTTTACTGCCTCTGGCGGTGCCGATGAACCTGGTCATGGTATAAAGCCGGTAGGTCTCCCCGCCTCGCAGCATTCCCGCCATTTCCTTGGGCTTGAGCCACCGGTTGCCCATCTTCCCCCCCAACAGGCAGCCGGCGGACTCTTGTGAAGCCCAGACATGGGCACCCTGATCCACCACCGGTATGACGGCCTGGGCCCTCCCTGTTCCCGCCTGAGACAGCAGGCCCAAGGCAACCACCATTAGGAGCACCATGCTCCTGGAGATTTTCAAGCTCCACCTCTTTTTGCTTCAGGGCCTGACCACCGGAGAAGGCCTCCCCTTGTCAGGCTTTCCCCTAGTCCCACCACTAAGCCCCCCAATCCTCGCTCAACAACAAGTCCACCTTGTCTCCCTTGAGTTGGTAGAGCCGCGCCCCGCCGCCTTCATAATAGCGGTAATTCACCACTATTTCCATCACTCCGTCGCCATCGGCGTCCACCAAACCTGTCACCTGATAGTAACCATGCTTAACTTTTCATAATTTATGGGTGAGCCCAAGGCTCATGAGTAACTGCTATGAAAAGTTTTTTGCATGGTGCGTTTTGTGATGTATTATCAATTGGTTGTGGTTGATACAAAGGCCCACACTACCGAACTTTTCATGCTTTGCGGGTGAGCCCAAGGACCATGAGGAACTGCTATGAAAAGTTCCTTATCCCCTCTCCCCCGGCGGGGGAGAGGGCCGGGGTGAGGGGGAAAACTTTTCATGCTTTGCGAGTGGGCCCCAGGCTCATGAATAACTGTCTTGAAAAGTTCTTGGTGGCACCGGCATCTTGCCGGTGCGGGACAGGGTGCGATGGGAGCCGGAAGTTTTGGCCGTCCTCTTGATCTTCCAGCCAATCCTCTCCAAGGCCGCCAATACCCGCTTGGCCTTGGTGGCGGGCCAGGCGCTCATGCTGCGCCGAACAAGATATTCAGTGGTTCGGCCAGCATTTCGCCATGTTCCAGGCGTTCGGCCACCACCCGCAGGGCCAGGACCTGGGCCTTGGCCAGGGCTTCTTCCTTGGATGCGCCATAGACCATGACGCCGGGAAGCTCCAGCACTTCGGCAATCCAGCGGCCGTCTTCTTCCTGCTCGTAGTCCACGGTGAATGTCATTGGGGCCTGCTCCTGCTGCCAATATACCAAATCTGCAATCATTACAGAAAATAAAAAACCCCGCCTCCGTCAAGGGGGCGGGGTTGGGTCTATGAATGAGCTCCGGCGGCGTCTCCTCCTCTTTCACGCAGTCACCCAAATAGTACCATCGGCGGTGCAGGGCTTAACTCAGCATAGTACTACTACGTTAATTTATTGACAATCTGTTTTGATTTCTCTAACCTGGGGGCATGGATGCCCGCCAGTTGCGTGCATGTCGGGAGCGGCTGGAGAAGTACCTGAAAGATCTTCTCGAGTTG
>Ga0194111_10006414_pt1 | contig 13370 bp, 13 predicted proteins | sample TA2KigC300mmetaG_FD_146194 | JGI IMG/M metagenome (GOLD analysis project Ga0194111, IMG submission 146194) | Freshwater microbial communities from Lake Tanganyika, Tanzania - TA2015033 Kigoma Deep Cast 300m | ecosystem: Environmental > Aquatic > Freshwater > Lake | place: Tanzania: Lake... | reverse complement strand
GTTCGTAATCAGTCATGTGGTGAGTGCTTCGGTCATGTTGCGAGCCGTGACCAAGTGACTATTTCACTGCCAGGTTGTAAACACCGGTCGAGGTGGCGTCGGTGCGAGTGATGGTGATCTTCACGCGACAGGTGCCCGGCTTGCTGAATGTCAAACGTTTGCTCTTGGTATTGATTGCGCAATATGGTTTCGACTGTGTGGTTGGGGTGATGACCAATTTTGTGATCGCGGTCTTATCAATCACGAGATTATTGAGCAGTGCGTTCGTCGACAATGAAGTTGAGCGCCCGAAGACCGGCGTCGTGAATGATTGTGTGGCGCCGACCGTGGTGCCACTCGCATTCGTGGCCGCCAGCCTCCAGTAGTACGTGGCGCCCGCCTCGAGCGCCGCGATCGGCACCGACAAGCTCGCCGTCTCGCCGCCCGTTACGTCTCCGGCGACGACCGTGCCGTCAAGAACCGAAAAGTCGGGCAGGCGCGAATACTGGAAGAACGCCTGGGTGGCGACCGAGTTGGCATTCACCGTGCCACTCAACACCGCGCTGTCAGATGCAACCGCACTCGCAGAGACACTGGTGACGATCGGTAAGCCACCGAGCGTGGTGAACTGCGCGACCGCGCCGCTCACCGTGCCGGCGAGGTTCGTCGCGTTCGCCCGGAAGTAGTACACGTTGCCCGGTACGAGGTTGATGATTGCTGTTTCGATGGCGGTCGGCGCAGTGCCGGTTACCTGACCCGCGTCAACCGTGATCGTTGCACCACTCAAGTCGGGTTGCAGTCCGTAGGTGAACGACACCGTCGTCAACAAGTTGTTGCCGACTGCCGTTGCACTGAGTATCGCACTCGTCGTGCTGACTCCCGTGGCCGAACCGGTGGTGACGAGCGGCAGCACTGCAGTGTTCGTGAGTTCAAGCGTGCGCTTCACCAAGTCGGGAAACGCAGATGGAATGAACCCGGTCATCGACGGTCGGCTGGATGCCGAGCACGGCCCCGAGGCGGCGGAGTTGATGCCGATCAGCACAAGTTCGTTGCCGACGCGCGTGATGACGGGCCCGCCCGAGTCTCCTGAGCAGATGCCCGTCGTTGCCGTTTGTGCCGCAGTGAAACTTCCGGGCCAAGAGGGGTAGACGCTCAGTGGTTGATCAATCGAGTTCGGCACGGTGCTTGATGTGCCAGTCGACGAAGTGCGGCCATAGCCAAGGAATGTGACGACACGGCCCTCTCGCGACCATGCCGCCACCTCGTTCGTGGTGGCGAGTCGCGAGATGGAGACACCGGTCAACTCGTTGCCGAGCACGAGAAAGGCGATGTCGTCGGCTTGCGAGTACTCGCCAAGTTTCCGCCATCCGTCGACGGTGATGATTGAACTCTGGGAGACGGTTTGTGGCGACTGTTGGGTGTTCACGCCAGGTGCGTAGATGGAAATCGGTCGTGTCGTCACGGTGCCGGAGCTGTTGACCACACAATGGGCGGCAGTTACGACGATGCGACTCGTCCACAGTGCACCGCTACAGCTGCTGCTGCCATTGAGAATTCGCACCACTGCCGTGTTGCCGACCGCCGACGAGCCACCGACGACTGCGTATGTCGGCTGGGCACTCATCATTAGCGAAGTGACAGCGACGCACATCGCCGTCGCAACTCGGCGCCACACCCCGAGCGGCGTGTGAGATTGCGCCATGCGCTCAGGCTATGAGACCAGGAGAGCGCATCGTTAGGCTCAGCGCATGACGTTTGACAAACCCGCACCCGACTTGGCAAAAATTCACGCAGCGTGGGAGAAGTGGGAAAAGGGCGAAGAGCAGCCGGGGCGCACCTTGGCATCATTGAAGACCGCTGGGCTCGACACGGTGATCAAGTCGCTGGTGGAAAGCGGTTGGAAGCCTGCACAGCAATAGCTGAACCGGATGTCAAACCCGTCGCGCCGCCCGGGCGGTCGTCAAACACTGCCGCGCCCGCTGCAATGGCGTGAACTGTCGCACTCGCCATGGTCGCGCCTCGATCTCTCGGCGCTGGGCGACATCGATGCGATTGAAAGTGCGCTCCAAAACCATCGACCAAACCCCGAGTCGCAACAACCGCCGGCCCATGCCCAACCGTCGGCGGTGTTGGTGCCGCTCTTTGTGGCAGCCGACGGCCCCCGGGTGTTGCTGACGCGACGATCGGAGTCGCTCAACTCACACAAGGGGCAGATTGCCTTCCCGGGCGGTCGTCTCGAAGCAGGGGAGTCGTCGCTAGACGCTGCAATGCGTGAAACTCGGGAGGAAATCGGCATCGACGCATCAACGGCCCGCGTTGTCGGAGAACTTCCCGCGCACCGCACCATTTCCAGCTCGAGCCATATCGTGCCGCATGTCGTGCGGTTGCCCAGCGAGCCGCGGCAATTTGCGCTGAACGGCGAAGTTGATCGCGTGTTCAGCGTGTCATTGGGGGAACTGGTGCGCGCCGACACCTTCGTGCAAGAGCACTGGGTGTTTCAGGATCGCGAAGTTGTGGTGCCGATGTTCTACCTCGATGACGAAACGATTTGGGGTGCAACGGCACGCATGCTGCAAGAACTCATCCTGCTGGCGGTGTCCCGCTAGTTGTTGGCGGTTTCTCGTTCAATCACTCACGGACCCGCCGCGAGTCGTACCGCGTGAAAAAACACCACGACCCACGCGTCACACCGCAGTCGCTCGCTGTGCCGCCGTCGTGCACATGACGCTTGCAGGTCGCGCTGAAATTGGTCATCGACCGCGGCGCGCAATGTTGCATCCCACACCACACCCAGATTGAGCCGTGCCAACACTGAGTAGTTGGCGTAGGCGAGATCGTGCCGCTCGCACGCCACGCGAAAGTCGAACGACGCACCGCGGCTGCCGATGAGTGGCGCGGAACAGCCGTCAGAGGCGGTGATCAACCAACGATGAAGTCGCTTTGCGCGCGATCGCTCAACTCGAAACCGCGTCAGTGGAGTGTCAAAGACCAGCCCATCGACGATGTGCCGATCAGGCGTTGTTGTCGAGGGAAGTTCGTTCGACGATGTGGCGTTGGCTGTGACCGGATTGGTCGATAGCAGCGCAGCGACGAGGCATGCGGCAAACCGACGCATGGGCACCTCCTGGTGGGAACCCCCACCAGAACGGTGTGTGCACGAAGAGCGCTGTGGCTACTTCCAGCGGCGCATGGTGGAGACCATCTCGATCGCCACTTCAGCGGCTTCAAATCCCTTGTTCGTGTCGTCGGGTCGCGAGCGCTCGGCCGCCTGCTCGACGTTTTCCACCGTGAGTACACCGAAACCGATCGGCACGAGTGTTTCTAGTTGCACTTGCATGATGCCCTCGGCACACGGCCCTGCAACGTATTCGAAGTGCGCGGTATCGCCGCGAATCACCGCGCCGAGCGTTACAAGGGCGTCGTACTTGCGGGAGAGCGCCATCAACCGTGTCATCACCGGGATTTCGTACGCACCAGGCACCCAGAACACCTCGATGTTCTTGTCTTTCACGCCATGTTTGGCGAGCCCACGCTTGGCGCCATCAAGCAGTGCATTGACGACGAACTCGTTGAATCGCGAGCAGACGATCCCGACCTTCAGTGATTGCAGTTTGCGTTGATTCATGAGCGCTTGCCCTTCTTGTCGGATTGATTGCTGGTGTCGCCAACGTCGGCGTTGTTGCCGGTGCGATCATCGTGCGTCAGCAAGTGCCCGAGGCGGTCGCGCTTGGTGGAGAGGTACGTGCGGTTCTCATCGGTCATCACGCTGACGATCGGCACACGCTCGACCACGCTCAGCCCGTATCCGGCGATGCCACCGTATTTTGCGGGGTTGTTCGTCATCAGGCGTAATTCCGTCGCCCCGAGATCGGCGAGAATCTGCGCACCGATGCCGTACTCGCGGTTGTCGACGGGCAAACCGAGTTGCACATTGGCATCCACAGTGTCGAGGCCTTGGTCTTGCAGCGAGTAGGCACGAATCTTGTGACCGATGCCGATGCCGCGACCCTCGTGCCCGCGCAGATACACCAGCACGCCGCGACCATCGTCGGCGATGAGTTGCATCGCTGCAGAGAGTTGATCACCACAATCACAACGCAGACTGCCAAAGACGTCACCAGTCAGGCACTCGCTGTGCACGCGTGTGAGCAGTGGCTGGCCGTTTGCTACATCACCTCGTACGAAGGCGAGGTGCTCGATGCCATCGAGTGTCGACCGGTAGGCGACGCACTCGAATTCGCCCCATTGCGTGGGCACGCGCGCCGAGCCGATGCGCTCGACAAGGCGTTCCTTCTTTCGACGCCACTCGACGAGTTCGGCAATCGAAGACAACAGCAGCCCGTGCCGCTGGCAGAACTCGATGAGTTGCGGCAATCGGGCCATCGTGCCGTCGTCGTTTTGAATCTCGCAGATGACTCCGGCGGGTACGCATCCCGCCAATCGCGCGAGGTCGACGGCGGCCTCGGTGTGGCCGGCACGCTTCAACACGCCACCATCGCGGGCGCGCAGCGGGAACACATGGCCAGGCCGGGCGAACGCCTCGTAACCGACCGAGGGGTTGGCGAGGGCAGCAATAGTGAGCGCGCGATCAGCAGCCGAGATTCCGGTGCTGGTGCCCTCGAGCAGGTCGACCGACACGGTAAAGGCTGTGCGGTGGCTTTCGGTGTTGTGATCCACCATCATCGGCAGGCGCAACTCGTCGCAGCGCTCACCAGTGAGCGGTGCCACCACCACGCCCGACGTATGGCGGATGATGAACGCGAGTTTCTCGGGCGTCACATGTTGGGCTGCCATGATGAGGTCGCCCTCGTTCTCGCGGTCTTCATCGTCGACGAGCACCACCATTTCGCCACGCCCGATGGCGGCGATCACGTCGTCGATTGGCGCGAACACGTCGTCAATCGGCGCGAGAGCGCTTGTGTCACTGCGCCGACGGTTGCCCTGTGCGCTCAGATTGGTGGTCATGGTTGGCCTCTTTCTGGTTCGATGATCACTTCGACGTCGTCGCCGAGTGCCTGGGTGGAAACGAGTCGACCGCGCCACACGTCGGCGAGCGTGGCAGCGGTGTCACCGGCAAATGCTGCGACGGCGTCGCCGCCACCCATCACTGCTGGCGCGATGTGAAACACGTATCTATTGATGAGCCCTGCCTCATGAAAACTGGCGGCGGTCTTCGCACCACCCTCCACCATCAACTGCACAATGCCTTCGCTGCCGAGGGAATCAAGCAGGTCAGGTAGTGAACCCGACCATTCCGTGCAAGGGTGCACGCGTGCATCTCGTGGTGCGCGGCCGAGCACGATGCGACGCGGCGACGGGCCGCTCACCTCGCGCGCTGTGAGTTGCGGGTCGTCGGCGCGCACGGTGCCAGCACCGACGAGAATCGCATCACTCTCGGCACGCATCTGGTGCACTCGTCGACGAGCGGTTTCGCCAGTGATCCAGCCGCCACTTCCAGACTTGGCAGCGATGTAGCCATCGATGGTCATCGCCAACTTCAATACGACGAAGGGTCGACCGGTGCGGCGATGGTGCAAGTACGGCGCGAGTTGATCGTTGACTTCGTCGGCGCACACACCGACATCCACGTGCACGCCTGCATCGCGAAGTCGCGCGACACCACTGCCGGCGACGCGCGAGTCGGGGTCGAGCACGCCCACCACCACGCGCTTGATACCCGCGGCAATGATTGCTTCAGTGCACGGCGGTGTACGACCGAAGTGGTTGCACGGCTCGAGCGTTACGAACATCGTGGCCCCGCGTGCAGCATTACCAGCGGCGCGAAGCGCCTGCACTTCGGCGTGCGCTTGACCAACCGGTTGGGTGAATCCACTGAAGCGTCGACCATCCACGGCAACAATGACTGCACCGACCCATGGGTTGGGCCGGCACGTCAGTCGCGCAGAGGCGGCGACAAGCACCGCCTCGCGCATCGATTGTTGGTCGATGTCGCTCATCTCTTCCTGCTTCCATCCGGACTTTGACCGTCGGCCTCGGAGTTTCACCGAATCAGTCCCGCACCGTGAAGCGCGGGAGTCGCGGGCTTTCACCGCCGATAGGGAATTTCACCCAACCCTGCAAGAACAATTCAGTTGTGTGCCGCACCTCCCGGTGTTGCACTCGTCAGGCTACCGACGTCGCGTCGAGCCTCGCCAAGCGTGAGCAGGATGACGGCGCCAATCACGAGCGCCGCGCCAATCACGATGCGACTGGTCAGCGCTTCATTCAAGAAGATCGTGCCGACGGCAATGGTGACGACCGGCTCGAACGCCGATGCCACCGACGTCGGGCCCGGGCCGACACGCTTCATCGCGGCAAAGAAGGCACCCATCGCCACAATCGTGCCGAACGTTGCCAGCACCGTGATGTTCAACCAACCGAACGTGGTCTCCGGGAACCGTACCTGCATGTCGAACGGGCGAATGAGCCAGAGCGTGAGCCATCCGAACATTGCACCAAAGAGCACGATGGTGAGACCAGTGATGCCGTCGTACCGCGGCATCACGCGCGACGAGAGCACCACGTAGAAGGTGTAGGTGAGCGCACCGGCGAGCGTGAGTGCGACGCCGGTGGTTTCGGCTCCGCTGACTTCGCCGGCGGTGAGCCCCACACCGACCACGGTGGCGACGAGACAGATGCCGATCACCTTGCTCGGTTTGTGTTTGAGCAGCCACCAAGCGAGCAGCACCGCCATGATCGGGAAGCAGTAGAAGATCACCGACACCAGCCCCGATGCCATGCGTTCGATCGCACCGAAGTAAAAGAACGACTGAAACGTGAAGCCGAGATAACCAAAGAGAAAAATCTCGACGAGGTCGCGCCCGCGTGGCCACGCGGCAGCACGCACGGTGATGAATCGGTAGGCGAGCAGCAGTGGTGCAGCGATGAGGAATCGTGCAATCATCAAGCCGCGACTGTTGGCACCGTCGTCGTAAGCATTCATCGAAAACAACGGGTTGATTCCGTAGAGCGTGCACGACAACACCGCCAAGGCGATGCCGGCAACGCGTTGGTTATTGCGCACTCTCTGCCCGTTGTTTGTCGCGCTTTAACACATTGCGAAACACCACGGTGAAGATCACCGCCAACCCAATCACGATCAGTCCGAAGATGGCGAACTGCAGGGCGCCGCCCCGGTCACCCGCCTGGGTGGGCTCGACACCGCAACCCGGCTTGGGCAACAATCCGATGCAGGCATCGACATCGCCCTCCAACGGGTACACGAACACCGTCGTGTCGGTGGTGGCCGAGTCGTCGCTCATCGATTGAACATTCTGTCAGGTGGTCCGTAGTGACTTGACGGAATTGGGGAGTGAAGTCGGGCGCAGAACTACGGTATTGGTGGTCATGACGCACGATCGCGCGACGGTACTCGTCGTCGATTTTGGCGCCCAGTACGCGCAGCTCATCGCGCGTCGTGTGCGCGAGGCGAATGTGTATTCGGAGATCGTGTCACATCGCATCACCGCGGCCGAAGTCGCGCGCCGCCGGCCGAGCGCACTGATTCTCTCGGGCGGTCCGAAAAGTGTGCACGTGGATGGTGCGCCGCAACTCGATCCGCAGATCTACGACCTCGGCATACCGATTCTTGGCATCTGTTACGGATGCCAACTCATCGCCCAACAACTCGGGGGTGCGGTCGGTCGCGGCGAAAAGGGCGAGTACGGGCGAACACGATTGACACGGCACGGCGACTCGGGTCTGCTCGCGGGCACCGAGCCGACGTTTGACGTGTGGATGAGCCACTTCGATTCAGTGTCGCAACTGCCCGATGGCTTCATCGCGACAGCTGCGACCGCCGATGCGCCCATTGCGGCGTTGGAGAACGACCGCCGCAAGGTGTGGGCGGTGCAGTTTCACCCCGAGGTCGTGCACACGACCAACGGCCAGCGGGTGCTGCGACGGTTTCTGCACGATTTGGCCGGCATCGCATCGAACTGGACGATGTCGTCGATCATCGACGAACAGGTTGCCGCGGTGCGGGCACAAGTCGGCAGCGAACGGGCGATCTGCGGGCTCTCGGGTGGCGTCGATTCCGCCGTCGCGGCGGCGCTCGTGCACAAAGCAATCGGGGCGAATCTCACATGCGTGTATGTCGACACGGGGCTCATGCGCAAGAACGAGAGCGACCAAGTGGTTGAGACGTTCAAGCGCAACCTTGGTATCGAACTCATCCATGTTGACGCCGGCGATGAGTTCTTCGGCAAACTGCAGGGCGTCACCGACCCCGAGCACAAGCGCAAGGTGATCGGTGAAACGTTCGTGCGCACTTTTGAGCGGTACACCGGCGGCGTGAAAGATGCGAAGTTTCTCGTGCAGGGCACGCTGTATCCCGATGTGATTGAAAGTGGCGGTCGCGAAGGTTCGGCCACGATCAAGAGCCACCACAACGTGGGTGGTTTGCCCGAAGACATGACGCTCGAGTTGTGCGAGCCGTTGCGCGATCTGTTCAAGGATGAAGTGCGTGCGCTCGGCACTGCGCTCGGTTTGCCCGACGAAATCGTTTGGCGTCAACCGTTCCCTGGGCCTGGTCTTGGTGTGCGCATCATCGGCGAGGTAACGCGCGACAAGGTGAAGATTCTGCAAGAAGCCGACGCCATCGTGCGTGAGGAGTTGCGTCGCGCCGGTCTGGAGCGCGACATCTGGCAGGCGTTCGCCGTGCTCGCCGACATTCGCTCGGTGGGCGTGATGGGCGACGAGCGCACGTACGCCCGGCCGATCATCATCCGCGCGGTCACGAGCGACGATGCGATGACTGCCGACTGGGCGCGGATTCCGTATGACGTGCTCGCCGTGATGTCGTCACGCATCGTGAATGAAGTGGATGGTGTGAATCGTGTCGCGTACGACATCACCTCCAAACCCCCCGGCACGATCGAGTGGGAGTGAGCCGCGCAGCGGCGAGCGGACGCTCGCCTGGGCATTGGTGGGAGTGAGCGAAGCGAGCGGACACTCGCGCGAACTGCCCCCTGTAACCAAATTGTAAAGATTGCTAGGCTGAGTCCATCGTGACACGGCCCGCCGTCCGGCGATTCCCCCTCCCACGAACCCGCCTCGCCTGGTTCGTTCTGGCATTGGTGGGCTTGATGACGCCCATCCTCATGCCGGCCAGCGTGCAGGCCGACACCATCGATGACCAGCGACGCCGCGTGGCCGCCATCGTGGATGAGCTCGAGCGCCTCGCTGCCCAAACCGACGAACTTGGCGAACGGTACTCGGACACCCTCGCCGAAAAGGACGCCATCGAGGCCGAAATCGAACAGACCGAAGTGAAGATTTTCGAGTACCAGAAACAGTTGGCGGTGATGCAGGCCAACCTCGTGAACTCAGCCAAGCGGTCGTTCGTTTCGGGCGGATCAGCCGGCACGTTGTCGAGCATTCTCGGCGGTAGTGGTTCGTTGACGGATGCGATGAAGCGTGCCTACCTCGGCTCGGCGGCTGCCAACATCGGCGCCTCGAACACCGATGCGATGCAAGGACTCATCGACGACATAACTGCCGAGAAGACGAAACTGGAGCGACAAAAGAAGCAGCTTGCTTCAACTGCGACGACCTTGGCCTCGCGACTCTCGGCCAGCGACAAGTTGCTCGAACAGTACGAGGGCTTGCGCACTCAGGCGCTGCGCGATCTCGGCAGTCTGCTGACCGAAGAAGAGCGCCGCAGGGTCGAGGAAGCCGAAGCGCTCGCCAAGAAGGACGCCGACAAGTTCAAGGCGAGCATCAAGGTTGCCGCGCCATCACCGCAGGCTGGCGTGGCCATCAAGGCCGCGATTTCGCAACTCGGCATTCGCTATCGCTGGGGAGCATCGAGCCCCGGCGTCGCCTTCGATTGCTCGGGTCTCACGCAGTGGGCGTGGGCAAAGGCTGGTGTGTCGATTCCGCGGGTGTCGCGCTCGCAGTATTCATCGTTGTTGCGGGTGCCGATTTCGCAGGCGCAACCCGGCGATCTTCTCTTCTCGCAGCAGACGTTCTTCCATGTTGGCATCTACATCGGCAACGGGCAGATGATTCACGCACCGCGCACTGGCGATGTGGTGAAAATCAGCACCGTGACCTGGACTCGCGTACTCGGCGTCGGACGCCCGAAGTAACCTTGCGGCAGTGAACGCCGCAAACACATCCGCCGCATCTGCCTTAGACAGCGCGGCAACACAAGCCGGTTGGGCTCACGACCTGTTCTCGGCAGCAGGCTTCACTCGCGATGTGTATCGCAAGGGCACGGGCCCCGCGGTCGTGGTCGTCCACGAAATCCCCGGTATCACTCCGGCAGTGATGCGATTTGCGGAAGAAGTAGTCGCCGCCGGTTTCACCGTTGCGATGCCGTTGCTCGTCGGCGAAGTCGGGCGCGAACCCGACGGCAAATATATGGCGGCGTCGATGAGCAAGGTTTGCGTGTCACGTGAGTTCACCACGATGGCGATGCGTAAGACATCGCCGATCATCTCCTGGTTGCGTGCGCTCGCCAAACAACTGCATCGTGAAGTCGGCGGCAAGGGCATCGGTGCAGTGGGGATGTGCTTCAGTGGCGGTTTCGCCCTCGGCATGATGCTTGACGACGTGATGGTGGCCCCCGTGCTCTCCCAGCCGTCATTGCCCTTTGCCTTTGGCAAGGCCCGCGCTGGCGACCTGAACCTCTCGCCTGACGACCAGTTGGCAGTGCAGCGCCGTGCCGTCGAGGGTTGCCAAGTGCTCGGATTGCGCTACACGGGCGATCGCCTCGTTGGCAATCGGTTCGATTCGCTACGCAAGTTGCTCGGCGAACAGTTCATTGCCGTCGAGTTTGCGTCCACCGCCAAGAGCGACCACTCGGTGCTCACCGAGCAGCGTCAAGAAGACGGCGTGCGACGGGTGGTTGACTTCTTGAGGGAAAAACTGCAGCCATGACCCACATCGACGACCGCCGCACGCACACTTCGCAAGAGGCTGATCGTGATGCGCACTACGCCTCGCTCGTCGACCCTGTATCCGATTGGACTACCGACTTCGACCACCTTCATCCGGAATACAACGCGAATGCACCTGAAATTTGGGACCAACTGCGCGGCCAATGCCCGGTCGCCCACTCGCCGCGCTACGGCGGAACATGGTTGCCGGTGCGCCACGAAGATGTGAGTGCAATCGCCTACGACACCGAACACTTCAGTTCAGAAGATGTCGTCGTGAAGCGCATTAAACCGACGGGTGAGAGCCGCCCGTACGGTGGTGCGCCGCCGATCACCTCCGATCCGCCGTTTCATCATCATGCGCGACGCGTATTGTTGCCCGCCTTTGCACCGCCAAAAATCGCTGCGATGGAAGCTGAGACCCGTGCGTTCTGCCATTCGCTGATCGACAAGATGGGCGATGCGAGCGTCGTCGACGTCGCTGATCAATACGCCAAGCACATTCCGCCGGCGGTGATTGCACACATGCTTGATCTTCCGCTTGAGGACGGCGAGATTTTCCGCGATTTCATTCACACTGCACTTGAAGGCATCGCCGAAGACCAAGAGGTTCGGCAAGCCGGCTGGCAGAAACTTGATGCGTATCTCGACCGCCGCATCGCCGAACGCCAGGCGAACCTGGGTGAAGATCTACTCAGCTTCTTGTTGACGACCGAGCTCGGTGGGCAGCGTCTGCATCCTGATCACGTGCGCGGCACGGTCGCGCTCTTGTTGATCGCCGGCATCGACACCACATGGAGCGCGATCGGGTCGTCGCTCTGGCACTTTGCCAAGACCCCGGGCGATCTTGCGCGCCTCGTGCGCGAACCCGAGTTGCTTCCGACGGCCGTCGAAGAGATGCTGCGCGCGTATGCGCCGGTCACGATGGCCCGCGTCGTCGCCAAAGACGTTGAGGTTGGCGGGTGCCCGATGAAAGAGGGTGACTGGGTGCTGCTGCCGTTCCCGGCGGCGAATCGCGACCCTGACGCGTTCGAGCGCGCTGATGAAGTGGTCATCGACCGCGAAATCAACCGCCATGCAGCGTTCGGTCTTGGTATTCACCGTTGCGTCGGCTCCAACCTTGCGCGTATGGAAGTACGTATTGCGCTCGAAGTATTCGTCGAACGATTCCCGCAATTCGAGTTGGCCGATCCGAGTGCGGTCAAGTGGAGCGTCGGGCAGGTTCGTGGCCCACGCGCACTTCCGGTGCGTATCGTGTCGCGCGCTGCGACCCGTACCAAGTGACCGACGATCGTCGCGTCACGCTCGACCTGACGCAACTCAACCCCGACCAACGCGATGCCGTTGAGTACGCGGCGGGTCCGCTGTTGATCGTTGCTGGTGCGGGCTCGGGCAAAACTCGGGTGCTCACCCATCGCGTGGCTCACCTCATCGCCTCTGGTGTGCATCCGATGAACATCATCGCCATCACGTTCACGAACAAGGCAGCCGAGGAGATGCGCGGCCGAGTGCGGGCATTGGTCGGCGATGTGGCCAACAAGATGTGGGTGAGCACGTTTCATGCCGCGTGCGTACGCATCCTGCGGGCGACTGCCGACCGACTCGGGTATCCGAAGAGTTTCACCATTTATGATTCGGCAGACTCCCAGCGGTTGGTGAGCCAGATCATTCGTGATCTGAACCTCGACCCGAAACGGTTTCCTGCAAAGGGGGCGCAGGCGCGCATCAGTTTGTGGAAGAACGAACTCGTCAACCCGTCGGGCGCCGCCGACACTGCGTTCGGCCCGTTCGAAACGAAGTACGCCGAGATTTATACCGAGTATCAGCACCGCCTGATGAAGGCCGGTGCGATGGATTTCGATGATCTGCTCATCAACGTGGTGAAGCTCTTTCGCGAACATGCTGATGTGTTGGCGGCCTATCAAGAGCGGTTCAAGCACGTGCTCGTCGACGAGTATCAAGACACCAACCTGGCGCAGAACGAGATCGTGTTGCTGCTCGGTCGTGAGCATCACAACGTGTGCGTGGTGGGTGATACCGATCAGTCGATTTATGCATTCCGCGGGGCCGACTACCGCAACATCCTGCAGTTTGAGCGTGCCTTCCCCGATGTCTACACCGTGGTGCTCGCCCAGAACTATCGCAGCACGCAGGTGATCCTCGACGCGGCCAACGCGGTGATTTCGAACAACGTCGAACGCAAGCCGAAAGAACTGTGGACGGAGGTCGGCAGCGGCGACAAGATCGTGCGCTACTACGCCGAAGACGAAGACGAAGAAGCACGATTCGTGGTGTCGGAACTCAAGCGATTGCATCGGCATGAGGCGGTCAACTGGCGCGAGATGGCGATCTTCTACCGCACCAACGCGCAAAGCCGTGTGCTGGAAGAGTTTCTCATCGACGGCGACATCCCGTATCGCGTGATCGGCGGCACGAAGTTTTACGACCGCAAAGAAGTGAAGGATGCAGTTGCGTACCTCCGCTGCGTGATGAACCCGGCCGACGAGG
>Ga0194111_10006409_pt1 | contig 13377 bp, 8 predicted proteins | sample TA2KigC300mmetaG_FD_146194 | JGI IMG/M metagenome (GOLD analysis project Ga0194111, IMG submission 146194) | Freshwater microbial communities from Lake Tanganyika, Tanzania - TA2015033 Kigoma Deep Cast 300m | ecosystem: Environmental > Aquatic > Freshwater > Lake | place: Tanzania: Lake... | reverse complement strand
ATTAATTTCGGCGAACTCGTCATAGGTCTTCCCAAAGGCGCGGACGGCGTACGTCTTGCCCACCTGCCGGGCGCCGCGAAGCATAAGCGCCTTGCGGTCGGGACGCTGCTTCCAGTCCCGCAAGTACTGGTCTATGATGCGTTTCATGGGGCCATACTTGCAGAGGCGTGTTCCATAAGCAAGCCTATTCTTGACAATCGAGGTTGCAAATTCAAGCCAGTGGACGTGGCTGAGCGTTGCGGAATCAATGCTATTGCCGGCGGGTGATGTCAGAACCGGAAACATGGGATTAGCATTCTCCGATACGCGGGTGCTGCCGTTCCGGCCGTTCTGCCGCGAACTGTCGTTGCCGTAGGAAGTTTGCGATATGGAACCAACTCATGATGGCTGACTATCACCTGCACACGCCGTTTTGTCGTCACGCCCACGGCGAGCCGGAGGAGTATGCCGCGGAAGCCGTGCGCAAGGGGTTGGCGGAGATCTGCTTCACGGATCACGTCCCTTTGGACGACCAGAAGTTCGGACCGTGCATGCGGCGGGGCGATTTTCCCGCTTACCAGGAGGCGGTAGCCCGGTGCCGCGCTTCGGCCGGCCTGCCGGTCCTGTTCGGCATCGAAACGGACTTCTGGCCGGAGCCAGAGTTCACGGACCTCTTCCGGGATTGGCTGCCGGCCCAACCGTTCGATCTGGTGATGGGGTCCGTGCATGCCATCCGGGGGTGGGTCTTCACCAACAGCGGGGCCGCGCTGGAGAAGTGGAAGACGGTGGATGTGGCGGCGGTCTGGCGGGAGTATTTCGATCTGGTCGGGCAGATGGCCGACACCCGGCTGTTCGACATCGTCACACACCTGGACGCCACCAAGCACTCCGGGTTCTGGCCGCGCGAGTCGCTGATCCCGGAGATCGTGCAGCCGGCCCTGGACCGCATAGCCGCCGCGGGCATGGGGATCGAACTCAACACCTCCGGCCTGGTCCGCCCCTGCAAGCAGATCTATCCGTCGCTGCAGATCCTTTCCCTGGCCCGCGAGCGGGGAATACCCATCAGTTTCGGGTCGGACGCGCACGCGCCGCAGGATGTCGGCCGCTACTTTGACCAGGCGCTGAAACTGGCGAAGAATGCCGGGTACACGCACTGTTTGCGGATGCGCGGGAGGAAGAAGCAGCTCGTGCCGCTGCCGTGAGGAGAATGGCGGATGGTTGATGGCTAATGGGGAAGCAAGTGTTCAGTGGCCAGTGTTCAGTATTCAGAAAGAAAGTCGACGGGTTTCGATGGGTCTCGAGAGGCGTAACGAAATGAACCGAACGAAGACCGCAACGAGACAAGTCCTGATCGCCATGGCCCTGGCCGGCCTCTGGCTGGCGGGGGCGGGCGGCGGCTTTGCCGCCGACGCGCCGGCCACGCCCGCCAAGCAGCCGGCGGCACCGGCCGCGGCGGCGGACGAGACCGTGGTGCTGGATGACGCGCTGATGTGGCGGATCTACCGCGTGGAAGGGCCGCAGCATATCCGCGCCAAAGACGGCAAACTGCTCGCCGGACAGGTCAGCGGTTGGGTCGGGGGGGGCGCCTGCATTGACAGTGATGGAGGAGCAGCCTGTCGGCACACCCAACAGCAGAACCCGCCGGCCGGCGGCGCTTCGACCTCCGGCTTCTGTGGGAAGACCTCCTTCCTGCCGCCGGCCGATTGGGCTGGGGTGACCTTGGACGACGGAGCCTGGCCGCGGTTTCGGCTGCCGCAACCGGCCATCTTCGCGCAGCAGGGGCCCAACCAGACAATGGGCCTGGGCGGCGACGTCTACGATACGGCACTGCTCCTGGCCCGCACCCGCTTCGAGGTCAAGGATCCCGCAAGGGTGAAAGACTGTCGCCTGTCCCTGACTTACTGGGGCGGAGTCGTGGTCTATGTCAATGGCAAGGAAGTGGCTCGCGGCAGCATGCCGGGCCAGTCCTCCGACTGGGGCGAGCCGGCCGAAGATTACCCGGAAGAGGCCTTCCTGAAGCCGGACGCCAAGCCGCTGACGATCGGTGACGAGAAGAGCCCTGATCGTTTGGAGATGCGGCAACGCCGCCTCACGAACGTGACGATTCCGGCCGCGGTTCTGCGCTCCGGGGTGAATATCATCGCCATCGAGGCGCGCCCGGCCCCGGTCAATGCCAAGGTGTTTGGCCGGAATCTCGCGAGCCAGTACGAGTCTCGCTATGCGGCCTGGCCGACCGTCGGCCTGCTGAGCGCGCGCCTGGCCTTTTCCCCTGCGGGCGCCGTGAAGCCGCCGCGGCCCGAAGGCGTGCAGGTGTGGAACGCCCCGACGTCGGAGAAGATCAGCGTCTTCGATTACGGCAATCCGCTGGACCCGCTGCAGCCGCTCGTGATCCGGGCCGCTCGCAACACGGTCTTTTCCGGCCGGCTGATGGTCGGCTCCGACCAGCCGATCAAGGGGCTTGAGGCGAGCGTGACCGATCTGGCACAAGCGTCGGGCACAGCCAAGATTCCCTCCTCCGCCATTCGCGTTCGCTACGCCGTCGTGGCTACGCAGGAGAAGACCTGGCTGTCGCCCAACACGTTCGATGGGCTTTTCGACGCCATTCCCGCGGAGATTCCGGTTGCCCAGGGGGTTCCGGGGTGGGATCGTTCCAAAGACAATGATCTTTTTTCGGGCACTGCGCGCCGTTTCTTCCATTTCACCCCGGACCATACGGCACTGAAGGGCCGGGCCGTGGCCCCGCTCTGGTTCACGGTGAAAGTGCCGCGCGACGTTCCGGCCGGCGTCTATGAGGGGGCGGTGATCCTCTCCGCCGAGGGACTGGCCGAGGTGAAGGTCCCCTTGCGGGTCCACGTCTCAGCCTGGACCGCGCCCAACGTCAGGGACCACTGCGCGCAGAACTACCTGTTTCAATCGGAAGAGAGCGTGATGAACTACTACGGCGTACCGCCCTATTCCGACAAGCATCTGGACTTCGTCGGCAAGTCGCTGGCGCTGGCCGCCGAGCTGAACTGTCTCCATGTGGAGGCGAATCTGGTGATCGGTTTCCAGGATGGTACGGGTGGAGGGAGCGCCAATCCCGAATCGCTGGTGCGCTGGATCAAACAGCCGGACGGCACGTTCAAGCATGACTTCACGAACTTCGACCGCTACATGGACATGGTGGCGAAGGCGGTCGGCACGCCGCGGGTTCTGGCGCTGAACCACTTCACCAAGGGCTACCCCAAAGTGACCTGTCTCGACCCGGCGACCGGCAAACTCGAGGCGTTGGAGACGCCGAAGGACTTGGCCGGCGCGTACGCCTTCTGGAAGCCGGTGTACGACGAGATCCGCAAGAAGCTGAAGGCGCGCGGCTGGCTGGAACAGACGACGCTGGGCGCGCAGTTGCAGTGTTCGCTGCCCGTTCCGGGGGAGGTGTTTCTGGGCAACAAGCTCTGGCCGGGCGCGGAGTGGAGTTTTACCTGTCATGGCGTAGCGGCGGAGTTCATTGGCGCCGCACCGGCCGACCTGAAGGATATTTTTGACAAGACCGCCACCCTCGACCCCAGCAAGGTTCAGGCGGCGGTCCGGGTGCTGAAGCAAGGCGGTAATGCGGAGAAGGAACTGCAGGCGGCGGGACTGACCGCGGACCAGATCAACTGGGCCCCGGTCCGCCACTCCGATTATACCCAGGGCAATGGCCGGCACACGGACACGAAGCGGCCCTTGTACTTTGGCCCGCGGCACGACGCGACCGCGTTCAATCCGCGCACGGCGTTCTGGGGTTGCGGGGAGAACCTACCCGAAGTCCGCCGGCTGGTCGAGGCCGTGATTTACCAGAAGGGCGTTGACGGAGTCGGTGAGCAGGGGGTGGATCTCTTCCCCTTGAAGACCAAGGTCGGCGGCTATGGCTACTCCCCCACCAAGCCGGGCACGCACTGGCCCAACTACGATCCCTACATGCGCGCCATTCTGTATCCCGGGCCGGACGGGCCGGTGGCGACCGAGCGCTTCGAGATGTTCCGCGAGGGCCTGCAACTGATGGAGCTCAGGATGTTCCTCGAACGCGCCGTGGCGGAAAAGAAGGCAAGCCCCGAACTCCGGAAGCGGGCCGCCGCCGTCCTGGCGGAACGACCGCGGTATAGCAGCGGCCAGCCTAACAGCTTCTTCTTCCGGTGTTTCCAATCCGAGGCCGACGCGAAGCTGCTGGACACGGCCGGCGCAGTTTTCGGGGATCTGCCCTTCGCCGCCAGCACACCCGCCAGCGAACTGGCGGCGGTGGTAGAGCGAGTGACGGCAAATCCGACCGACGCTGGGAACCGCAAGCAGGCATGGCGCCTGCGCGCGGTGACGGGTGCCTTGACACCGGCGCAACTGGCCCGGCTCTACGCCGGCGTCAAGACCGACCCGAAGGCGCGCTTCGAGTTGACCGAGCTGGTGGCGGTGTTGGGGCGGGCGTTCGGCGAGCGCTGCGGCGGCGATGCGGCCAAACTGGGCCAACTGCTCGGCGATGCCGAGGCCTTGCCGTTCCTGCGGGGCTACGCGCAGGCCGCGGCGGAGTCCACCAACGCCACGCTGAAGGCGTGGGCGCGGACCGACGGTGCGATCCTGTTGCCGCTGGTGAACGGCCTGCGCGCGCAATACTATCGCGGCATCGACCAGTGGGAGAATCTGGCTGCCGAGCGCCTGGTCGGAATGATTGAAGCGCCCGACCAGAAGCTCGGCTTGCCCGGCTTCAACTTCGCCGATCGCGTTCACATCTCCGTTCGCTGGACCGGCTTCATTGAGATCAAAACACCGGGCAAGTACACCTTTCACGCGCTGGCCAAGCTTGGGGCGCGCCTTTGGGTGGGCGACACATTGTTGACCGAGCGCTACAACAGCGACGACGGCGTCACCACTGAATTGACCTCCGGCCTGCACCCCTTCAAGGTCGAGTTCTGGACTGCTTCGGAGCCGGCGAAGAGCCCGATTCAGATTCAGGTGACATGGAGCGGCCCCGGTTTCGGGCGGCAGCCGATCAGCGCCGATCTTCTGCGTAGCCCAGCGCTGGAGGGGGGGAAATGATGGCGGATGGCTGATGGCTAATGGCTGAGAACCCCTAATCGTTCGCCTTATTCTTTCGCACTAAACCGGCATAGCCGGAACCAAGCAGAGGAGCTTGAACAGAAGGTCACAAAGAGCACTGTCAAGCAGAACGTATGCCTGGGGCTATATTGAGATCGACTGGTTCGCGCACCAGAGCGAGGAGTACCGCAACGAGTGGATGCGCTATGCATGGGACTGGCTGCGCAAGAACGACACGAACGGATGGTTCAACGCCGTGCGCGAGGTCTTCGGCCAGGAGCCGTTCCCGCCGAATGTGGTGCCGACGCCCGAGCAAAAGGCGCGTTTGGATACGCTCTTCCCGCACGGGGATTGGTGATCGCGGATGAGCATGACCGGTATGATGCAGCGATGTTGGGAGCATGATTACTGCGCCCCGTCGTTCTACATGATTACCCTCGTGACCGAACCGCGGCGCGGCTGCTTGAGCGCTCTGGAAGGAACGGAATCCGACCCGCGCCTGCAGCTTTCGCATCTCCTTACTTCGGCTCGGCGAATAGTGTGGAGGGGGAAGAGGATGCCGAATATGATCTCTGGGCTTTCGTGATGTAACGGAGGGAGTTGACTCAATGGGCGAAACCATTCGACAGGAAGCGCGGCGGCTGCTGGCCGCCATGACGCGCGACGAGAAGATTGACCTGGTACACGGGGTGGACAACGTGTGGACGCGCGGCGTGCCGCGCCTGGGCGTGCGCAAGCTGCGCATGGCCGACGCCAGCATGGGATTGCGCGACGATCTGGTTCCCGCCACGGCGTTCCCCGCGTTCATCGCCCTGGCCGCGACGTGGAACCGCGAGCGGGCCGCTGCCTACGGCCAGGCCGTAGCCGAGGAGTTCCGCGCCGCCGACGTGGACGTGCTGCTCGGGCCGGGCGTGAACCTGTACCGCACGGCGTGTTGCGGCCGAAACTTTGAGTATCTCGGGGAAGACCCGTATCTCGCGAGCCGGATGGCCGTGGCCTATGTCCGGGCGGCGCAGGCGGAGGGGCTGTCAACCACGGTAAAGCATTTCGCGTGCAACAACAGCGATTGGCACCGCTGCTGCAGCAATTCCGTGGTGGACGAGCGCACGTTGCGCGAAGTCTATCTGCAGGCCTTCGAGGCCGCCGTGAAGGACGGCGGAACGCGCGCGCTGATGACCAGCTACAACCTGCTCAACGGCGAGTATACTGCCTGCAATCGCTGGCTGTCGCACAAGGTGTTGCGCGAGGACTGGGGGTTCGACGGCCTCGTGATGTCGGATTGGAACGGCGCCCGCGATCTGGGCAAGGCGTTCCGGGCCGGAATGGACCTGGATATGCCGGGTGTCACCCAGTGGAACGGTTATCCGAAACCCCTGCGTGAGCTGCTCGACAGCGGCCAGTTGAAGCCGGAAGACCTGGACCGCAGCGTGTTCCAGATCCTGAAGTGGACGCTGGAGATCCAGAAGATGCAGGAAGACCGGTCTCGCCCGCCGCGCGGCAGGTGCGCGGACCATGCGGCCGTGGCGCTGCAAACCGCGCGGGAAGGCATCGTGCTGCTGCGGAACCGGGACAACCTGCTGCCGCTTGAGGCCAGGCCGGGCATGCGCCTGTGCGTGACCGGGCCGGCCGCGTATCCCACGGCGACCAGCGGCGGCGGAGCGGCGGAGGTGAAGGCGGTCGATCCGGTCAGCATCCTGGGCGCGGTATGCGCCCTGGCGCCCGAAGCGACGGTCTTGCGCACCGACCGTGCGGAGGAACTGGCCAGGGCCGACGCGGTGATCGTTTGCGTGGGCTACGACGCCGAACGCGAGCGCGAAGGCCTGGACCGCCCCTGGGAGCTGCACTGGCATCGGGATGTCAACGTCATCCGCCACTGCCAGAACCACAATCCGAACACGATTGTCGTGATCGTGGCCGGCGGCGGCGTGGAGATGGCCTCGTGGATCGACAAGACCGCCGCGGTGCTGCACGCCTGGTATCCGGGCGAGAACGGCTGCCAGGCCATTGCCGAGATCATCTTCGGCAAGGTCAACCCATCGGGTCGCCTGCCGATCACGATTCCGCGGTCCTGGGCCGATGGCGCGGCGGCGGCTAACTACCTCCCGCCCGGCGCTTCCCACTACAACCTGCCGGACTATGACTGGCCTACCCGGGCGGTCTTTGACGTGAAATATGAAGAAGGCGTCTTCGTGGGGCACCGGCACTTCGACCGCGCCGGCAGGACGCCGCTCTTTCCGTTCGGCTTCGGGCTGTCGTACACGACGTTCGAGTACTCCGGGCTGCGCGTGACGAAAAGCGCGGCCGGCGGCGCGGACGTCGCCTTCCGCGTGCGCAACACCGGCGCGCGGGCCGGCGCCGAGGTGGCGCAGGTCTATGTCGGCGACGTGCAAGCCTCAGTGCCCCGGCCCGTCAAGGAGTTGAAAGGCTTCGCGCGGCTGGTGCTGGAGCCCGGGCAGGAGCAGGAGGTCACCGTCGCGCTCGACCGCCGCGCCTTCGCGTTCTTCGACGTGGCCCGGCAGGACTGGGTCGTGGAGCCCGGCGAGTTCCGGATTTGTGTTGGCGCCAGCTCGCAGGAGATGCGGTTGGAAGGGAAGCTGGTGGTGTAGTCGGACTGGTCGGACGAATTGTTGGAGACAACTTCATGAACGCACCGGAGAGCCCGTTGTTGCCGCACGGCGGCTACAAGAAGTTGCGCAGTTACAAGGTGGCGGAGGCGGTTTACGACGCCACGGTGGTCTTCTGCGACCGCTTTATCGACAAGCACTCGCGCACGCATGACCAGATGGTACAGGCCGCGCGAAGCGGCGTGCGGAACATCAGCGAGGGCAGCGGCGCCGCCGCCACCTCGCGCAAGAGCGAGATGAAGCTCACCAACGTGGCCCGCTCCAGCCTCGACGATGAACTCGAAAAGGACTACCGCAGCTTCCTGATGCAACACGGGTTGCGGGTCTGGCACAAGGACTCTCCGGAAGCGCTGGCCATGCGCGAGCGCTTGAAGCATGACGTTGTGTCCAAATTGCCGCCTGCGCCGGAGGGAGCCGTGCGACTCACGGGTCTGGCCGGTCTGGCTGCTTTTGTGGGCAAGGCCCCTCCTGAACTGGCGGCCAACGCGATGCTCTGCGCCGTGAACCAGGCGGCCTACCTGCTGAAACGCCAGCTCGAAGGCCAGGGCCGGGCCTTTGCGAAACAGGGGGGCTTCACGGAGAATCTCTACCGCACGCGCACGAAAACGCGCCAGGGGCAGTCGTCGGACCGGTCCGACTTGTCGGACAAGTCTGACGCACAGCCGCCCGCCTGCCCGACCTGCGGCAAACCCATGCGCCGGCGCACCGCCCGGCAGGGGCCGCGGGCCGGCGAAGCTTTCTGGGGTTGCTCCGGCTACCCGGACTGCAAGGCGACGCTGTCGGACCGGTCGGACAAGTCGGACCCGTCCGACAGCAAAGGAAGTCCATGATCATCGAAATCAGCGACCACCTCGACGAGAACTCCGCCGCCGACATTGTGCCGGCGATGCAGCGGGCGCTGGCCGCCTGCCGCGCGGCGGAGAAGCCGACGCTGCGGTTTGCGCCCGCGCTCTATCACTTCCGCGCGGACCGCGCGCCGGAACGGTTCTACTACATCTCCAATAACGATAGCGGCGTCAGGCGCATCGCGTTTCCGCTGATCGGGGTGAACGGCCTGACCGTTGACGGCGGCGGCGCGGAGTTCCTCTTCCACGGCCGCATCACGCCGTTTGTGGTGGATCATTCCAGCGACATCACGCTGCGGAACTTCAGCGTGGACTATGACCGGCCCTTCTTCTCCCAGGGCGAGGTGGTGGCCTGCACGGAGGAGAGCTTGGACTTGCGGATCGACACCGTCGAATTTCCGTATCGCGTGGATGGCGGCTCGCTGGTGTTCACGGCTCCGGACTGGAGCAGCACGCACGACTGGTGCTGGCTGGTCACGGAGTTTGATCCGCGGACCCGTGCCCCGACGAACAACATGTTCTACTATCCCATCAAGAACAAGGGCGTCTCGTTTGCGCACATCGACAAGACCTTCGACGATTGGGCCCAGCCCTTCAGCGCCACGGAACTGGAGCCGGGGCTCGTGCGGTTGCACTACAAGACGCCGTGGCGGCACACGATCGGCCACTTTGTGACCCTTGGTCACGAGAAGCGGAACAACCCCGGCGTGTTTATTCACGAGTCCGCCAGGGTCACGGTCGAGGACGTGCGGATGCACCACGTCGGAGCGATGGGCTTGATCGCCCAGCTCTCCACGGATATCACGCTCAAGCGATTGGATGTGTCGGTGCGCCCCGGATCGTCGCGGATGGTGTCCGTCAAGGCGGACGCCACGCATTTCGTCAACTGCGAGGGCACGATCCGGATGGAGGATTGTCGCTTCGACAACATGCTGGACGACGCGACGAACGTCCACGGGATCTATTCGCGCATTTCAGGGTTGATCGGCCATGACGGGATCGAGGCGGAACTGAGGCATTTCCAGCAGCACGGCATCTGCTCGTACCGGCCCGGCGACCGCGTGGCATTCACGGACAACCAGAGCATGCAGACCGTGCGCGAGGGTGTCGTGGCCGAAGTGCGGGTGCTCAACGCGCAGCACTTCGAACTGCGCATGCGGGAGCCGATCCCCGATGGAGTGAAGCCCGGCTTTGCCATCGCCAACGTCACGCGCATGCCGGCGGTGGTCATCCGCGGCTGCCGCACGGGCAACAACCGGCCGCGCGGGTTCCTGCTGACCAGCAACCGGCCGATGGTCATAGAGGGGAACACGTTCTACAACTCCTCCCACGCCATTCACGTGTCCAGCGACGCCAACTACTGGAACGAGTCGGGACCCGTGCACGATCTCGTCATCCGCGGCAACACGTTCCGGAACTGCGGCTACGCGGACGGGGCGGCGCCAGTCAACATCCACCCGGAGATTCCCAAGCCGGCGGAAAGCGGACCCGCCTATCACCGCGGCATCGTCATCGAGGACAACACCTTCATCTCGCCCAACCCGAACCTGCTCAGCGCCGGCCACGTGGACGGGCTTGTGTTCCGGAACAACCGTGTGAAAGCGTCCGACGCCTTCGCGCCCAACGCCGCCGGCAAGCCGCCGGTGCAACTTTGGGGTTGCCGCGACGCGACAGTCGGGGAAACGGCACGGAAATGAATGATACGCGCCAGGAAACCATTTACTCCGTCATCCAGACGTGTATTGTTTGCGGATTCAAGGCGCCTGAAAGGCAAACATAGGAGGAGGCCACGCCATGCCGACGGAAGCGGAACAAGCGTACCTGGACAGCACGGACGCGACGCGTGCGAAGCGGATGAAGTGGTTCCGCGACGCCCGGTTCGGAATGTTCATTCACTGGGGCCTCTACGCGCAGCTCGGACGCCACGAATGGGCCATGTGGCACGAGCGCATCCCCCTCGGCGAATACGAGCCGCTGGCCGACGCCTGGAAGCCCAAGCCCCGCGCGGCGCGGGAGTGGGCCGCCCTGGCGAAAAAGGCCGGCATGAAGTACATGGTCATGACCACCAAGCACCACGAGGGCTTTCTGCTCTGGGATTCGAAGATGACCGACTACAACGCCGCGCGGCGCGGCCCCGGGCGCGACCTGGTGCGCGAATACGTGGACGCCTGCCGCGCGTACGGGCTGAAGATCGGCTTCTACTACTCGCTCATGGACTGGCATCATCCGGACGGCGCGGCCTGCCTCACCGACGAGGCCGCGCGCCGGCGTTTCCTCGACTTCACGCAGGGCTGCGTGCGCGAGCTGATGAGCAACTACGGCCGAATCGACATCCTGTGGTACGACGTCTCCTGGCCGCTCAAGAGCCCCGAGGCGTGGGAAAGCTACAAGATGAACGCCATGGCCCGCGAGCTGCAGCCGCGCATCATCATCAACAACCGCTCCCAGCTTCCGGAAGACATCGGCACGCCGGAGGAACACATCAAGGCCGAAGAGACCGGCCGCGACTGGGAAGCCTGCATGACTTTCAACGGGTCGTGGGGCTTCATGCCGACGCCGGCCGAAGACTACCACTCCGCCCGCAAGGTCATTGAAATGCTCCGCACCGCCACGGCCGGCCAGGGCAACCTGCTCCTGAACGTGGGCCCCAAACCCGACGGCTCGCTGCCGCGCGAGGCGGTCGAGCGCCTCGCCGACGTCGGCAAGTGGCTCCGGAAACACGGCGCGGCCGCATACGGGCCGGTGGACCGGGCGCCCATTCCCGGCACGCCGACGTGGAATGCGCTCGGCGGCTGGTCGCGCAAGGGGCGGAAGCTCTACTACTGGTGCCGGCAGTGGCCGGGCCGGGAACTCGCCATCGGCGGATTCAGTCCGCGGGTCAGGCAGGTGCGCCTCTTCCCCGGCGGCAAGCCGCTGCCCTTCGAGCAGTCGTGCGACCCGCGCCACTTCTTCTCCGGCTGGGGAGAGCCGACAACGAACGACCGGCTCGTGATCCGCGGTCTGCCGCCGACATGCCCGGACAAGATCGCGCACACGGCGCTGCTGGAGATCACGCTCAAGCAGGATCCGACGGCGCAGCGATGATCCGGGCGTAGACTTCTTCCACGCGACGGGCCATCTCTTCAGCCGAGAACTCCAGCGCGGCCCGGCGCGCGGCCGCGTCGCCCATCCGCGCGCGCCGGCCCGGATTGGCCAGCAGCGCGCGCAGCGCCGCGGCCAGCGCCGCCGTATCGCCGGGCGGATAGAGGATGCCCGCCTCGTCCCCCACCATTTCCGGCACGCCGCCCACGGCCGAGGCCACGACCGGCACGCCGGCCGCCATGGCTTCCAGAACCGCCAGCGGCGCGCCTTCGCGCTCCGACGGCAGCACGAACAGGTCCGTCGCCCCCAGGATGCCCGGCACGTCGCGCCTTTCGCCAAGCAGGCTCACGCAGTCCTGCAGCCCGAGATCGCGCACCTGCTGCGCGATCACCTCGCGCAGCGATCCGTCGCCCGCGATGAGCAGGTGCACGTGCCTGGCGTCGGCCGCCACGTCGCGGAAGGCGCGCAGCAGGTCGTGGTGCCGCTTCTCCGGCTCCAGCCGCGCCACCGCCGTGACCACCGTCGCGCCCGGCGGAACACCCAGCGCCTCGCGCACCGACGTCCTCGGCGCTCCGCCCCGGAAGCGCGCCAGGTCCACGCCGTTGCGAATCACCACGGTTTTCGCCGCGTCGGTCGCGCCTTCCGCCAGCAGCGCCTGCCGCGCGGCCTCGGAGACGACCACGATCCGGTCGGTGTGCCGGTCCAGCAGCCGGTTCATGAGCCGCTGCTTGCGCCGCGGATGACCGCCGGTCGTGTGCACCGTGGCCACCACGTGGGGCACGCCCGCCAGCAGCGCGGCCAGCCGGCCGTAGGTGTTGGCGTGGTACATGTGCGTGTGCGCGATCCGGATGCCGTTCCGGCGCAGGTACCGCGCCACGCGCAGCAGCCCGCCCGGCAGCCAGAGCCGCTTGCGCGGCAGCGCGAAATCGCGCAGCGGCACGCCCGTCGCGCGGATCTGCTCGCCGATCGCGCCGACCTCCGAGAGGCACAGCACGTGCGGCGCGTACCTTTCCCGGTCCAGGTGCGCCAGCAGCGTGGCCAGGTGCCGCTCCGCGCCGCCGGTGGCCAGCGTCACATAGACGTAGGCCACCGGGACGGGCGAACGAGTCGCATTGACCTGTGTCATGAAACGTCGTCTCCCGCGGCGGCGGCGCCGTCCGGCGCGGCGGGGACGCGCGGGCGCAAGCCTTGCGCCCGTCTCACGCCGGATCGCCGGCCGCCTCTCCCCTGCCCCCTGATTCCCGGCCGAACGGCGGCAGGCGCCGCAGGCGCAGACGCGCGGGAACGCGCGCGTTGTACGCCTCCAGCAGCGCCGCCTTGTCGGCCGCCGTGGCCCATCCGTGAAGGCCCAGCGAGCGGAGCACGGCCCGGAAATCGCGCTTCAGACCGCCTACCCGCCAGCAGGCGCGCCGCACGCCGTCGAGGTCGACGGCCCAGAGCCGCAAGGCCGGGCGCTCGACCGCCAGCACGTTGCCGTCCTTGAGGTCGCGGTTGGAGTAGCCGTTGCGATGGAACAACGCCAGCAGCTCCCCCAGCCCGTCGAGCACGGGCCGCCGCAGGCACTCGCTGTCGCGCGCGGCCTTCAGGATGCTCGTGAGCTTGCGGCTGTCCGCGATGCGCTCGGTCACGATGTAGTCCGCGACGCGCAAACCGCCCCGGCGCAGCGTGGCCCAGGCTACGGGCCGCGGCAGCGGCACGCCGCCGGCGATGAGCCTGTCGCCCACCGCGAAATCGCGGCGCGACGTGGAGGCGCGCAGCGCGAAACGCAGCCGCGAGCGTCCGCGGCGGCGGAAGGTGGCCTT
>Ga0194111_10006407_pt1 | contig 13378 bp, 15 predicted proteins | sample TA2KigC300mmetaG_FD_146194 | JGI IMG/M metagenome (GOLD analysis project Ga0194111, IMG submission 146194) | Freshwater microbial communities from Lake Tanganyika, Tanzania - TA2015033 Kigoma Deep Cast 300m | ecosystem: Environmental > Aquatic > Freshwater > Lake | place: Tanzania: Lake... | reverse complement strand
TACAAGCTTGTTCACTTGACTGTCCAGAAGCTCGTTAAGAAAGGCGTTATTACCAAGGAAAGAAAAGCGAATCTAGACTTATGTTCCTTAAACCTTAAAGGAGATTTAACTTATATAAATTTTGTTGAGATGTTAAGAAAAAGAGACCTCCTCTCAAAGCATAAAGAACTTAACGCCTTCTTCGAAGATGTACTGAACAAAGTTAAGGAGGCATATTTTACACTTGCCGTTTTCGGCTCTTTCGCTAAAGGCAAAGAGCATAAAAACTCCGACCTCGACTTATTAATAATCGCCCCCACTATGGGCGTTGCTGAGGAGATCCAGAGGGTTATCAGCTCAGAGTCTTTGCTTCTTAAAAGAAAAGTCCAGTCGATCGTATTAGATGAAAAAGAGTTCGTGTCCAACTTAAGCGATAAAAAACTTAACGTGGTAGTAGAAGCTTTTAAAAATCATGTAATAATCATGGGTGTAGAGCCGTTTTATAATGGGGTTAAACAAGCTTTATGATCACAAACAAAGAAATCAACGAAGCCGAGCGTAATGTCGCGCAGTACTTATCTGAAGGTTTGCTTAGCAAAGAGAAGCTTAACACTCAGCTTGTCAATTTTTACAAGGACACGGCTAAAAACTCATTCCAAGTAGCCCAGCACTTATTCAACTTATCAACTGACAAAGAGCTGAAGAAAAAGACCGGCTTTACAGAAGACTTCGAGTGTTTCCTCTGGGTTGTAGTGTCCTCGTATTACAGCATGTTCTACATGGCGAATGCTGCATTATCTAAGTCCGGCTTGAAAGTCGGCGATAAGATTCCGCATAAAGTGACTCAAGATGCGCTGATAGTTTATTTCATAAAGAATAACAAGCTAGCAAAACACTTGTTGGAGAGCTATATAGAAACTAAAAATGAAGTCTTAAACGTAATGAATATGGCGGAAGAAGACCTGTTAAAACACTTCCAGATAAAAGCCAATGAATTAATCGCGACATTCGATTACCAGAGAAGAAAAAGAGGAGAATTCCAGTACTCAATAAAAAACCCGACTAAACAAGCAGTAGCACAAACATCATTAGACAGGGCCAAGGAGTTCATCCAACAGATAACCCCCATACTTGATAAGATAAACTAAAAAGAAAGGTGACCTCATTTGCGTAACATTCGTTGTCAAGTTTTCTTATATACTTTCGACGACAGGTAAGAGTGTAAAGAAGTTTGTAGGGGGTGCGAAGATGGAAGGTTACCAAATGTTGGAGTGCAAGCCGACCTTTACGGCGGGTGAGTCTGGGAAGTTCTTGTACGAGTACAACAAGAAGAAAGAGGTTGTTGATAGTAAGTACTCTGGTGCAGGTTTGGATGACGTTCTGAAGTCCGACGAGAGGACATTATTAGAAGAGGTTGAGAGCATCGACTTCCGAATAGCCGAGAGGGAAAGGATTAAGCAGCGCAACGTGAGATTCTTGGAAGAGCAGAGGAGGAAGCGTTTAGGTTTTTTCTAGGAACAGCTTCCATAATGGGATTTTTTTTATTGTTAAGCTTCCGATTGTTGTTTTTTCTTCTATGCCTTCGTAAACAAGCATTGAGTTTTTGACTTTGAACTTTTTCATGAAGTATAAGAGATGCTTCATGTCATCTCTGCTTACTTTTTGGGTTTCTTTGGCTTCTACCGGCAGCATCTTGCCGTTTAGTATCAGGAAGTCTATTTCTTTCCCGCCTTCTCTCCAGTAGTGTTTCGCGTCTAATAGGCTGGCGACTGCTGTTTCGAAGTTGATATTCCCATTCCAGCCGAATCCCAAAGAGAAATGGAAGGGGTAAGCCCTTTGTAGCTTTCTCGAGGATACTCTTATGCCCGGTCTGAAATTCTTTATTCTTCTTATCACATAGGCAAATTCTAGGTAGTAGAAGTGCTGGATGAGCGTTTTCTTGCTTACTTTGAGGTCGTTTGCGAGCTCGTCATAGTTTATGTACGTGCCTGGCTGCTCGTAGAATATCTCTATAAGCTTGGTCAGCAAGTCTTCATTGATGTTCTTGAACTTTTTTGTCAGGTCTATCTTCAGCACTTTTTCGGTTATGTTATCTCTTATATAACTTTTAATTAAGCTCAGTTCTTCGAAGCGGACCAGCTCGGGGAACGGTCTGAGAAGGTAATTCTTGAACTCCTTTTTTATCTCTTCTTCCCAGAGCTTAAGCTTATTGGTGTCTATTTTGCTTCCTTTCATCTCTAAGTATTCTGTGAAGCTGAGAGGCTCTACGCTTATTGCGAAATGCCTTCCTGCCAGATTAAGCTTGGCGTCCTTTTCAAGTTGGAAACTGCTTGATCCTGAAATGATTATTTTTAAGTTTTGGAAGTTGTCATAGATTACTTTTAGCTTGTTGCTCCATCCGTCAAGTTTTTGGATTTCGTCCAGGAACAGGAAACATTTTTCGCTTTTCCAGTCCACTTTGACGAGTTCAGAGTACTTTTTAAGGACAGTCATCAGGTCTTCGGTTTTTTCATCGAATGAGAAGTATAATGCCCTTTCAGGGTTTATGCCTGAGCTTAAGAGGCCGTCTATCAGCTGGTACATCAGAGTGGACTTTCCCACCCTTCTCAAGCCAGTGATCATTATTATCTGCCTTACCTTGAAGAGGTTTTTTATTTTTGGAAATACCTTTCTTCGGTAATCTGGCGCTAAAGCGTTGCTTACTCTGTTCTCTTTCCACCAAGGGTTCAGCAATTCTAATATTTCCATATTAGTTTTTAATTAGAAACTCATATTTAAAGTTTTCGTTTCCAAAAATATACTAATAAAATAAACAGGCAGGTCGAAAAACAAGCCTAAAAGTCCTCAAACTGAGAGTGAGAACCCTGTCTTATGACTGGCACTTGACAGCACTTGGGGAACAGTCAACATTACGGGCAGAGTATTGTAAACCTCATTTTTGTAACATTCGTTGTCAAATTTTCTTAAATAGTTTGCTCGCCAGTAAGAGAGTAAAGAAGTTTGAGGGGGTACAAAATGGAAAGTTATCAAATGATTGAGCACAAGCCTACCTTTCCGTTGGATGAGGCTGGGAAGTTCTTGTACGAGTACAACAAGAAGAAATGTCTTAATGTGGCCTGCGTGCTTGGTGCTTGAGAAAACATTTTTAAATAATGGTTGCCTTAGTATAAGTATGAAAACAATACGTCCCCTAAAAGTGGATAATCCTATCCATATTAGTGGATTATTAAAAGGCGTGTTGCGCATATTAGAGCCGTTCGTTAAGGAGCCTTGGAAGGAGTTCACACTCTCAGAGATAAAGACCCTAACAAAGAATAGGTCGCACCACTACGTTTTTGAAGCATTAAAAAGATTCAGCAAATCAGGCATTATCACAGAAAAGAAAAAAGGAAATACTAACATCTACACAGTCAACCCTGAAAGCCAAGACCTTAATTACCTTGCAGCAACAGAGCACACCCTAAAGGAAAAAATGACAAGTATTCCCTACAAGAACATAAAACAGGTGGCAGCGAAAATCAAAAACCCGTTCTATACGCTGATAATCGGCGGTAGCTACGCAGAAGGAAAACAAACGTCCGCTTCGGATATGGACATAGCTTTCATAATTCCTGACTGTGAAAGCAAAAAGCCGTACCAAATAGCATTAAAGGAAGGCGAATTAATTGTCCCCGAGATTCATGGCTATGTCTTCACCAGGGAAGAGTTTCACCAAATGCTTGTAAACGACGAATTTAACTACGGAAAAGAGCTGGCAAGGAAGCACATAATCTACTACGGGGCAGAGCAATATTACAAGATACTGTTTGGAGCGATAAAAAATGGATTCAAAGGCTGATATGTACATCAAGAGGGCGAAAACAGAGCTTGAGACTACTGAAATCCTTGAAAAATTGTCTAAAAACAAAGATGTAAAGCAGGATTTTGACATCTCTCCAGACTCAACATACTAGAGTGGCGTAATCTCTCATGCGTATTATGCCATATTTTACTCCGCAAAGGCTATGCTGCTTAATAAGAGCATAGACACAGAGGGCCCAGAAGTGCACAGGAAGACGCTTGAAGCGTTTGAAAAAGAGTTCATAATCTCAGGTCTGCTTGACTCTAAACTCCTTATAATCTACAAACAGATGATAATAAGGGCAGAGACACTTCTTGAGATATTCAAGGCAGAAAAGAAAAAGAGAGGAGATTTCACGTACAACACCATACCGCAGGCAAACGCGGAGCCAGCAGAAGAGTCCATCAAAAATACAAAAGTATTCATGAAGCACTGCAACGCATACTTATCGGAACAGTAAGATTTTTACCCGTTCTGCAAAGAGACACATCATATAAGATCAGCATTACGTCCAGACTATCATACTCCTTTTTCTCTAACATCTCTTGTCAAGTTTTCTTAAATACTTTCCAAGCTTGTAAGAATTTTTAGAACTTTTTCAAAACCTTCTCTAAGTTTAAGCTTCCAGTCTCTTCCAGTTCGTAGTATACTCTTACTGCTGGCTTGTTTATCTTCACTAATTTTTTCAGGTCAATAGGCGTAGCGATCAGCACTAAGTCTGCGTCGCTTTTGTTGATGGTTTTTTCAAGCTCTTCTATCTGTTCAGGCCAGTACCCCATAGCAGGCAGGATATCTGTTATTTGCGTGAATTTCTTGTACAATTCTTTTATGCTTCCGACAGCGAACTTTTCTGGCTTCACAAGATCTACTTTAGGGTAATACTTGTTAGCTGCGACTTTTCCTGCTCCGAAACTCATGCCACCGTGAGTAAGGGTAGGGCCATCCTCGATTACTAGCAGCTTCTTTGGTTTCAGATCAGTAGGCTCTATCTTCACTGCAGAGTCTCCTTTGATTATCTGGGCTTGAGGATTATACTTCTTGATGTTGTCCATTATCTTTTCTACGTCTTCTTTCTTGGCAGTGTCCATCTTGTTGATGATTATTACCTGTGCTCTTCTGAAGTTAACCTCGCCCGGGTAATACAACAGTTCGTGTCCTGCACGGTGTGGGTCTACTACTACGATTTCTAAGTCTGGCTTGTAGAATGAAGTGTCATTATTTCCGCCGTCCCAGAGTATGATGTCCGCTTCCTTCTCAGCAGCTCGCAGTATCTTCTCGTAGTCCACGCCTGCGAATACTAACAGGCCTTCTTTTATGTGCGGCTCGTACTCTTCCATCTCTTCTATCGTGCATTTGGCTTTTATCATGTCCTCATAAGTTGCGAACCTTTGGCAGGCCTGCTCAGCTAAGTTCCCGTAAGGCATCGGGTGCCTGATAATAGCCACTTTTCTTCCTTTAGCTTTCAGAATCCTGCCTATCTTCCTGGTGGTTTGGCTTTTGCCGCAGCCAGTCCTTACAGCACAGACAGAAATAACTGGTTTAGTGCTTTTCAGCATGGTCTTATCACAGCCTAACAGGCTGAAAGAAGAGCCAGCAGCAACAACTTCTGATGCTTTATGCATTATGTACTCGTGAGAAACGTCAGAGTAAGCGAATATTACTGCGTCAGGCTTATGCTTCTTTATAAGGTTTAAAAGCTTAGTCTCAGGGTAGATTGGTATGCCTTTAGGATAAAGCTTGCCCGCAAGAACCGCGGGGTAAGTCCTGCCCTCTATACGAGGTATCTGGGTAGCGGTAAAAGCTACAACCTCAAAATCTTCATTATCACGAAAATAAACGTTAAAGTTGTGGAAATCCCGGCCTGCAGCACCCATTATCAATACTTTCTTTTTCATGGTGTTTTAGAATTATGAACTTCAATATATAAAGTTTTTCGTCAGAATAATTCGCATAAGAATAACACCTTTTTACTAATGTTATAATAACTCGTAAGTTTTATAAATCCCTAGAAACTCCTTTAAACCGTCGAAAAATTATTCGACCAAATCGGAGGTACTAAAAATGAACTGCAAAAAATGCGAGTCCCAAAGCTTAGCAATAAATCGTGACACAGAATTCTTCCCAAAACTTATAGACGTTCCAGAAGGCGGAAAATCAGACTATGCCAAGAAAACAGGGATATATCATCCTAAGAACAAGGAATTGATAGACCGTTTCCAAAAGCATGATATCAAAAAAACTTTCGTACTAGTTCACAACGATGAGTACGCACTAACCTGCGACCCGACAAAGCCATGCATAGGCACCACGTATCATGACTACGCAGGCAACAGGCTGATGGACTTCAATTCTCACATAGGGGTCAACGTCATAGGATACAACCACCCGAAAATTGTCGAGATGCAGAAAAAAATCGCTGAATGCGGAGTAGTATCCTTCATAGGCGGAGGAACAGACTTCCCCATAGTAACTGATGTATTGCCTGACGCGATAGACCTGAACGAAAAACTGGTTGAGCTCGCAAAAAAAAGCGGATTCACAAAGATAAACCGGGTCGGCGGCTGGAGCACAGGCGCTGAAGCAGTAGAGAACTGCATGAAAATCGCTTATGACTGGAAAAAAAGGAAGCTTTTCAAAAAATGGGGCAGTGAAGCAGAAAATAATTGGACTATGCTCGAAAAAAAGCTAGGCTACCCGTTATTCGGAATCGCAGCAGAAAAATGCTTCCACGGAAGGACAGGCTACGCGTTAAACATGACAAACAGCAAAAAGACGCAATACGCATACTTCCCTAAAATACCTGGAATAAAGCATATACCTTATATCTCAACAGACGTGAAAGGAAAGTTCAACATCAACGACCTAGTCGATACAGATGTCAGCCTTGACAGATTACTGAAAGAAGGCGGCTTAGAAAAAGTTCTAGCCCAAGGCAAAATTCCATCAGAGCTTTTAGCATTCATCTGCCTAGAGCCTATACAGGGAGAAGGCGGATACAAGGTTCCTAAGAAAAGCTACATACAGCAAATGGTGAACTTCTGCCAGAAACATGACATAGTGTACATAGACGACGAAATCCAGGCAGGCATGGGGAGGACCGGAAAGTTCTTCGCACTAAGCAACTTCGTAGACAAAGCCCAAAACGTTGTAATCTCCATGGCCAAAGGACTACACGTTTCTGCAGTATTGATAGAAGAAGATATGAACTACGCAGAATCAGGAAGAGCCTCAACCACGACAGGCTACGGAAGACTAGCAGACATAGCAGTAGGCTACGCCAAAATAGACGCAATAACCGAAAATAACGGCGCCTTGATGAAGAACGCTGTAAAGATGGGCAACTATTTCAAGAAAGAAGTCAAAAGAGTCAACAACGGGAAAATCACAAGAGTAGACGGCCTAGGGCTGTTGTTAGTTACAGACTTCGAGACTCCAGAGATAAGGAACAAGGCTTACTTAGGGCTTGTTGAGAGAGGGATCATCCCATTAACAGTAGGCACTAAAGGCATAAGATGGATACCTCCGCTGGACATAAAAAAACAAGAGATAGACTGTGCTGTCAAAGCTATAGGCGAAGTCTTGAAAGAACTATAAGCTTTTAACCAAAAATGCCGGGCATTAAAAGTAAACTCATAAATGCAGGACTAGGAATACTAGTCAGCGGGGCTTTAGCATTCTCAGGTATGAGCATGTTTTTTAACGTCCAAAAAGACAGGAGAACATCCCTAAGGGAAAGGGTCTACGAGCTAGTGCTGCAGAAATACCACGGAGACTACTACACAAACATTGATGGAAAGGACATACACGTAGGAGCGATAACCTACGAGTCACACAAGCCTTATCTTAAGAACCGAGGCTTGTACGTAGAGTATAAAGATATGGAAAACGGGTTTTACCTAATAGACCTGGCTGAGGCAGGATCAGCAGAGAACACTTTCTTCGGCGACCTAGACGGTTTTCATGGCAAGGTTAAAATCCCTGAGCAAGAGTTTGACAATTACTTGAGGATTGTGAAGAAAGAAATCGGAAAGTCTTAAAAACTCTTAATTCTCATTTCTGTCCTCATGAAAGTTTTCATCAAAACATTCGGCTGCGAACTGAACAGGGCTGACAGCGAGGTCATAGCAGGGTTATTAGACAAAGAAGGTTTCAAGCTAGTCAGCAGCTTAAAAGAATCTGATGTCGTGATTGTTAACTCTTGTGGAGTCAAGCTACCTACGCAGAACAAGGTGTTAGAATACATCAAGAAAGTTCCTAAAAACAAGAGGGTAGTTGTTGGCGGATGCCTGCCCAAAATGCTTAACGTGAAGATTTACTGCCCTAACGTTGACCTAGTATTTGACACTAACTCGATAACAAAGATAGCCCAGCTCATCAAACAGAATAAAAGCTTATTGTCGGATGAGAAAGAGGATAGGATAAGCCTTCCGGTAGTCAGGATTAGGAAAGAGGTCGCGATAATACCTATAGCCCAAGGATGCTTAGGGAGTCCGTGCGCTTACTGCTCTGTCAAGAAAGCCAGGGGTGACTTGAAGTCTTACAAGAAAGAAGACATCCTAAAACAGGTTGATAAAGCAGTGAAAGAAGGATGCGTAAAAATAAGGCTTACAGCACAAGACACCGGCTGCTGGGGAAAAGACTTTGGACAAAAACTGCCACACTTGCTTAAGAGCGTCCTAGCAGTAGAAGGGGGCTTTGAAGTAAGGCTTGGAATGACTAACCCTAATTATGCTTTAGAATACTTAGGCGAGCTAGTTGACATCTACAAGAGTCCTAAGATGAAGAAGTTCTTGCACATACCTGTACAGTCAGGCTCTGATAAAGTGTTACAAGAGATGGAGCGTAAATACTCTGTACAAGACTTCGAAAAAGTCGTTAAGAAATTCAGAAAAGATGTACCTGAAATCTGCATAGCGACCGACATAATCGTAGGGTTCCCTACAGAGACAGGAGATGATTTTAAGAAAACACTTGATTTAGTAAAGAAAATCAAGCCTGAAGTGCTTAACATCTCTAAATTCGGCATGAGGCCTGGGACTTTAGCGGCTAACATGAAACAGCTGCCAAGCCAAGAGATAAAAAGAAGAAGCGTAATCCTTCATAAGCTTTTCAGGTCTTTACAAAAACACGAATAATTCTATGATTATTAGCACAACTATGGTCGCTTCAAGTATTATCAAGTAAAGGTCGTATATCGTCTTGTTGACTATGTCATAAAGCTGCTGCATGACATCAAGCTTCTTGTTGACGCTTTGGCTCCAACGGTCTATGTAAAGCTTCTTCGAAACCAAGTCGTAAAGTTTTCCAGAGTACCAGTCACCGTACAGCTTGATTCTGTCTTCGATCTCTTCAAGGTCCAGCATGCTCTCGCTCCGGATCTTAACAACGTCTTTGAAGACTGCCCTTAGTTTCTTAAACTTCAGCAGGCTTTTATTCTCTAATCCGAGGTCTTTAAGCCTTTCAAGCTCAATGCCTAAAGTCTTGTCTAACAGCCTAAGTCCTAACAGCTGTATGTTCACTATCTCTATGATATCTATCTCTTCATCAAACTCCCCTGCTTGGTCGAATATTATCGCGCCGTCCCAGTCTATGATGATCATATCGTTCTTACCATAGCTCATGTTAACTGACAAAGTGTTCTTGATCTCATCCTCGTCTAAGACAATGGGCTCGTCTTTCAAAGTCGAGGCTATCGCTGAGCGGTTCTTATTAATCGCCTCATCCACGTTGGAGTAGTCTTTCACGCAGAATATCGAGTACTCCTCAATTATTCCTCCTGGCTTGTAAGGCTCGGCTATCTTCTTGCAGGTCTCAAAAAGCCCGTCTTTCAGCTCGAAGACGTCTTTGGACAGTATGTCTTTAAGCTCTACTTGGGCTTCTAGGACTATGCTCTCAGGGAAATATGACTTGATAGTAAGCTTCACATCGTTGTTCTTGACCTTCATGGACTTCTGGTCTAGCACTTTGACCTTAGGTATTATCTCTAGATAGCTTGGAGCGCTTTTGACTAGTTTAGGCTCATATTCTTTAGCCCTTTTGAACTCTTTAGGGGTGCTTATCATCCATGAGTATATCAGTCTGCCGTTCATAGCTTCTTCTATAGACTTCGCATTTTAAGAATGTTTCGAAAGCCTTTAAGAATCAACACGACCTTTCTTAGGGCTAGCAGTCCCAGATAAGCTCTTCTTTAAAAGTTAACAAGTGTTCCAAGTCTTCAAGGTCTTTTTTCTTGTACTCCTTGAACACTTCAGATGAGACTTCTTTTTTTGATTTTACAAGGCCTAGGTCTATTATGTAAGGCTTTTTTGATGCTTCTTCTACTAGTATGTTGCCGTACCATAGGTCTATGTTTACGAACCCTGCTTTGTGCACAGCCTTGACCGCTTCTTCTATTATCTTCTGATTGTTAGTTTCTGATATTCTTATTGTGAGCCTTTTGCCTTGGAGGTATTGTTTTACAATTGCAACTATCTCATCATTCCCGTTGCAAGGTTGCCTGTAGAATTCTAGCATCTGTGCTATGCCATCTACGCCTTTGACTTTTTTGAGGACTCTGTACTCGTTTAGGATGTGGTCAAAGCTCCATTTGGACTTCTTAGGGCAGGTTTTGTCTTCCCTGTTAGACATTTTTATCACTTTATAGTCCCCGTTCCTAATCTTGTATACGGCACATGATGAAGGGGTCAGTTTTTCTGTTATAGAATAATTCAAGTTTTCTATAAATTCGAAGTATAAGGGCAGGCCTTCGTCTAAAGGCATATCTTAAGTGTTTTATCGTGGTTGTTAATAAGACTTTCTGTAAGAAAAAACTGTTTTTTATGGCTTGAAATGTTTCAAAAGCACTTCTAAGCTTTCTAATATCTCGTCTCTGCACGAGTCATAAGCCCATCGTTTGTAGCCCTTAAAAGGCCAAAAGTCAGGCCAGTACCTTACAGGCGCTAATATCGTTTTTACCCTTTCTAAGGTTTGTTTCAAATCAGGACTTGTTAACCTGCATCTTAAGAACTCATAAGCATAGTAAGGCGGAGTTATGATCAGGTTGTACGGGTCTTTTACTCGCCCTTCTGATTCACCCTTTAATGACTTTAGAAGGAACACTTTCTTTTCTACTTTTTCTGTTAATAAGTCATTTTGGTGTTTTACGTGTTCTAAGACTTGTTTCCTATGCTTTGGCTCCATCACGAATATCATGTCTGAGCTTATCAAGTCGTACATGCTTACAGGCTTTGACAAGTGCTCAGCCGTGTCTATTTCAGGGGAGTATCTTTTTAATGACTCGGCAGCCTCAACGTTTATGCCTTCCTGAACGCCTATCTTAGTGCCCCTTGATACTATCCCTAACTTTAACTTTTCTTTCTTGCACAGGTGCTTGAACAAGTACTCAGCCATCGGGCTTCTGCAAGTGTTGCCCGTGCATACGAACATTATTTTCTTAATGTTTGATTTTTTTGTCATCTTTCTTGTCCGTATCGTAACAGTCTTCAAGGTAAGACTCTATGTCAGTTACGCCTTTGAAGAAGGCGTTGACTGCTTTGTTAGGGTAACGGTCGATGTATGACTCTTCCAGGTCTAAGTCTTTAGTAGAGGCTGCTAGTCTAAGCGTCTCTTTGAGAATCTTCGCAGCTTTATCTTCGCTGTCACCGCTCCAGTATGCTTTGGTCTCGTTCTTTTTGAAGCTGACTTCAAAGCCTAATTCTTTTAGGACTGTCCTGACATAAGCTGAGCGGTGCTTGGCATTCCGGTAAGACTCGAAGTCTGTATCCCTGAATATGAATCTTACAAAGTTTTTCTTGCCTATCTGCGCTTCTAATTCGCTGTAATGGCATCCTAGCTCTATCTGCGCTATAAGCTTCTCATTCGAGACGATGGCTTTGAACTCTTCATCTCCTGATTTGTCGAACTTTTCAGAATTGTAAAGCTCTAACAATGCTTTCAAAGGCTTGTATTCTAGGTTTTCCAGATCTAAGTCGTGCAGGTCCCCTTTATTTTTCAGCTCTTGGCTTAGCCTTCCCTCTAGGTCTAGCACCATGATTGTTGAGCAGTCTTTCACAGGTATGTTTATGAAAAGCCTGAGGTCTGCTTTTTTCAAGTTCTTAGTGTCAAACATCGATTCTACACCCTTCTGGTGCAAATACCTTATCATATCATGGGGCGTTTCCGCATTCTTCAAGCTGAAATTTTTTGAGTTGGGGCTTCTCATGTCGGCTGTTAGCCGTTCTACTTTCTCGAAAAGGTTCTCTCCTATCTCTTTCAAGATTTCAGAGCCGGAATAACCTGTAGCCATAGCCAGCCTTAAAGAGTCAACCGCTGGCAGAGCGTCTTGTTCTATCTCGCTTATCTTTTTAAGCAGCGGTTCTAGGCTCGCTTTCTTGTTCATCTTAGCGTAAGACTTGGCCATTCCCCTTATGCCTTCCATCACGTTGTTAAAATGTTCAGAAACCTTATTATCCAGTATCACGGTTTTTTCTTCAGTATAGTCTCTCAGATGTGACAGGGCTTCTAATGCTTGAGAGTTATAACTTATCAGCTTTGAATAAGCTTCGTATTTGCCTATCATGCTTCTCCTCTTTTTTCTTTAACCGCGTACTTTGCGAGTATGACTTTGACGAAGTCTGAGCAGTTCGGAGGTGAGACTATTGTTTCAGCAGCCTTGAGTTTCTCGTAGCTTACGCTGTTCAGGTCGTCTATGAAGTATATCTTCTCAGGCTCTTTGTTTAGGGTTATGTTCTGGCCTTCAGGTATGATGGTTTTCAAGTCCTTGTAAAGCTTCCCCCTCTTCGCTTTAGGAACTAATGAAGGTATCAGAATTTCTATTTTTGGCTTCTTCTCAGATTCTGAGTAAGCTTCGCACAACGCTTTGACTTGAGTTTGGTAAATGTTCTCTAGCAGCGCGTTATACTTCTTCAAGGCTGAGTCCGTATTACTGTGTTTCTTGCTCTGGGATGGTAAGAAGTTGTCTAAGGGATAGCTTAAGAGTGAAGTCCTGATGCTCTTACCTTGCAAAGATTCGAACACTCGCTTGTAGTACTCTTTATGTACTCGTCCTATCTTGTTTATGGTTTCTTCTTTGTTCTTAGGTTTAGAGGATAAGTATTCTCTCGTAAGCGTCAGCTTCTCGTTTAGGAAGAATAGGTGTTCAGTCCTGCAAAGCCCGATGCTTTCAGCTCCTGACTTTAACCGTTCGCTTATCTCATTAGGGGTATCAGCGTTAGTTTCTAGCTTCTTGTTCAAGAGCTTCTCTGACCAGCGTATCAGGTCTTCTAGGTTTTTGCTCTTTCCAGACTTGACTACTTTCACTTCTCCTTCTATGATATCTCCCGTGTAGCCGTTAAGGCTTATCATGTCACCTTCACGGTAGTCTTTATCACCGATTGTCAACTTGTCATGCGTTATGTACAATTCGTCGCATCCTGTAATGCAGCATTTGTTCATCGCCCTTGCCACTAAAGCTGCGTGGCTGGTGGCTCCGCCAGTCTGTGTCAATAACCCTACGGCGGAGGCTATGCCTTTCAGGTCGTCTGTGCTGGTGGTCTTCCTTACTAGTATGCACTTCCTGCC
>Ga0194111_10006396_pt1 | contig 13389 bp, 19 predicted proteins | sample TA2KigC300mmetaG_FD_146194 | JGI IMG/M metagenome (GOLD analysis project Ga0194111, IMG submission 146194) | Freshwater microbial communities from Lake Tanganyika, Tanzania - TA2015033 Kigoma Deep Cast 300m | ecosystem: Environmental > Aquatic > Freshwater > Lake | place: Tanzania: Lake... | reverse complement strand
GACACCCAGAAGCGGCCTCTTTACCTTCATCGCTGCCTAACCTCCTGGGTGATACCTTACTCCAATCTGACTCACATTGGAAGGGGTCTTATTACCCACTGATTACGGTGGTGTGGCTCTCGTTGACATTGGCCCGCATAGAGGCCGCGCCCTGCTGCCTGTTGCTGGTATCCAGGGTGACGCTGTTGGGGCTGACCGCTGTCCAGATAGCATCGCAGTCATCAATGGTGGTGGAGACCTGGGTGGAGGGCACCTCGTCCTTCAGGTCTCGTCTCAGCCGCGTTCTCATTTCACTCAAATTCATCTGGCTGCCTCCTCTTCTGATTTCTGGCCCAAGAATAGCGATTAAATCTGTAGGTTGGGTTTCCTAACCCGACCGTCGTGGGCGGGCAGATTGGGAAACCTGCCCTACTGTGCTTCCTGATTTCTGGTTGCTTCCTTGGTCGTATGGCTGTCCCTCAGGTTCTGCCCGCCTCTCTTTGGCGTGGGGGGCGTGGTGGGGCGGGGCGCATCCCAACCCCACCCCCCAACGCCCCCTACCCGCCTAGTCCCTCACCCCGATGAGCTTGGCCAGCTTCACCGTGCTGAACAGAGCGATGGAAGAGTACCATCTCAGCCTGATGCGGGTGGCGTTCTTATTGGACACCGCGCCGATGGCCTCGGCCTGAATGCCCCCGTTGTGAAGGCCGCAGACGCCATCCTCGCTTGCCTGGAGGGCGTAGATGGTACTGCAATCGTTGGAGCTACCCACGGTGCGGGCATCGGAGATCCAGTCGTTCACTGTCACCGGCACGCTGTTGTAGAGCTGGACGGTGTTGCCGAACTGATCCTGCGAGATCTCCACGATCCCGGCAGCCATCATCAGGGCCTTCAGCTTGCGCCGGCTGCGTTTGCTCATCAGCAGCAGGTCGGGCTTACCGCCCAGCACCTTGTCGATCAGCTCGTCCAGCTTGGCCAGGGTAAGCGTGCCCCCGTTATCGCCCATAGAGACCCTCTGAGAGTCCGGGCACAGCTTGTCAATGCCATCGAAGGCATTGGCATCCACGGTGGTGTCCCCGTTGATGAAGGTGTCCTCAAACTTGTGGCGCATCGCCTTGGCCTTCAGCTTTATCACTTCCTGCTGAATGTCGTTGAAGTTCGAACGCGTCTGCTGAAGGTAGTGGTCAACGTCGGCGTCGCCCCCCATGATGCTCAAGGTGGCCGTCTTCTGAGTGAAGGTGGGCGTGGATTCCGTCCAGGTGTCTCCCACGGCATAGAAGGCCACCGACGGCAGGGCGTTCTCCTGGTTGTACTTCAGGGAGTTGCCCACAATGTCTATGAAGGGCAAGACCTGAAGCACCGGTGAGTCCTTGATTATGGTCTCGATAATGCCCGCCCGAAGGATGTCTTCGGACAGTTTAGCGGCTTCGGTCAAAGTCAAAGCCATGATTATTTACCTCCTTTGAAGTTTCCTTTTTTTCTGTGACAAAGGCTATTTCCCCATCCCGCGCTGCCTGAGGCCGTAGGTGATCTTCTCGCCAGGCGACATCGAGCCAATATCGATTCCGCTGCGCTGCGGCGCGCCAGCGGGAACCTTCTCGGCCAGATGTTGTTTGACCCTGTCCACCACGGCCTGGGCCTGCTCCAGGGAGCTGTCCAGCTCGGCCACCGTGCTCCCCTGCACCAGGTCGGCAGGGATGTGCGGATGCTGCCTCAGCAAAGCCTCACGGTACCTGTCGATGGCTTCCGTCAGGTTGCCTTGCAGTTGCTGGATGGCCGTTTCCTGGGTCTTCACCTGGTTCCTCAATCGGTCTGCGGTGCTCTGGAGATCGCGAATCCGCTTGTCAGCGGGTGACGCTGGGGGTGAACCGCCAGACCCGTCGGGCGCTGGAGGAAATCCCCCAGACTCCGCAAGGGTGGCTGGTGATGCCCCCTGCCCCCCACCAGACTCGGAGGGCGGTCCGCCCTCCTTCGTCACCGCAATTCCTGGCGTCGCATCCGTGTTGACGGTCTCGGTTTCCTTCGGTTTCGTTTGGTCAGTCATTTTAGGTACCTCCTTCTGTTCCTTTCTTTTGCTTTTCATCAGAATTCCGCTTTACGGGAATGACATCCAGAAAGATTTCCATCACGTCATCAATCTGATCCCAGGCTCTGGCCATCTGAGCCTTGATCTGCTGCGCCTCGGCGTCATTGATCCCTCCCGAAAGGGAGTCCATGATGACCTGACGGCACTGGTCGATGCTCGTCAGGGCCTCCGGCACCTCTTTCTTCAACCTGTCCATTTTCCCGATCAGGTTGACGGTGATCCGCAGTGCCCAGGGAAGCCAGAGAAGGATATTCGCCCACATAGTCATACCTCCTGTTGCCAATTCAATTCCCTATCTCCCACCCCCGCCCCCACCCACATCCGCTCCTCCGCAATCCTTTGCAGCTCGGCCTCCGGGTTGAGGATTCCCAGCTCGGTCATGGCCCTGGACCGCGAATGCAAAGCGGCGCCGACCAGGAGCTGCTCCGTTCGCGCCAGGGTGAGGACATCCTGGGGCAGGAGAGATGACCAGACGATATCTGTGGCCAGCCCCCCGTAGTTGGCTCCCGTCTTCTGCTCCAGGATGCGCAGGATCATATCGTTCCGTTTGCGGTAGGCCACCCTCCTGATGAGGCGCTTGCGCTGCGCCTTCTGCACCAGGGATTGCAGTTCCACCTGTAAGGCCACTCCGGACAGGTCCCTCTCCGTGCCCCCGAAGGCCGCCCGGGGCGATTCTGCCACGTCGTGCATGACACGGTAGAGAAGGTTCATATAATCGATATGCAGCTTCACCCCGCCACCCTTGAGCAGGTCGAGCAGGTAGGCTTTGGTGCCTTCCGGCAGGTTCCACACCGCCCCAGGGGCAACGGCGATATCCTCCGACTCCTCGATATTCTCCAGCACCGCGATGGGATTCCCGCTCAGTTCCAGGATGCGTGACAACTGGGAGACGGCGCGGTTCAGCTCCCGCTGCGGCTCCATGATGACCGGCAGGTCGGACACTCCCCAGAACTGCTTCGGCTCCCGCAGGTTGGGATAGATAATGAAGGGAATGAACCCGTAGGGATTGGCGATGGTGCTGTGGATAGCGTTATCCATCCACAGGGTGAAGGTCTCCGGTGTCCAGTCCTCGATGATGGTGACGGCGTCTTTCTGCGGCGTGACGCTGTAAATCTCCTCCACCTGCTCCCTGGTGAGCGTATAGCGCGAGGCCACCCGGTAGACGCTGGAGACATCGTCGCCCCGCCACCAGGCGAAAAGCCCCTGGACATCCGGGGCAGTGACGCGCACCCGCTTCTCGTCAGAGTCCCACATAACCTTGTAAGCCGCGTCCCCCAGGATGGAGCAGTCCACCTCAGTGTCGAAATCCAGGAGCGCCAGGTGGTTGTCGTCGTAGGCCTTTTGCAGGGCATCTTCAGCCTTTCTGGCCCGCTCTCTTTCCTCTGCCGTCCCGCCAGCCGGGTGCACCACGGGAGTGATGCCCGACATGACATAGGACGTCATCTTGTCGATGAACACCTTGGCGTAGTTGAAGGTCAGGCGGCGCTGGTTGCCCGGGGCAACCCCGCTCAAGGCGGGCCAGTGCTGGCCTCCGTAGAAATCGAGATACTGCCGGTAGCGCTGTAAGCGTTCCCGGTCTTTATTCTTCAATAGGTTGGGAAGTATATCAGCCATTTCGTGTCACTCCTTCTATTCTTTCGATTGCGGGCTTGGGCCTCGCCTTGGGCGAGGCCCAAGCCCGCAATCTCGTCTCTTATTCCTGTCGCACCCCTCCCCTGGCCACCTTAGGGGCATAGTCCCGGGCGGCTTCCACCACTAGCGCCAAGCTCATCAGCAGGTCGTCGTGCCCCTCAGACGGGTCAACGTAGAAGTTCATGGTCTGGTTGGGACGGTACTCCGCCCGCGCCTTTTCCAGTTGGCGCATGGCCTCCCCGTATTCCGCCGAGCCGTCGCCTTCAAACAGCTTCAGCCGCCCCGAGTTGATGGCCGCCAGCAGATTGAATCCCAGCTCAGACTTCGATTGCTGGGTGAACTTGAAGGGGTGAACCCTGCTCCCCACCGCCTTCGCCAGAAAGCTGGCCACCGGCTCTCCCATGCCCGTGGCATCCACCACGACACGGCGGCAGTTCCACACGTTTTTCAAGATGTCTACCATCTGCGGGTATAGCTCGTGGTGTTTCCGGCCTGTCCAGGTGTAGAGTTCCACCACGCTAAGGCTGGGGGCAAGCCACAATACCCCTGTGGTGCTGGGCAAGCCGTGCCCCTCTCCGCCCCCTGGGGTGTCGGCCCGTGGGGCCGACACCCCCGACACCTCAGCGATGGCGATCGCCGTGGCATCGCGCCCGGGATGTCCTGCCAGGAGGTCTGAGGTCTCTTCTCCTGCCAGGTCAATGCCTGCAATATAGAAGCCGCCGCTCCGCGGCTCATGGCGTCGCGGGTGCCGCCCTTGGAGCTGCGCCAGTTGCACTGGCCCCAGGAGTCGGCCCCCGCCCTGGACTGGCAGCAAGGCGTACTGGGTACGAAAGAGCGGGTGGTTCTCCCCCAGGCGCTCTCTTTCTCTCAGAACGTAATCACGGTAGTCAGCATTGTATTTAGCCACTTCCTGCCAGTCGTAGCGGAAGTGGCGCCGCCTGCCGTCCTGGCGCTCCAGTTCCAGGTTCGTCTGTTTCACCTCTTCCAGGAGGGTGGTATCGTCCCAGGTAGTGCCATAGAGGACGTTGGTGCAGTTGGTGGCCGCCCCCATGGGGCGGAACTCCTTGGTGTACTTCTCCTTGTCAATGTCCTGGGCTTCGTCCATCTCCAGCAGGATGTCCGCCGTGTGTCCGACGACGTTTGAACTGACGTCAGCCGACAGGAAAACGGCCCGCGCCGCCCCCAGCGACACCATATAACCCATCTCCGAGCGCCAGATTCCGGCAAAACCATAGTCGTCGAGGCGATCCTTCAGGCGCTGCAGGGAGATGACCGTCTGCGGCTTGAAGGTGGGTGACGCCTTGATCAGCGTTCCGCCGCGGCTCAGGTGCAGGGTCAGCAGGGTCAGTTCCAGCAGGGCGGAAAGCTCGTTCTTGCCTCCCTGGCGGGCGATCTCCACCGACAGCGTCTGGCCTTCACGCTTCTGGACAGATTCCAGCACCGCAGCGGCCACCTCCTGTTGATACGGTCTCAGCTTGATCATTGGTTTTCCCTATTATTTCCCAGGCAGTGTAGGGGCAGGCGTAAAGCCTGCCCCCCACCCCACGAGGGCACAGCACGCTGTGCCCCTACGGCTACGCCGGGCCTCTACCCCACCCTACCCCCTACGGTATGAACTTCAACCCCAGAGGGATAGCCACTTCTTTTAGCACCGTGGTGATGGCCTCCTTCAGGTCATTCTTCTGCTCCGGGGTTATTTTGTACTTGGTGCGCATCAGCCTGGCCAGGGTGCTGACCGTCTGCATCTGGAGGTCAATGCGGTCGGGATGCTTCTCCAATAGTTCCCTCAGCTTGAACCTCAGGACAGCGATCTCCCCCTCCAGTCCCTCAATCCCCTCCGCCTCAGCCACCTCTAGCTGCTCCGCTTCGCTGAGCACCCTGGAGTAGAACCCGTGTTTACGAGCGTTTTGGTTGCCTGGCTGTCCGCCTTTTCTTCTGCCCATCTTTGCCCTCATTGATTTGTATCTGGACGGCTGCCAGCACCAGCGCATGGGCCGCCACGTCCCATCTCTGGTTATGGATAGCCGTTGTCAATAGCTTGCCCACCGTTATGCCTCCTTTCCGTAACTCTGCTTCAACTGCCTGGCCATCCCCGAAGTCCGCCGCTGTCCGCTGGCGCCCGGGCGTAGCGCCGCATCTGCATCAGTGTCAGCGGCGTGCCCAGGGTGAGGACATGGGCCACCTTCTTTGACCCACCTGGACACACCTCCTGCGCCACCAGCTTCAGCCGCAGCGGGATCATGGACACCCGACCGCAGGCCTGGCGCACGATCTTCAGGCCGCTGTTGATGTTGACCATGCTCCAGTAGGACGAGGTATCCAGTTGCCACACCCCCAGCCCCGGCACGTCCGGCAGGAGGAACTGGAGGTTCATCACGCGGCGGCACCGCTCCCCGTAATGGGGGCAGGTCGGCGGGTGGCAGTCGATCTCCTTCAGGGCTGTCTTCCGAGAGCTTCTGGTGGCCAGCGAGCCGGTCTGTTCATCCACCAGCGCTTTGGCTCTCTGGCCATCGCCCAGGCAGACCAGCCCTCTGCTGGGGGGGTAGCACCGGTAGAACTGGGCCGCCCACTTCGACTCGTCTTCTATAGGAAACAGGATGCGCAGCTCTTTCGGCCTGTCGCCGTAGACCCTCCTCACCGGCTCCGGGCAGACGAAGTAGTCCACCGCCCTGGGGCAGCAGCTATTCCCTCTACCCTTCACCCTCACCCCCAACCTTATCTTTCCCAGACGGGGCAAACGCACTTGATCGGATAATCCTTTGATCGCCATTTCTTTTCCCTCTCTTCCAAAAGTCACTGCCTTGAAAATCCCGCTCTCGTGTTGGTGAGTGTCAGGTCCCCGACCTGACCTGGTACTCGCGCCGATCCCGCTCTCGTTAATGGGCTCTGGATTCCCGCTTCCGCGGGAATGACACCCTCCGCCAATGTCACTGTAGGGGCAGGCTGCACGCCTGCCCTCAAAGGCGTGCCTCCCCCCACCACCACCTGCCCCCCAACCTCAACGCCCATCGCCCTGTCCCTTTTCCACGCTGAACAGATCATCAAAGGCCAGCGGGCCCATCACCTCCAGCATCCTTCTCCGCAACGCCGGCGATGGATGCCTCGTCCCGCACAGCATCTGCGACATGTACCCCGGGCTTATGCCCAGCCTCTCCGCCATCTCCTTCTGGGAAAGGTTGTTCTTCGTCATGAAGTCCCATAGCACCATCTCTTTCACTCTCGTCTTCAGCATTTCTTCACTCCTGGCAAACATTGTTCGCTTGATGTAACAGATGCTATCACCCGACAGGCTGTGTTGTCAACAGTTTTGTCACTTCAGGCGAAAAACGCTTGCAATTTTTCTACAAATGTGTTACTGTCCTTAACAGGAGGAGAACAGAGGCATGGCGTCCAACGTCCTGGGCAACTATCTGCGCGACCTGCGGATCAAGCAGCGGCTATCGCTGCGCGAGGTGGGGGAGAAGGTGGGCCTTTCCGCCTCCTATCTCTCCCAGATCGAGACAGGCGAGAGGCGGCCCAGCGCCGAGATACTGCGCAAGCTGGCCCCGGCCTACGGCGTGCCGGTGCGCGACCTGCTGGAGGTGGCCGGTTTCCTGGACGAGCCGGAGGCCGCCATGAGCGATGCCGAGCACCTGGAGTGGGCCTTCCAGTGTGTCCTCTCCGACCCGGAGTACCGCTTTGGCAACCGCCTGCGGGGGACCGAGCTTACCCCCGACGCCAAGCGCTTCATCATCGAGGTCTACGAAAAAGCCACGGGGCGGAAGCTGCTGTGAGGCCGTGGGGCCTGCACAATGACCTTGCTTGTCAGGGGCTGTCTGAGAATGATAGTTTTAAGGTTAAGATGTCATTCCCGCGCAAGTGGGAATCCAGTTACTCCACCCCACCTGGATTCCGTATCAAGTACGGAATTACACGAACAGGGCAATACGTTGATAAATGATCTCATACCACAGGAATTGACCAGGACGCCAGATACCTGTTAAAACTATGGATGTGGAGGTGGATACATGACCCTACAGCGCACAGTGAAGGCGGTAGTCTGGAAAGGGGACACCCACTACATAGCCGAGTGCATGGATATCGGTGTGGTCACCCAGGGCAAGACTCTGGATGAAACGCTGGCCAACCTCCAGGAGGCAGTTGCCCTTCATTTGGAGGGAGAGAATCTAGCCGAACTGGGCTTTGCCCCCGATCCTACCATTCTGGTAACCATGGAGCTAGAGCCAGCTCATGCCTAGATTGAGGCCTCTCTCGGGGGAAGAGGTTATCGCTATATTAGGCAACTTCGGGTTCGTCATCCATTCCCAAAGAGGGAGCCAAGCGCTTCATCATCGAGGTCTACGAATAAGCCACAGAACGGAAGCTGCTGTAGTATCGAAAGGCTTTGAGAACCAAGCTACGGCGAGTGTCGGATGCTACGAGGATTTGCAGTCACCGAAGGCGGTATTCAGTAGACATATTCGTCCAGGACTTGCCAAAGCCGAACGGTGTTGTTAAAATAGGTTCGCATGAGTCGCAGGAAAAGGGGAACTAAGCGGTGTCAGAGAGTGGCTCTTCGGTATTTCTAAGGGTAATGAAAGAAGCCCTTGAGGGAGTGGATCCGAATAGCCTACAGCATCTGAAAATCGGAACTGGTTGGGCCGAAGTCCAGGTTCTCTCAGATCCGTTCGTCGTCTATAGGAATAACAAATATCTTCCGGCGATACTGGTTGAGGTAATGACTACCGGAATGAAATCTATTCTATTCGTTGCTGCTCAGTCACTTGCTGAGTCTATGGAGCCCATGCGTCAGCAGCGAGGTTCTTTGGTTGGTCTCAACATTAGACTGCGTAAGACGGGCAGCGAGCAATTCTCACCCTACGAAGTGGAAGAGCTGGCTGAATGACATTCCGCGCTTACGGAGAGACCTGCAATGTGGCATGCTTCACTCTCAGGCTTACGATGCCAGGAACTGTGCGCCACCCAACCCAGAAACAAAGTTGGGGCTAGCAACAATCGCTTGCCCCAACTTCGTCTGACGATACTGATCCCTAGCTTACACCAAGCTGCTTCTTTCGTTCCTCAATAATTTCCAGATTCCTCTGATCCCCAGGTGTCAAGGGAAGGTTGGCCAAGTTCTTCAAGTAAGCCTTCAGTTGTGGCCTGACGACACTTCTTGGCAGAACTAGCGTACCTGCCGTGACAATTCCTTGCCAATGAGGTTCTTCCCTTTTCCATCCACGAGTCTCGGCATGCGTTAAAGCAATCTTGACCGGCTCCATCCATCCTTGTTTCTTTTCACGCATAGCTGCAGCTACGAGCTCTCCGACCGCTGAGAGAACGCCCGAATTCCAGTGTATGTACCTGGACCGTTCCACTGTGATGTTAAGCTCCCCTCTAGCCACCTTACCCCACTCAGGAAATTGAGAGGCGATGAATTCCCACACTTGCACTAGAAAGTCAACGTATTGAGCCTCGTTATCTATCGGCCTACCTTCTGCGTCACGTTCGGCGAGCTCCTCCCTGATGAGACTTGCCTCGTGTATAGCGTCGATGATCGGTTCCGTGGCCTGGTATATGCCAGCCAATGTGAACATTTGGGGTGACTGAGCAGGAATGCCAGCATCCTCTACGTTTACCCGATCTTTGAAGACTGATACTCTCTCCACGAGGGCTTGGGTAACCCTGTTGACGACATCTCTGTGGTCGAACAGGATGTCTAGACTCTTAGTGGTCTTCTTAGCAGTGCGGTTAAGGTCAGAAAACAGCTGTTGTGCCGCCTTGAGGCTCACATATGGAAATAAGACTATAGAGACCATGTCATCAGCCAACGATTGGTCGTGTTCGATTGCCTTCTTTATACCCTCAAACCTATGTTGGCCATCCACGATTATGAGAGGATCCCTTTGATCTAGGGTCAACAGGCCTATGCGCGAAGCGTCACCCGAGGGCCCTGCTGGCACCCAGTCGTAAGGCTTCTCGGTTCCATTTCTCCCGTATGTGCATGTAATAGAGCTAAAGCGATAGCTCTCGGGGTTTTTCGTCATGTAGTCAGCGATCACACCATATCGCGTCGGCGTTGGTTTCCGATTCTCCCTTTCCTTGGCAGGCAGGTTCCGGTCTGTGGTAGTCACGTATCTGGACATCACCGAGTATGGCAAGGTTATCACGTAATAGTCTATGGATCCCATGCGACCTTTGAGCGCTGGCACTGTCATGAGATAACTCGCGTCAGTCGCTAACGCCTTGATTCTCTCCTGAAGACTGTCTGTGGTCATTTCATCCTCCTTTGATGATTATTTATTGTTTGCAGATCACTGTCTGCTCTTCACCCAGGGTTCATCATGCTATTCTTGGTGACAGCTATGGTCCATGCCAGCAAGTACGGTACCTAGCTTCTGAACGGCCCTATTTAGACAAAGATAGGTCGCCGTGAATGCAACCGACTTGACGGCTTGCTCAAGAGTCAACGCAGAGAGAGGGGCTGACACTGAGATATGCTTCTTGAGCAAGCGCCGCGGAAAGGGACGCCATCCGCCCAAATCAGGATCACCCGGTAGGTCCTCAGGTGCTAGAGGGACAAATTGTTTTATGACATTCTGCATGCATCACCTCCAGTCGACTGAAACAATATTACAACAAAATATGACGGTTGTCAAGAGGTTATCCATGTAGAACGCTGCTACTTCTAAGCAAATCCCTCTGTTTTGCCCGCTCTATGGAAAGAGAGTGACAGCCACTCTGCAAGGGACATACGGAGTACAAATCCGGAAAAAGTCGCATGGTCTCTCCTGCTAGACACCCAACGATCTTACGTGGTTTCGTACTACGTTCGAGCGCGCGCCAGCAGGGCGCAGCGACATAGAGGCTCATCGCTTTCTAATGAGCTCGTGCTATGTCTTGACAAGTGTTGCATAATGTTGTATAGTCTCGGAAGCATTTAGGGGAAGCCCCAAAGAGGAGTGCATTATGGAGAAGGAAATATTCACAACAAGAGAGGCTGCTAGGTATCTAGGTGTAAGCGCGTCCACGATTTACCGCATGGAGAAACAAGGTCTTATATCTTCTCTAAGAACTCCAGGGGGACAGAGGCGTTTCAACAAAGAAAGTATTGAAAGCTACCTGGCGAGAAGTCAAGATTTCGAGGCACCTCAGAATCCTAGCAGGTACAGAAAGCCCGCACTCTTGGTAAGAGAGGTAGAGGCTGTCTTCACTGCCGCACCTCTCTACCACGATAAGCCACCGTCTATAGATGACCTCGATCAGGCAAACGACCTCTTCTTTCATAGGGATTCAGTCTGGATAATCAAGGCTGACTTCCTAAAGACACAGAGCATAAGCGAAGGCTCGGTGGATTTGGTTGTGACGTCACCTCCCTATAATGTCGATGTGAAGTACAACTCTCATAATGATACGATGTCCTATGTAGACTATTTGAGTTTCACCAGGGAATGGTTGACAAGGTGCTATGAACTGTTGAGAGATGACGGTAGATTCTGCCTTAATATCCCGTTAGATAAGAATAAGGGCGGTCAGCAGAGTGTGTGCGCGGATATCACAACTATTGCCAAGCAGGTGGGGTTCAACTATCACTCCACCATTATCTGGAATGAGCAGAACATTTCCCGAAGGACTGCCTGGGGGTCATGGCTCTCAGCGGCTGCCCCTTATGTAATAGCCCCTGTAGAGGCCATCGTCGTCCTCTACAAGAGAAACTGGAAAAAGAGGAGCGGCGGCCGTCAGTCCGACATAACCAGAAAAGAATTCCTGGAATGGACGAACGGTGTTTGGAACTTTATGGGTGAGAGCAAGAAGAGGGTTGGACATCCTGCTCCTTTCCCGATTGAATTACCGAGGCGGTGCATAAAACTCTTCAGCTTCGTGGGTGATACAGTCCTAGACCCCTTTCTTGGGAGTGGCTCGACCCTAATTGCTTGTTTACAGGCAAATAGGAAGGGGATAGGGGTTGAGATTGACGACAAGTATTGCGATCTGGCAAAGAAAAGACTACTGGAGGTAGGCAAGTTGGATCAGTTGAGGTTTGATCTTGTGACGGTAGCAAAATAATGGCTGAGTCGAAGACTATCAGCGATCTGGTAATGGAGTATTTCCGGAGGCACCCAAATGAGGACCTGCCGATGGGGCCAGTCGTCGATTGGGTTACGGAAGAGTATCTTAGAAGCCATCCAAGCCCACCCCGCGACCCCTGGAGGGCCATCCGCAAACTTCACCAAGAAGGAAAACTGGTTAAGGTCAGAAAAGGAGTGCACCGTTACGATCCCGAACGTGTCGAAGGTGTCCATCTATTTGACTTTCCTCCCGAAGCGAAGGAGGCTATCTTCCGGCGTGATAGCTACAGATGCGTAGTCTGCGGCAAAGGAATTGCCGATGGCGTCGAGATACACGCAGACCACATAAAGCCCAAAGACAGAGGGGGAGACAACTCCGTTGAGAATGGCCAGACTCTATGCACACAGCACAACAATATCAAGAAGAACTACTCACAGACCGAGGCTGGTAAGAGATATTTCATTAGAATCTATGAGAAGGCTTTAGCGAGCGACGACCAAAACATGATTAGATTCTGCAAAGATGTATTCGATGCTTATAATAGGCACGGAATAAACGGGCATATTAGGAGACCAAACGGTAGGTAGAAAGTAGGGTGGGCGAACTGAAAGGCAGCCCGCTTCTGTCCTGATTGATGCAAAAAGCGCGGAGGTTACAAAATGCTTGATCGCGAGGTGGTGAGAGAATTCCTGAATGATAAATTGCAGGCGTTCGAAATAGAAGTGCCCAAGGATATTCAGGAGGATTCGCTTGTTGAGACTTTCTGTAGATACGTTGAGGACGATTACTACGAGTGGCTGAAGGACAACTTCAAATCCTTTTTCAGTCACGGAGACCCTGACTGGGATCGGATTAGAGAACGGGCGGGGCGTGTCGAGTAAAACGAAACCCGCCACCGCTCTGAGTCAGCCGAGCAAAGGAGGCAGTGGCTATGGACAAGGACAAGCTGTATGAACAGTCGGAGACAGGTTGTTGCCCCAGGTTCGATCCCGCGCCCTGGGATGAGAAGGAGATAACCCTGACGGAAACGCTCTTCGTCAAAGACCATACCAGGGCCTTCCTGCACCTACCCCTGGGCTTCGGCAAGATGATGGTGAGGAACATGGAGCGGATCCAGAAGGCGGGCGCTCTGGCCGACAAGCCCCTCATGCTCTGCGATGAGAAGTCCCTCTGGGGCACCGACGTCTACATCGCCGTGAGCAAAGAGGTGCCAGGGGCGGAGATGACCCGCATGTCCGGCACCTTTCTGAGCAAGGTCTTCGAAGGGCCCTTCAGGAACGCCGGCAGGTGGGTCAAGCAAATGAAGAAATATGTGAAGTCCCAGGGCAAAGAGCTGAAGAAGATGTATTTCTTCTATACCACTTGCCCCGCCTGCGCCAAGGCCTATGGCAAGAACTACACCGTCATCCTGGCAGCGGTCTAGTATTGCGGTGGATTTCGTCGGCCTGAGGCGGACTTCACCCACCATGCAGCGTGGTTCCGCCCCACAAACCAAAACCCTTCTCCCTCCGGCAAGGAAAGAGAAGGGTCTAGTGTTACGAACCGCTAAGACAATCGTGGGGTATTAGGGCTGGAAGGGCGGTGGGTCTTGTACCTGGACCTGATTGACTGCGCCCTGCCCCTTTTCTCCGCGAACCTGGTCA
>Ga0194111_10006395_pt1 | contig 13390 bp, 14 predicted proteins | sample TA2KigC300mmetaG_FD_146194 | JGI IMG/M metagenome (GOLD analysis project Ga0194111, IMG submission 146194) | Freshwater microbial communities from Lake Tanganyika, Tanzania - TA2015033 Kigoma Deep Cast 300m | ecosystem: Environmental > Aquatic > Freshwater > Lake | place: Tanzania: Lake... | reverse complement strand
GGAGTTCGTAACCTGTTGCTTTCGCTCCAGAAGGACTATCGGCGACTCGGGGGAGAGAAGCAATCGCCACTCAAGCTCACCGACCGTGCAGATCGCCTCCACGCTTTCGATCGTAGGGAACATCAAGGCAAAAGGTTTTTCTTCCCGGTGTTTCTTCTCTCGAAGTCTCAGCACCGCCGGCTCGCTCCGTGCATCGACGACGAGATGGAAACCCCCCAGACCTTTCACTGCGACGATCTCCCCTCGACGAATTGCATTCGCTGCGGCACCGAGAGCTCCGCCCTCACGGGCGAGGACTTGCCCCTGCGCATCCCAGAGTTCGAGACGCGGTCCGCAGACAGGACACGCATTCGGCTGAGCGTGAAATCTCCGGTCGAGTGGATCCTCGTACTCCCGCTGGCACTCCGGACACAACGTGAACTTCCTCATCGACGTGAATCGCCGGTCGTACGGAAGTCGCTCGATGATGGAAAAGCGGGGACCGCAATTCGTGCAGTTGGTGAAGGGGTACAAATATCGTCGGTTCGCAGGATCGAAAATCTCGGTTAAGCAATCAGCACATGTTGCGATGTCGGGGAGAACAAGGACTGTTCTTGCTCCGCCTTCTTCGCTCTCCCGTATGGTGAAAGAGGAGAATGCGAGCGGATCGAGGAAAGAAAACTCCAGACTCTGAATGAACGCACGCGGCGGCTTTTCTCTCTGCAGCCGCAGCACAAATTCGTCGAGCGCGGCCTTCGTCCCCTGCGCCTCGATGAACACTCCCTGGGTTGTGTTGGAGACCCATCCTGTCAGGTTCATTTCCGTGGCGAGACGGTAAACAAAAGGTCGGAATCCCACGCCCTGTACCGCCCCTCGAATGAACACCTTGACGCGCAGGATCGGCGAGATAGGACTAGGATCGTGTCTTGCAGGGGAGGCCAATGAACATTCAACCGATGATTGACAATGAATTGTCAGATTCCCAGCACGCGGATCATGACTCCTGTAAGTGCGATGACCCCGCCGGCGATCACGTCCGACGCATGCTCAAACCGGTGGGAACGGATAAGCGATACTCCGAACGATGCGAGATGGACCTGTACAAGCATCATCCCGATCGTAGAGATCCCGAAGAGTGCAAACACCAAAAACACCGAGGACCACCCAAAGGCGGAGCTTGCGAATATGAGGGGAATCAAAGGTTCGCACGGACCGAAAACAATCAGAGCGAACAGAGTCCAGTAGGACACCACCTTGGCTTTCTCGAGCTCATGGGAGTGCCTGCGGCCCCAATTCTTGATCCCCCACACCATGTAGGCGAGGCCAAAGCCGATGAGCAGAAGCGACGCGACGTTTCCACGGCTGGATTCCCAGAGGTTGACACGCTCTGCGGCGATACCCAGCAGCACCCCAATTGCTCCGATCAGGAGACTTGAGGAGACGTGGCCCAGGCCGGCGAGGATTGTAACGGAAGTGAGCTTCCACTTCGTCCAACGTTGAGCTTTCCCCATCATAACAAATGGAAGCCAGTGGTCTGGAGCCAGGGCGTGAAGCATACCGATTGTCAGCGTCGAGATAAGGAGGATATTCATGACGTTCTTTCGTGCTTTTCTTCAGGATTTGTCAGTTTGCCGCTCGGGCTCGCCTTTCAAAACCACGATGCAGCCCAACCGCCTGGGCATATTCAATTGCTTCAAAATATTCCTTGGACTTGATCGTACGGCTCAATTCGGGGTAGTGGATGGCTCGGTATGCAGGCCTGTACTGATCCATGATATTCACGTACGAATCGGTCGAAACGTGGCGAGCCACGAATTCGAGCACAGTCTTCGACCCGGCAAGCCGATTAGGCAAGACCAGGTGCCGTATGAGAAGTCCGCGGTGCGCCACACCGCCATCATCGACAACAAGGTCGCCCACCTGCCGATGCATCTCCGCCACGGCTGGACGCACAACGTCCCAATACCGCGGCGCCCCGGAATATCGCCGGGCAATTTCGTTGTCAGAGTATTTGATATCCGGCATGTAAATATCGACAATATCTTCGAGCAGTTTCAATGTCCGGACTGACTCGTAGCCGCCGCAATTGTATACAAGCGGAATCGACAACCCACGGTCCACAGCGATCACTATCGCGTCGAGAATCTGGGCCGTCATATGCGTCGGCGTCACGAAGTTGATATTGTGGCAGCCGCCTCGCTGGAGACCGAGCATGATCTCCGCAAGCTGCGGTGGGGAAATCTGCCGGCCGTAGCGCAGATGGCTAATGTCGTAATTCTGGCAGAACAGACACTTGAGATTGCAGGATGTCAGGAACACCGTTCCTGATCCCCGCCTCCCGACGAGCGGAGGCTCCTCACCATAGTGCGGACCTGCACTGGAGATCACGAGTTCGTCCGTTGAACGACATACCCCGTATCTCCCTTCCAGCCGTTTAGCTCGGCACTCACGCGGGCAGAGGACGCACTCCCTCAACATTTCTCGAAGCTGGGCCGCACGTTCTTTGAGGTCACGAACCGAAAGCCGTTCGACGTACGCTGGCTGCATGAGTGTCGGCTGGTGCCTCCTCCCTATCTCCGAATACTACGGCTTCGACAGATTTTGCTCAAGCCACCCACACCATTCATCGATCCCTTCTTTCGTCGTACAGGATGTCCTGAAGACTTTGAGGGAAGGATTGATCTTCAGAGCGTTGTCCTTGAGCATATTGATATCACAACTGACGTACGGCAACAGATCAATCTTGTTGATGATCAGGACCGACGCGTGGCGGAACATACCAGGGTATTTCAACGGCTTGTCATCGCCTTCCGTGGTGCTCGCGACGACAATCTTCATCGCCTCGCCGAGGTCATAGTTCGAAGGACACACGAGGTTGCCGACGTTTTCGATGACGAGAAGCTTGACGCCGTGCAGGTCGAGATTTGCCATCGCATCTTCAACAAGTTTCGCCTCCAGATGACAGCCACCGTTCGTGACGATTTGAACGACAGGTACTCTGTACCGAGCGATGCGCTGCGCGTCGAGGTCCGTCTGGACATCTCCCTCGATGACCGCTACGTTGATCCTTCCGCTGAAATACTCCAGCGTGCGCTCGAGGATACTTGTCTTGCCTGATCCCGGTGAGCTCACGAGGTTGATGACAAACGTCCCGCGTTCAGCGAAGAACGCGCGATTGCAGCGCGCGATCTCGTCATTCTTCTCCAGAACTCTTCGTTGGACAGTTACGATGCTCACAACGCCTCCGTATGTAAGTCATCCAGTTCGATCTCGAAAACCTGCAGTTCTGTCCCCGTGAGCACTGTCGTGTCAGATCCTCCACACGTGGGACAGACAGCAAATCCCTGATCGTTTGAGGACGACTGACGACAGGTATTGCATTGGATCACGAACGGAATGTGCTCAATCTGGATGTACGCATCCTTGAGCGGGGAGTCAGCCACAAGGACGGAAAAAGAGAATCGAAGTGACTCTGCAACAACTCCCGCAAGGGTTCCGACCTTCATCCTGACAGCACGTACATCCCCAAGCTCGTTTTCGGGAACATTTTGTCGCACAATCTCAATTATGTTCTGTGCAATCGAAAGCTCATGCATGTCCTATTCTCGCCGATTTCTTCACGAGCCAACACTGGGGAAAGGCAAGAAACATGCCAACCGGCAAAGCGCAAAACAGAGAGAATCAGCCATCCGAATTCTCATATCCAAGAATTTCTCCGATCACTTCTATCAGTTTTGTCAGCGAATGTTGAACCACCGGACTGGGGCCGTTTTTCGAAGTGATGGAGTGGCTGGTGGAGGAGAATCACTCCTACTTGAACCTGTCACCGTAGAGCTTCTGGAAGCATTCAGGGCAGAGGCTGTGAGTGAATCTGGCTTCCGTTCGCTCGGAGATGTATTTCTCTATGATATGCCACTGATCGTCGGATGTCCGAATCCTGTTGCATGAAGAGCAGATCGGCAAGAGGCCCTTGAGCGTGTTAATGTCTCGAAGCGCGCGCTCGACGGTAGCGACATAGAGCCCAAGAATAATGAAGAACACCAAAGTCACAAGCGCCGTTATTCCGCCAACGATCAGGTGCTCGCTATGGAAGTACGGAACCTCCGGATGGCTCACGAGGTCAACGAGAGCGTCGAGATTTGCCATGAAGAGAATCGCCAAGCCCGCAATGGTGAGCCTCAGCTTTTTTCTCTTGTGCAAGCTCAGCAGGAAAGACGTGAATGAGATCTTCATACATGAACACAAGGCAGCGTGACCTGAACAACCGTCAAGCGTCTGTCTCCCGTCATCCAGAACGCCCACAAATATACCCTATACGCGTCCGAGTTTCAAGAAGAACCGGAGATTCAAAAAGAAACAGGCAGTCCTGAAATGCGAGGATTGCCTGTTCGCCTCCATTGCCATTTCATCTAGCTGGCTGAAAAGAAAGTCGCTCTATCAGCAGCTGGATTGATCGCTGCGAAATACAGTTCGAATCAGATTGCGGTTCGAAAGATGAAGGTGAGGAAGAAAAGCAGGTACAGGAAGCCGCGAGGTGCGGGTCGCGGATCTACACGTCCCGAAGATGCCAATCCCGGTTCAACTGGCAAATCTCGCGCAGCCGTCCGGCCTCCGGGCTGCCACGAACGTCCCCGGCTGCGAGCCAGGACTTGTGCACGACCGCGGGACAGCCCGCCTGATCGACAAACTCGGGCACACCCGCCCTGCGTCTGCAGTCACGCAGCTTCCCGTATTCCGGATCTGATCAGCGCGGGATTGGCGGGGACGGTGGCGTGAGCAGAGACCCGGATTACCTTTTGCCACAGGCACTAGTACTCGCCGATCTCCTTTCTAAAAACTCGGGCGAGCTTTGTGCCCCAGTTACTAATCGCCTCCAGCTTCCCAAAGAAGAACCTCAAAACCGGCGGCTCTTCGACAAACCTGAGACCTTTCACCAGGTCCTTGTGCTCGTGCAGCCACGTCACGCGGTCGACGACATATTCGATCTGCGACATGGTGTAGACCCTTCGCGGAACCGCGAGCCTTGTCAGTTCCAGATCTGAATAGACTTCCTTGCCTTCTTTGTCACGGTCACAGGAAATCGTCCCACGCTCCATGCTCCGGACACCCGAGGCGAGATACACGGCGGCAGCGAGGGCCCCAGAAGTATACTCGGATTGAGGCACATGAGGAAGAAACAATTTCGCATCAACATGGCAAGCAAGACCGCCCGGAGGCGTCACAACGGGAACTTTGTTCTCGATGAGCCGTTGAGCGAAATACCGCACAAACTCAACAGCGCTTCCCGCGACGTTGATGTCGGTCATCTCACGAAGTCCCACCGCCATCGCTTCAATCTCCTTGGTGGACATTCCACCGTAGGTCAGGAATCCCTCGTAAACGGGAAGCCACGGCTTCAAGGCTTCGAAGTGCTTCTTGTTGTTCGTGGCTATAAATCCACCCCGCACGCAGCTGCTCTTTCGGCCTGAGAGATAGAAAATATCGACGAGCTCCATCATCTCCCAGATAATCTCCTGGATTGACCTCTTTGCATATTTCTTCTCTCGCTGCTTGATGAAATAGGCGTTTTCCGAGATCAGGCTGCCGTCAAACACCAGCGGGATGTTGTGATCCGCTGCGATTTCCTTCACTGCCTTCAAGTTCTCGAGCGAAAACGGCTGTCCACCAAGGAGATTCGTGGTGGCCTCCATTCGGATGAACGGGATCTTCTCGGCCCCGAACTTCTTGATCGCGTCCTTGAACTTCTGAATATCGAGGTTTCCCTTGAAGAGGTTCGTGCTCTGGGTATTGAGTGCTTCGTCCGTGAAGATCTCCAGGACAGTCCCGCCAGCCAGCTCGAAGTGTGCCCTCGTGGTCGTGAAGTGGTAGTTCATCGGAACGACGTCGCCGGGCTTCACGTACACCTTCGCGAGAAGATGTTCTGCTGCCCTTCCCTGATGTACGGGCAGAACGTACTCAAACCTCAGGACATCTTTGACCGCAGCTTTCAGTTTATAGTAGCTTTCACATCCCGCGTAGGCATCATCCGATACCATCATCGCTGCCAACTGGTTATCACTCATCGCGTTTGTGCCACTATCCGTCAGCATGTCGATGAAAATGTCGCGGGTACGAAGAGAAAATGTATTGTATCCGCCCTCTTCGAGAGCACGAAGCCTTTCCGCAATCGGCACAAGGCTCGTCTTCTGTACAATCCTGACCTTGTGCGTTTCAATTGGTATTTCTTTCCCGTTGGAGAGCCTTAGGTACATGGAAACCTCCTCAAGCTGGAAGGATTATGAGTGAAGTAGAGAAGAATCACTGAGATGATCGATAACCTCGGGTGGGGCTTCTTCCTCAGCTCTTCTGCTCTTTGGAGTCAACTCCGCGACCGGTCAGCCACGCGAAGATGATGCCGAGGGTTATCGATAGCCGGAGTGACGTCTCCCAGTCTGCCGCACCGGAACCGTGAACCAGGAGAGCGTAGAGATACGATACAACAACGCTCACAACAAACGACACAGCAAACACGACGACGAAACTCGTGATGTACGCTTTCGTTTTCATGATCAACCTCCTTACTTGTGTCGGATGAGGATCAATCATCTCATGGGGGAGCCGGCGTTACCGGCTCCACGGCGGATCGACGCAGGCGTCGCATGCCCCACCAGCATAACAAGAACAAGATACCGGGCAGTGCCGGGACAACAACCCAGATGCCAAGAAACATCGTGCCGCGAAACAGAAACTCAAAGAGACAATGCCACAACAATCCGCCGATGATGAGGATTCCCCCAACTCCCTCCAGCTTCCAGCCTACAATGAATCCGAGCCACGAGGCCAGGAACCCAAGCATCATAACGGCTTCTTCAAGCGTCAACGTGGCTGGATTGAGCCCCTCTCCGACGGCAAGGAGAAAGAGGAATGCTGCAATAAGTGCAGAAAGGCCCCGCGCGATCCAGCGAAGGACCTTGACAACCCGACTCAAGAACATGCCTGGATTTGCCATCGAGGAATCCGCTCAGCCGAGAGCAAGAATGAGCTGGCATCGAGCTACCTGCAGCACCGAAGTCCCCCCTGTCCACCGAACGCCGTATGCATGGACAGACGAGCAGATGTGGAAGCTGCGCCTTGCCCTCGGTTAGCAACTGAGGCGTGCTTATCGCCGACTTCCTCCGAAAAAGCACAGATGACCGCGCTCCCGCATCTTCCCCTCAGACGAGAGGCGTGGGATGCGGTCATCTGTTCAACCTCCTTGGGCCAAGAGGGCATCACGTCGTTGACCCGCTTCGGCGATACGCTACACCTTGATCGCGTTGAAGATATCGGTATTGCTGAGGATGCCAACTACCTCCTTGCCATCGAAAACCACTGCTCTTCGGATTCCGACGCTGTGCATGAGGCGCGCACAGTACTTCAGCGCCAGCCCGGGAGAGAGGACCACCATCGGTTTCGTCATGATTTCGTAAACCTGTACCTCGTGGGGGTTCCTCCCGGGGTCAACAATCTTGTTGACCACGTCTTTGCGGGTCACAATCCCCCAGGCGTCATCCGGTGTCCGCCTGTTTACAACAAGAGACGAGACCTTACGTTCCCTCATGACCTTGATGGCGTCCGCCACCGTCGTGGCTCCGTCGATAAACGCCACATCGCGGGTCATCACATCGGCGGCTTTCGCGAAGCGCACATCCTTAAGGGTTTTTTCTACCATCGTAATCCTCCTTTCATACGCCAAGGAAGTGACCGACCTCGATTATCGATCGCTGGATGGCCTCTTCGTCGCGTTCGTTACTTACGCTTCTCCATCGCCACGAAATCCCGTTTGTCATAGCCAAGGAATACCTGCCGCGGCCGCGCGATCTTCTGGTCGGGATCAAGGAGCATTTCCTGCCACTGCGCAAGCCAACCCGAGGTACGCGGTATGGCGAACAGCACGGTGAAGGCCGCGGTTGGGAATCCCATCGCTTCGTAGATAATGCCTGAGTAGAAATCAACGTTGGGATAGAGCTTCCTCTTGACGAAGTATTCGTCTTCGAGTGCGATCCGTTCCAGCTCAACGGCAATGTCAAGCAACGGATTCCGGCCAGTCACCTCAAACACCTTTTCCGCCGTATCCTTGATGATTTTGGCTCGTGGATCGTAGTTCTTGTAGATCCGATGGCCGAAGCCCATCAACCTGCCGCCTTCTCCGGACTTCACCTTCTTGATGAATTCAGGCACTTTGTCCTTCGATCCGATCTCCCTGAGCATCCGCAGAACCTGCTCGTTAGCTCCACCGTGCAAGGGTCCATACAACGCCGCTGCGGCGCCAGCCATTGACACAAAGGGATCAGCCTGCGAGCTGCCGATGCTCCGCATCGTGTTCGCGCTGCAGTTCTGTTCGTGGTCAGCATGCAAGATGAAGAGAACGTCGAGGGCCCTTTCGAGTACCGGGTTCACCTTGTACTTGGGTTCCGCCATCTTGTACAACATGGAAAGGAAGTTGCCCGTGTAGCTCAGCTCGTTGTCCGGGTACACATATGGAAGCCCAAGCGTATGACGATACGCATAAGCAGCTATCGTCGGTATCTTGCCGATCAGTCTATAGATCTGCAGTTTGCGCGATTCGGCGTCCTGAATATTCTTCGAATCCGGATAATACGTCGAGAGAGCCGCAAGCGTGCTCACAAGCATACCCATGGGGTGGGCATCATGGTTGAAGCCGTCCATGAACTTCTTGATGTTTTCATGGATCATCGTGTGGTACGTAATGTTGTGTACCCACTCGTCCAGTTGCGTCTTCGTCGGCAGCTCACCATGGAGAACGAGATAGGCAACCTCGAGATAGGTGCACTTCTCTGCGACTTGCTCGATCGGATAGCCACGATAGCGCAAGATCCCCTTGTCGCCATCAATGAATGTGATCTTGCTCTGGCACGACGCAGTATTCATAAAGGCTGGGTCGTACGACATCATCCCGAAATCATCATCCGAGACCTTTATCTGCCTCAGGTCCATGGCTCTGATCGTGTCATTCGTGATCGGGATCGCGTATTCCTTTCCCGTGCGGTTATCCTTGATGGTCAGGTTATCTGGCATAGCAACCTCCTTTGCGGATATTGTAGAGGTAAGTGATGGTTGGTGAAATGATTATTTCGTTACGTCTGCTGCTGATATGTCACCAGATTTGCAGGTCCAGATGTGCGTTTTTCCTCGGCGGGTTCCGTACACATTGGCATCAGGAGAGCTCAGACCTTCGCGTGCGCCGGAGTGTACCTCCGCGCGTCGGTTCAACTCCCGTGCCATCTGGCCCAGTTTTCCCTGCGTGCGAATATAGCAACCGCTTCCCGCGCGGTCAAGAACTACTTCCCACCCGTGATATGCGTGAGCATCAATATTCCCAACTCTCGGAATTGACACGCCCAACCATCTCGAGCTTGATTGTCGGTCCCTTCAGAGCGCAAGGACCGACATGCATGATGTGCACTCAGGGGCGCTCAGTGAAGCTCTAGCTCGGGTACTTCCCGATGAGCTTCCAGACCCATCGATGCACGCGATGAACGGACTTCACCGGCTCAGCGAACATCAGAACGCAGTGCCCATGCACAACGCTCATCTCGTTCTTTTCGCAGAACCGGAGAGCCGCATACGAATCCGCCCCCTGCTGCATCCAGACGCGACCGATGCCGGACTCGAACGCATCATGCACCACCTTTTCCGTCTGGGCAGGAGGTACGCAGATCACGACTCCTCCGACTTTTTCCGGAAGTTCGCCTAGGCTGTGGTAACACCGTTCTCCCTCGACGTTGTCAGCGTTTGGATTAACCGGGAAGACCTTGTATCCTCTCTCCTTCAACGTGGTGAAAATCGAGTTGCCAAATTTTTTGCCCGCGCGAGAAACACCCACAACAGCAAGTGAGCGTTGAGACAAGAAGTCATTGACAGCAGCCATAGAGGTCATCATCTCTCACCCCTTTCGAAACTTACTCCGGGCCTGCCAGGTCTTAAGAAAGAGCGCTCTTCGCCGGTTACATTTTGAGTTCAAGGTCTTGCAGCACCCGCTCAGCCTTCAACACTTCTTGACACGGGACCATCACTTTGATTTCATTGATGATGTGCCCATCATACTCGCCTGAGGCGCGAAAGAGCGTATAATCGGGACCGCCGCCGGATATGGGGTTTGCCTTCCGAGCGAAAATCATCGGATGCAGGCCTGATTGATTGAGACATCTCCGGACGAACTGTGCATTTACCTCATCGCTGACTCCATACACGCGCACCATGCCCTCGTAGATTTCGTAACCGGCGTGATTCGCGCAGAGGAACAACTTGTTCACCCATCCCCCGCACTGAGAACAGTATGGAACGCAACAGATGATGCAGGCGCCTTCGGCCACCCGGTCTGCGTGATCGCTGCACCGGTGGTTTGCTTCGAACAGGCTTCCGCAGTTCGGACAGAACTGGTCTTCCTCTCTGACTTCGCGGTGGCATTCGCTACAGGTCAGCTTGTCGGCAGCGGAGATTGCCATACTCAACTTTCTGGTTCGGGGACTGCGGGGCGGTGCGAAGGAAAAAGCATGGTGGAACCTCACCAAATGTCCGCGACGTGAGGCCTTGCGCGGGACAAACCGCGACCGGCGGCATGATACACTTCTTTAGCTTCGAACGCAATCAGCCCTGACCTGGTCGCGGGAGGCATCAAAGGGAAATCAGTTCCTTTGCCCCCGAGGGTCTGCTCGAGAACCCTGCCTGGCGAGTTGAATGAACGGACTTCCTGTCACTTGCGCTTGGGGTATTCTAGAGGTCGATATTCAGAGCCTTTTGATTTCCTCGAGGACCTCTCCGTTCTTGTCTCGAATGCGAACGACAAGGGGCATCCGACCGGGAAGTGCGTGTGTGGCACACCCAAAGCAAGGATCATACGCCCTGAAGGCCATCTCGATCATATTCAGGACCCCGTCTGTCACTTGTGATCCCTTCTTGATAAGGCCTTTCGCAGCTTTGTGGATCGACATTGCGATCGGTGCGTAGTTGTTCGTTGTCCCCACGATCAAGTTCACTTTCTTCAGAATCCCCTTTTCGTCGGTGACGTAGTGGTGGGTCAAGGTTCCACGTGGCGCCTCGACGATGCCGACCCCTTCTGTTGGCTTCTCTTTCGGAATGGCGCGGATACACGTGCCGGTAATCTCAGGATCGCGGGCCAAATCGAGCGCCATCTCGGCTCCGCTCAGGAGTTCGATGATGCGCGCCCAGTGTGTCGCGAGCCGGGCGTGCACCGGTTTCCCGCCAAGGGTCGAATACATGCGTTCGTACTCTGCCTGCGCAAGCGGGGTCGGCATTGCATCCGCAGCGTTGAGCCGAGACAGCGGCGTCGCACAGTACACACCACTCTCCTTCCCATCCACAAACCCCTTCCACCCCACCTTCTTCAGGAACGGGAATTTGAGGTACGTCCACGGCTCGACGTGTTCGGCCACGTTGTCCAAGTATTCGTGCGGGGCGTACTTCACGAACTCTTTCCCTTCCGGATCCACAACGCGCACCCTCCCATCGTAGAAATTGACCCTGTTTTTCTCGTCGACGAGACCCATATAATAGGTCTTGTGCGCGTACGTGTCGGAAAGTATCAGATCAACATATGCTTTGTTCTTCAGCACAACATCCTCAAAGATCTGAATCGTAAATTTCCCGAACTCGACAAACCATCTGCAGTGTTCCTCGATCTGCTTCCGTTCCTCCTCGGTAAGTCCCTTGCTGATGCCTCCGGGGAGAGAGGTCACCTGGTGCGTCTGTTTTCCGCCGATCGTCTTGATGACTTCCTGTGTTCGCTTCCGCATTTCTATGACCTTGCCGCCGATCTCCAGGCCAACTTTCTTGACGACCCCGAGTATGTTGCGCTCGGCAGCCGGAGCATCCGGTCCCACGACGAAATCGGGTCCGCCCAGGGCATAGAAGTGTGTCGTATGGTCACCTGCGTAGAACGTATTATACAGAAGCTGGCGGAGCTTCTTTGCTGTCGGCGGCGGATCGACGTGGAAGACTGCATCGCACGCTTTGACAGAGGCCATGTGGTGGGCTTCCGGACATACTCCGCAGATGCGCGTGGTGATGCGCGGCAGCTCCTCGACCGGTCTGCCGACGCAAAACTGCTCAAAACCACGGAGTTCCGGTATCTGGAAGTACGTGTTTGCTACCTCTCCATTGTCATCGAGAAAAATATCAATCTTTCCGTGACCTTCCAGTCTCGTGATCGGATCGATTTTGATCTGCTTCATGACTTTTCAACCCTCCGCAGAATTGAGTGAGCGAGCGAGAACCTGTAGAATGTGCCCATGGGGTCAGAGATCTGGTCAAGGATTCGTTCGATCTCCGCCGGCTCGTGTGCGTCGATGACCGAACTGAGCGCGCTCACCATTTTTGCACCCTGATCCATGACGTTCGGTGGCAGTCCATAGCAGCCGCGGCAGGGCATGTTCGCCGCTGGGCAGAGTGCACCGCAGCCGTCTCGCGTTGCCGGCCCCATACAAACGATACCCTGATCGAGGAGACACTCACTTGGCTTGGTCTCGATCTCATAGGGGCGAAAGAACTGCTTCAGCTTCTTCTCCTTCCGCTCTCGCTTGCATTCGTCGCAACACGTCTTCACCCCGGCGCCGATGACGGATCCTTTCGGCGGCAGCGGCTTACCGCTCAAGATGTACTCGATGACACCCCAGATTTGATTTGGCACCGGTGGGCATCCAGGTATGTAGTAGTCGACTTCGACGACCTGGTCGAGCGATTTCACGGTCTCCCACATCTCTGGAATCTCAATCTCGCCCTCTGGCACCTTTGTGTGCTGCTGGGGGAAGACCCCTCCATCCGTGACCACCGTCGAAGGCGAGCCCCTGTAAACGAATTCGAGAATTTCTTGCTTCGTGGTGAGATTGGCAAGACCGGGGATGCCACCTTCGAGCGCACAGGAGCCAAACGCAACGAGCGCTTTCGATTTCGCTCGAAGGAGATGGGCGATCTCTGCATTCTCAGAGTTGCGGATCGACCCGTTGAAAAGACAGAGGTCTATGCTCTTGTCCTCCATCTTGCGGACGTCGGCGTATTTGAAGTCCATCGCAACGGGCCAGAATACGATGTCGAACGCGTTGGCGACATCGAGGATTTTTTCCTGGACGTCGAGCACAGCGATTTCGCATCCGCCGCAGCTCGCCGCCCAATACAGTGCCAATTTTGGTTTCGCCATGGTAATCTCCTTGGGGTAAAGGACTCTTTCACACGACTTCGACCGGCTCGTGGATCGTTTTCCGCAACTCTGTGTGAACCTGGAGCTTAAGTGGACCGAGGGATCGGATTTCTTCCGTAAATTCGTTCACGATGCGGGCGAACCTGTCGCCTTCCGATGCCGATACCCACTCGAGCCTGAGCCGTCGCGGATCAATGCCGAAGCCCTTGACCAGAC
>Ga0194111_10006374_pt1 | contig 13421 bp, 10 predicted proteins | sample TA2KigC300mmetaG_FD_146194 | JGI IMG/M metagenome (GOLD analysis project Ga0194111, IMG submission 146194) | Freshwater microbial communities from Lake Tanganyika, Tanzania - TA2015033 Kigoma Deep Cast 300m | ecosystem: Environmental > Aquatic > Freshwater > Lake | place: Tanzania: Lake... | reverse complement strand
CAGCGGCACGCGCTGCGTCGCGTCGTACACGGTGAAGCTGTGCGCGGGCTCGCCGTGCTCGCCGAGGCTCTCGCCGTGATCCGCGGTGACGGCGAACAGCGTGCGGCCGTCGCGGTGTCGTGTCGCGATGCCGTCGAAGAGGCGCCTCAGCTGCGCGTCGGTGTACGCGATCTCCGAGCGATACGCGTCTCCGGCGACGCGATTCGCCCACTGCGGCGGCGGGTCGTAGTTCGCGTGCGGGTCGTACACGTGCACCCACACGAAGAAGCGCGGAGGCGCGGTGGCGATCCACGCGAGCGCCGCGTCAACCACGGCCTCGGCGCGGCGCTCGGCGTAGCCGCCCGAGCGGCCGCCCGCGCGGCGCAGCGACATCGCGTCGTCGTAGGTGTCGAAGCCGCGCGCGAGTCCGTAGTGCCGATCGAGAACGATCGCGCCGACGAACGCTCCGGTCGCGAAGCCCGCTGCTCTCATGCGCTCGGCGAGCGTGGCGACGTCGCTCGGGAGAGCGAACACGCCGTTCGCGCGCACGCCATGGCGCGGCGGCTCGAGGCCAGTCATCAGGGTCGCGTGCGCGGGCAACGTGATCGGGACGGGCGAGATCGCCGCGTCGAAGCGCGCACCCGCCGCTGCGAGCGCGTCGAGCGCGGGCGTCACCGCGAGCGCATCGCCATAAGCGCCGACTCGGTCGGCGCGCAGCGTGTCCACCGTGACGAGCACCACGCGCTCGGGCGCCGGCGCGCGCGAGCACGCGGCGAACGCGGCGACGATGAGCAGCGAAGCAGCGAGGCGCATCGGCGCGCAGCTTCGCGGGCGCGCGCGCTCAGTTCGAGTCCTTCTTGCCCTCACCGCGCAGACCCCTGCCGATGCCGCGCACGAAGTCGCGCGTGCTGTGCCCGATCGCCTTCACGACGTCGCGCGTCCCGTAGGCGCTCCGTTCGATCCGCGCGCGCTGCGGGTGGCTCGCGCGCTGCCTGCGCGCCTTCACCGCGGCGGCCCCGCGCCCATCGCGCTGAGCACGTTCGCGCGCGAACCGAGCGTGTGCGCGATGCCGGAGAGGAACGAGAACACGCGGCCCACGAGCACGAAGTCGCTCGGCACGCGCACGACGGGATCCTCGCGGATCGCCTCGAACAGCTCGTCGGTCATCTCTTCGGTGAACTCGCCCTCGAACGAGCCAGTGTCGCTGCGCGACATCATGCGCCGCGCGATCAGGAGGAACGTGTTCGTGTCGCCGGTCTTCGTCTCGAACCCTAATTCCTGGAACGCGCGGATCATCGCGGACTCGTTCATCGTCATCATCGAGAACATCAGCTCGAACAGGCCGAGGCCGTAGCCGTCGGGCAGCTCCTTCGAGAGCCCAAAGTCGAGCACGATCAGGCGGCCGTCGCGCGTGACCATCAAGTTGCCGGGATGCGGATCGGCCTGGAAGAAGCCGGCAGCGAGGATCATGCGCACGTAGACGCGCATCAGGTCCTGCACCACGTCGGCGGGGTCGACGCCAGCGGCCTCGAGCGCGGCCTTCTCCGTGACCTTGATTCCCTCGACGCGCTCCATCACGAGCACGCGCCCGGTCGAGAGCTCGTGGTGAATGCGCGGGATCCACACGCGCGCATCGTCGGCGAACAGCGCGCGCACCCGATCGCACGACTGCGCTTCGCGGCGCATGTCGAGCTCCATGCCGATGTGCGAGGTGAGCTCGCGCAGCAGCGGCAGCAGCTCCATCGGCTGCGGGTCGAGGCGCTCGTAGACGCGGCAAGCGCGCTCCATGTTGCGCAGGTCGGTGCGCACGATGTCCTCGATGTCGGGGTACTGGACCTTCACCGCGACGGCTTCGCCCGACAGCAGCCGCGCGGCGTGCACCTGCGCGAGCGAGGCGGAGGCGATCGGCGTCTCGGAGAACTCGGAGAACACCGCATCGAGGGGTTTGCCGAGCTCGCGCTCGACCGCGGCACGCACGATCGGGAACGGCTTCGCCGGCACCGCGTCGTGGCACTTCTTCAGCTCCTCCACGAACTCGGGCGGGAACACGTCGGCGCGCGTCGCGATCGCCTGACACATCTTGATGATCACGCCGCGCATCGAGAGTGCAGAGGATAGGATCCAGCCCGCGGCGATCTCGTGGCGGCGCCGCTTCGTCGCCTCGTCCGGCTCGCCGCGCCGTAACAGCTTTCCCCAGTACTCGGGCAGCTTGTAGTGCGCCCACAGGCGCGCAGCGAGCACGCCCACCTTCGCTGTGCGGCGGAGCCGCGTGACAGGATGCATCTCTTGCCTTTCCGCCCCGCCAGCGGATCAGTCGCGACGCCCTGCGTCGCCCTTTGCATCCGCCCAGCTCCGCAACCGCGCTGACTCCGATCGAGTGCTACGCCGCGATCGGCTCGAAGCCCGTGCGCTCCGGCGGAGCCCACTTCGATTCGAGCGCGTCGAACTCTTCGACGAGGCGCGCCGGGTTCGCGACGCCCTTCATCGCCTCGGTGAAGCTCGCGCGCAGGTCCTCGCGCTGATCGCGCGGCCGATCGCGCGTGATCGTGCGCAGAATTAGGTGCATGAGGCCGTCGACGACTTCGCGGCCCGCGATCGTCTTGCCGTCCACCGTGCGCAGCGTGCGCGCGCGCGTCTCGCTGAGCGCGGTGCGCAGGTACTCGACGTGCGGCTTCTCGTCACTCTGGATGTGGCGAACCATGTCGCCCGCCGCCTTCGGCGCCGCCGACACTTCGGGGTCCGACAACAAGTCGACGCCCCATTGGAACGTGCCCTCGGCGAACACCTCGACCACCATCACCTGCGCCATCATCGCGAGCATCCGCTCGAGCGTGGGGTCGAGCATCGGATACGGGCGCTCTTGCGGCGCGCCGCGCCCGCCGCCCATGCGGCCCATCATGCGCATCATCACGTCGGCGGGAATCTTCGGCTTCTCGAGCGCGAGGTCGCGCGCCGCTTCCCACATCTGCTTGTGCCCGCCCTCTTCGCGCCAGCCCGCCTCGTCGCGCGCGTGCGCCTCGAACAGACCGCGGCCGAGATGATCGAGCGCGGTGCCTTCGAGCGGCTCGACGAAGCAGTCGGCGAGCTTCGGCACCTTCACGTCGCGGATGATCGCGCCGAAGCCCTCGACGATGGAGATGATCGTCAGCGTGCGCACGATCGGATCGCGCACGCCGTTCCTCAGTAACAACTTCGACTGCGCGACGTTCGGGTACTGCGGCGGCATCAGCGCCGCGGGCACGTCCACCAGCGCGTGCCCCTCGCGCGCGAGCCGCGCCTGCCACGCCGCCACCGCCGGCCCGCGATGCAGCGTGCGCGGCGAGCGGTAGGCGCCCGTCGCGTCGAAGCCGCCGTGACAGCGCACGCCGCCGGCGATGAGCGGGGCTTCGTACGCGCCGGAGTCGAGGATCTCGGCGTCGGTGAAAGTGAGTCGCTGCGGATCGAAGGACTGCGTCGTCTTCATGAGCACCTGCATCGGGGGCGCGAGCAGCCCACGTTAGCCGCGCCTCGGCGAGCCGCCTGCGCGAGAAGCGGCGAACGGCAGCAAGCGATCCGTCGTCCATCGCGTTACAAGCTCCGCACATGCACGACGCGCACGAATTCCTCACGGCGCTCGCGACCGTGCTGTGCGTCGCGGGCGTGATGACCGTGGTGAGCCAGCGGCTGCGGCTCCCCGTCGTGGTCGGCTACGTGCTCGCGGGGCTGGTGGTCGGCCCGCACGTCCCGATCCCGCTCGTGGCCGACCGCGCGATCGTGCAGACGCTCTCCGAGCTGGGCGTGATCCTCGTGATGTTCTCGCTCGGCCTCGAGTTCCACCTGACGAAGCTCGCGCGGGTGGGGCCAGCCGCGGGGCTCACCGGCCTGATCGAGTGCAGCGCGATGTTCTGGCTAGGCTTCAGCGCAGCCGACCTACTCGGCTGGAGTCCGCGAGAGAGCCTCTTCACGGGCGCGCTGGTCGCGATCTCCAGCACCACGGTGATCGTGAAGGCGTTCGAGGAGCGCGCGGTGCGCGCGCCACTGCGCGAGCGCGTGATCGGCATCTTGGTCGTCGAGGATCTCCTCGCGATCTTGTTGCTGGCGCTGCTGCCCGCGGCGGCGCTGGGCGAAGCGGTGAGCTGGCAGGGCGTCGCCGCGTCGCTCGGAAAGCTCGCGGGCATTCTCGGGCTCGCACTCGCCGCCGGGCTCTTCGTCGTGCCGCGCGCGATGCGTGCAGTGCTCGCGCTCGGCCGCGCGGAAACCGCGCTCGTCGCGAGCCTCGGCGTGTGCTTCGCGGGCGCGCTCGCCGCGCAGGCGCTCGGCTACTCGGTCGCCCTCGGCGCGTTCCTCGCGGGCTCGCTCGTGTCGGAAGCCGGCGATGCGCCCGCGATCGAGCGGCTCGTGCACCCCGTGCGCGATCTCTTCGCCGCGATCTTCTTCGTCTCGGTCGGCATGCTGCTCGACCCGCGGCTCGCGCTGGAGCACTGGCCAGCGGTCGCCGCGATCACGGCGGTCGTGATCGTGGGCAAGCTCGCGAGCGTGGGCTTCGGCGTGTTCCTCACCGGCGGCGGCACGCGCACCGCGGTCGAGAGCGGCATGAGCCTCGCGCAGATCGGCGAGTTCTCGTTCATCATCGCCGCGCTCGGCGTCACGACGGGCGCGACCGGGGAGTTTCTCTTTCCCGTCGCCGTCGCGGCATCGGTCATCACGATGGTCGCCACGCCGGCGATGATCCGCGCCGCGCCGCGCGCCGCCGCGTTCCTCGATCGCAAGCTGCCGCGCCGCGTGCAGACCTTCGCCGCGCTCTACGGCAGCTGGGTCGAGAAGCTGGGCGGCGCGACACAGCGCGAGCAGACGCTCGGCGCGAACCTGCGCCGCCTCGCGGGCTGGCTCGCGCTCGATGCGCTGTTGTTAGGGACGATCGCGATCGGCGCGTCGCTCCGCGGCGCCTCGCTGTCGCTGTGGCTCGCAGGCGCACTCGGCATCGGCACTGCGCTGGCGAACGCGATCGTCTTCGGCGCCGCGCTCGCGCTCACCGCTCCTTTCGTGCTCGGCATCGTGCGAATCTCGAAGCGCATCGGCATCGCGCTCGCGCGCGTCGCGCTGCCCGATGCGCGCACGGGCCAGCTCGATCTCTCGATCGCGCCGCGGCGCGCGCTCGTCGTCACGCTGCAGCTCGCGGCGGTGATGCTCGTGGGCTTGCCGCTGCTCGCGCTCGCACAGCCCTTCCTTCCGAGCGGCGCGGGCCCAGCCGCGCTCGCACTCACGCTCGCGGGCCTCGCCTTCTCGTTCTGGCGGACGGCGGCGGACCTTCAGGGCCACGTCACTGCCGGCGCGAGCGCGGTGATCGAGGCGCTCGCGTCGCAAGCGAGAGGCGGCATGCGCCCGGTGCATGCTCCCGCGCTCGGCGAGCTCGCGCGCGGCCTCGGCGAGCCCGAGGCGGTCCGCATCGCGCCCGGCTGCGCCGCGTGCGGCGCGACGCTCTCGGCGCTCGACCTGCGCGGCCTCACGGGCGCCACCGTTCTCGCGATCACGCGCGGCGAGCGCGCGATCGTGTTCCCGAGCGCGGGCGAGCGCCTCGAAGCGGGCGACCTGCTCGCGCTCGCGGGCACGCGCGAAGCGGTGGATGCCGCGAAGGCGCTGCTCGCGCGCGCCTAGACCGCAAAGGCCACTTGGGTCAGGCACGAAGTGGCCAAAACGGTCACTCCGTGCCTGACCCCGATTGGTCTCCGCGCCCTAGCGCCGAAGCGCCGTCACTTCTTGCTGCAGCTTCCCGATCGCGCTGCAGATCTCGTCGAGGCGATCGTGCAGCTCGCGCATCTCGCTCGCGGCGGGCTTCGCGCCCTGCTGCGCGCGCGCCTTCAGCGCGGCGTAACAACCGCGCAGCATGCGCCCGCTGTCTTGCTCCTCGGCGATGTAGCGGCCGAGCAGCTCGCCGGTGCGGATGTCGATCGAGGTGTCCTCGAAGACGCGCGCGAAGAGGTTCGTCTCTTCGCGCTTCCCGTAACCGAACGCCTCGAACTTCTCGAGGTCGCTGCAGTCCGCGTTCGCGATCTCCATGCTCTTCGCGAACGACGGATCCGGCCGGTCGAGCACGCCGTAGCCGAGCTCGCACAGCCGCTTCGTGAACGCGTGCGAGTGCTCGCCTTCGCGGATCGCGACGGTCTGCAGAATTTTCTTCACGTCGGGGTCGGTCGTCTTCGCCGCCCAGCAGTTCAGGTACTGGTGCGCGCGCCCTTCCCCGAGCGCGATCGCGTTGAGAAGACCGAGATACGAGGGCTTCTTGGCGTCCATGACGGAGCTCCTTGGTGTTGGGTCACGAACGGGTAGCGCAGCCGTCTCAGCGGCCGCCGCGGCCCGAAACGGCAGCGATGTGCGCGCGCCTCACAGCACCGCTCCGCGCGGCGGCGGCGGATCCTCGAGCGCGCCCGCGGCGACCAGCGCCTCGATCTGCGCGTCGCTCATGCCGAGCAGCGCGCGCGCGATCTCGCGCGTGTGCTGGCCGAGCTCGGGCGAGGGCGCGACGTACACGTCGCTCATGCCGCTCGCGGCGAACGCGGGGCCCTCGAGCGCCATGCGGCCCACGCCGGGCTGCTCGATGAAGCGCGCATAGCGCCACTGCTGATAGTGCGCGTCGTCGAGTTGGTCGGTGCCGGCGAACATTGCGCCGCACGGGACGCCGTGCTGCTGGAGCAGCGCGGCGATCTCGCGCTTGTGACGGGCGCGCGTCCATTCGCCGATGCGCGCGTCGAGCTCGTCCTGCGCGGCGAAGCGGCCCGCGGCGCTGGCGAAGCGCGCGTCGCTCGCGAGCGCGGCGTCTCCCAGCGCGGCGCACAGCCGGCGCCAGTCGTCGTCGCCGCGCACCGTGATCACGCACCACTGCTGCTCGCCCGCGCACGGGTAGGCGCCCCACGGCGCGCCTTGGTCGCTGCGATTGCCGCGCGGCTTCACGCTGCCCGGCGCGAGGCCCTCCTTCAGCAACAACTCCGCGAGCATGCCCGTGACGCTCTCGATCTGCGCCACCTCGACCAGCGCGCCGCGGCCGCTGCGGTCCCTGCGCAGGAGCGCGGCCATCGCGCCGAGCGCGCACACGCGGCCGGCGAGGTGGTCGGGGAAGATCGCGCCGGAGCCGGCCGGGAAGTCTTGGTCCGCGTAGTTCCAGAGGTGGACCATGCCGCCGATCGGCTGCGTGCTCGGCCCGTAGCCGATCCAGCTCTTCCACGCGCCGTTCGCCCCTAGCAGCTGGCTCGACACCATCACGCAGCGCGGGTTGATCTCGCGCACCGTGTTCCAGCCCACGCCCATGTCCGCCATCGTGCCCGTCGCGCTGTTCTCGACGATCACGTCGGCTTGCGCGATCAGCTGCTTCAGGGCCGCGAGTCCCTCCGCGTGCTTCACGTTCACGCCGAACGAGCGCTTGCTGCGGCTCGACGACGTGAACGAAGGCGAGGTCCAGCCACCGGTGACCGTGCGGATGAAGTCGGGATACGTGCGCGTCTCGATCTTGATCACGTCGGCGCCGTACTCCGCGAGCAGCCGGCTCGCCTCGACGCCCACGCCGCCGATGCCGAAGTCGAGCACGCGCAGGCCCGCGAGCGGAAGTGCGGGCGCGGGGCGCGCGCCGCTCGGCGCCGCGCGCTCCTCGGCGTTCGCGGAGAACGCGGCGAGATCGTTCTGCCCGCGCGCGGGCGCCGGCGTGCGGAAGCCTTGGCGCGCGCCATCGACCGAGAGGAAGCCGCTCGCGATCGGCGCGGCGGGGAGCCCGTCCGTGACGACTGCTTCGACGAACGTGCCGCGCGAGCGCAGGTGCACGTTCTCGAGCACCTCGCTCGGCCGCAGCACTGGCGTGCACACGATGCCGCGCCGCTGCGCCTCCGCGGACACCTCCTCCATCGTGAGCTCGGCGAAGTGCGCCTCGTAGCGCTTGGTGAGGATGTCCGCGTTCATGAGCCGCGCCGGGAACTGCTCCCAGTGCGCGTCGGCGAACTCCTCGGGCTTGCCGAGCCACTCCCACATCGCGCGCCACTGCCGCGGCGAGAGGATCACGAGGCGCACGTAGCCGCCCTTGCACTTGTAGATCGTGTAGACGGGCCCGCTGCCGTTGCGCACTTCGGCGACGGGCAGGCCCTTCTCCCGTAACAAGCTCGCGTTCGAGAACGACCAGTCGGTGGTCTGCGCGGTGCCGAGCAGCAGCGAGAAATCGAGGTGCTGGCCCCAGCCCGACGCGCGGCGCTGCCAGAGCGCGAGCAGCGTCGCGTAGGCAGCCGTCACGGACGCCACATCGTGAGCGAGCGGAACCGGCGGAATCAGCGGCGGCTTCGAGGGGATGCCCGCCTTGAACATCATCCCGCTCATCGCTTCGAGCACCGCGTCGGTCGCGATCCAGTCCGCATACGGGCCCGTGAGCCCGAAGTCCGTGAGCGAGACGTGCACGAGATGCGGATGCTCCGCCGCGATCTCCGCGGGCGCGAGCTTCTGCGCCGCACGCGCTGCCTTGTCCGCAGACTCGAGCAGCACGTCGCAGCTCGCGAGCAGCGAGCCCAGCGGCGCGCCCCCCACTGCGCTCGCGAGATCGAGCGTCGCGCCGCGCTTGTTCGCGTTGCGCCACGCGAAGTGGAGGCTCACGCCGTCGTGCAGCGGAACCGTGGCGCGCGAAGCGGCGCCGCCGGGCTTCTCGATGCGCAGCACGTCGGCGCCGAGGTCCGCGAGCAGGCGCCCGCACAGCTCGCCGCGGCCGTCGCAGAGGTCGACGATGCGGACTCCTGAGAGCGGGCGGTCAGCGGCAGCTTGCGACATGGGGGCTCCTTCGCGCTCGGCGGGCCGGCATCATATGCGCGGCGCTTCCCCGCGAACCAGAGCGGCGCGCCCATTGCCGCGCGCCCGCTTGCTGCCTGAACATGCGCCCTTCGCCGCTTCCGGCGTCCGCTCGGAGAACGTGCCCGCATGGAGCTTCAGGACATTCGCGTCGAACGCCGCGGCGAAGTCGAGATCCTCACGCTCGACCGGCCCGAGCAACGCAACGCGCTCACCTTCCGCACCTACGCCGAGCTCGAGCACGCCGTCCGGCACACGACGGCGCGCTGTCTCGTCATCACCGGCGCCGGCACCGCGTTCTGCTCGGGCGACGACGTGCGCCAGGTGATGGGCGGCGGCGAGCGCAAAGCCGGCGAGCGCCTCAGCGCTGCGGCGCCGCGCCTGACACCTGCCGCCGAGGCGCTGCTCACGAGCAACGTGCCCGCGATCGCGGCGGTGAACGGCGCCGCGGTCGGCTGGGGCATGGAGCTCGCGATGATGTGCGACCTGCGCGTCGCGTCCGAGCGCGCCAAGTTCGGCGAGCTGTTCGTGCTGCGCGGCCTGTGCTGCGACGTCGCGGGCCTCTCGCGCCTCGCCTCGCTCGTGGGCCGCGAGAAGGCCGCCGAGCTGCTCTACACCGGCGACGTGATCGACGCGAAGGAGGCGCAGCGCATCGGCCTCGTCTCGCGCGTCGTGCCCGACGCCGAGTTGCTCGAGACCGCCGTCGCGCTCGCGGCCAAGATCGCCGCGAATCCGCCGCTCGCCGTGCGCCGCCTCAAGGCCGGCCTGCGCGAAGCGCTCGATCCTGATTGGAAGACCCTCGGCGAGTGGGTGAGCCGCTCGCTCGGCGAGCTGTTCCAGACCGAGGACCATCGCGAGGGCGTGAAGTCGTTCCTCGAGAAGCGCGCGCCCAAGTACGTCGGGCGCTAGGAACAGGTCATGCGGCCGAAGCGCGACATGCGATTGCTCACGCGAATCATGATTCGCAATTACAAGAGCATCGCCGCCTGCGACGTTCGGCCCGCACAGCTCTCGTTCCTCGTGGGTCCGAACGGGTCGGGCAAGAGCAACTTTCTCGACGCACTCCGCTTCGTCGCAGACTCGCTTCGGTACTCGCTCGATCACGCGCTTCGAGACCGCGGCGGTATCAACGAAGTTCGCCGTCGTTCGAGCGGTCACCCCACGCACTTCGGGATTCGGCTCGAGTTCACGCTTCCGAATCACTACGGCCACTACGCGTTCAACGTCGGCGCGAAGAAGAGCGGCGGCTACGAGGTGCAGCGCGAAGAGTGCCGAGTAATCGGGATCTCGAGTGCGTTTTACGAGGTGGAGTCGGGCGTCGTCCGCGCGTCGTCTCTTGCAGCCCCGCCCGCACCAGCGAAAGATCGCCTCTATCTCGTAAGCGCTTCCGGGCTCGAAGCGTTCCGCCCGCTCTACGACTCTCTCTCGAACATGGGCTTCTACAACCTCAATCCCGACCAGATCAAAGATCTACAGCCGCCCGATCCGGGTGAACTGCTGAGCCGAGACGGGAGCAATCTCGCGAGTGTTGTCGCGAATCTCGCCACGCACGCGCCCGAGCTGAAGACGAGAATCGAGGAGTATCTCGCGAAGGTCGTGCCGGGCATCGCAGGTGTTGACTCGAAGACGATCGGCCCAAAGGAAACGCTCGAGTTTCGCCAGGACGTGCGAGGCGCCAAGCATCCTTGGCGCTTTCTTGCCGCCAACATGTCGGACGGAACTTTGCGCTCCTTCGCTGTTCTCGTCGCGCTCTTTCAGGGAGGAGCGAGCGGGGCCGCCGCGCGACGCCTGGTCGGGATCGAGGAGCCCGAGGTCGCGCTTCATCCTGCAGCGGCGGGCGTACTGACCGACAGCCTTCAGGACGCCGCCGAGCACGCGCAGATTCTCGTGACCAGTCACAGTCCAGACTTGCTCGACAACGAATCGATCCCCGATGAGTCGATCCTCGCGGTGTTCGCCGAGCACGGCGAAACGAAGATCGGGCGGCTCGACGAAACAGGCCGCTCTGCGCTTCGCGAGCACCTGTACACGGCTGGCGAGTTGCTTCGGATGGATCAGCTTCGCCCCGACCCTGACCAGACGCGCCTCGATCCCGAACAGCTCGAGTTGTTTGGGGACGCGAGACCCGCATGAGGCTTGCAACGATCGTCGAGGGCCATGGTGACGCCGAGGCCGCGCCCGAGTTGATTCGGCGGATTGCAGTGTCGATCTCACGCGAGGTCGAAGCGCTGCGGCCCATTCGGATTCCGCGGCAACGGCTCCTCAAGGCAGGCGAGCTCGAGCGCACGGTCGAGTTCGCTGCTCGCCACGCAGGCGCTGGTGGCGGCGTTCTGATCCTGCTCGACGCCGACGACGATTGTCCGGCAGAACTCGCGAGCGAGCTTCTCGCGCGAGCCCGCGCAAGACGCGGTGACCGTGAGATTCGTGCCGTCCTAGCAAAGACCGAGTTTGAGGCGTGGTTCCTCGCATCGGCGACGTCGCTTCGGGGGAAGCGCGGGTTACGGTCAGACCTTTCGCCGCCGGCTGATCCCGAAAGCATCCGAGATGCGAAAGGCTGGCTATCGAGCGCCATGCCGGCGGATCGCTCGTACCGCGAGGTGCTCGATCAGCCTGCGTTCGCAGCAACGATGGACCTCGACGAGGCGAGGCGAGCGCCGTCGTTCGACAAGTTCTGGCGAGACGTCGAATCACTCCTCCGGACGCAAGTCCCCACATAACAACTCGAAGGAGACCCCCATGGGCGTGCTCACAGGCAAGATCGCAGTCGTCACCGGCGCAGGCCGCGGCATTGGCCGCGAGATGGCGCTGGACTTTGCGCGCGAGGGCGCGCGCGTCGTCGTGAACGACCTCGGAGGCGCGCCCGACGGCACCGGCGGCACGCGCATCGCGGACGAAGTAGTGGGTGAGATCAAGGCGCTCGGCGGCGAGGCCGTCTCGAACTTCGACAGCGTCGCCACGGTCGAGGGCGGACAGCGCATCCTGAAGACCGCGCTCGATGCGTTCGGCGCGTGCGACATCCTGATCAACAACGCGGGCATCCTGCGCGACAAGACGATCTACAACATGGAAGAGTCCGACTGGGACGCGGTGATCGCCGTGCACCTGAAGGGCCACTACGCGTGCTCGCGCCCGTTCGCGAACTACATCCGCGCGAACAACCGCCAGGGCTGCCGCATCGTGAACTTCTCCTCGGTGTCGGGCCTGTACGGGAACTTCGGGCAGGCGAACTACGGCGCCGCGAAGGCGGGCATCGCGGGCTTCAGCCGCGTGCTCGCGCTCGAGCTCGCGAAGTACGGCTGCACCGTCAACACGATCTCGCCCGGCGCCGCGACGCGCCTCACGATTCCGCTGATGCAGGGCCGCGGCGAGCCGGACCGCGCCAACGCGCCGTCGCAAAGCCCCGCGCAGATCGCGCCGGTGGTGAGCTGGCTGTGCTCGGCGAAGGGCCAGGGCTTCACGTCGCAGATCATCAACGTGATGAGCGGCGAGGTCGGCATCATGCAGCAGCCCGCCGTGATTCGATCCTTCACGAAGGGCGGCGCCCCGTTCACGCAGAACGATCTCGACGCGGTGATGCCGCAGCTCCTCGCTGCGCGTCAGGAGAACCTCGCGCGCGCGAAGAAGGAAGGCGCGGCGGAGAAGATCTGAGGCGCGGCGGGGGACGCGCGTTTCGTCGACTCGCGAGGGGCCGGCGCGCAAATTGGGCGCGCCGACTCACTCCTTCGCTTGCGAACCCGCCTTCTCCTCCGCGCTCCACGTCCTCGGCGCCAAGATTGAGCTCAGCAGGTCCGGCTTCGCTTCGTCGCGCACGAGATGCGGGTGCCGCGCGCCGCCGCGGTAGTCGACCTCGTGCGTCGTGAAGAAATCCGCGTTCTTCACGAGCAGCTCGATCGGCGCGCCGCTTTCCTTCGCCGCGGCCATCGCGTCGGCCAGCACGTCCGCGTTGAACGCGCGCGAGTTCACGGCGACGACTTCGGCGCCGACGCCGATGCCGGCGCGAGCGAGGGGCGAGCCGGGCACGAGGTCGGCGACTTTGGCCTCGCCCGATAGGTAGGCGCCGAGCGAGTCGAGCAGGTTCAGCGCGCCCTCGGATTCGGCGGCGCAGGCCTCGCCGAGTGCGTTCGGCTCCTCGCTGTAGACGAGCTTCCAGCCGGCAGCTTCGATGCCTTCGAGCGGCGCGCCCGGGCGTAGCCCGTCGATGCGCTGCGCGAAGAACGCCTCCCAGTCGCGCGGCGCGACTTCGTTCAGCGCAGCGACGAGCTCGGCGCGCGTGTACGGCTTCACCTCGGGACCACCGCTCGTGGCGCCGCCGAAGAACGCGCGCGCGAAGTCGTCTAGGGACTTGGCGCCGCTCGTCTGCGCGCGAATCAGCGCGTCGGCCTCGAGCCACACGAGCGCGCCTTCGCTGTAGAAGTCCACGCCGCGGCGCCAGCTCGAGCCCTCCCAGCGCGCGCCGAACAGGTGCTGCACCTCGCGCGCGGTATCGACGAGCGGTCGCCACTCGCGGCCCTTCGTGTAAGCGAGGCCCGCCGCGATCCACGCGAGGCTGTCGCGTTCCTGCTCGGGCGTCACGAGCCCCGCGCGCGCGGCGAGCACTTCGGCCCAATAACTCGTGAGGCCCTCGTACACCCACAGCAAGTCGTCTTCCATCG
>Ga0194111_10006373_pt1 | contig 13421 bp, 11 predicted proteins | sample TA2KigC300mmetaG_FD_146194 | JGI IMG/M metagenome (GOLD analysis project Ga0194111, IMG submission 146194) | Freshwater microbial communities from Lake Tanganyika, Tanzania - TA2015033 Kigoma Deep Cast 300m | ecosystem: Environmental > Aquatic > Freshwater > Lake | place: Tanzania: Lake... | reverse complement strand
CAGCGGATGGCTTATGGGTACTAAGACAGGGATTACTTCATCGCCAAAAGCTGCAAGCTCAACCTTGCCAAATTCGCTCTCATTGGACAATCATTGTTCCGGCACGCGCACTTCATTTCGCGGAGAGTCCAGAAAAATGCGGCGATCGAGCGTCAGCTGAGATCTGGCGTGGCATTAACTGAGGAAATGCTGAGTACAATGTTGTCTGAGGGGCCGGGTTCGAGGCCTCTGGCGGCGAAATCGCATGGTGTTTTTTATGACCGAACGAAGCGGGTGTATCGGGACTATCTGGACTGTGTTTGCTCCGGGAATGGAGTTGGCGGCTGAGCACCTGAATCTGGAGATTCGGTACGTCTGGATTTTGCCGCAATCCGGAGGTTAGGAGTCTGTTGACGACTGGCTGGCGGCTATAGGGCGATGTTTTGCGGGTTTGTCATCTGCTGTGCGGGAAGAATCTGCGAATCGTCAGTTGGAGATTCGCTTCATGAAGATTACAGCTGGGGCTCGATCGCGTCAGGAAGATTTTTGTGGTGCGGGTGATGCGTGGCGACATTCTGCGGAATCGCAGCAGCAGATTCTGTTGAGGCCTGACATTGAAAAATCGGAGCGGCAGATAAAGCGGAGCATGATTTATGTGGGGTATGCCAACGCAGCCATCAAATGGATGAGGGTGCCACGTTATGCGGATGTGGTAAGTGCGTTAAAGCTGGCGTGCGCTGACCAGGCCTCGCTGAATGACGAACTGGGCTGTCCGGCGCCGGATGAGTTGCTACTGTTGTTCTGGCTGCAGGTGCAGATTGATGCTCGAGTTTTGTCCGGTGAGCGTGGACAGGCAGTTTGCAGTTTGCTGCGGTGGTGGCTTGAGCGTTTGAGCGGTCAGGCCCGCCTGAGGGGCCGTTGAGGGCTGAGGCGGAGCGTTTCCGGCAGGTTTTTGAAAGATGTGTGTCGAGCGTGGAACCACCGGGGTTGGCGAACCACGAATCAGGGGGCAGTTTGAGGCCACGGATCAGGGGGTGATTTGAACCTCGAATGGACACGAATGGGGTGACTTTTTGTCACGGATGAACACGGATTGGCACGGATGAATCACAGGGGGCGGTTCGGCGGATGGATCAAGGCGACTGACGTTTCTTGTGTCATGGTGTGGCGGATGTAACTCTGCGGTTGCGGGCAGGGCAGAGTGGCGAAGGTCAGGTGCGTTTTTCGGTATCAGCTTCGGCGCGGCTGAGTCGGGCGGCGACAGAGATGCGGATGAGGAGTGTACCGGCTCGCATTAGTCCGAGTGCAGCGACGGTGACGACGGCGGCTTCGACGATACGCGGGTCGCGGGTATTCATGGCCATACCGATCGCGTTGCGGAGCACCACGAGGGATGCTCCGAGCAGTCCCCAGCCGGCGAGTTCACGTAGCCAGAAGAACATTGGACGGGCTTTCTGGTCAGTAGCGTGCGAGATCGCTGGCGGTTTGCATGCCCAGTTCAGCGACGAGTTCCTGAGCTTTGCTGACCATCATTTTGAGTTCGCTGTTGATTGCGAGGAACTGCCAGCCCTGATCGATGCGCATTTTGATGTCGGGGACGGAGAAGCAGTGGATACCGACGGGGGTACCCGTTTTTTTGCCAGCGGCGAGGATTCGCTGCAGCATGGCTTCGAATTCTTCGGGGGTGGGGTCTGTGCCGTCGGGTTGTTTCATTTGCCAGAACAGATCGTTGGGTCCGACGAAGATTGCATCGATGCCGGGCAGGCTGTAGATGGCTTCGGCGTTGTCGACGCCTTCGGGTGATTCTGTCTGGAGGATGACGAGGATTTCGTCATTGGCGCGGTGGTAGTATTCGCCCGATTCGGTCTGGAAGTTTTGTGCTGGGATGCTGCCACCGATGGAGCGGTTGCCCTTGGGAGGGTATTTGGCTGCTGCGATGGCCGTTTTTGCCTGTTCAACGGTGTTGACCATAGGCACAACGATCCCCCAGGCTCCTCCGTCGAGGACTCGTTTTATCAGGTCGTGGTCACCGCGTGGAACGCGTGCGAGTGGTACGCAGCCGGCGTCGGAGATCGCGGCAAACATCAGTGAGGCCATCTGCCAGTCGATGGGGGAATGTTCGAGGTCTACTGTGAGCCATGGGAAGCCCGTTTTGGCCATCAGGCGAGCGGTGAAGACGTCCCCGAAGGAGAGCCATGTGCCAACGGACGGTTTGCCGGCCTGCAGGTCACGTTTGACGGGGTTAGTTTTCATGGACGGGGCTTCCGGGAAACCGCGAGGAACGACGAGGATCTTTTTTTGCGAATCGTACAGTTGAAAAGTGTTGGGAGCAAACGGGGAAGTTTGTTATGGCGGTGATTGTCGAGCGGGGAAACGACAGTTGTGTGGGCAACGGGAGTTCGGTTCTTGCCGGGCTGTTGCATTTTTGCACATCCGAAAATTGCTGAATTCCTCTGTTTTATCCGGATTCACAGCCAGTTTGGATCAGAGTGGCAGATGCTGGATCGGGCGATTGAACTTTTCTGCGGAATTCTGATTTCCGGCGGGTTCTGCGTGGGGAGACGGCAGGTGGCTGGTTATGGTGGGGCCATTGTAGCGGGCGTTTGCAGCGACTGTCCGAGGACTTTGTCACGGGGTAAGTGAGTATGTTGAATGCGGTGCGGCTGGCATGTCTGGTACTGGTATTGCGTGGGTCTGTGGTGAGTGCCGGGATTTGCGGTGCGGGCACCTATCGCTGCTGTCCGGTGGCTGCGTGTGTGCCTGTGGCCAGTTACGCAGCCTGCCGGGCACAGACTGTGACGGCGTGGAAAACGGTTTGTGAAACGGTGTATGAGCCGGAGCAGTACACGACGAAAAAGGTCGTGTACGAGCCTGTTTACGAGGCGGTGGAGCAGACGACGTACCGTGTGGTGACGGAAACGACATATCGGGATGAGCAGTACACTGTGTGTCGTCCGGTCACAGAACAGGGGACTCGAACTGAGACCTTTTGTGTACGGCGTCCGGTCACTGAGACTCGTTATCTGGCCCGCCAGTACACTGTGCAGAAGCCTGTTTGGGAAGATCGTGTGCGTGAATGCCGCTATACGGTGCAGCAGCCGGTTTGTGAAACGGTGGAGCGTGAGTGTCGTCGGACGGTGATGCGCTGTCAGACAAAAACTGTTGAGCAGGAACGCTGCTGGACGGTGCTGAAGCCTGAAACGCGAACGAGGACGGTTCAGCGGCAATCCGGACAATGGCAGCAGCAGGTGCAGACGATACCTGGTGCGGTGACCTGGCGGATGATGCCGAGTCCGCTGGGATTTCAATTCTGTCCGGTCCAGTGCCCGCCGCGGCAGGTGACTCGGTGGGTCTGGTGTCCGCAGACAGTGTGTCAGGAAGTGCCCTGCACGGTGATGGTGCCGCAGGTGATGCGTCAAAAGTGTCCGGTGCAGGTAACGGAGTATGTGCCTGAGGTGCAGGTCAGGAAGATTCCGGTCCAGGTGACTCGCATGGTTGCTCGGGAAGTTGTGCAGAAGGTGCCTTACCGAGTCTGTCGGCTGGAGTGTGAGACGAAGACTGAGCAGATTCCTTATACCGTCTGTCGGATGGTAACGGAGACGAAGAGTCGCGAGGTGCCGTATACCGTGTGCCGCATGGTGAACGAAACGAAGACTCGCCGGGTGCCCTGCTGTGTTGAGAAGCGACTGCCCTGCACTAGCACTCGACAAGTCTGTCGGATGGTACCGAAGGAGGTGGAGGTGAAGGCGTGTCGGATGGTGCCGAAGCAGATTATGCGACAGATCCCGTGTGCTCAGAGTGTTCTGGTGCTCGAGGTTGTGTATTTTCCGGGCGTGCCGGCCGGGGAGTTGTCTTTGGGGGATGTCTCAGTGACGGGTGGCTGAGCGGCAATATTCCTGAATAATTAACTGGCATTTTCCCAGCGATATGGGAGACTTCTGAGGGAATGCAGCGGCCGTTGGCGAGTGTGACCGTACTGTTCAGCCTTTAGCAGGCAGGCTGAGCTTTTGTGCGGTGATTGTCAGCGATGAATTGGGCGGAGCGAGAGGACGATGCTGGGACAATTGGTACCCTGTGGTGGCGGTGACGTGATTCCATTGCAGGCGAAGAAACTGCTGGTAGGCCGCAGGTCTCATTGTGATATCAAGCTGGACTTCACGAATGTGTCGTCACATCACTGCGAACTGGAGTTGCGGGACGGCTATTGGTACGTGCGTGATCTGGGCAGCAGCAACGGCGTGAAGGTCAATGGTGAGCGGTGTGAAGACAGCGTGTTGATGCCGGGTGATGAGATCAGCATCGCGAAGCATTCGTTTCGGATTGAGTATTCCGTGGACGCTGCTGCTGATCTGCCTGAGTCTGAAAACCCGTTTGCTCGCAGTTTGATGGAAAAAGCGGGCCTTGAGGTTCGTCGTCCTAGGCCGGATGTCTCGGCTGAGCCTGGCAAAGCGGCTCCGAAGAAGCAGTCCCGCCGGGTCTCAAGCGAGGACGACTTTATCATGGACTGGCTGAAGGATTAGTTGTGGGCAGGGCTTCCAGGTGCTGCCGCAGTCGCTGCAGGACATTTTCAGGGATGCTGTGAGGTCCGTTGAACTGGACGAAATCGACAGCGAATTTACCCCCTTGCAGCAGGCTTTGCAGTTCCAGTGCCGGGGCGATGGGCAGAATAGTGTCCTGGGTGCCGTGGGATTGCAGCACCTGGCAGCCGGGATGTGACAGTCTCAGGCGTGTCCATTCGGATTTCTCCAGCAGAGTTCCGGAGAGAATCGCCAGCAGAGCAGGCTGAAACTGGTGTCTGAGCGTGATGCATGTGCTAATCATGGCTCCTTGTGAGAACCCGCCGATGACGCAGCGATTGTCCGGGACGTTCCAGAGTTGCTGCATGTGGGAGATGGCAGTGTGCAACTGATCGGCGGCAGTGTGCATGCCCGGTGGCGTCATTTCGGTCAGCTGGCTGAAGTCCTGAGTTTCGTTGAGTTTTGCGAGCATTGCCATATTAATGGGCCACCAGGCACGGGCCCCGGGCATGCCATATCGGGCCAGGTCCAGCGGTGCAGCGGGGAAGACGAAGCGACAGCGTGCGGCCAGCGGAGCGCTGTTTTGCATCAGCCACGGTGCAAAGTCGGCCAGATCGTCACCGGGAGCACCGAAACCATGGCAGAGCACAACCAGGAGGTCGGGGGTAGCGGTGGTTTCGGAGATAATGAGGCATTCGAGGTTATTGAAAGACTTGAGGCTGGCTGCGACGGTCATAGTGTGTGATTCAGGCTGGTCTTGGTGTCAGGGGCTGGAATCGGAGGAGCTGGAGCGACGGCGGCGAGGTGATTTTTCGGAAGAGTGTTCACGTGAGTAGTCTGACGACTGGCGGGAACGCGACCTGCGTCGCTTGCTGCCTTTGAACGGACTGGGGAGGATGAGGAAGAACTGCAGTATCAGGATCCAGAAACCGCGTTCAATGGCAGAAAAAAAACGACCGACGCGGACCAGCAGGCTGGGCAGCCCGGAGATTTGAGCATGGTCGCTGAGTCCGTAGTGGGGCTGGTCAGCATCGCCGGAGTTGGGCCCCTTGCGGTTGAGTGTGTCGGCGAAACGAGGCAGCAGGCAGAGAAGTTCGGGTGGCCGACTGAATACGGTTAAGCAGTGCGGGTACTTGAAGCGTCTGAGCGGCAGCCAGAAGCGGATCAGGGCGAGGTACCCGAGGGGTTGGCTCAGCAGTCGTTTCTTACAGAAGGTGCATCTATAGTGTTTACTGGGCCGGGAAATACTGCACCTCGAACGGCGTATGTTTGTTGCTGATGCGCGAAGAATTTGTTGCCGTTTGCCGCAGCAGCAAGCAATATTTGTGACAGATCGGCAGTCAAATCGGGTGCGGGCAGTAAAAAAACCGCTGCGAAGGCTGAATCCTGAATTTTGAACGGTGACAGGGCTGCGCAGATGCCTGTGGGTTGACAGCAACTGGTGGTCTGGCAGTTAATTTACTGCTCAGTGGCAAGTCCTGGTCCTTAGTGCGGCGTTGCTTCCCAATGAACAATAAAGTCGGATTTGTCTTACGGGTCGGATGGAGTTGCGACAAGCGGCTGAATCTGCAGCACGTGTTACCAGGGCTCCCGTGATCAGTTTCGGTTGATGAGGGGAGTCTGGTGAGGCGTGCTGGGGCCGGCCGGCGGCCAGAGTTTTCAGGCTTTGACGGCAGCGATTACTGCATCGTAATTTGGGTGGTCGGCGATTTCGCTGCAGTATTCTGCATAGCGAACTGTACCGGCTGCATCGATGACGAACACGGCACGGCAGAGGCAGCGGTCAAGCGGTCCGCCCTTGATCAGGACACCGTAATCTTCACCGAACTTTGAGCAGCGGTGTGCGCTGAGAGTGCGGACATTGTCGACGCCTTCGGCCCCGCACCAGCGTTTCTGACCGAACGGCAGGTCCATACTGACGACGAGGATTTCGACGTTGGACAACTGTGCTGCCTGCTCGTTGAATTTTTTCGTTTCGGCATGGCAGACGGACGTGTCGAGCGAGGGAATGGTGGCGATGATCCGAATTTTACCGGCGCTGGAACCGAGTGTGACTTCTTCGAGGCCGTTGCCCTGCAGCGAGAATTCCGGGGCAGCGGAACCAGCGGCGAGTGCATTGCCGGCGAGGTCCACGGGATTTCCTTTGAGCGTAACGGCGTCTTTACGAATGTCGGCCATGGTTTTCTGAATCCTTATGGTGCTGGACAAAACTGGTTGAAAGGTGAAATTGTGTGAGGTCTGGCAACCTGCGGGGGGGGGAATCATAGCACTGCCGAATTATTCGACCAGCAACCGTACGGGGATCCCCGTTTGGATGACTTGCCCGCCGGCAGCAAGAACTTTTGCGGTAATTCCGGCGACTTCTCCGGGTGCGACGCTGTCAGCGACGGTGATGGCCAGATCTGCGGACGCATGTTCGGCGGCCACGCTGGCTGGGACGGCAGTGATGCCGGCCGGCAGACCTTCGAGGAGGATGCTGACGGGTTCGCGGAACAGCGGGTTTCGTTTCAAGCTGACTGGCAGGCTGATCATGGCGGCTTTTTGGGCTTTGACCGGTTCTGCGGGTGCGGTGGCGACGACCGCATTTTCGACCGTGAAGCGGATGGGGGCCGTCCAGGCGCGAACGGGTCCTTCGGGTGCCAGGGGCTGATCGACGAATTCAGCAGAAACGACGGCATCGATCACTTTGGAGGGTGTATCGAGGGGGACGTTGATGGTGAGCGGAGTGACGGCTGTCTGGACGGCTGCAAACTGGAACTCGGAAAGTCCCACTGCGGGTTTCAGCGGGGAATCGGGCTTATTAGGATCTTCGCGTCTGCGGGGTTCCGTGGTTTGCATGTCAAAGCGAGCCAGACCGGGCAGCGTTTCCTGCAGGGGGAGGACTTTCATCGCCAGCGTGGCTGGCAGGCCTCGGAACAGGACGGGCGGCAGGCCTTCAGGAAGGATGATGGCGGGAACAGTTTCAGCGGGGCCGGTGAGGATTGTTTCGCCGGGAAGTGTCAGTCCTTTTTCCGGCAGTCCTTCGACTTTGAGCGTCGTGGTCGAGGCTGGCTCAGCACCTTCAGTGCGGGCTTCAATGCGGAGGCTTTCGCCGGGATTATCAGTGGCGGCGGTGGTATTGCGAGTGATCATGAGCAGGACATCGTGGCTGGTATCCTGAGCGGGGATGACTTCGGGCACGACTGTGAGACCTTTAGGACCGCTGAGGCTAAGTCGAATGGGGCCGGTGTAGCGGAAGCTGGGTGATTGTCGAATGACAGAGATTTTCAGGGGCACAGAGCCGTTTGCGGGCAGTCGCAGTCCGGCTTCGCGGGTTGTGAGCAGGAAAGCCTGCCGATCAACTCGAGCAATCTGCAGTCTGTAGACGTGGCTGGGTGAGCCTTTGCCGGAGACATCGCGGATGCGGATCTGCAGCTGAGTGACGGCATCGGGCACTTCGTAATTGAAGGCCGGATCGCTGGCGCCGGATTCACCATCGTTCTGGGCGACGAGATTTTCAGCATTGTAGAGCATGAGGTGCGGGCGGAGCGGCGAAGCGATGGAGCGGGCGGCAACAGAGAAGTGCAGTGTCTGTTTGGGTGTGACTTTGATGTTGATGGCATCCTGTTCTTTGGCTGCAGCGATACGGCCACTGGCGAGGAGAGCAGGAAACGGGGCTGCGGTGAAAGTGGCATCAACTGGATCAGCGGGCCACGCAGCATCGACCGGTTCAACGACATGGGTGCCAGGTTCGACTTTGACTGGGGGGAGTGGCAGCAGGAGTGCCGGGCTCGTGGCGGCGGCGATGGAGGCGCCGGCTTTCCGGAGTGCGACCGGCTGTGAAACGCCGTCTCCGGAGACAGTGCGGACGGCTGTTTCACCGGGTGTCAGTACCGGCGGATAGGCATTTGAGCCGGGAGGCAGGTCACCGACGAACAATCGCCAGATGCTGCCGCCGGGTGCCTGGAATTGCAGATCGTGCAGTTCGGCGTAATACAGTCCATCAGCTGGAATGACGACGGCAGCGCGGGCATCGCCAAGCAGATCGGGCTGCTGCCATTGAACGGCAAGCGGTCCACCCTGCTGACTGCGGATTTCGACGACTGGGTCGAGGCTGGAACCGAGTCGTCGGGCATCTGCTTCGGCGACAATTTTCTGGCCGGCTTTGGCTTTGAACCAGATGCGTTTTTGTTCGGTGCCGTTCAGGATTCCGGCGACGGAGACGGGCAGTAATTCTGCGGGAGCAGATTCGGTGAAAGTACCGTCAGCAGCGGTGGCAATGCGGTCGAAGGCGATTACTGCTGCATTGCTGACGCCGGAAGTGGTGACGCAGCGCACGAGATATCGTCCGGGGACAGTTTCCGGGGGCACGGTGACGTCAAATGCGACGGCTTCAGCGGTGCCGCCGGCGACAACCTGGGTGCTGATACCGGCGAGGTCCGAGACGAGACGAGCGGCGGTGAGGTTTGTACCGAAAGCTGTGAGTCGAGTGGTGCGGCCAATTTCGGCAGAGTGCTGTGACAGGCGAGTGATGGCGGGGGTAGCCAGAACGACGCGGGGGGCGGATTGTTCAGCGGCGATTTCCGCAGCGGAGCTGCCGGCGGTTAATTCGAAGAGAGATTTGGCGTCAGCATCTGAGAGGGCTTCTGCGAAGACGAAGATGTCATCACAGATCATGCGCGTGAATTCTCCGTCGGCGAAGCTGGAGCCGAAAGTGAGCGGGGTGTTACTGACGCAGGCTGCGAGCGAAACATCGGTGAACCAGGCGGTATTGCCGTCGATAATACCGGCATTGGTCCCGGTGGGTTTGAGCAACTGGCCGTTGATGAAGAGGCGAACGCGGATGTCATCGACATCAGCGTCGGCATCGGCACCGGGGGCGTCTGAGTTATCGAAGCTGGCCGTCAGGTGGACTCGCCGCCTTGACCCCAGTGCAGCTTTAACGCTGAAGTTGACGATCTTGTAGCCGCCGCCGGCATGGATGTAGAGTTGCAGGTTGTCGGTGGAGGGGCCGAAGTTGATGCCATAGTTGGTGGGATTGCCCTCGTTTCCGCTGCGTTTGGCGAACAGTCCATGAAAGGTGGCGTCGGAGTCCGGGTGAAGGCTGGCGAAGAGTCCTGAGACGGTGACAGCATCGGGTCGGGCGAGATCTTCACTGGAGGCGATGACGAGCTGCTGACCTTTGGCGGCATCGAGCAGCAGGGAACGACCGGGGGAGTTTTTGATAAAGGCTGAGGGGATGCGTGAGCCATCTTTCGGGAGCGAGGCGACGTCTTTCACCTTGCCGCCGGCGGCAAAGTCTGCGAGTGGTGCTGCGTCGTCATCGAAACTCAATTTCAGGACGGCGCGGTCACGGAGGTCCTGGGCGGTGGCCGGGCCGGAGCAGACGAAGCCGAGGAAAAGCAGGCAGGTGATCAGACCTGTGAGGCAGCGGGACATGCGGGCGTCCTGGCGGGGATTACGGGGCGGGGGCACTTTGAGCGGTCAGTGTAGCAGAACGCGAGGTGCGGGCCAGCATCAGGCGGGTGAAAACGCTGGAGCAGAGTGGAATGGCGGCTGAGTTGTGGGTTGCGGGATGTTTGCGGAATGGGCAAAAAAAGAGTAGGCAGGGCCAGCTCTTTGCGAATGTCTGAATAAGACGGAAACGAGTCAGGTCGTTTTTGTCTGGCGACGACGACGGAGTACTCGAATTCCAAGCCCGCCAAGGACGACTGAGACAGCGAGTACTGAACCCGGTTCAGGGACTGCGGCAAGGAAACCTGCCTGCTGCAGGATAGTAATCGTGAGGTTCGATGCGTAACTGGACGTCAGGGCAGCGTTCGGCAGAATTGCAATGCCATCGGAGTTAAGCAGAGTAAATGTCCCAACAAAATTGGTACCACCAACACGTGTGAACGACAAGTCAGCCGTTCCGGCCGCCGGGCGATTGAAGGTGAGGTTGAAAGCAGCAAGTTCGTTCAGGGCGACAGTGTCGGACACAGGTGCGAAGGATGAAGTGGTAGAACCTTTCGCTCCCGTAATTCGCAGAGAATGCGCCGGGTTGGTGTTCGACCGTACAAATTGAGAGGTTCGCCAGAAAAGGTACTGTGAACATCCACAAAATCAGCTGATACGAGGTCAGTCAGGCCTAAGGTACTGAAATCGAACAGAAAGTGTGATCATTCTCGGCTGGCGTTATCACCGCCGGCATAAAACTTAACGTGACCACCGAGGTAGTGGCGCCGTGGGTGTAAGTAACGCTTGGCGTCACGATGATGGATGCCGCTGCTTAATAGCAGACGAGTCCGATCAGGGCACTTGCGAGCAAACGAACCATGGAATCAACCTCTGTTACGCACTACCAAACGTGTAATGCACCCTTGCCACACACGAAACTCTGCCTTCGGAGCTGATAACTCACGCGACATACGGCGACGTGCAAACGCCAGTCCATTGTTTTTTTAAACCGATTTACGCCCAGCGGGAAGCCGCAGTGGCTGCCCGAGTACTCTCGCAAAGATGTATTAAGGGTGTTTTTGTGTTTGCTATTTGGTTGCCAGCTGCAGCATGAAATTTTGCAGTCGGGCGGCCATTTCGTTGCCGTCGGGAGCCAGTCCGGCCTGAATCATGGCATTGGCGTGGAGTTGCAGGGCACACTGCCTGACGAAGTCCGGATTTGTCGAATTCTCGGACATTGCGGCCAGTTTTTGAACCAGCGGTGCCTGCGGGTTCAGTTCCAGAATCATTTTCTGCATTTCGAATTCCGGCGTGTTCATCCGCAGAATTCGCTGCATCGTGGTGCTCATGGAACCTTCCGCATTTACGAGGCAGCAGACGCTTTCGGTGAGTCGTTCAGAGCGTCGGACATCCTTCACGCGATCTCCGAGGACTTCACGAAACACTCCGATGAGCAGATCGACACCGGCCGCATTTTCCTCAGACTTCTGCTGTTCAGCCGGTTCCTGCGCCTTTTCTTCGTCCGACTGCGACGGCAGTTGCAGTTCGGCGGCGTCGATGGAAACAACGTTCTTTTCGGCAAATGCCCCGAGGGCTGAGAGCACGTATTCATCTGCCGGGTCTGCCAGAACGAGGACTTCGAGGCTGCGTTTACGGAAGACTTCGAGGTTGGGGTCCCTGAGGATGGCGTTTTGGTCGGTGCCGCAGGCGTAGTAGATCTGTTCCTGTCCGGGTTTGGCACGATCCACGTACTGCTGCAGCGACACCAGTTCGCCGGTGCCGGCGGTGCTGGTGGAAGTGAATCGCAGCAGTCCGGCAACGCGATCACGATTGCCGTCATTCGCCGTCACTCCTTCACGCAGAATCACTCCGAACTCGCGGTAGAATTTTCCATAAGTCTCAATCTGTTCGGTGGCCAGATCATCGAGGTGATCGAGCACTTTGCGGGTGATAACTTTCTGCATTTTGCGGAAGACGGTGTTATCCTGCAGTGCTTCGCGTGAGACGTTGAGCGGCAGATCGGCCGAATCGACGATCCCGCGGAGGAACCGCAGGTAATCGGGCAGCAGATCCCGGTTGTCATTTTGCACAAGGATGCGGCGGGCGCAGAGGTGCAGTCCGTGGTCGGTCCGGCCGAAGCCCATGCGTTCGAGGTTGGCGTCGGGGCAGTAAAGAATACTGTGGAACTGGAACGGCGAGTCGGCGGCCAGATGCAGGTGCCAGGTCGGTTTTTGACCGGGAAAATGCGTCAGGTACTCGTAGAAATTCTGATATTGCTCGTCACTGACGCTGCTTTTGGGTTCCAGCCAGACTGGTGGCTGGTCATTGACGTGTTCGCCGTCGAGATGAATGGCGTGGGGGACGAAGGTGGAGTATTTGCGGACAATGTACTTGAGCCGTACCGGCTCCGTGAATTCCTCCATGCCTTCTTTCAGGTGCAGTCTGATGCTGGTACCGCGTGCGACGGTCTCGGTAACGGGCGTAACGGTGAAGTTGCCGTCGCCGGTGGATTCCCAGCGCCAGGCTGCTTCTGCAGTGGCACTGCGCGACACCACTTCGACTCGTTCTGCCAGCATAAACGCCGAGTAAAACCCGACTCCGAACTGCCCGATCAGCGACAGGTTGGTGTTTCCGTCGGTGGAACTGTTGCGGGCCTGTTTCAGGAATTCGAGTGAGCCGCTGCGGGCAATTGTGCCGAGGTTCGCGATCAGTTCCTGCTGCGTCATGCCGATGCCGTTGTCGCGAATGACGAGGATTTTGGCGTCTTTGTCGGGTTCCAGCCAGATTCCGAGTCCCTCAGCGGTGCCCTGCCCTGACGTGACGGACTGGTAGCGGAACTTGTCGAGTGCATCCGAGGCGTTTGAAATGAGTTCGCGAATGGTGATTTCGCGATTTTGGTAGAGGGAGTGTGACAGCAGGTGCAGCAACTGTTTGATTTCGGCCTGGAAGCAGTACTGCTGAGTTTGCGTTTCCGTCATGACATCCTCGCTGAGGATTTTTCGGGCCTGTGGCTGGCAGCCTGGCGAATCCGGCAGGCGCCTCTGGATGGGTCTGCTCTGCCACATTGGCAGGCGCTTCGATTTATAGACGGGGGAGCAAACGGTATGCCAGAGGGGAGTGGTCAGTGGTCAGTTTACGGTGTTCGGTTTGTCGAGCCGGGGACGGGAGTCTGCGGGTGGCCGTTTCTGTAGCTTGGGCTGTCCAGCTCGAGTTCTGTCCTCCGGACCAGGATCGTCTGGAGATCTGCGCACCGTAGCAGGTGCATTGCAGGCGGTTGGTTTCACGCGAATCCGCAAAGAGAAACGCAACAGTTCTGTGGTAAGCGGTCAGGCGACTGCAGGGGCGGTGCAGGCTGGGGACGGACACCGTTGTCCTTATCTGTGTCTTCGCGTAACTGTGAGCATATAGCGGGAACATTTGTGGCGGGGGGAATTATCTCACAGAGCCACGGAAAGGGATGGGAATCAGGGGCAGGGAGGAGGGGGCGAACGCGAGCATGAGGTGGCTGCC
>Ga0194111_10006372_pt1 | contig 13428 bp, 10 predicted proteins | sample TA2KigC300mmetaG_FD_146194 | JGI IMG/M metagenome (GOLD analysis project Ga0194111, IMG submission 146194) | Freshwater microbial communities from Lake Tanganyika, Tanzania - TA2015033 Kigoma Deep Cast 300m | ecosystem: Environmental > Aquatic > Freshwater > Lake | place: Tanzania: Lake... | reverse complement strand
GTCGGGCAGGCCGGGCAGCAGGCCCAAGGCCGCCAACTGCTGACGCCGCGCCTCGAGCGCCTGCTGGAAGTCGGAGCTGGCGTAAAGCTGCGGCAGGCCGCCCCCCTCCCGCCGCGCGCCGGCGCGGGCGTAGTCCTTATACGGCGTCAACAACGCCTGAGTCAGCAGATCGAGGCGCGCCAGGGGGTCGGTCACGTGGGCCAACTCGGAAAACTCCTTGGGCGGCGCTGCCGTCGTGCCCATCAGATAGTTGACGGCGCCTTTCTGGACGTGGCCGGGATGATCGAGCAAGCCAAACCGGGCATGGAACTCACCTTTCATTCAAACACTCTCCTGGGCCGTAGCGGTCCGAAGTGCTACAACGAGCGAGGAAAAGATACTGTTGAACTCCGGCCGCGCGTACTTCAGCGCACGGTCTATCACGAAATCAGCAAAACGCTCTCTGCCTTCCGTGCGTTTGACCTTGAGGAAGCGGGCGACCGCCATGTAGATCCCGATCAGGTCTTTGGCTTCCAGGCTGGCGACGCCGTTAGCCCGCAACAGCTCCGGGATCTCCGCCGTGACCTTGCGGTTCAGCACAGCGCCGGTCAACCCTGCTTCGTGGGCAAAACGTTCCGCCACGCTCTCGATCAACGCCGTCGCCAGAATGTAATCGTCAGTGGCGGCGTTCTGAAAGGAGAGACCCAACGCTGGCAGCGTCGGCGGCGCTTGGGCGATGTGCAGCACGATCCGTAACTCATGGCCCGGGGGCAGCCGCCTGGCGAACAGCAAGACGTTAGCCAGGCCGGCCACGGGACTAAAGGCGATGCCGTCGTCCAGATAGCGTCGCTCGGCCAGCATCCGTCGCAGGCCGTTGGCGATGCGCTGCTGAACACTCTGCAAGGTATCCCCGGCATCCAGGTCGGCCAGGATGACACACTGCACCGGCTGAGCGAGTTCCGGTCCCAGGGCAGCAATGAGTTTGTTTACGAGCTCATCGCGTCCACCGCTGGACCTGAAATCCAACGCGCCCCATTGCGGGAAGACCTGACGCCAGAACTTGTCCATCAACCGCCTTTCGGTCTCACCTTCACCGAAAACGATGAGCGTGTTCATGCCCGTTCTCCCAGGTAGTAGCGCAGCAGGGTCTCCTCCTGCGTCCAGACGCGAATGTCCTTGCCGTCCTCCAGCCAGGCGATCAGGTTGCGCGCGCCGAACCAGGACGAGACGAGCCTACCGTTCGTTAGAGCCAGGCGGTACGCCTTGACGCTTTCAGGCGGCAACTGCCCGGAGCGCAACATATCGGTCAGAACGGCGACGATGTCGGGGCTTTGCGTTGTGATGAAGACTTGCAGGGGCTTGTCCTGGACGATCTGCGCCGCCTCCCGCACCAGTCGCTCCAACGCCTGGACGTGCAGGAACAACTCGGGGTCTTCCCAAAGCAATAAAGCTGGCCGGCCCTTTTCGGCGGCGTCGGCCAGCACCAGCAGTGGGGCCAGCACTTTGAACACGTGGCGTGCGCCGTCACCCCACAGGTCAATCGGCAGCAGACGACGGTTCCTCTCGACCAGCCCAATCCGCTGTGTGGGGTCGAAGCGGTTGACGTCGAACCCGACGTCCGGTGCCTCAACGGCGTCCAGGCCCAACACAGTCTGGAAATGGCGGCCGATGCGCCGCAGCCAATCGTCCGTCTCCCGGTAGCCGCGCTCCACCAACGATTGCGACAGGTGTTCGGCCGTGGTGTGAAAATCGAGAAACAGGGTGTGCGCAGCGTCAGGCATCGAACCCTGAGAGTACCAGCCCGCCAGGCCGTTGTAGTTGTAGGTGAACGGCGGATACCACGTGAATCCGAAGCGCCGGTCTTCCCAGGGCGCCGCACTCTCGCCGAAGTAACGCTCGACCAGCGCCGATGGCGCGCTCCAATCAATCGGCGATCCACCCTCTTCCGGCTTGAGGACGTCAGCCCCCTGGGGGATGGCGACCGTGAACATGGCCGTGCGCTGCTCGTCACCGGCGACAAAGCCGCTCCTGGTCCGTTTGCCCTCCAGGGCGTGATAATGGGCCAGCGGCGCCGGCAGATTTCCCAGCAAGATACGATCCTCCTCCCAGCGCGAAGTTGTGTTCTCCCAGTGCAGGGGCAGCCCGTGCCGCTGCCAGAGCCGCGCCAGCGGGTGATACCCCAGGAGGTCGGCGTCGGCCGAGACCCGCACCGGCATGAATGCGCCATCTTCCATCGCCAGACTGCAGGGCGTATCGGCCGTAGCGGTCAGGTAGAGGGCCTCCAGGATCGTCGTCTTGCCGGTGTTGTTGGGGCCGACGAAGACGTTGATCTGCGCGAGATCGTCAAGCTCGCCCTCGGCGATGCCGCGCAAGTTGCGCATGTACAGACGTTGGATCATCCGATGCCTCCTGAGACTTGACGGGCCACAGCGTTCCAGGCGTCGAGGCCGTTGGTGAGCGTGATCTCCAGGCTTTGGACGGCGCCTACCAGGTTCAGCGTACTCTGCCAGCCAGCGCGTTCCCCCAGCAGCCGACACATTTGTCCGACCACCGCGTCGTAGTGCGGCCGGCTCTCTGCATCACGCGGCAGCCAGGCCCACCCGGTAATGTGCCAGCTTCCATCGGCAGCCCTGACCGCCCACCCCGGATTGACTTTGCTGCGCAGGCGTATGTCCCCGCGCAATATACCGAACAGCCATGCCTCTATCTCACGAGAAGGCCATGGCTGGCCGTAGCGCCAGTGGTTTTTGAGCGCAGCATTCACCGGAACTGCGCCCTGCTGCGCCAGCCGCGTCAGGCTTTGCCACTGATCGGGCCGTTGCCGCACCTGCCGGATGCCGTCCACCTGCGCCCACCACTCGGGCCGCGCTGGTCGGAAGCGGACCTGGAAAAAGGTAAAATCGCGCAGGTCGGGCAACGCCCCCCGCGGCTGCTGGCCGCCAGGCAGCATGAACGAGGCCCGGCGATTCAGCGCTGCCTGCTCTTGCAGATCGAGGCGAAAGGCGCCGTAGCCGAACTGCTGTTTGGCCCCAAGCCCGCCCCACTGTTCCAGGAACAGCAGCAGCGCGGCCACCTGGCCGATGGCCTGCTCCTCGCCGATCAGCGTTAACGCCAGCTCGCCCATCCAGCCGGGCTGGAGGTACCAGCCGCGCGTGCGATCGTGCGGACGCAGATTGATGGGCTGATCGCCGGGCCACGCGGCTGCGCCCTGGCCCATCATCGCATCCAGCCGAAACCGCCGCCGCCACCCCGTCGCGCCGAAGAGCTGACAGGCATCGCACAGCCCGGCCGCGCGCAGCCGCGCGCGCTGCGGCAGACCGGCCGCCTTCTCGTATTGCTCGGCATCGAAGTTGCAGGCGTGTTCTGTGCTGTGATCGGTAGGATCGCACGCCTGGCCGCCCAACCCGCGCACGAGCGCCTCGTACCACCAGCGCAGGCTGCCGATCAGGCCGGCCGCATGGATGTGCTCCATCTTGCCGTCCAGTCCGCCGGTCCACAGCGGGGTGAGGGTTTGCAGCTTCAAAGTCAACGGTTCGGCCATAGCGGGGCGCTCCTTACTCAGTCTGGCGAATGCACCATCAAGAACAGCAGGATTGTATCACGGCGATATGTTCACAGCGGTATTCGCATTGGCGTCCGCACGGCGGACGCCGGGGGGCGGCGCGTAGGGGCGATCCCTCCGCGGTCGCCCCGCATGGAGCGGGCACAGAGGCCCCGCCCGTACGTAGGGGCGATCCCTCCGCGGTCGCCCCGCATGGGGCGGGCACAGAGGCCCCGCCCGTACGTAAGGGCGATCCCTCCGCGGTCGCCCCGCATGGGGCGGGCACAGAGGCCCCGCCCGTACGTAGGGGCGATCCCTCCGCGGTCGCCCCGCATGGGGCGGGCACAGAGGCCCCGCCCGTACGTAGGGGCGATCCCTCCGCGGTCGCCCCGCATGGGGCGGGCACAGAGGCCCCGCCCGTACGTAAGGGCGATCCCTCCGCGGTCGCCCCGCATGGGGCGGGCACAGAGGCCCCGCCCGTACCGCGGGTTGCCGCCCTCGTGCAGCCGGTCGGCCAGGTCGGGATCGGCCGCCCGCACCAGGTCGAGGAACGCCGCGTGCGCCAGCGCACCCTGCGTCAAGGGGATGCCGCCGTCGTTCGTCGCGATCAGGTTGACGACGACGGCGTTGAGTTGGAGGTCGGGGTTGAAGGGCATAGGTTGGACTCCTTGAACTCTCGGGCGAGATTCCTGGGCCAGGCCCGCAGGCGGGTGATGCGCCGCGGGCCTGGCGTGGGTACGGATTATGGGAACCGATAGGTCAGTTGCGTGGGCAGCCGCCAGTCGGCGCCACCGGCCGACCAGACCCACCAATTCGCCTGCAGCAGCGCATGATCTACCAGGCTGGCAGGCGGCATGGAAATCAGGTCGAAAGCCAGCAGGCGAACACCGACATCCAGCGGGTTGAGCGGAAAATCGGCGCGCGCCGCAGACGGCTTTTCACTCCGCGCCTCTGCTTCAACCCAACTGAGCTCCGCCTTGCTCCGCCACAATCCCAGACGGATCCACTTGGGCAGGCGCAACGCTTCGTGTTCAGACAGCACGGCAAACTCGAAAACGCTGCCGGCGCTAATTTCCTTCGCTCTCCCAAACGAAGGGGTATTGCGGCTGCCCTTCTCCATCTCGACGTGATAGGCGTTGTCTGCGTACTTGAAAGTCGCCAGTTGATATTCGATGTGCGTCCCGCGCGCTGGTGTGACGTAAATGCCGCGCGCGTTCAACGGCGTCAACTGCTCGGCGTAGCGCGGGGTTTGGGTCGGACTGAAGTAGGGCGCGGTCGCCAACCCCAGCGCATAGGTCAGGGCGTAGTTGTGCAGATACCGCCCCGTTTCATAGAGCCGGCCAACCTCGCGCGTCGCATAGAACAGGCTCTCGTGCAACGTCAGCCGGCAAGTGTAGACTTTCATCGGCAGCCTCCTGAGATCGCTTGGCGGGGCTGATCTTGCGAGTCAGCCCACGCGCAGTTCGGGCAGGCGCTCACTTGGCCGCTTTCGGCTTTTTCACGATGTACGCCTGCGCATATTTCCGGCTGTCGCCGAACGCCGCTTCGAGGAGCTGCCTGGCCGCCGCGGCGTCATCCAGCTTCGTCTGCATAGCCTTGAGCATCGCGCCCAGCTCGGCGCCGATCAGCAGTTGATCCACAGCCACGCCATCCGCCTTCAGCAGATCGGGCACAAGCGCCTGCGCGGTCGCGTAAGCCACTTCGGGATCAATCGGATCGGGCGGGTTGACCGCGTTCTTGGCCTTCAACGCATCGTAAAGCGCCTGGGTGAGCTTGAGATTCGAGAAGATTTCGCCGTCGGTCAGGGCGATGGCGACGATGTGATTGCTGACCGTGCCGGTACGCGTGGTCTGCGCGCCGTAGCGCCGGGTACGCAGGACGTTGTTCAGCACGTAGTCGAACAACGCGGCCGTCACGTCGCGGGCTGTAATCACCGCAGGGAAGATCACCTGCGGCCGCACATGATCAGCCTCGTTGATGCGACTGGTCACGACGCCCTCACGGCTCATCGTCCCGCCCTCGAAAGGCGCGTTGAGAGTGAAAGCTTCGTGCGACGAGTCGTAGGGGGTGAGGCTATAGCCGGTGTCGGTGATGACCTTGGACTTCTCCGAGCCGGCGTCACCGATGGCGAACCCGTAGGTGATGCAGTCGGGGCATTGCTTGCAGAAGGCCACGTTGTAGTCGCAGATCGGCCGGCCTTTGCCATCCTCGGTCTTGCCATCCGACGGCTCGTCGCTCAATAGACTGTAGCGCCGCAGCAACTCGCGGCCCGCCAGCCGCTCCGGTGTCGTCTGCTTGCGCTTGAAGATTGTCAGGCGGGTCATCAGCTCGGCGTCTTGCAGGCCGGCGCGCACGCGCGCGGTATTCAACTCGCCGTCGGTCTGGAACACGGCGTAGGAATCGGTCACGCGCAAGGCGATGATGTGCGCGTAATGGCCGGACGGCTTGGCCGGCACTTCGGTCGGGAACCATTTGGTGTTGAGTGTCATTGTTGTTTCTCCTTTGTGTCGGTTGCAGCTTGGCGGTCTCGCCATTCTTGGGCAGTGGCGTCCACGTAGATCACTTCACAGGCGTTCTTGAGCAGGTTGAGCTGCTTGCCACGCAGCGCGGCTTTGTCGGCGCGCAGCGTGTCGTAGAAGATCGTACCGACGAAGTATTCGGCGAATTGCCGTATAGCCTCTTCACGGCATTCGCCCTTGCAGTTTGGAACAGGATAGCCCTCGGCATGGGGCGTGTCTAGGCGTTCCATGAAGGCGTGCAGTTTGCCTCGAACAGCTTCTACCACGCCCTCACGGTCAAGATCGCCGAACAGAGACATGTTGGCGTCGAGGATAGCTTGTGCTGCGATGGTCACCGGCCGCAGGATCCTGTTCGAGTTATACGGTCGTTTCGCGCGATAGAAGCGCATGTAGCGGGTCGTCAGTTCTTTGGCATGGCTCATGCTGTAGCCCCCTTTCAGAGCATCGAGAATGTCCACCAGTTGCAGATACAGGCGCGCCTTGTCGGTGGTGATGGCATCTATGTTCTTCTGTGCGCGCTGCCATTTCTTGAGATAGGCGAAAGCCCAGAGCGGGTCGCTCGCCAAGTTGCGCGCCAACGGTGGGATCGTGTGCCAGCGATAATCCCCCTTGGCGAAGTTAGCGTTGCCGTCGAGATGCGCCAGATAGGCGGCCGTCAACGCTTGCAGGCGAGGCAGCAACCCTTCCAACGGGATGCGCTCGCGGCCCAGGATGTCTTTGACGAAGTCGTGCGGCGCATCCATGAACACCGTTTCGTCAAGCTCGTCGGCCTCGGTCAGCAGCGGGATGGATGACTCGGTCGCCACGACCTTGACATCCACCGCCAGCGGCAGGACCAGCGCCAGGAACGCCGGATTGACCCACGCCTCGGCGTCTTTGGCGTCGCGGCCCGGCGGCGGGATGCCCAGGAAGAAGAAGGTGAGCGGCTCACCCTGCGGGAACCGCAAACGGAACAGCCGATCTTCCGCGGGATCGGCCGCAGGCGGCATCAACAGCGGCCCCAACCGCTGAAAATCCTTGGCGCCCACGTGCAACTTCTGTTCTCCGTCCTCTTCGGTCAGCAGCGCCTTGCGCACCGCAGTGAAGCGCACATGCTTGATATCGTCATAGATAGCAGCCATCTGCGCCAGCGTCTCCGGCGTGAAGAAGTAGGTCGGATAGAAGTACAGATAACGCATCCGTCGGCCCTCGAAACGCCCTCCCGCCACGGCCTGGCGGTTCATCAGGATCTGGCGCAGCATCATCTCGATCTCGCAGATGCGGCAGATGTTGCGGATGGCTTTCGAGCCGTGCAGTGGCAGCTTGTTCGAGTAGACTTGCGGCGCAAAGAGGATGCCCGCCTCACGCTGCGGGTTGATCTCGAACGACGACGAGCAGAGCGAGCAGACGGCGCTCACCCCGCGGCCCTGGGCCTTCGCCATGCGGTAGCGGCCCAGCTCGGCTGCGACCGCCGCCGCGACATCCACGGTCTGCGCATCCGCCCCCTGCGGGCCAAAGCTGAGGACGCGCGCCACATAGGCCCGCAGATCACCCCAGCCGTCGTCCGTGCGCGGCTGTTGAGCCGTCGCCGCCTCCACGCGGGCCGCCAGCTTGTCGGCCAACTGCTCGACTTTCTCCTGCCATTCCGCGGGCGAAGCGCCCTTGCCGCCTTGCTTGAGATACGCGCCGGCCGCATAGTACCAGTGGTAGGCGACGCCGCCCGCCTGGGGAAAGGCGGCGATCTGATCGAAGGCGGCCCTTTCGCCGGCCAGGCCCAGCTCGGTCAGGATCAAATCCGCTGCATCCAGCGCCGGAGCAGCCTCCTCCACGATTTTGGTCGCCAGCGCGCAGAACTCCGCCAACTGATCCACGCGGATGTCGTTCGGCAAGGCCACATTCGCCTCCGCCGGTGCCATCGCTTTCTCAGCCATCTTGGCGAAGCGCGTGCCCGCGGCCGGCGCCTTCGTCTCGGGGATGCGCTTGAACGCCGCCTGCGCCGCCACGCGGATGCGCCCCGCGGGCGCGAAGTGCAGATCGTAATAGGGCGCATATTTCAGCCCCTTGCCATCTCGCGAAAAGCCGGTCAGATTCGTCCGCAAATGCTGCCCGCACGCCTGGCGGATGCGTTTCACCACATCTTCGGCCACCGCGGCCGGCTGCGGCAACGGCGTTGCGCCAGCCGCGCCGCGCGCCAGGTAGACCACACCGCTCGGCGCATACAACAGCGCCACGCAGTCGGTCGTTTCCAGCGCAGCCAGCGCCGCGTTCTGAATGAAATTCGTCAGCACGCCACGGTTTTCGGCGATGTGATGATAGAGCAGCCGCGCCTCGCCGTTCGCCAGGTTGGTGATGATCTCGGTGATGCTGCTCGTCGCGGGCACATCGCGGGGCGTGCGGGCAATGTAGGCGATGCGATCCGCTAGCGTACACAGATCGGTTGCGAGTTGGCGCGTGCGACCATCCAGCGCCAACCGCGGCAACGCGCTCAGGTTGAGCATGGTGCCCCAACGCACCTGCGCATTGCACGCCAGGTAGATCAGATCGTGCAGCCAGGCATCCACGCCGCCGATCGGTTTCAGGAACTCGTCCAGCCCCAGCCGCTCGCACCACCGCCGGAAGATCTCTTCCACCAGCGGCAGGTGTTTGGCCGGATTGACGGTGTGGTGCGCCAGGTCGACGCTTTGCAGCCAGTCATCCACCTCCGGCAGCTTGAGCCAATCGTGCAGCGTGAAGCCTGCGCAGAAGAGGCGGTAGGCGCGTTCGTCAAAGCGGCTCATCCGTGGCGCGCCCCATGCTTGCAGTTGCCGCGCGATGCGGGCGGTGGGCAGCAGGCCGTTGACCAGGTGGGCGCGCAAGCTCTGCTCGTGACGATAGCGCGCCACGTCAGCATCGGTCTTGCCCTCGGCCAGCCGGTCGGCGATGAACTTCTCGCCGCCTTTGGCCGAGACCAGCGCCAGCTCGGCCGACAGTGGGCAGGCGACGTGTGTGACGTAGTCCAGCAGCACCGCGTCATCCGGCGCGGCCTGCGCTACGGCCGCCTGTAACAATACCGAAAACATGGGTTTGTCTTCGTCGGCCAGCCGCGCGATCTCCGGCTCTTCCCTGGCATCGCCGGCGAGGATATCCTCCGCTACGGCTTCTGGGTCAATGTCTTCTTCTATCTCATCGGGGATAAGTTCGGCTTGCTTGGATGTCGTTTTCGTCATACGCACTCCTTTCTCAGCAGATCACGGCTCCGCCGCCGCACGAAAAATGTCGTTCCTTGAGCGCGACCTGGAGCATCAAGGCTTCACGGGCGAACGCAATGCTGCCTTCCAGGTTGTCGCGGGAGATGAACTTGTAGATCTCGAACATTGGCGGCAGACCCAGCCGGTTCATCAACTCCTTCGGCTCGCCCTGACACAGCAGCGCCACAAACTTGCGCTGCCGCAGACGCCGGTTCAACTCGTTCAGCCAGTCCACGTAATCCACCACCAGCGTCACGCCTTCGATCACCTGGACCTCACCCCACCGGTCGGCGCCCCACGCACCGACTTCCTGGTTGAGCTTGATGACGATCTGTTTGCGCTCAGCGCCGATGCCGCGCAGCCGGAACCAACCGGCCATATCCTCAATCTCGGTTTTTGATAGGTTGGCGCCATGCTTTCTGGCTATCTCGGCGAACTCCTCCGGTTCCAGCCAATCCAGATCGGCGTTGGCGGCCAGCATCATCAGGTCATAACGCTTGATCTTGTCTTTCATCACCTCCTTGTTGAGAGCTTCGCCCGCGCCATACAGATTCGCCAGCGGGCTTTCATCCACGACGCCGCAGTCGAACGGGCTGCCGCCACGGAACGCTTGCGCCTCCTCGATGATCTGGCCTGCACTGGCCTTGAGGTCTTTGTATTCCAGCAGGGCGCGGCCGAGCTTGAAACCAAAAGTGCTCGCGCAATCGTTCTTCAGGCGTTCGCGCACGCTGGTATAGGTTTCCTTGACCGTCGGACTACACAGACGCATGTAGATGTGCGCGGACTGAATCCAGCCCCACTTCTGCGCATACGACCGGAACTCGAAGGGGGAAGGATAGGCGCCGCGGATCGCCGCGCTCAACTGCTCACGCGTGAACTGCCCGCCATCCGCCAGCCTGGGCGGCGTGTCCTTGTAGCCTTCAAAGAGACGCTCTTGAACGAAGGGCGGGATCAGCGCGTGGGCCGTGAACTGCTCGAACCGGTTGCCGCGGCCGTCGTCGTTGTGGCGGCCCAGACGGCCCAACCGTTGCAGGAATGTGCTCGCGTCACGGCTCTCGAAGATCAGGAAGTTGATGCGAAAGTCCACGCCCACGTCCACCGTCGAGGTGCCGACGAGTAAATCCGCATCGCGTGACGCTTTCCGAGCTGCGGAGCCGGTCAAGCCTGTGTTCGGCGCAACGATCAAGCCGGCTGCAGCGAACTTCGGTCGCAAGCTTTCGACCAGCCGGTGCGCCACGGCCACGCTGTTGACGATGAACGCACCCTTGGCCCCGCGGCCGTGTTCCTTGAAAAACGCCAGCAGCGTATCTTCCAGGTGCGCCTCACACCACTCCTCGGCGCGCGCCGGCCAGAAATGGATGTCACTCCCGCGCAGGATCGGTCGCCATTGGATGGCGTCAGGTTGAGCGAGTGTGTGCAGATAGCGATTATCCATCGCCGGCGCAATCGTCTTGACGCGGAAACCGGCCTTCTCCAGATATTCGCCCAGCAATCCGCCTGGCGTGGCCGACAGAAACAGGAACTTCTTTGGCTGCTGTGCGGCAGCGACCGCGCGGATCAGCAGCATGGCATTGAGCACCGCTACAATCTGCGGGGCCTGAAAGATGTGGAATTCGTCGAACACGAACAAATCGAAGTTTTCAACGATCGCACGCATAAAGTGCATATCCGGTGAGTCGTCACGCCGCGTGTAATAAAACTGCGCCAGGTAGTGAAAGATGTCTGGGTTGGTCAGCACGATTTCGTTGTTGGCTGCCAGGCTCTTGATGGCCTCGCCCTTGCGGCTGAACTGGCCGGCGGCCACAATCTCGCGCAAGGTATCTCCGGTCATAGTGGTTGGGCGAATCTTGCCTTGCTGTTTCCAGTCAGCGAGCGCCTGCGCCACCTGCCGTTCCTGGTCACGCACCAACTCGTTGGTGGGATACATCATCAGCAGCGAGCGACCATTGGCAAGCGTTGACATCTGCGCGGCCAGGCTCTTACCATCTCCGGTCATGGCCGTGTTGATGACCGCATCGTACTGATTGCCTTGCAGCGCCCGATACGTCTCGATCTGATGCTCGGACAACAGCCAGCGCGAGCCATCGGGATTAACCGGCAGCTTGTCCCACAGACCCAATTGCCTGACTGTGGCCGCATCCGCCAGTTTGGAGTAGACCGGCAAAGTGGTGATGTCCATTAATGCTCCGTTCCTTTCGATCTCGCCTTCATCATAACACACCTATTAGGCCACAAATACAGTCCCATCGGCTGGCGAGCGGTGAAAAAAGGACAAGATCTACTTCAATCGGTATCGTCCGAACAAGGATAATCGTTATCAAGTTGATCTTGAATCACGGTCATCTCGTATCGGATGAGATCAAGCCTGTCGTTGATGATGTCACAACTCGCTGCATTGCCATTCTGGTCTAGTTCAGCAACAAAAGCTCGCTCTTGCATCCAGAGTTCAGCATAGCGACAATCCAGTTGCTCTCCTCGTAGCCGACATTCAGTTTGCAGGTCAAGGTCATATTGTGATATACTGACAACCAGTTGGAAAGAATCAAGCATACGGAGATTTACTCTATCGCAGGACAAATCCACCATGGCGAATAAAGCGTCGGCTGGATTCAGTCGAGAGATGATCATATGTGTTACTTGATTTCTTATATGACTTAGACTCATATAACCCATAATTTACATGAGAGTATACCACGGCAATTGATGATCTGTCAAGTGGTAATTGCGTTTGCATCGCTAATTTTAAGGTTCTGGTGAAAAATCTCGATTGAGGGATTGAAAAATTTGGGTCTATGTCATTGATTATGAATCCCGACTGAGGGATCAATCAGGTCTTTATATGGCGAGCAAAGCACACAGCCGCCCCCAGCGCGCGAACGCGCCAGGAGCGGCTGTGTGTTGCGTTTCCTTCCGGGCAGCTTCGTAGATGCCACGATGTCCGATCCTTGCAAGAACGACAGATCGTCATGAATGCCGATGGCCGCCGTTTGACACGAGGGAGAGGTGTCAAGCCGGCCTGTGTCAGCAGGGATTCTACACGGTTTCCCGGTTTTCTGCAATGATCGCGCAACATCTATCGTGAGTACGGGCGGCGCCTCTGTGCCCGCCATCCATGGGGCGACCGCGGAGGGATCGCCCCGACAGTTCCCGCGCCGTAGGGGCGGCGCCTCCGTGCCCGCCCCGCGCCGCCGTGCCCGCCGGGGGCGACCACGGAGGGATCGCCCCGACAGTTCCCGCGCCGTAGGGGCGGCGCCGTCGTGCCCGCCCCGCGCCGTCGTGCCCGCCGGGGGCGACCACGGAGGGATCGCCCCGACAGTTCCCGCGCCGTAGGGGCGGCGCCTCCGTGCCCGCGCCGGGGCGACCACTCCGTGCCCGCCCCGCGCCGCCGTGCCCGCCCTATTCCCTACAATGCGTCCGGCATGCCGCACCAGGGCCAATCTTGCCAGCATGTCACCAGTCCGGCCTTGACCGGGTTGTTCAAAATATAGGCGATAACGGCCTGGGCATCATCACTCTGGCACAGGATGTGATCGTGGAAGCTGCGTTGCCACAGCTTGCCAATTAGTCCGTAGCCCCATGCCAATTGGGTGACGTAGCTTTCGTAGCTGCCCAATATAGTGGACAGATTGGCTCCACCCTGTGGAGAGGCCAGGATGTGGAGGTGATCTGGCATCAGGCAGTAGGCAAAGATCAGTAGCTTGCCCTGAGTACGATAGAACAGCAGACTGTCGTTAGCCTGCTGGCCCAAGTCGCGACGGCTTGTGAAAGGCGCCAGCGGGTCAATCTGGCTGTCATTTGCGACATGCTTGATCTTCACGTCAATTGTCGCAAAATAGGCGTAGGAAGAATCGGAATAATCATGTCCAGCCAGTCGGTAGCTGTTGCGGCGATGTCTTTGCATGTTGCATATCTCCTTGCCATTAGGAGGCGACCGCGGTGGGGGCGACCACGGAGGGATCGCCCCGACAGTTCCCGCGCCGTAGGGGCGGCGCCTCCGTGCCCGCCCCGCGCCGCCGTGCCCGCCCCGCGCCGCCGTGCCCGCCCCGACGGTTCCCGCGCCGTAGGGGCGGCGCCTCCGTGCCCGCCCCGTGCCGCCGTGCCCGCCGGGGGCGACCGCGGAGGGATCGCCCCGACGGTTCCCGCGCCTCCGTGCCCGCCCCGTGCCGCCGTGCCCGCCGGGGGC
>Ga0194111_10006371_pt1 | contig 13428 bp, 5 predicted proteins | sample TA2KigC300mmetaG_FD_146194 | JGI IMG/M metagenome (GOLD analysis project Ga0194111, IMG submission 146194) | Freshwater microbial communities from Lake Tanganyika, Tanzania - TA2015033 Kigoma Deep Cast 300m | ecosystem: Environmental > Aquatic > Freshwater > Lake | place: Tanzania: Lake... | reverse complement strand
AGATGTGGAAGGGGTTGCCGCTCGCGTACACGCGCTCGATGGTCTCATAGTGCTTGACCTCGTCTTCGGTAAGCTCGTAGGCGGTATCGCCGTTGTAGATGGCCCCGAACTCGGTCGCGAGGGGCTCTGAGTTCACGTTGTTGGTCCAGATGAACGGGCCCTCGCGATGGCCGCCCCACGACGCCTGATGCGGCAGGCCGAACTCGACGAAGAAGAGGGGCTTCACGCCCTGCTCGCGCCAGCGCGAGATCCACTCCATGCGCTCCTGCAAGGGTGTCCAACACAGGTAGCAGTTGAGCGTGATCATCTGGTTGAACGACCCGCTCTGATGATGGTAGCACGGGCGCGTCCCGTCCAGGCCCATCACGAACTGCTCGGCGAGGGTGGCGGCGTGGCGGACGTCGGAGAGCCAGGGGTTGTCCTCGCGCTTCGGCTCGAACCTGCCGTCGAGCTGCGCCGGGTTCTGGTCGTCGGCCCAGCCGGTGAAGTTGTGGTTCATCGCCCACATGAAGACCGACGGGTGGTTGCGGAAGCGCCGGACCTCGTAGTCGACGACGCGATTCCAGTGCGCGCGCTTCTCGGGGTTCTCGAAGTCCCGGTAGATGTCTTTGACGTGGCGGATCGAGAAGCTCATCGGGAAGCCCGCTTCATCCCCCGCGCGCACCGTGTCGTCGATGTAGGCCACGCTCTGCGGCTCGTAGTCGTAGTTGCCGTGGATCACGTAGTTGAAGCCCAGCTTGCGTGCCTGCGCGAAGGTATGGCGGGCCTGGTCGTAGCTCGCCAGGCCGAAGTCGTTTCCCGCGTTGAAGTAGTCGAGGCAGCGGAGGTGCACCGGCGTCCCGTTGAGGGTGAAGTCCCTGCCCTCGATTCGGAACTCGCGGAAGCCGAAGGTGAGCGGCGTGGTCTGGTCGATGAGCTTCCCGTCCTCATCGGAGAGCGCGACGTGCAGCGTGTAGAGGTTGGGCTGGTCGATGTCCCAGAGCTTCGGGTCCTCCCATGCGCCGGCGAACTCGACCAGGTCCGCTCCGCTGACGGGCCCGCTCGGGAACTCCTTCGCGACCTCGTTGCCGTCCAGCACGGCGGCGCTGAAACGGTACTCGCGCGTTGGCTCCAGACCAGTGGTCTCGCACTGTACCCGGAGTTCCTTGTTGCGGACCGAGGGTTTGACGAACACGTCGGTGATGCGCGCGCCCGGCGGCTCGCTCTCCAGCCAGCAGTCCCCGCACAGCCCCTTGAAGCGCACCTCGGCGCGCGCCTTCTCGATCTGGTCGGGCCCCATCACGACGATCTGCTCCTGCGCCACGGGCAGAGCCAGCGTGTAGATCGACAGCTCGTGTGTCTCACCGGGGGTCACGAGGCGCGTGATGTCCAGCGTGCCCCCCGGCCAGTCGATCAGGCCGGTCTCCTTCCCGTCGATCAGCACCTTCGCCGAGTGCTTCGGGTTGTCGAGGTTCAGCAAGATGCGCCGCCCCTGCCACTCCGCCGGTACCGAGATCGTGCGCTGGTACCACGCGGCATCGATCGCGTTCAGCTCCAGGCTCTGCTCCCAGATATCCGGGCCGATGGGCGTCTGCCGCGAGACGCCGGGCGCCCACGTGCCGGGCACCTTCAGATACCCCCAGCCGGTCCCGGGGGCGGGCAGTCCGCTCTCCTTGAGCCCCACCGGATGGAAGCGCCACAGGCCATTGATGCACACGCGCCCGCGGGTCGGCGTCGCCTCGCGGTACGCGCTTGGCAGGTCCCAGCGCGCGGCGACGCCCTCAGGGAGCGCCGCATCCTCGGGCACGGGATCGAACCTCAGCAGCTTCACTGACACGTCATCCCACTCGACCTTGCCGGTGGTCGAGAAGAGCGAGCACGACAGGCTGAGCTTCCTCGCGCCGTCGGGGATGAGGTAGTCGCGCTGCTGCGCCTCCCAACCATCTGTGGAGCCGGTGAAGTGCAGCACGTTCGGCCAGGCGCCGACCATCTTGCCGTCGGCATCCTGGAACTGCATCGCGATCCGCGCGTCATGCCACCCCTCCTGGCCCAGCTTCACATCCGTGACCCTCACGCGACACGAGACCCGCAGCTTCCAATACCGCTCCTCCAGCGGCACCGTCTGACCGATGCTCCGCGTCGCGGGCGTTGTGGTTTCCTGAACGACCCAGTGGTTGCCGCCCTCGGCCACCCATTGCGAGGTGCCATCCCAACTCCACTCGGCCGGACGGACGTCCTGCACAGCCAGAGTCTCGAAGGAGCCGTTGACGAGCAGCTCGTCGCCGAGGTCAGCCGCGTGCGCCGGCGGCCGCGCACTAAGGCTGATGAGTAGAGCCAGAGCGATCGACATCGTCTGCAGCTCCTTCCGGCGCGTGGCCCGGAGGCTCGGGCCCATCGGCCCCAAGCTCGGCCAGCGTGTCCTCCGTCATGTTACGGGGCCGCATGGCGGCGTACAGCACGAGGATCACGGCAACCAGCGCGATAGCCATCAGGACCTCCCGGCGGCCGGCGTGCGCCAGCAAGGCCCCGCACACCAGGATGCCGCCGATCGGCACGAACAGCGGGACCTCGAAGTGGCCCGGAGGTTCGCCCGGGCGACGCTTGAGCACGATGAGCGCGCCGTTGATCACGATGAACACGCTCATGAGGAGCACGCTCGTCGCCTTGGCCAGTGACTTGATGTCACCGACGAAGGCCAAGGCGCACACGATGACCATCAGGGCGAGAATCGCGAGGTGGGGCGTCCGCCGCGCCGCATCCACGACTCCCAGGAAGCGAGGCAGGAGGCCCTGGCGAGCCATCCCGTAGGCCAGGCGGGAGCCCATGATGTAGTTGAGCAGCGCGGTGTTGGTGATCGCGAACAGCGCGATCCCGGAGAAGATCACCGGAGGGAAGGCGGGCGCCGCGCGCCTCACGACTTCAACCAGCGGCTCCTTGGAGGCCGCCAACTCCGCGTACGGGACGACAGAGACCGCGGAGATGCTCACTGCCATGTACAGCAGCGTGACGACGCCCATCGCGATCACGACCGCGCGCGGGAAGGTGCGGCGAGGGTCTTTGACCTCTTCCACCACGTTGATCATGTCCTCAAAGCCGATGAACGAGTAGAAGGTCAGCACCGCGCCCTGGAGGACCAGCGGCGCACCGAGGGGCAGTTGGCCCGGACCCGGCGCGGGGGTCTGCAGGTAGTCCACGCTCCCCCAGTACCGCAGGCCAATCAGGATGATGATGACCAGACCCGAGACCTCGACGGTCGTGCACACCAGGTTCAGCCACGAGGACTCCTTGATGCCCCAGAGGTTGACGACCGTCAGGATGCCGATGAAGCCCAGGATGAGGATTGGAAGGGGCGCACCATGGAGCAGCCCTGAGGCGTAATCCGAGAAGGCTCGGGACTGGGTCGCCATGGAGGTCAGCCCCGAGGCCATGACCGCCAGCCCGACCACGTAGGACAGGAACCGCCAGTTGAACGCACGCTGAGTGATGTACGCGGCCCCGGCGGCGCGCGGGTAGCGGGACCCAAGCGAGGCGTAGGACAGCGCGGTGAGCAGGGCCGCGACCATGCTCACCAGGAAGGCGAGCCAGGCTGCGTTCCCCATCGTGCCGGCGACCTTGCCCGTCAGGGCGTAGATCCCTGAGCCGAGCATGTCCCCGATGCCGTAAAGGACCAGCGAGGCCAACCCCAGCGTCGGGAGCAAGCTCGGCGCGACCGGCCGAGACCTCTCATCGTCCATGTCCGCCTCCGAGTACCGAGCGTCCGGCCCGCAGCTTCAACCACGGAGGGCCGGTATCCTCCGCGCGTCGGCAGGTCTGCCCGCGAACGGCCCGGAACCCCCCCGCCGCGCGAGCCTCGGGGAGGGATGGCCATGCGGGCGTGGCACGGCGTCGTTGTGGGTCTGGCACTGGCGACTCACCCGGTCGCGGGCGTCACCGACCTGGTGAACGACGTGCGGAACGGCTGGGTGGCGGATGTACGGGCGCGCATCGCCCACGGGGCGGACGTCAACGAGGCGGACGAACAGGGGTACACGCCCCTGCACGCGGCGGCGTTTCACGGTGAGACCGAGATTGCGCGGGTGCTCCTGGAGGCGGGGGCTAAGGCCAGTCCAGCCGACGCTGACGGCAGGACGCCCCTCCACAAGGCGATCGAGCACAACGGGTCGCCTGAGTTGGTGCGGCTCCTGCTTGAGCACGGCGCACGCGTGGACGCCCTCGACAGCTCGGAGGCAACGCCCCTCGCGTGGGCGCTCTACCAGGGCAAGGCCGACCTCGCGCGCCTGCTGGTGAAACACGGAGCCCAGCTATCGCCCTTCCTCGCGGCGGCTCTGGGGGACGTCGAGCGCCTGGCTGCGGCGCTCAAGACCGGGACGATCGCAAAGCGCATCGGGCCGGCGGGCTACCCCCTGACCGTGTGGGCCGCGTGCGCCGAGGACCCGGCACCCCTGCGCATGGTCCTGGGCGCCGGCGCTCAGATCGACGCGACCGGCCCCTTCCCGCGCTCGGGCTGGACCGCCCTTCACCAGGCCGCGTTCCTCGACCGGATCGACTCGGCGCGGTTGCTGCTAGAGCGCGGGGCGCCGGTCGATGGCGCGGACTCAACCACACCGCTGAGCATTGCCGCGCGGTGGGGACACACGGAGATGTGTCGTCTCCTGATCGAGCATGGCGCGGACGTGCAGGGAGGCCAGCCGCCGGCCCCCGACAGCGCGCCGACCGACATCCCTCTTCTGGTGGCGGCCGGATCCGGCCACATGGAGACCGTTCAGGCCCTGCTGGACCTGGGGACGGATGTCAACGCCCGGGATTCGCATGGCAGGACGGCGCTGCACCAGGCCGCCATCGAGTTCCGGCCCGAGGTCGCCAAGGTGCTGCTGGAGCGCGGCGCAGATCCTGCGCCGGTAGACGAGTACGGCCTCGCACCCGCGCTGACCTCGTTGTGGTTCTACGGGGAGCCGGAGGTCGCGCAGGTGCTCGTCGACGGCGGGGCGCCGTGGACGGTCCACCTCGCGGCGGGCATGGGCAGGCTCGAGAAGCTTCGGGAGTTCCTGGACCAAGGGGTGAGCGTCGACACGGTGAGCAAGGCGATCGACGCCGATGGCTGGACCCCGCTGCACTGGGCGGCTCGCTGTGGGCAGCCGGAGGCGGCGGAGTTCCTGCTGCAGCATGGCGCCAAGGTGGACGCGCGCACTGCGAGCGCCGATACGCCACTACTCCTCGCTGCCGCGTACGCCGGGCACGAGGTGGCGGCGGTGCTGCTGGCCCACGGCGCCGACCCGAACGCCGTTGACGGCGACAACCACCCCGCGCTCAGTTCTGCGGCCGCGCGCAACTACGTCGAGTTCGCGGAGTTACTCCTCGACCACGGCGCGAAGCTGAACCTGAAGGACTCCTGCGGCGAGACGCCCCTCACGTGTGCTCAGAAGTGGGGCGGCATCGACATGGAACGCCTGCTCAAGAGCCGCGGGGCGAAGTGAAGCGGGATCCCGCCCGCCTCCCTAGCGAGCCGGCAGTCGCCACAAGTCCTGGTCGTGGATACCGACGGCGGCCAGCATCGCCTCCGCGGTCGCGAAGTCGGCGTGGTAGCGCGGTGAGTGGCAATCCGAGCCCAGGCTGAAGCGCACCCCCCGGGCCTTCAGCGAGGCGAGGTACTCCAGGTACTGCGGCGCGAAGGTGGGCGGGTAGCTTCGGTTGAGCAAGATGGCCTCCAGGTTGACCTCAACCACCTTGCTGTGCTCCAGCACCGCTGCCGCGAACTCGTCATGCATCGAGGCGGGGATCTTGCCGAAGTCGTCCAGCCACGGGTCGCCGAGATAGCGGCCGTCGGCGCTCTGCCAGTGACCCATCCACCACCACGGGTGGGCCACGATGTCCACCAGCGGGTGAGTCGCCAGGAACAGGTTCTGGCGGTGATAGTCGCGGATCACCGCCTCGCGCTCCAGCGGCACGTACAACGGCCAGTGCGCGCCGCCGATGACGTACTCCACGCCGAGCCGGCGGAGGTGGTCCTCCGCGATACCGATGGCCGGCGGGGCGCCGGGCGGGCCGCCCGAGCGCAGCCCGTACACGGGGTTGTCGTGGCCGCCCCGCGCGATCTCGCCCAGCTCCCACCCCGAAACCACACTCACCTCGACGCCGAAGTGAACGCGTGGCGAGGGATCGCTCGCCAAGAACTCCTTCCGCGAGGCTTCCAGATCCGGCAGGTTGTAGGGCGTATGGATGTGGTCGGTCACGCCGAAGTCGGTGACTCCGAGTTCGGCGGCCTGGGAGATCAGGTCGGCGATCGGGAGCGAAGCCTCGTCGCACGAGTTGCGCGAGTGGATGTGCCAGTCGGAGGTCAGGGGCATGGCGTCCGCATTCCGCAACGAGGAGCGGCAGCCCTGCCTGGGAGGGCTGCCAGCAGAGATGGCGAAGAGCCGGGCGTAGGGGATCGGCCAGTTCCCGAGGTGCGTGATGCTCCGGATCGCGCTGCTGGTGACGGCTGGGATCGGCGCCTCGATGGCTTCGCCACAGGAGGCCAACATGACGGTTCTGAAGGCGGGTGCGCTGCAGATTGGACTCGACTCCGCGGGCCGCGTGGTCAGCCTCGTGGACGCAACTCGCGGGGTCGAGTGCGCCCCGCAGGGCAGGCCGGGCACGCTGCTCAGACTCACCGTGGACGGCAAGAGCGTCGCACCCACCGCGATGGCGTGCGACAAGGCAGCGGGGCGTCTGCGACTCGTGTATGGAGAAGGCGGTCCGACGGCTGAGGTCGAGTTCGCCGAGACGCCGACGCACCTGCGGTTGGTTCTCGTGTCGGTGGAGGGTGTAGAGCCGACTCAGATCGACTGGGGGCCGCTTCAGACCACGATTACGCAGACCGTAGGTGGCACGGTCGGCGTCGTGCGGGACGGCGACTTCGCCATCGGCATCCAGGGGCTGAACATCGCGACCAACGCCGGCGCGGGTCGGCAGGGCGATATCAGCGTGCTGTTCGGGCAGGCCATCGAGCATGATGGCGGCGTGATGGGCTCGAGGATCGCGCTGTTCGGCTGTCCGGCGGAGCAGGCCCTAGACACGATCGGGAGGATCGAGGTCGCCGAGGGTCTCCCCCACCCCATGCTGGACGGCGTGTGGGGCAAGGTCTCGCCGACCACGCGGATGCCGTACCTGATCTGCTCGTACGGCGAGGGCAACATCGACGAGGTCCTGTCCGTGGCTCAGCGCGGAGGGTTCAGGTATGTCTACCACCCGGGGCCCTTCGAGACCTGGGGGCACTTCAGGCTGAACCCGGCGCAGTTCCCGGACGGCGACGCGAGCCTGCGGCGCTGCGCGGAGAAGGCGGCCAAGGTCGGCGTGCGGCTCGGCGTGCACACGCTCACGAGCTTCATCACCACGAACGACCCATACGTCACGCCCGTCCCCGACCCGCGGTTGGGGAGACTCGGCTCGACGACGCTCTCGGCGGCCATCGACGCGCAGGCGACCGAGATTCTCGTCACCGATCCGGCCGCCATGCGGGCCGACCAGCAGTGGGGCTGGAGCCAGAAGCTCGCGATCATCGGCAGCGAGATCGTGATGTACGGCGGGGTCTCCGAAGCGGGTGCGCTGACCGGCTGCACGCGGGGCGCATTCGGAACGACGGCCTCTGGGCACGAGGTCGACGCTGACATCGGCCGCCTCGCGACGCACAGCTACCGCACGGTGTACCCCGGCATCGACAACGGGATGATGGACGGGATGACCGCACGGCTCGTGGAGCTGGTGAACGGCGCGCCCCTCTACCAGCTCTCGTTCGATGGCCTCGAAGGGCTCTGGTCGTACGGACATGGGACGTGGGCAGGGGTGCGGTTCATCAAGCAGTGCTACGACGGCTGGCAGCCTGAGGTCATGTCGGACGCGAGCGGGCTCTTGCACTACGCGTGGCATGTGCACTCGCGCATGAACTGGGGGGAACTGACGCAGTCGGCGAAGGTCGATGTGGACGTGTACCGCAGCAACAACTGCCGGTACTTCGAGGAGAACCTCTTCCCGAAGGCCCTCGGCTGGTGGCGGTTCGGCGGGCCGGGCGCCGATTGGGAAGCAACAAGGCTTGAGGACGTGGAGTACCTGCTCGCGAAGGCCGCCGGCTGGGACGCGACGCACGGAATGGAGACCAGCCCCGGCGCCATCGCCGGGCATGGGTATGGTGACGAATGCCTGAGGATGGTGCGTGATTGGGGGGAGGCGAAGCGCCTCGGCGCCTTCACTTCCGAGCAACGCGCGAAGCTGCGCGAGAAGGGCCGTGACTTCCACCTGAAGCAGACGGGCGAAGGCCGGTGGGAACTGACCGAGGTCGCCTACTCCCCGTTCCACTGGCTCTGCCCCGGTACCGGCCGCCAGGCGCCCACGGACCCTCAACGCGACGTTCTGAGCTTCACGACGGCGAGTGAGGAGCACCTGGGGCGCACCTGCCGCGTGAAGAACCCCTTCGCACCGCAGCCGCTCCGGTTCGAGCTGCGAGCACTGGGGAGCCTCGACTACGACGACCCCGAGAACGTGCTGCTTTCCACCATGCCGGCGGCGGAGTTCGGTTGGCAGAAGGACCTCCACGACGAGGCACCGCGGTTGCGGGTGCAAGACACGACCGTGAACGGCCTCGCGGGCTACGAGGTTAGTACCGAGTACGCGGGCGCCGACCGGAAGTCGTGGGCCACGCGGACGATCGCGCACTTCTCGCAGCCCCTCGACCTGCGCGCGCATCGCGGCGTCGGCCTCTGGGTCCGCGGCGACGGTCAGGGGGAGCTGCTCTTCATCGAGCTGGTCGCGCGCGACTGCAAGCGGCAGTACTACGTGCCCACCGACTTCACCGGAGAGCGCTACTTCGAGTTCCCGCTCGGGGAGATGTCGCTGGGTCGCTACTACGCGTATGACTGGAACCACTGGAGCGGCTTCGCGTCCTGGTGGGTCACGCTGAAGGGGTTCGACTACGGCCATGTCGAGCAGATGACCGTCGGCTTCAACGCCATCCCGCCGAAGACCACCGTGCGCTGTGCCGTCGCGGGCATCAAGGCCCTCAAGGAGCGCGCGGTCCCTCTTCGCAGGCCCTCCGTGCAGTTGGGCGACCGGCGGGTCGAGCTCGAGGGGAGCGTGCCCACAGGCGGGTATCTGATCTACGAGGGCGGCGACAAGGCTGAGGTGCGTGATCCGAGCTACCGGCTCCTGGGCGAGGCTACGATGACCGGCGCTCCGCTCGTCGTGCCAACAGGCGAGAGCGAGCTGGTCGTGGACTACACAGGTGAAGGCGGCCCGGCGCCGTGGTCGAGATGGGAGCTCAACTGCCTCGGCGAGGCCGAGGACGTAGTCGCGAAGTAGCTCGAGAACCTCCGGGAAGGGCTGACCATGAAGGCAGGAAGCACGGCGGCGCTGATCGGGCTTCTGGCGGCCTCGGCGTGGGCCGCGGACTGGCCGATGTGGAGGTACGACGCGGGGAGGACGGCGGCTTCGCCCCAGGTCCTGCCGGCGGAGATGGCAGTCCACTGGGTCCGCCAGCTCCCGGCCCCCAAAGCCGCCTGGCCGTGGAACCAGTACAAGCTGCAATTCGACGCCTCCTACGAGCCCATCGCGGTCGGCGACACGCTGTTCGTGCCCTCGATGGTGCGTGACTGCGTGACCGCCTATGACGCCGCGACGGGCGCCGAGAAATGGCGCTTCTACGCCGATGGGCCGGTGCGCTTCGCGCCTGCGGCGGCGAATGGGAAGCTCTTCTTCACCAGCGACGACGGCTCCCTGTACTGCCTGAACGCGGCGGATGGTTCGCTGCGCTTCCGGTTCGAGGGCGCCCCCGTCGGCCGGCGGGTGCTCGGCAACGACCGGATGATCTCCACCTGGCCTGCGCGGGGTGCGCCGGTTGTCGTCGATGGGGTCGTGTACTTTGCGGCGGGCATCTGGCCGTTCATGGGCACGCTGATCTACGGCCTGGACGCGGAGACCGGCGAGGTCGTCTGGGAGAATAGCGGCAGCGGGACGATGTACCTCTTGCAGCCGCACAACAGCCCGGCCTTCGCGAACGTCGCGCCGCAGGGGTACGTCGCCGCGCTGGGCGACGCGCTGTTCCTGCCCGGCGGGAGATCGGTGCCGGCAGTGTACGATCGTGCGACCGGCGCCTTCCGCTACTACCACGGGAACACCAAGGAGGGTGACTACGCGGTTGCCGCGCGCGACGAGTGGTTCGTGAATGGCGGCGCCATCTACCGCGCGGCGGATGGGCAGGCTTTGACGACCTGCAGCGCGACGGTGCTGGATGAAGGGGCGATGTACGGCGTGGGCAAGGACGGGTCGGTGGTGGCCCAGGCCCTGCGCAAACCCGATGAGAAGGTCGTCACGAAGACCGACAACCGAGGGCAGGAGACCCAGGTCACCGAGTACACGTTCCCTGAGCTCTGGCGGTTGGAGACGGGCTTGCCCCTGACGCGGGTCCACCTGAAGGCCGGGCCACGGCTCTACGCGAGTGGGAAGGAGGGACTGGTTGCGGTGATCGACACCGTGCTGGCGCGCCTCGCGTGGCAGGCCGAGGTTGAGGGCGAGCCGTGGAGCATGATCGCGGCCAGTGGGCGGCTCTTCTTGGTCACGAAGGAGGGGCGCCTGTACTGCTTCGGGCAGGCCCCGGCCAGCGCGTCTCCCCCACTCCTCACCGAAGCCACTGCGCCGGAACCTGCAAACGACCAATGGACGACGGCCGCTGCGTCGCTTCTGAAGGAGACCGGGATCACTGAAGGCTACGCGCTCGTGCCGAGCCTGGGCACCGGACGGGTGGCCGAGGAGCTGGCCCGCCAGTCGAACCTGCACGTGGTCACGCTCGGCGCGGATGCGGAGCAGGTCGAGGCGGTGCGACGGCGGCTCGACGCAGCGGGGCTGTATGGGTCACGGGTGGCCGTGTTGGCCGGCAACGTCGCTTCGGCGGGCTTGCCGCCGTACTTCGCGAGCCTGATTGCGTACGAGGAGCCGCCCGAAGTGGGCGACGCTCGCCGGGCAGCCATTCGGTGCCTGCGACCTTACGGTGGCACCATCTGCGTGCGGCGGGACAGCGCCCAGGCCCCGACGAACCCGCCGAACGCCGTGGCTCGGCAGGTCGGCGACTGGACGCTGCTCGTGCGGGAGGGTCCCCTCCCCGGCGCGGGCTCGTGGACGCAGCAGTACGGGAACGCGGCGAACACCGTGATGTCCAGCGACAGCCTCGTGAAGGCTCCGCTCGGGCTGCTGTGGTTCGGCGGGCCGCCGAACCTCGATGTGCTCCCGCGACACGGGCACGGGCCGTCGCCGGAGGTGATCGGTGGGCGGCTGTTCATCGAGGGCATCGGCGTGCTCAGCGCGCGGGACGTGTACACCGGCCGCCTGCTGTGGACGCGGAAGCTCGAGGACCTTGACACCTTCGGCGCCTACTACAACGAGAGCTACAACCCCGACCCCTTCGATCGCAGCTACAACCAACAGCACATCCCCGGCGCGAACGAGGTCGGCAGCAACTTCGTGGTGACCGAGGACCGCGTCTACGTGACCGCTGGTCCGCTGTGTCACGTGCTCGATCCGGCCACGGGAGCGACGCTTGACGACCTCACGCTGACGGTCGAGGGAGAAGACCAGGAGCTGAACTGGGGCTACGTTGGCGCCTACGAGGGCCTGCTGATCGCGACGGCGGCGCCGGTCAAGCTGGCCGGGGAGGACGTTACGCCCAACGCGCGCTTCGCGGCCGAGAGCCGGTACCTGGTCGTAATGGACGCCCACTCCGGCGCCGCCCTGTGGACGCGCGAGGCGGCCTATGCGTTTCGGCACAACGCGATTGTGGCCGGGAGCGACAAGGTCTTCTGCCTCGACACGCTCACGCAGGCGAAGCTGGACCTGCTGAAGCGGCGGGGCGAGGAGCCGACGGAGAAGCCGCGGCTGCTTGCGCTGGACATCCGGACCGGGAAGGTGCTCTGGGGCACGGAGGCCGATGTCTTCGGCACATGGTTGGGGTACTCCGAGGAGCACGACGTCCTGCTGCAAGGGGGCAGCAAGTCCGGCGATCGGCCATCCGATGAAGCCGCCTCCGGGATGGTCGCATATCGCGGGGCGGATGGCATGGTCCTCTGGCAGAGCAAGGAGACGTATCTCGGCCCGCCCATCCTGCACCATGACCGGATCATCACACAGGTTGCCTATGGCACGCAGAAGGCCACGCCGGCGAAGGTCTACAGCCTGCTGACCGGGGAAGAGGTCAAGCGCACGCATCCCCTCACCGGCGAGGAGATCCCCTGGACGTGGGTCCGGTTCTACGGCTGCAACACCGCCATCGCGAGTGAGAACCTCCTGACCTTCCGCTCGGCAGCGGCGAGCTTCGTAGACTTGGCTTCGGGTCAGGGCACGAGCAGCATCGGGGGCTTCAAGTCCGGGTGCACGTCGAACCTGGTTGCCGCCGATGGAGTCCTGAACGCGCCGGACTACACGCGGACGTGTACCTGCTCGTACCAGAACCAGAGTTCCCTGGCGCTCGTGCACGACCCCGGCGCTGACCAGTGGTCGTTCGACGATTACCCACCGCCCACCCAGCCGACGCCCGTCGTGCGGCTGGGGTTGAACCTGGGCGCGCCCGGCAACCGGATGGCGGAGGACGGCACGCTCTTTCTCGAGGCCCCCAGCGTCGGCGGGCCCTCGCCGGACGTCCCGGTGCGTTGGTCGGGTGACGGACCACGGTGGTTCCGGAGGCATTCGGCCTTGTTCCAGGGCTCGATGAGCTGGGTCGGGGCTTCCGGCCTGCAGGGCGCGGGCACGCTCACGATCCGTCCGTTCGTGCAGCCTGCAGACAAGCCTGCGGACGCGGCCGAGGCCTACGTACGGAACGCGTTCACGACAGCGCTCGACTGGCCAGCGTCCATGGAAGGGCGCTTCCCCGCGCCACAAGCCTACACCGTGCGGCTGTACTTCGCCGAGCCGGACGATCTCGGGCCCGGCGAGCGAGTGTTCTCGGTTGCGGTTCAAGGGAGGGAGGTCCTGACCGACTTCGAGATCGCCGCCGCAGCCGGGACGCCGCGCGGCGTGGTCGTGAAGGACTTCACGGATGTGCCCATCACAGACGACCTCGTGATCACACTCACACCTGCGCCCGCGACCCAGGCCCCTCCCCTCCTCTGCGGCCTGGAACTGCTCGTAGAGCCCCAGTAGCCCGCCCTTTTCCCCTGTCGCGCCCCCGTCCAGCTCCAGGGCTGCATGTGACCGCCGTCACGGGCTCTTTCGACCGAAAAAGTCTTGTGGGTGACATCCCCCAGTGCGGTATACGGGCTTCGGAAGCGCCTAGAGCGCTGTCGTGGAGTGGACGACGGAGACAACCAGCGACGGACGGGCCCCGCGCCAAGCGCCAGCCCACGCAGGGATTGCTCACGGTCCGGAACCACGACGAAATCCAACCCAGGGGAGGCTCACCCACCATGAAGCGACGCAGCGGTTTCACCTTGATCG
>Ga0194111_10006369_pt1 | contig 13432 bp, 9 predicted proteins | sample TA2KigC300mmetaG_FD_146194 | JGI IMG/M metagenome (GOLD analysis project Ga0194111, IMG submission 146194) | Freshwater microbial communities from Lake Tanganyika, Tanzania - TA2015033 Kigoma Deep Cast 300m | ecosystem: Environmental > Aquatic > Freshwater > Lake | place: Tanzania: Lake... | reverse complement strand
TGCCCTCTGGCACTGTTGGCGTGGTGGATGTCCGTGAGCGGCACACGTTCGTAGACGTGGCGCAGGACGCGGCCAACGCCATCATCACCAAGCTCAACCGCACCGCCATCCGCGGCCAGCGCCTGAAGGTGAAGTTCGCCTGAAGCGTGTCGGGCGATATCCCTCGCCGTTCGCCCCTCGCCCCGTCCGCCTCGTGCATGTCGGTCATAAAGCAACCATGTGACAAGGGGTGAAGTTCGGGGCCGACTTGCCCTGTCACCTATTAGCCCCTATGCGCGCGTTTTGGAGGTGTTCGCGGAGCAGCTCTTAAAAATATCGCCCTCGGACATCGCCTGTCCGGGTGAAAAACTTTTCTCAACTTTGCCACTTGGAGCGGATGCAGGGAGACTTACACTAACTGATGCCAGATGAACCGGCTCAATCGCATTCTACATGTGGACGGCGACAGTTTTTTCGCCAGTTGCGAAATTGCACTAGAGCCGAAGCTGGAGGGGCGGCCGGTGTGGGTGGGCGGCGGGCGGCGTGGGGACGGCATCGTCATCGCGGCCAACCGCGCGGCGAAGCAGTTCGGTATTGCGACGGGCATGGCATGCTTCGAGGCGAAAGCGCGCTGTCCCAAGGGCGTGCTGTGCCGGCCGCACTATGATGAGTATCGGCGGCTCTCGCATGAGATGTTCCATATCCTCGAGCAGTATGCGCCCACGCTGGTGCCGGTCTCGATAGATGAAGGTTTCCTCGATCTCACCTCGCTGGCCCAGCATGTCTGGCGGGATACAACGCCGATGGATTATCTCCGTGCCATTGGCGAGCGCATCCGGCGGGAAGTGAAGTTGCCGGTGTCCGGTGGGCTGGCGAACTCAGCGAAGCTCGCCAAGCTTGCCACGGATGCGGGCAAGCCGGGCTTCCTCGAAGTCGCGCCCGGTACGGAAAAAGAATTTCTCCGTGACCGCCCCGTGCGTGAGATGTCCGGCATCGCGAAACGCCGTGAGCGTGCGCTGTCTGCGCTCGGCGCCAAGACCTTTGGCGACGTGGCGGCGTTGCCCTCGATGTTGCTCAAGCAAAAATTTGGCATCTGGGGTCAGCAGCTCTGGCTCTTCGCCAACGGCCAGTGGCACGAGCCGTTGCTGCTCGAAGTGAAGGATCGCACGACGATCTCGAGTAGTACCACGTTGCCCTATGATGAGCCGGATTATGAGGCGGCGCTGACGTTCCTGTTGAGCGAGGCGACGCGGCTGGTCGGGCAGCTCCGGCGTGAGCAGTTGCAGGCCCGCGAGCTGGGGCTGACGATCCGCTTCTGTGATTTTACGGAGACGGGGGCGGGCCATCGTTTTCAGCACCCGCAGTTCCAGAACTCGGTCATCAACCGCGTAGTGGAGGAAATTTTTCGCGCCCTGATGGGCCGCCAGTGGAAGCCGGTGCGACAGATCCGCCTTACGTTTTGGAACCTCTCGCGGCTCGATACCCAGCCAACGCTCTGGGGCACTACGCCCGCTGAGCGGTGGGTGGCGCTGGACGAGGCGGCGCACAAGTTAAACTCAGTGTTCGGCCAGCCCGACAAGCCCGCGCTGATGACCGGCGCTCAGCTCGCGCTCCGCCAAGTGGATAAAGCACATGAGCAGCCGAAGGCAAAGTGCCCGTTCGTTCCGCAGCGCGAGATTGTGAAGAAGCTCTGGGGCACGGACGCCGACCCGCTGGCCAACAAGAGCCAATGGGACAAGCACTTCGCGCGGTGAGCAGACGGTCGCTGTCCCAGAGCCGCCGGCAGACGATTAAGCAATGAAATGTCGGAGTGTCAGAAGCTGTCGCGCTCCATTACTCCAACACTCCAGTCCGCACAAATCGCCATCGAGCCTCCTTCAATCAGTTTTTTAGGGTCGGCACCATCGGCAGCAATATCAGCTAACACTCCTTACCGCGTGAACTCTCCGCTCGCCAAAGACAGAGAGCCTTAAGATAGTCTTAATAAGACCACGGCCAGCCAACCGATAGTTGTTTAAAAAATAACGATTAACGTCTTTCACGTGCGCCACGCCAGTCTCGGCTTGTTAACGCACAGCCAGAGACTTTTAACGCCGCCGGCGCGGCAAAGAGCATCGCATGATTACCACCGTCTATTTGGTCGCAGTCGCGGTCCTAATACTCTGGCTGACTATCCGTATCGGCAATCTCAGCAACCGGCACGACGAGTTGGAGAGTCAGTTGGCCCAATTGCGTCGCCGGCTCACCGAGGCGAAAGAGGCGTCAGCAACTTTTCCGGTCAAGCCTGCACCAGCAGAAGTGCCAAATGTCATCCTGCCGCCGCCCAGTACAGCGCCTGTGCCTTCGGTGCCCCCCTTGCCGGAAGAAAGGCTGGCTCCAATGCCCATCGAAACTCCGCCGCAACCCGAACCCGTGGCACTCGAAGCCCTGCCCATTACACCAGCAGTGGTGGAGCCGCTCGCAGAAATTCCCGCGGCACCAGCCCGACCTATCACCCCGCCGCCGCTGCCGGCTGAGCCGTTCCTGGCAGCGTTGGCCCGGGCCAATGCGCCGGGCGAAGCTGGGGTCACCTCGCCGGTCCCGCCGGTCCCGCCGGCAGCGGAGACGCCTCCAAAGATTCCCCCGCTGCCAGCCGTGCCCGTTACTCCACCGAATGCACCGCAATCCTTCGAGTTGCGCTTAGGCACTTACTGGTTCGTGCGCGTGGGGGTGGTGATCCTGCTGACGGGCTTCGTCTTTCTTGCGAACCTCGCTTATCGGCAAATCGTCCCGCAACTCGGGGCAGTGGGAAAAGTCACGCTGCTCTACGTCGGCAGCGCGGCGTTGCTTGGCGCAGGTGCGTGGCTCCAGCGTCGGCAGGCGAAGGACTCGCTCCGCAACTTCGCCCACGTGTTGCTCGCGGGCGGTTTAGGGGCAGTCTATTTCACCACCTACGCGGCGCACCATTACGAGCCGTTGCGTGTGATTGGCAGCGTGGTGCTTGACGGAGTGCTGCTGCTGGGTTGGGCGGGCTTCATCGTGTGGCTCGCCGATCGCAAGAAGTCCGAGACGCTTGCGCTGTTCGCGCTGGGACTGGGCTTCTACACGGCTGTCGTCACGCGCGTCGGCACGTTCACACTCGCGTCGAACCTTGTGCTTACCATCGCCACGGTGTTCTTTCTCGTCCGCAACCGGTGGGCGCACCTCACGCTTGCGGGCCTGGTGGCGAGCTACGGTGGTTTCGCTTTTTGGCGCTTCTTCCACGACGGTCAATGGCTCCTCGGCGCGCCGCAAGAACATCTCTGGCTCGCGCTCGCGTTCCTCGTCGGCTACTGGCTGTGCTTCACGGCGGCAACTTTTCTGGCAGAAGGCGATACGCTCGCGGCCCAACGCCGCGCTGCTTTCCTCAGCGCAAACAACGGTGCGTTCTTCGCTCTCGCCGTGCTCTCGATGGCGTCGCAGCGCCAAGGCAGGTTGTGGCTGTTCTGCCTCAGCTTCGGCGGGGTGCTGATGGTACTTGCAGCACTCGCGCGGGCCCGCTTGTTCAAAGAACCGGCTGTGTGCGCGGCGTATGTGACACAAGGTCTGGTGCTGCTCACGGTGAGTCTCATCCTCAAGTTCACCGGGCATCAACTTGCTGTGCTGTTGGCGGCAGAAAGCGTCGTGTTGCTCACGCTTGGGCTACGACAACCGAGCCGCTTGTTACGCGCCGCTGCGTTCGTGGCGGCGGCGCTTGCGGCGGGCTGGCTGGTGCGGACCGCCCGGCCAGATGATTCGCCTGCGCTCGGCCTCGGCGTGACCGCGCTGCTGCTGTTCAACGCGTGGTGGATGAGCCGGCACGAGGACCCTGCCAACACGGCGTTGCTGCGCGCACGGACTTCGATTTTTGCTTTGTTCTCACTTGTCGCCGGAGGCGCAACCCTCATTCAACACACACCCGCGCTGTGGTTGCCGGTATGGTTCGGCGGCGCAGCGTTCTTACTCACGGCCTCGGTCCATTGGCTGCGGACGCGCGAACTGACTTTGCTCGGCCAAGGCTACCTGTTCCTCGCCCACAGTTATTGGCTCATGCGTGATCACGGCTGGGCGGACTTGCCCGCATGGCGTCCCTTGTTGCTGCTCGCGGCTACGCTCGCCGTGTTGCATTGGTGGACCCGGCAAATGGTAGTTGGTGATCGCAAACTTGCGGTAATCTTCGAGTCTGGGTGTGCGCTCGGTGTTGTGACGTTGCTTTACACATGGGTTCACGCGCATTGCTCCGCGCCGTTGTGGCTCGTGGCTGCGAGCGCTCTCGCGCTGGGCGTAACCGGTTACGGTGCGGTGACGCGGGCGTGGCGGCTCGCAGCGGCGGGGCAAGTATTCACGCTCGTTGCGGCGGTGAACTTCGTAAGGCATGTCAGTAAATCACGCGATGATGACTGGCTATATGCGCTCGCTCCCGTCGGTATGTTGTTACTTACAGCGGCAGCGGTGGGCTGGGCCAAGCCGTTTGTCCTGAGCCTTGCTGCCGGACCGCGCGCAACTTTGCCGGTGCTCATGCAGCTTTACTACTGGTCGGCTTTTGCGATGGCGGTGGCACTGGATTTCCGACATGTGCCTTCAGAGCAACGGCCGTGGACCCTCGCGCTGGGTGGGGCAGGGCTGTTTGCCTTCGCCGGCTGGCGACGGCTCGCGCAACCACTGTTGGCCAGCGCCCTCGCGCTTGGGCTTGGGCTGTTTGCGGTACTCGCGTCGAGCGCACCCAATGAACAGTTGCTCAGTATGCCAAATCTTTTCGCCGTGCTGCTGCCGCTCGTGCTGCAAGCCCTCGCGCGCCGTGCGCCGGAGCGCTTTCCGGTGCCGGCGAACGCGCACATTGTGGTGGTCTTGGTCGCGGGTGGCTTCTTGTGGCTGCACTTGTCACGCTGGCTGCTGCCGCAGCGGGACGGACAATTTTTCACCCTCGCGTGGTCGTTGCTCGGGCCGGCGTTTATTGGGACGGGGCTCTGGCTGCGAGAGCGGACTTACTTGGTGTTGGGCTTACTCTGCCTCCTCGCAGGGCTAGCGCGTGTGGTGTTCCACGACGCCTGGCAAACGGAACTTCTGTTGCTCAACGTAGTGCCCATGCTCGGAGTTTTCGCTCTGCAACGTGTCGCGCGGCGGCATGCCGAGGGCGCGGCGCTCCCGGAGGGGGCACACACGGCCGCGATTTTCGCCAGCGGGCTTACGCTTTGGCTCTTTCTCTCGCGCTGGGTGGTGCAGGCGGCGGGCGGAAAGTTCTTCCTGACCGTGAGTTGGGCGGGGTTGGCGCTGGTGGTGTTCGCGGTCGGCTTCGCGCTGCGCGAACGAATGTATCGGTGGCTCGGGCTGGCGGTGCTGGCGGGGGCGGTCGGGCGCGTAGTGCTGTTAGACGTTTGGCAAATCGGGCTGATGTATCGCGTGTTGGCCTTCATGGCGTTGGGCGTGGTGCTCATCGTGCTGGGCTACATCTACAATCGCTGGCAGGACAAAATCCGTGAGTGGTTGTGAGGCCCTGCAGAAGTTTGAGTGCGAGATCAGACGCGATGTCTGCGCATATGTCATACCGCGCTCTGCTGTAGCGATTCCGACTCATGGGTACACGACACTACCTTGGCATTGACCTTGGCGCAGAGAGCGGGCGCGTGATGTTAGGCTCGCTCGCCGAGGAGCGGCTTGCGCTGGAGGAGATCTACCGCTTCACAAACATGCCATTACGCGTGGGTGACTCATGGCATTGGGATGTGCCAGCGTTGTGGGCGGGTATCATGGAAGGGTTGCGGCGCGCGGCGCGGCGTGGCGGGGAGATTGCCAGCATGAGCGTGGATTCGTGGGGCCTTGACTGCGTGCTGTTTGACGCGTGCGGTGAAGTCATCACCCCGGTCTTCCACTACCGCGATCCTCGCTGCGAGCGCGGCGTGAAGGCGTTTTTTGCCAAAGTGCCGTGGGAACGAGTTTTCGCTGAGACGGGCATTCAGTTCATGCCCCTCAATCACCTTTACCACTTGGCTGCCGAGACGCCTGAACGGCTTGCGCGGGCGGCGCAAATCGTCCCGCTGGGTGACGCCTTTAATTATTTACTGAGCGGGGTGGCGCGGGCGGAGGTTTCCTTGGCCAGCACAACGCAGCTTTATAACCCGCGCACGCGCACTTGGTCCGCTCCGTTGCTGAATGCGCTAGGAATAACACCGGACAAGTTTCCGCCGCTCGTCGGCTCGGGCACCAAGCTCGGTCGCCTCCGCGCGCAAGTCGCGCAGCAAACCGGCCTAAACAAGGAGTCCGAAGTCATCGCCACCTGCACGCACGACACGGGCGCAGCGGTCGTCGGTGTGCCCGCCAACACCGGACCCCAAGCATCCAGCGTCCCGGACTGGGCGTATCTCAGTTCCGGCACATGGTCGTTGCTGGGCTTGGAACTCTCCGCGCCGATTCTTACCGACCATTGCCGTGAACTAAATTTCACCAACGAAGTTGGCTACGGCGGCTCCGTGCGACTGCTAAAGAATATCGTTGGCCTCTGGCTGGTGCAGGAGTGCCGACGCGATTGGGCGCGTGCGGGCCGCGACTTCGACTACCCCACGCTCACGCAGCTGGCCGCCGAAGCTGAGCCGTTCCGCTCACTTATCAATCCTGATGACCCGCGTTTTTCGCAGGCGGATGGGATGCTGGATCGCCTAGCCGCGTATTGCCGCGAAACCGGCCAGCCTGCGCCAGAGACGCCGGGCGGATTCATCCGTTGCACCTTGGAAAGCCTCGCGTTGCAGTATCGCCGCGTGCTGCGGCAGGCAGAGAAACTCGCCGGAGCGAAAGTGGCGCGGCTGCACATCGTCGGTGGCGGGAGCAAGAACGCCTTGCTAAACCAGTTCACCGCAAATGCTTGCGGCCTCCCTGCGATAGCCGGTCCTGCTGAGGCCACGGCCATCGGCAACATCCTTGTGCAGGCCATCGTGCTGGGGGATTTGCCGTCGCTTGCGGCAGGACGCGAGGTCGTGGCGAGTTCCTTCCGCTCTGGAAATTTTTTTCCTCGGGATGCGGCCGCTTGGGAAGCCGCTTGGGAGCGCTTCGAAAAGCTGCCGTAATCCTCATCTATTGTTGCGGGCCTGTGCCACACAACCCACAAGAATTGGGCTGGCCAGTGCAGGCCGCTGCTTCGCCGCTGCCGCTGGTGTTTGCGGAGGCAAAGGTGGAAAACTTTTTGGTCAGTTTCTTCGACCCACAATTAGGACAGGGCGTGCCCTCCCAATGACTGGAGCGGACGAGCACTTCGCTGTCTTGCCCGCAATCAGCGCAGTGGAATTCGTAAATTGGCATATACGCGAGGTTAACTACTACGTGGGTAAATTCAATTGCTCGCTTTGTCTGGAGCGGCTTCGGAGACGGGAATTTCGGCGGCGTTTTCTTTTGCTTCCAGTACTTCCCAAGTATGGTCTGCGAGTAATCGCACAGTTGCGAGATGCGTACGGTCCGTAGTCCACTCATCCGGCGCAATGAGTGAGAGTTGTGGTGCACCGATCTCAGATTCGTACAGGTGATAGACTTGATTGATGCGGGGCTCAAAGCGCAGATCGCACTGGTAAATCTTATAGCTTACCTCTGCGCGTGTGCGGATGGCCTTGGCCTGCCGGGCGAGCGTCTCGACTTGTTGATAAATCTGCTTTAGCTGTTCGCCGACCTGACCTTCCATTGCTTCAATGGCAAGGCCCTTCACACGGCCCATGTCTTCCGGCTTGATAACAAACCCACCCCGCATGTGCGCGTAGGGTAGCAACGCAAGAATTTGGTCGTCGGCAGCGACGTCATCGGGCCGTTTCGGCATGGCGTTAGTATGCTTGGAAAACGAAGCGGAGGCAACCGCGCCCCAAGCGTGTCCATTTAGTTCGTTTAGGGCACCAAAAAAACAAAAGCTTGGGCAAGTATAGCTGGTCAGCAGATCCAACGGGGAAGATCACCCGCGCTCTGGTTCAGAAAAACGGATTGTGCGCCTTTTCCTCGGCCACCGTCGTGAGCGGTCCGTGGCCAGCACAAATTAGCGTGTCCGGTGGAAGTGTGAGGATTTGCTCGCGAACTCTGGCTTTCGCTATTTCGCCATGCTCTTTCGCGCCACCCATTGAGCCCGCGAAGATGGCGTCGCCGACCATGGCAACGTGCGGTGCATCCTCTGGCCAGTTACCGATGAGATAGGTTACGCCGTCTATGGCGTGGCCAGGCGTTTCGCGGTTGGTCACGCGCAAGCTACCGACGTGGACACAGTCATTGCGACGGTTCCGGCTCTGCGGCGGCGCGCCCTGCATGTCCGTATGGATGCGCAGCGTCGGGAAGCGTTCGCGCAGTGGGCCAAGCGCCTCGACGTGATCGTGGTGCGAGTGCGTAATGAACAGATGCTTCAGCGCTGCGCCGTTTTCTTCCAGCACCGTAAAGATCGGCTCTGCCTCGAAGCCCGTGTCAAACAGCGCGGCTTCGCGCGTGACCTCGTCCCATACAAGGTAGCAATGCACCGTGTTGCCGCCTTGCGTAGTCGTGATCTGACGGAACTCGCGCCAAGTGCCGGGGTCCAGCGGCGCGGGCTGCCAGCCGGCGGCGAGGGCGGTGAGTTTGGGGCCATCCAGCTTCAATAGCGCGGCAAGTGCAGGGAAATCCAGCGGGCGCGGGCCGCTGCCGGAATGTTCCAGCACGGCGAACTCCTCCGCGCTTAAGCCAGCGGCCTTTGCGGCATCGGCGATATTAACCGCTCGCATTGTCCGCGCCTTGCGGATCACATCACCTACGTGGTCTTCCAAGTTCATGTGTGAGAAGTGTAAGTGGGCGGCTGGGCGGCGTCCAGCGGGGCGGACACGTCCTATTGACCCGCGGCTTGGAGCTTGCCACGCGGGGGCGTGGGGGCTACCAGTGCGCGCATGAAACTAATCTGCTCCACCCTGTTCGCCTCGTTTGCTCTCGTCTTTGCCGCGTCTGCCGCTGGCCCGGAGACCTTCAAGGTCAGTGAGTTCACCTTCAAGCGGCCCGCCAGCTGGGAGTGGGTCGAGGTTCAGTCCCAGATGCGCAAGGCCCAACTCAAGGTCACGGCCAAGGACGCTAAGGAGCCGGGTGAGGTGGTGTTCTTCTTCTTTGGGCCGCAAAGCGGAGGCACCAAGGCGAATGTGGATCGCTGGCTCGGCCAATTTGAGGAGGGTCGCGACAAGATCAATGCGAAGATCGAAGAGAAGAAGATCGGCAAAGCTGTTGTGACCTATGTCTCTGCCGAGGGCACCTATAAGAGTGGTGTGCCCGGCACGCCGCCCACCCCCAAGCCCGGTTTCGCGCTGCTTGGAGCCATCGTTGAGGGGCAGGACGGCAGTATTTTCATCCGTCTCACTGGCCCGGCGGCACTCGCTAAGGGCGCGCGCGGAGACTTTGAGAAGATGGTCGAGAGCGGGCTCAAGTAGGCGCAGACCCAGCAATGGGTTTTGCAGTCCCGGGTTTAGTCGTCGCTGTGGATAGCGTGGTTTTTTGCCAAGGCTAAACACCGGTGAAGATTACAAAAGACGCCCGGGCAGGTTGTGTGGCTTACAACTTGCCTATTGGAAGCAGCGTTAGGATACCGACTGGTTCAGCCTCCGTCTGAATTTGCCTTCGCGACGACGAGTCAGTCGGGACACGCTGAAAAAATGGATCCGGTGCGGGGTATTTGGTCGCCCCGTCCGTCCAATCTGTAGTTGTGAAAGGCGACCCACAACCCTTCGATAACGCCCGCTGGCGCTCGGTGAGCGATCCGCGTGATTCGCTGCCGGGGGGCGATCCCGTGCTCACGGGGCTGTCGCCCGCCTCACGGCGCGTGGCGTTCTTCGGCCTATTGTCGGGTGTGCTACTGGTGCTGGGCACGCTGGTTCCGGCCAACTGGAAGTCGCTTCATCCTGCATTACTCGAACGCGCGGGGCGGGGCACGCCCACCGCTGCCGGCCTTGGCCTCGCTGCCGTCAATGCGCAGCGGCCAGGTGTCGCCAACCTCGCCCTCTCCGCCGCCATGACGGTGAAGGACGAGCATGTCGCCCGCCTCACAGCCGAACTCGCTGCCCTCGAAGCACGACGCGGCTGGAACGCGTGGGGCGGCGCCGATCCATTCATCGAGTCTGTCTTCAAGGGGCAGTCCGGCCCGCGTCTGGCCAGCGAAATCATCCTGCCCTTTTTGCTCTCAGCGACGAACCGAACCGTGCTGCGGGAGCATCTCGCGTCGGCGCGTTCGCCCGGCGTTCAGGCAATCCTGCAAACGAGCAGCCTGTCGAGCACCACGCAGTTCGTCCCGGTGGGACGTCCCGGCGGCCAGCCCCTCGAGGCAACAATTCTTCTGACGGCGCTGTTGTATCAGGGCGAGCGTTTCGCACCGCTGCTGGCGCAGGACATCCGCACCACGGCGGAGCGGGCGAACGAGACGCGGCTCGCGGGCGAGTGGGAGACCCTCTGCATGGATTTGCTCACGCTTGCAAGGCGCATGGACTGGCTCCAACTCGGCGAACTGTTGCGCCATGTGCCGAATGCGAGAGCACTTAGTGACTTGGCCCAGCTCGTGAAGGCCGCGCCTGATAACCTTGCGCTGCTTTACACCGCGGCCTTGCTGACGCAAGCCCCGGATCGTGTGGCGGCCTATCTGCTGCGGTTCGGCGTGGCGGGTGCCGGCGACTTGACTAAGGCGCTCGCGCACGGCGAGGGCGCGGTGCGGCTGCTCACGGCGCGGTCGTTGCCGTTAGGGCCGACGCGCATGACGCCGGGCTTCCTCGTGGGCTGGACGCTTGCCGCGCCACGTGGGATGCTCACGGTGAAGATTGCGCTCTTTTTGTTGGCCGGTTTGGGATTCTTTTTGGTGTGGCGCGAGCTGTCGCCCGTCCAACCCAACAACCGCTCGCTGGTGGGCGCGCGAATGGTTAATGGGCAGCGCGCCGTGGTGGCGCTGGCTTTGGGATCGCTGCTGTTGGTGGCAGGCGAACCGTTCTTGCTCAAGCCGTTGGGCTCGCCGGAATTTCGCCTACGCCTTAAGCTGCCGATGCTGACCAATTCACCCGTTCCGACTCAGAAGACTGCAACTGCAACTCAACCGAAACCGCGTATGGAAGTATCCCTCTCCACCATCCTGAGCATTATGCTCTTCGCCGGCCTGCAGGTGGCCGTGTATGCCATGTGCTTAAAGAAGATTCGCGAAATCGAAATGTCCACCGGCTCCGCGCAGCTTAAACTGCGCCTCTTGGAGAACGAAGAGAACCTCTTCGACTCCGGCCTTTACATTGGCATTGCCGGCACAGCCGCCGCCCTTGTGCTGCAAGTGCTGCAAATGATCCAAGCCAACCTCCTCGCGGCCTACGCTTCAAACCTCTTTGGCATCGTGACCGTGGCCTGCGTGAAGATTTACCACGTCCGTGCCGCCAAGCGCCGGCTGATTGTGGAGGCGCAATCCGAGGTGGCGCAGCGGCAGCCGGAGGTGGCGTGAGGAGTTAACCGCGATGAACCTCTGGCCTTTTTATTTCGTGCTGCGTGGCGCGTGTTGCGTTACCGAGGAATTGGCGCGCCCGCGCATCATTTTGCCTCATGCCTCATGCCCTATCGTGGCCTGCGTCATCCGGCCCCGCATACGATGAACAAGACCCTCCTCCTCATCATTTGCGATTTTCTCCTGCTCAACTTGCTGGCGCTCACCCGCTGGGACGAGGTCGAGCCGGCTCCCTCGCGCAAGCCACCCGTGCCCGAGGTCAGCGCCAATGCCGCGCGCCAGAATCAGGACCTCGTGGACATGATGAAACTTGCACTCGAGCAGGAACAGGCCACGCGCAGCCAGCTCCAGCAGCGGCTCCAGTTTGCCGAGGCCGACTCGCAGACCCGCGCGCAGACGCTCGCGCAATTGCAGGCGCAGAAGATCCAGTTGGAGGCAAACCTCAAGCAGTCGCAGACGGCGGCACAGGATTTGTCGCAACGCTTTGCCACTGCCGCCAAGCAGGCGGCGGATGCGAAGCTGCAGCAGGATGCGCTCACCGCCACCATCAAGAACTTCGAGGCGGAAAAGACGCGCCTCGCGCAGGAGATGCAGCAGACCGTCGCCGCTAAGCAGGCGGAAATTCAGAAACAGCAGGCGGCCCTCACGGATCTGAGCCGGCAGCAGACGGCCACCGCTCAGCAGGCTTCGAACCTAGCCACGGCCGTCCGCGTGGCGACGGCGGAGAAAGACCTGATCCGCGAGCAACTTGAGAAGCAGATGCAGGCCGCGCTAGCCGCGAAGGAGGCGGAGTTGCAGAAGCAGCAAGCCGCGCTGGCAGACTTAGAGAAGAAGCGCGCCGACGCTGCCACCCAAGCCGCGCAGTTTGCCACTGCTGCGAAGGTTGCGGAAAGCGAGCGCAACCTGTTGCGCGAGAACCTGACCGATCTAAAGAAAGAGGTCGCCGTCGTCCGCCAAGAAAAAGAACAGCTCCAGACGCAGACTGCGAAGTTGAGTGAGGGCGTTGGCCAGCTCGCTGCGAAGTCTGGCGAGCTAGCCAAGGAGATCCGCGAGAACACGCCGATCAATATGAACCTCATGTTCGCGGAATTCCTTACCAACCGCGTGGACGTGGCCGTCTCTGCGCAGCAGAACGTTCTGCTCGGTTCCGGCCTTCGCGTCAGGGAGGCCAAGAGCGTACTCGTGCACGACGGCCGCAACGTCATGGCCATTGTCCACGTCACTGACACCCCATTTTCGCTGACCACGCCCCTAGGCATGGACCGCGTGCTGGCGCGCGTGGCCCGTCCGCCGCAGGTGCTGGGCAGCGGCGCGCTAACCTTCATCACCGCCGACCCGCGCCTCGCAGTCATCCCCGTGAGCGCGCAGCAGGCGATGGCCGCTGGGCTGAAGATTTATCCCGTGGCGAAGAACCCGTTCAAGTTCACTGAGGCTGTGCTGATCAATCGGGGCGGCAAGCATTACGGCGAGGTCGAGTTCAAACTCAACGCCACCACGCCCGGTTACGTGAAAATGCGTAATCGAATTCTTAGCCGTGTGCTGCAGGGGGAATTCTCACCTTCGACCGGCGACCTCGTCCTGAGCAAGACCGGCGAGTTCCTTGGTATCATGGTCAACTCGGAATACTGTGCGGTGCCGCAGGCTTATGAGGCATTGCCCGGCTACGCCTTCGACGAGAAAACCGGCAATGACATGGTCCGCAACCGGCTTGTTGAGTTGGGCACGCGCGTCGGCCGTCTACCGGCGGCGTTGCAGTGAAGTGGTGCCGATGCCCTACTGCTAAAGCTTACGCAAATCTACCGCCACCAGCTTGGTCTTGTCGCGGGCAAATAACCGACCATCCGCCAGCGCCGGCTGGGCTCGCCCCTCGCGTCCGAGGATTTGCGCGCGGGCCTTTTCCAAGAAGCCCTTTGGATCGGCGGCCAAGCGGATAAGTTCTCCCGTGTCGGCGGCGACGAGCAGGTCGCTGCCGGCGAGGATGATACCGCCATGCGGCACGCGCCCGGTGCTCCAACGAACCTT
>Ga0194111_10006367_pt1 | contig 13433 bp, 6 predicted proteins | sample TA2KigC300mmetaG_FD_146194 | JGI IMG/M metagenome (GOLD analysis project Ga0194111, IMG submission 146194) | Freshwater microbial communities from Lake Tanganyika, Tanzania - TA2015033 Kigoma Deep Cast 300m | ecosystem: Environmental > Aquatic > Freshwater > Lake | place: Tanzania: Lake... | reverse complement strand
CTGCTCGTCGCTGGAGACGAACGTGGGCAGGTGCCGCAGGTGAGTTCGCACGAAGTCCCACACGCCGTCCTCGGCTCCTGCCTCCAACCGGAACCGCTGCTCAAGACCTTCGTTGGGCTTGTAGGCGGAGATGACCAAGTCCACCTTCACCAACCCCTGCTGGGACTGCTTGTACGTCATCAGCTTCTTGTCGAGCGTGCGTACGTCTGCGACCACGAACCCGGACGCCGCCAGAGCCTCCTGTATGGCGTTCCATACTGCGTTCCTGGAGTTGTGGAACTCGATGGTGATCCACCGACCTGGCTTCAGCGCTCTGTGCGCCGCCCTGAAGCAGTCGGTCATCGCTCGTGTGTAGGTTAGCAGGTCTTTGCCACGTTCGGGATCTATGACCGCCTCGTCGTCGTCGGCAGAGGCGACCCCGAGCCACCACTCCCATAGCTGGTTCAGTTCAGCGTACATCAGGTTCTTGCCGAAAGGCGGATCGACCCAGACGTAGTCTACGGATTCCGCAGGGAGGTTGTCCGCCGACGCAGACTGCGTCGATATGGCGACCCGCCGACGGTCGTGGTGGATCGCCGCTGCCAGCCGTGCTACGTCGGCGACGGAGATCGAGAGGAGCCAGAACGGATTGGACTCCTGCACGAGGGAACTCTGGTAGAGGGTGCCCTTCATCACCCTCCCCACCCCATCGGCGTTGTAGCCCATCAGGTTCGATGACTTCACGGCGATGGATGTGAACAGGTACCAGAGCAAGCGCTGCGTCGCATACGGGGCGTCGATGATCCACCTGCGCAGGATGCCCAGCGCCTGCAGGTTCCTCTCCGTGTAGAAGTGGTGGATGTGGGTTATCCCGTAGACAGACTCCAGTCCGTCCTTGCTGAACCTCTCGCCGTGCATCACCTCTCTGGGGCGTGGGAGCAGAGCATCGTCCCCCGACCACGACGGGGACCCGTCGGTGGGCAGGGCACGACGGTAGAAACGTCTCCCCCCGAAATCGTAGGCGGTGAACAACGGCACCAGCAGGGGGCGTTGTGCAGAGCGCCCTGTGGGGGGATCGAGGTACGTCTCCATCCTGCGCTCGCTCTGTCTCTTTTCGAAGACTGCCCTGCACTGTGGGCAGATCAACTGCTCGTTGACGAGCTTGCGCTCAGGATCGTACGCAACCTCACCGAACCTTACGTCAGCCGAGCACGAGGGGCAGACAAGCACCTCTGTCCACACCAGGTACTCCAGACTCCCCGGATGTGTGGCGCTGGAGTCAGAGTGCTTGCCCTTCCACGCCAGTCCCCTCGCCGTGTTGCCCTGATGGGGGACACAGAAGAGCCTCTGCGCCTCTCGTGCCGCCGCAGCGGCAATCCTAGAGGCGTCCTCCATCGTCCGTGGGCTGAACTCCCTGATGTACCCGTCGGCGATGTGGGTCGCAGCCGGGCAAAGGTCCATGGCGATACAGGACCGTGGGTTCGCAGCACCAAGATATGTACCAGACGATCCTCTCTCAATGTCGGCTCCGGCGCACGCCAGACCCGTCATACCGCTGCCAGCGAAGCAATCCAGCACAACGTCCGAAGGGTGTGTGAAGTGCTGCACGTACTGGGCTATTGCCAACGGGGACACCTTGGTATGGTAGGTGTGGGCGAGAGTGTAGTGGTCATGGCGGGCAATGGCGACATCAGCGGCGAAGGGCTCCCGATGGTAGTCGTCGGTCTCGGCATCATAGGGCTTGCCGTAGTGCCGGATGAAGTCCTCGATGAAGGGGTTGGGGCACGCCGTGTAGTAGGGCGGGTCGGACAGGGCGAGGATGTCCTCATCCTCACCGATGGGGAAGCCCTCGATCTGGCGGAACTCGGGGTCCTTCAGCTTCTCCCGCAGGATGCCCAGGAAGTGCTCCCGCCGAGCTTCGTCGCTCTCGAACGTCATCCCGAGGCACTCGACAGGACCGCCCTTCTCAGCGTCGAGCCCCAGGGCTAGTGCAGTGTCCTTCTTGGGCTTCGGCATCTCTTGCAGTCACCCACTCAGTCTCGCTCAGTCCTCCAGCAGGATCCGCTGGCGGGCGGTCTTCTCGATGTCAGACGAGTCAATGCCGCCGTCCGGGCTGTCCTCGGAGGTGATGAGCTGCTCAGCGTAGCCGTTGACCTCGTACCACTCCCTCTTCCGTTCCCACTGCTCCCGATAGGACGGCACCGACAGCATCCCCAGGTGCTCCCAGTAGTAGGTGTCGCCCTGGTAGCTGACGGTGAAGTCAGGCAGCCGGTAGTCGTCTGGGTTGTCCTTCGACGGCAGGCGCTTCTCGTAGTCATAGCTGATGCCGAGGTCGGTCAGGATGTTGGCGACGATCACCTCGGACTTCGACCGCACGAGCACGCGGGTGCGAGTGCAATGCAACAGGCTGCTGGCACGGTACTCGTCCTTGGTGTGCGGTCGCAGCAGAAGCTCGAACAGGTTGGTGTTGCGAAGCAGCGTGTCCGACCGCTCGGGGCTCCGAAGCTCCTCAAGCACGGACGTGTCCTTCTCCATCAGGAGCACGGTCTGCTTGCGGAACCGGGTGAGCGCCGTGTAGAGCAACTCCCGTGATAGGGTCCGAGCCCCCTGGGGGAGGATCACGAAGACCACGTCGAAGTCGCTCCCCTGCGCCCGATGGACCGTCATGGCGTAGGCGAGTTCGAGACGCTCGTCCACCTGACTACGGTAGTAGCCATAGGTCACCTCCGGCTGCGTCGAGAAGGCGACACCCAGAGTGTCGGACCAGTCGCTCATCTTCACGACGATACCGACCTCGCCGTTGGCAACGTACCCTAAGCCCGCCCCCTGCGGCTCAGCCCTTCGTCTCTCGTTGACGCACTGGATGACCTTGTCCGGGTAGACAATCTGCTGGTCCCCGAGGTGCTTCCCTGGGTGCTCCCGCTTGAACTTGTCGATCATGCCCTGTCGGTAGCGTAGCTGGATCTTGCGGTTGAGTTCGATGATGCCGCTCCCGCCACCCCGCACTGGGCTCAGGATCTGCCAGCGCTCCGCCCCCTTGGGGTCGTGCTCCTCGCCCTTGCCGCCGACGCCGAGGCTGCGGTTGAAAGCGATGTAGTCCTTGGTCCCCTCAGTCGTCAGACCCAGTAGCTGCCGCATCCGGGCGGCAAGTATGGTCTCAAGCTGATCGGTGTTGAGCCAGAAGTGCGGTTCCAGGTCCCCGTCAACTTCCTGTCGTGCGACCAGACTGAGTATCTCGTCATCCCCCGGTGCTGGGTCGTCCCGTAGGAAGCAGTCGGCGAGCCGCAACGCCTGGCTGTCGTGCTGTTCGTGCCTCGCACGCTCAGTGAGCCTCGCCAAGCACGCCCGTCCCTCGTCGCTACTCTCAAGCCAGGTGATGATGTCAACGAACGGACGCCCTGGTCCAATGGGTGGTAGTTGGTTCGGGTCGCCTACGAGGATGAGCCGCTCGACCTTGTTGAGGTCGAGTGCCTGGAACAGGACGCCGAGCAGGTCCATCGGGATCATCGAGGCTTCGTCAATGATGACGGTGGGAGCGCCCTGCTGGTCTCCTCCCGACTGCCGGAGCACGAAGTTGTCGGGGTTGATCCACTTGTGGCGCATGAGGAACTGGTGGATGGTGAAGGCCTCACGCTCCGTGCGCTCAAAGAGGCGGACACGAGCCTTGCCAGTCGGAGCGAGGAGCAGGACCTGCCGCTGCCCCTCGACCTCAGCCAGCCCCTTCAGGAAGACCTTCAGGACGGACGTCTTCCCAGTGCCCGCCCGACCGGTCAGCACGCTGAAGCGTGAGCAGAGCAGCACGTCCAGCGCCTCGGCTTTCTCAGCCCGTGCACGGTCCTCTACCTCAGGCGGCAGATCAGCGCCGCCCGCCTCGAACTCCGCCTTCAGGAGGGGCTCCCAACCCCACCCCTTCGGCGGCGGCTTCTTGCCCCGTTTGAGTCGCTGGCACAGGGCGGTGCTGACCTGATCCTCGCATCCAGACAGGTAGCGCAGCGCAACCGTGGGAGGGTCCCCATCTGGGCGGAGGTCAAGAGCCTCGTTGTAGAAGCCTGCCTCACCGAGGATCAGGTCACGGTCTGGCTTGCACGCACGTCGTTCCGGGAACCGCTCCGTGATGCGCTCGTAGAGGTCCGGGAACCGGAGGAGGGTGTCGCCCTCCAGAGCAGCGCCCTTCAGGACATCGGTAGCGACCGCTCTCACTCGCCTTGCATCGTCTTGAGCGATGGCAGCTTCCCGTCCGAGCAGCACCGCCGCCTGTCCCTCGGGACGCATCCCACGGTCGATCACTTCCAGACCGATGGGCTCCCGGTCCGCCCCTCCCTCGTCCCTCTCACAGATGAGATAGGGGTTGCTGATCAGCTCCTCATCCGTGGCGGCAATCGCCGCCTTCTGGCGCTCATCCGGGTTAGCCACCCGCTGCACCTGAGCAGGCGATAGCTCGAAGCGAGCCAGGAGCCCCAGAAGCTCACGGCGGGATGCTTGGTACGACGCCCACCTCTTCGCCGCTTCCTGCAGCGGGCGCTGATAGCGTTGCTCCTCGCAGGCTTGCCTGCCTTCCAGCAAGGCGAGCGTGTACTGCCACGGGTCCTCACCCCTAGCCACCAACGGAGAGAGAACCTGCCGCTGGAAGGCGGTTCCCGTCCGGAAGCCGAGGTACTGGAGCACGCTACCGATTCCGGGCATTGGACCACGGCTCGACCATACCTCGGAGAGCGCATCGTTCAGCCAGTCGAGGTGACGGTCCCATTCCCCCGGCACCTTGCCTTCGTCCACCACCACCTGCAGGGACTGCAGGAGTCGCTCCAGCGCACCCACAGCTACGTCGTCCGTCACATGCTCTGCCACGTAGGAGAAGGCGAGTGTGTCGGCGTCCGACACTGGGCAAGCGATGGACGAGAGGTCGAGCTCTTGTGCCAGGTACTCCTGGTAGGGCAGGCGGAAGCCCTCGTTCTCGAAGTCGTGGGTGATGCGGCGGGACCAGATCGGGAAGCGCTCCGGGGGGTTCGGCTGAGCTGAGCCAAAGAAGAGCTGCGGTCCGATGCCCGAGATGCGCCCCGCACCCACCAAGATGCGGGCAAGGCGGCGGGAAGTCGAATCCTCCTCATTGAGGGGATGACCGTCCTTGCAGTAGAGGAAGACCAACGACCTGCCCTTCTCCAGCTTGCCCCAGAAGCAGTCGAGCAGGGCGGTCTGACGATCGGGCTCTGACACCCAACCCTTGGTCCTCTCCTTGTTACTGGGACCACGGATGTCCAGTTGTTCGGCATCGCAGATGGAGAGGAAGGCATCCTCTCGCATCCAGCGGTAGGGCGACGGGCAGACGGAGTAGGGCGGCATCTCCTCCGCTACTGGTAGGAGCCCCTCCCTCTCAAGCGGGTCCCGGTGTGTGATCTGGCAGCCGATCGAGGAGAAGGCAAACGGGTCCCTGGAGCACGGCGGTCGCCGGCCGGGGAGTGAACTGAGTTCCTCGGCGGCGACGCCGTCCTCCTCGGCGTCGTTCCGGGAGTCCCTGACGTGCTCGTGGACGACGCAGTAGGCGTTCCGGCTCGGGTGGTCGCAGACGTGACCATCCCAAGCCCGGTCGTGCCAAACGAGACGTGCTGCTAGGTGGGTCGTCATGTCTCAGGACCTTGGCGCTGGACAACGATCCGGAGCTTCGAGGGGTCCTTCCCCTTCGTCAACTCCTGCACGAACTCGTCGAACCGGGTTCTGAACTGGTCCACCGTGCAGGGCGCACCAACATCCGCCAGCGCCTCCACCAGAGCGTCAGGGGTCACGGCTACCGGCTCCAGACCGGACAGGGCATTCTGGATGCCCTGAGCCAGTTCGTTGCTGACGGTCGCCGGCAGTGCCCCCTCGCCGATGAAGCCCTGGACCGCCTTCTTCTGCTTGCCGGTCAGAAGACCGATGCTCTGCTGTGCCGTAGGATCGGCGAGGTTCTCAAGCAGACTGCGGGTCCACTCCTCAGCCAAACGGTCAACCGCCTCGTCCATCTGCGACAACACGACGGCAGCGTTGCCTACGGTGTCCTCCTGGGCAGGGCGGAAGCTGCAGTGTGGGCAGACAGGAATGGCATTGAGGTCGGTGTTGACCAGTGCCAGGCAGGACCTCAGACCGGCGATGCGGGTCTGCAGCGTCGTGAGGTTGGCGTGTGGGAGGAGAGACACGGAAGCCAAACGACCCAGGTTCGTCAAGCGGGGGTCACTGAGGAGCTTCGCCTTCTTGGCGTCGTCGCTTACGCCGAGGCGGCTCCTCTGGTGCAGTTCCATGTAGCGCTTCACGTAGTCCTGTCTTGCCCGACTCAGCGCCTTGGTGACCTTGCCCCGGAAGTCGCTCGCCGTGCGGGCGGCAGCATCCGTGAGCTTGGGACGCCACTCGTTGCGCACGTCGGCAACCTGGTCGCACCATGGGTCGTCCTGAGGCAGCACTTCCTGCGCTGTGGAGAGGTAGGTGGCGAGAGGTGCTAGTTCGTCGAGCAGGTCCTTCAGTGACTCCAAGTCCTGCAGCAGAGCCAGGTTGGCTGTCTGCGCCTGCACGTCGGCTGTCGTGAACGGGAAGTTGCGGAGCTTGCCCGGCGTGTTGAACGGCTGCAGCCGCTCCAAGAACACCTGCAGTTCGCCGAGCCGCTGTCCCTGCTCCGTCTGCTGCTCTTCGGTCAGGAGCGCCCCACCCCACCAGGGATAGCCGGCCTGCACCTGCTGCTTCGTCTGAACGAGCCCTTCCACGAGCTGCGCCCGCTTGCTCTGTAGCTGCTGGACCGCCAGCTCCCGGGTGTTGGGGTCCCGCACCAGCCCTTCCTGGAGTCCCAGCAGGCCGAAGAGATCGCACAGGACGCCGACCGGCGGGTCCTTGGGGCGCTCGATGTGCTTGAAGCCGCACAGGTCCTCGACCGACATCTGCGCAGCCTCGGGCAGACTGGCGGCATCGAGCTTCTTCCCTGGCAGGCTGAGCACGATGTCGCCGTTGTAGACCAGCCCCAGCAGCACGACCACGAGCAGTTCCGGCTCCAGACGGTAGGCTGCGTCCCGCTCGAACGTGCCCTCTTTCGCCATCAGGTCCTTGCGGTTCACGACCTGGTTTGCTTCGACCGCTTCGAGCTTCTGCAGCACAGCCTGCGCATAGTGGGATGCACGTGGGCGGATCTTGCCGTCGTCTATCAGTTCGAGGGCGTCCAGCACGCCCAGGGCGAGCGTCGTCCCCTGCCCACCGACGAGGTAGCGTATCGTCTCCTGAGCGACGGGAGGCAGACTGGTGACGGTGACGGTGGAGGGGAAGACCGGGTAGCCGGGGTAGCGCTCCTCGAAGCAGGCAGCCAGGCAGACGGACCCCGCCAGGTTCACGGCGTCCCGCACCGCCATCTGCCCCGTCTTCTGCCCCTTCAGGACCTCCGCCAGCTTGCGAGATGCGCCCTGGTGGGTCACCTCGTAAGCCGTCAGCATGTTCTCCCGCAGCCACTTCGTCAGGTGCTTCAGTTGCTCTGACGCCTTGTCTTCGTAGACCCGGCGGGCGGCAGCGCTCGCCTGCATCGCCAGTTCCCGAGCCCCGGCGTAGAGCTTCAGGCGGTCGAGGGAGTCCTTGTCTGGGCGCTTCAGCGTCAGGAAGACCTCCTCCGCCAGCTTGTCGTCGGTGTAGGCGGGCGGCTTGAACGGCTGCAGGAAGTAGAGGTAGAAGTCCCTCGGTGGGTGAGCTGTTGACCGCTCGTTGGGAGCCCCGAAGAACAGGTAGCCACGGCGGGTGACCCTATGGTCCAGCCACTCAAGCTCGTGCGCCCAGATCTTGTGCCCTGGGACATAGGGCGGCTGGTCACTACACTCCATGACCTGGGTGAGGGCGTCGAAGTAGTAACGGTCCAGTTGCTGCTCCGAGAGAGTGGCGGCTCGCTCTTCGACCTTGGCGTCGTAGTCGATGTCCTTCCGCAGGTCCAGGTAGTACTGGTTGTTGTCGGGGTTGTGCGAGATGTACTGCCCGCTCATCGTGAGCAGGATCTCGTGGAGACAGGTCGCCACCATGGTCCCCAGGAAGTCGCTATTGCTCTCCGGCATGTGCGGTTGATTCAGACACAGCCCATCTCGAAGCTCCTCCGCCGTCGGACCGATGCGGGCGTGGATGTCGTCCGTCGCCAGCCGCTGCACTGCGAGCCCGTGGCAGATGCGCAACGCCAGCGGGCGGTACTGGGGTCTCGTGAACGCCGTCTGGATGCGGTTCTCCAGCACCTCGCCCTTGGCTACTACCTCGTGCACTTCGGGCACCGCCTGCAGGGCAGGATTCCCCCGAAGGTGCTCCCAGTAGGAGTCGTAGCTCACCAGCCCCGTCTCGTCCGCTGGCACCTCCTGCCCGATCAGGCGCTTCATCTCAGCACTGACCGTCTTCAGGACCTCACGCTTCTCCGCAATGGCAAGACGCTCAAACACATCCAGGTAGGTCGGATGGACGGGAAACAGGCTCACGAACTCGTCCATCCGCTCTGCCATCCCGTCATAGAGGGGCGTGAACTGCTTCAGGTGCTCCTCGATCCGTGCCCTCCGGTCGGCGCTCTTCCGGAGCAGGCGCTCGGAGACGACACAGGCGACATCGTCCCGAACGATGCGCACCTGTTCGAAGCGGTCCTTGACCCGGCCCACGTTGCTGGCGACGTACTGGAAGCGTGGGTTGTCGAAGAGGCTCTCCTGCAAGCCGGCGACGATGCGGAAGCGGGACCACTTGCAGACCTCACCCAGCTCACGAAGGAAGGTCAGGTCCAAGACAAGCGCCTGGTCGTCCCGAGACCGCAGATAGTCGAGTAGCTCGTCAACGACGAGCAGGAGTCCCTGGTCGGGGTGCGCCTTGGTGAACTTCGCCATCATCTCGGTGAGCGAGTCCTTGCTGTTGTCCACCTCACTCACCGAGGGGAAGGTGTGGTCCACGCCGAGCCCCTGAAGCGCCTTCGTGAGCCTGGCGCACAGGATGTCGTGCAGGCTCATCTTCGTCGTGCCGATCTCGGTACGCACGACCTGGAACCTGCCCGATAGGGGCTTGGCTGCCTCGGCGACAGCGGCGTTGGAGACGCCGGCGCTGGCATCCCCGTACTGGCACAGCGCCGAGATGACCGACATGAGGTGCGACTTGCCGGTCCCGTAGTTGCCGACCACGAGCACACCCTTGTTGTCGGCGGGCTCGTCGAACTGGAGGTTCGGCAAGACCACGGAGGTGAGGGCATCCGCCATGCGGTCGGAGATGACGAAGGTCCGCACGAGTTCCAGGGCTCGGTCGTGCGAGTCCGCCTCGTTCACCTGGATGACCGTCTCGATGGGCTCGAACTCGAACAGCTCGTCGTATCTCATGTGGACCCACCCTCACGAGACGTGGACGTGTGCAGGACCGGCACGACCACCACGTCCGGATTCGAGATCGCCTTGTACTCAGGATGCCCTGGCTCGGCGTACACGAGCGTAGTCCCGTCAAGCCGTCCAGACCAGGATGCGACCACCGGACGGATGCGGCTGGCAGCCTGCAGCACCTTTAGCGGGTCAACCTGGAGCGAGGGCTCGTGCAGTAGCTCGGTGTTGTCGAGCACGGCAACCTCAGCATCGGCATCGGTCAGCAGGCGGTTCACCAGCGGCGTGACCTGAAGGCGTCTCTCGCTCTCGGTCATCGCCAGCATCGCCGTGCTCAGGTGCAGGCTCAGGTTGGTGCAGGGCACGCCCCGTGAGACGGCAAGCGCTTTGAGCGCCGCCGTCTTGCCGGAGCCGTGACCGCCGACAACGAGAACGAGCGGGTAGTAGCGGGCGCTCGCCCGCTCAACACCAGAGGTCAAGTCCCCCGCCGCATCAAGCATACGCCATCCCGCCTGAGAAGGCCGTTACCCGGTCGCTGACGCCTTCAGCCACGGCACGGTGCCCCACTTCGTCACAGCCACTGGTACACCCTTCCACCTGAGTCGCGCATGAGGGCGTTCTTGGCCGTCGGGTGGGCTCATCGGAGGAACCGGGCGGCTGGGGCGCGAAGGTGGGGCTGACCGTCCGGGCCTCTCTGCGGTGCAGCCATGCCCATTGACCTCTGCATCCGACACCTCGCCGAGCGCGCGCGTGCGGGCTGGGAGCCTCGCCCCGCCCCTTCTACCCGAATCGTCCGCCGCGTCGCGTTGTAGGGTCTCAGGAGGCTTCCCATGGGAGGGTCTGGACCATCCTGGCGGCCATCGCCGCTGCCCGCCGGCGCCTTGATTGGCGACCCCGCCATGGCCCTAAGCCGTCGGTCAAGCACACGCGCTTGCCGGGGGGCGCGGACGGGCATCCCGCGTCGGGTGAATGGGCGATGACGAGTGGTCTGGGCACGGAGCAAACACCGTACTACGCCCCAGCCCGTACTAGCAGCCCGTGTCAGATTCCATGTGCCCTATAATAGGGACTCTATTATAGGACGATCAGACTCTCCCGTTTTGGGGCAGACTGGGTATCCGCAGCAGACTCACCGCGCTCTCGTCTGGGGTCCCCGCCACGCGGGTCGTGACACGCCCTCGCGGAGGTCTGCGAGCCCCCCGACGCGCGGACGGTCTGCCCGCTTGGCCCCTTCGCGCGTAGAGCCGTTCTGGGCGCGTCCTGGCCTCGGGGTGCGCCTTCCTACCTGCCCGAGACCTGGGAGGTCCTTCTGGGCCATCCTGGGCGGCCTGACGGGGCGTCGTAGCGGGGCGCCTGCTGACTACACCGGGCAGGCACACTGCGGGGGTTGGCGCGGCAGCGCGCTCACGGCTGGTCTTTGGGTCTACGCCAACTGAAGCGCCCCTGGACGGGAACGCCGAGGCGCCGCGCCCACTCGATGACCGTGAGGTGGCTGACGCCGAACACCTCGCCCAAGCTCTTGGCGCTGGTCGGGGGCTGCTTGTCTCGCATCTCCTGGAAGAGAATGCGCTCCAGGCTCAAGGCCTGTCCGGTCGCGCGCTTCCAGGCAAGCTCGGCCTCGCGGATCCTGCTGCCGTGGTGGCCCCTCGGGAGACGGCGCTGTGTGTCGCGAAGCAGCAGCGTGTGCGTCTGCCGGGTGTGAGGCTTCCCCTGGTGGCAGAGGATGCAATGGGCCTCCAGGTCGTCGTCGCCCCACACCTCCCGGACCTCGACGGTGGCGAGCTGCGCGAGAGCGGCGTCTCCCGCAGCCACGGCGGCCAGCAGGTCGGGGGCGTAGTCGGGGAACCGGCCGAATCGGTCGCGTCTCACAGGATGATCTCCTCTGTCCGGCTGTAGGGCGTGTCCACCAGCTCCACGGCCCGCCGCTTCGCCTCCTCGCCTCGCCGGTCATACCGCGCCGTGGTCTGCACGTTCGCGTGGCCGGCGAGTTGCTGCACGGTCACCACGTCCGCGCCGGCGTCGAGGAGGTTCGAGACGAACGTCCGCCGCAGGTCGTGCGGGCTGAAGCGCCTGACCTTGGCCTGGCGCCCCCGCCTCAGCAAGGCGCCGTAGACCGCCTGGTCAGTCATCCGGCGGCGCAGGACGCGTCCACCCTTGCTCACCGGCTGGAACAGCGCCCCCTCCTCATCGCCCCGGTGCTCCAGCCAGTCGGTCAGCGCCCTCGCCGCCCCGCCCGTCACGTAGAGCAAACGCTCCTTGTTGCCCTTCCCGCGCACGACCAACTCCCCCGCCTCGGGGTCATAGTCCGCGCGGTCGAGAGCCACGACCTCCGCTCGACGCAGGCCGCCGGCGGACATGAGCGCGATCAGCGCCGCGTCCCGCGCCCCGCCCGCGCCATCCCGCCTGACACACACCCGCAGCAGGGCGGAGACCTCCTCCCTGGTCAACGCCCGACCGGCCAGGAGCTTCTCGCCACGCACCGCCTTCACGCTGCGGATGCGCTCCAGGTCCTCGCCTGACATCAGGCCCAGGTTGAACGCCGCCCGCGCCACACCCTTCAGCCCGGCGAGGGTGGTGTTCACCGTGGCCGCGGCGAGGCGCTCCTCCTGCAGCTTCGACCGCACGGCGGCGACGTGCTGGAAGCGTAGCTCCGCCCACGGCACGGCCAGGGCGTCCGCGTGCCCCAGCAGCACGGCCACACGATGGAGCTTGCTCAGCATCGACCGCCGCCCGGTCGGCTTGAGCCCGGCGAGGTAGACGGCCAGCGGGTTGCGGTCGAGCGGCACGGGATAGGTCGTCTTGGCCAGGTCGGTCACCGCCACCGCCTCCTTCCGGTGTTGTGGTCAAGGGCGGCCAGCAGGATGCAGAAGAGAAGTGGCCCGAACAGCAAGAGCCCAAACACCAACACGATGCAACACCCCAGCTTCAGCATGACTTTCGCCTCCCTGTGTCCGTCGAGGTTCGACTCCACCCGCGCGGGCCGGTCGAGCCGGTCCCGCTACAGATCCAGACGGCCCTGGCCTGCCGAGCCCGGCGCTTTCCGGACCTCCCGGACTTCGGCGTAGGGGTAGGACATCACCCACCGCTGGTACCCGGTCAGGTGCTCGGTCCTCAGCGACACCACCCGGACGTTCTTCGGACCGCAGCGCAACACCCGCCACCACTCCCGGCGGATGAGCACCTCCATGCCGGGCGTGAGGGTCTCCTTGGTGAACTGCACGCCGCCCTTGGCCTCGATGAGGCCCCGCCAGTACGCGGCCCGCTCCCGCGCGTCGGCCAGGAAGCCCTCCTGCCGGACGCGCTCGGCCTCGCAGAGGGTCTCCCCCCGCCACAGGTACTCGCCGGCGAGCGTCCGCTCCGCCTTGCGGGCCAGGGCCTCGGCTTCCTCGGCCCGCCGAACGCAGAAGGCCATCGAGTGGCGTTCGTCACCCTCGGCCTTCCGGTCGTTCAGCTCCGCCCGCCGCTCGTAGTGCTCCGCCTTGGCGGCTTCCTCGACACTGGTGCGCATGGCCCGGTCGATCCGGCGCAGGTCCGCCCGGTGGCCCCGCTCCGAATGGTGCCCGACCAGGATGGGCTGGCCGAACGGGATGCGGTCGCCGATCTGCCGCGCCCGGTCGTAGGCTGCGTCACTGCGAGCCGTCGCGTTCGCCGCGTAGCCGGCCATTCGGTCGGCCCGGTCCTCGGCCCGCTGGCGCTCGGCCTCGCGCTGCTCGGCGAACGTCACCCGGTCGGCCTCGCTGAGCCCGGCCAGGGCGTCGGTCGGGTCCTCGAAGAACGACCAGGCGCCCCGCCACGGTCGGCCTCCCAGCTCCCGGAACACTGCTTCGAGCCCTTGCGTCCGGCCGGACACCTCCCACACCGGACGGGGCTGCTTGCCCGGCCTCGTGGGGGTCGTCATCCCCTGCGTCACCGTCAGTCCGTCGAGCATCACACTCTCCCCCTTTCACTTGGCGACGAGGCCCTTGCGGGTATCCTCGGCCTCGCGCTCATCGGTCCACGGGTTGCGCTTCGTGTGCGCGAACTCCACGCCCCCGAAGATGGTGAGCTGCTTCGGACCTTCCGCGTGCGACGACCGAACGCGACAGGTCCCGTCCTTCCGAACGCTCACCTCATCATGCCCACCGAACAGGTTGCCGACCG
>Ga0194111_10006364_pt1 | contig 13436 bp, 16 predicted proteins | sample TA2KigC300mmetaG_FD_146194 | JGI IMG/M metagenome (GOLD analysis project Ga0194111, IMG submission 146194) | Freshwater microbial communities from Lake Tanganyika, Tanzania - TA2015033 Kigoma Deep Cast 300m | ecosystem: Environmental > Aquatic > Freshwater > Lake | place: Tanzania: Lake... | reverse complement strand
CGAGCACCAGCGGCTGGTCTGGATGTCGTGCATGGTCTACGCCGTGTGCGCAGCCCTGCGGCTCGCGCGGTTCAACGTGCAGACGGGCCTCGACGAGGAGAGCCACCGCTGGTTCGTCGGCCTCCCGTCGCCCGCCGCGGCCGGGCAGGTGGTGAGCCTGATCATCCTGCACAACTTCCTGCAAAGCCAGCACAACGTGGCGGTGGTGGCGCGGATACTGCCGACGGTGACGTTTTTCGCGGGGGCGCTGATGGTAAGCCGGGTGCCGTATCCCCACATGATGAGCCGCCTTGTGCGGCGGCACCACACGTTTGCCGAGCTGGTCTTCCTGGCCATCACAGTGCTGCTCGTGGCCACGTACACCGAGTTCACGCTGGCCGCCGGCTTCTCGGCCTTCACGGTCACGGGAATCGTCGTGGCCATTCGCCGCGCGATTCTCCGCCGGGGCGAGGACCAGGAGCCGATCTTCTGATTGCGGATTTGCGATTGCCGATTGCCGATTCCAAACCCCGCACCATCCCGAGTCTTGCATGAGCGTCCCCTGGTATGGCGAGGGCCTGCGATTCGAGTGCACGCGCTGCGGCGGGTGCTGCCGCGGGGAGGCGGGCTACGTGTGGGTGGACGACCTGGAGGTGGCCCTGATGGCCCGATGCCTCGAGCTCGGCGTCGCGGAGTTCGCCCGGACCTATCTCCGCAAGGTGTCGGGCGCGTACTCGCTGCACGAGCTGGCGAACGGCGATTGCATCTTCTGGTCGCCCGCCGGCTGCCGCATCTACGAGGTGCGCCCGACGCAGTGCCGCACGTTCCCGTTCTGGCACGAATACGTCGGCTCGCCCAGGGGCTGGGCCATCGCCGCCCGCCGCTGCCCAGGCGTGACCACGGGCGGCTCTACCTGCCGGCCGAGATTGAGCACCTGGTGGAGCTGACGGATTTCTAGCGCTTGACCGCGGCCTGAAGAACGGGTATCCTGGGCGAGAAGATCCGACGGATCCGACGGATCGGGCGGATCGGCCCGACCCTTTCCACTGCCCCCTTGCTTCGGGGAGTTGTCGCGCGTGAACGATCCTGGCATCGCGTCGTCGTGGTGGAGCCGCGTGGCGGCGGACCGGCGGGCCGTGGCGGCCCTGGGCGTGGGGCTGACGGTGCTGTGCCTGGCCGTGGCGGCCGAGGTGCGCATCTACACGCCCTTCAGCCTCGTGCCGATCACCCTCCAGACCTTTTTCGTGCTGGTGGCTGGTGCGGGGCTTGGGCCGCGGCTGGGCACGGTGGCCCTCTCGTCGTACCTCGCCCTCGGCGCGGTGGGCATGCCGCTCTTCACCGGCCAATGGCTCGGCCCCACGACGGGTTACCTGGTGGGCTTCGTGGCGGCGGGGTGGCTCGTGGGCGCGCTCGCGCGGCGCGTGGCGAAGCCCTCGATGGCCCGCCTCGTGGCGGCGATGGCCGTGGGCAACGCGCTCCTACTCGTCCTCGGAGCGGCCTGGCTCGCGTTCGGGCTGGGCCTGGGCATACGGCCTGCGTGGGAGCAGGGCATCGTGTGCTTCCTGCCGGGCGACGCGGCCAAGCTCCTGGCCGCGGCGGCCCTCTGCCGCAGTTGCCGCGAGCCCCTGCGTTCGCTCTTCCCTTGAGCGCTCAGTTCCCCTTGATGTCGTAGGCGAACAGCAGGTCGCCGTGGCGCAGGTAGAGGCGGCCGCCGCACACGACGGGGTGGGGCCAGTTGGGCTGCCTGCTGCCGCCCTGGGGCACGCGGAACTGGCTGATGACCTTGTGCCCTTCGGGCGTGGCCTTCACGAGGCCCGCGGTCCCCCGCTCGCTGTAGGTGTAGAGCATGCCGTCGGCGTAGGTGATCGAGCCCTTGCCGACGCCTGCCTCCTTGTACTTCACCTCGCCCGTCTTGAAGTCCAGGCACACCCACTGGCCGCCGTGGGCGGAGCCGTAGAGGCAGCCGTCCACCAGGATGACGCCGCCGTGGTGGTTGTCGAGGGCCTTGGTGCGCCAGACCTCCTCGACCGAGCACTTCTGCCCCTCGACCTTGAGCTTGAGCAGCTCGCCGCCGCTGCCGTAGCCGCTGTCAATGAAGACGCAGCCGTCGCTGAAGATTGGTGTCGGGATGTTGGCGTCGTACGAGGTCTTGTGCTCGAAGCGCCAGAGGAGGTCGCCTGTCCTGGCGTGGACGCCGATGGCCGCGTTGGAGGTCAAGGTCACGTATTGGCGGAGGTCCTGGAAGTCCACGACGATGGGGGAGGCATAGCCTGGCTTGTCGCCCGCGCCCTTGCACACCCAGAGGGTCTTGCCCGTCTTCTTGTCGAGGGCGGCCATCGCCGCCTCCTGGCCGCCGGGGCAGCAGATGAGCTTCTCGCCGTCAATGAGGACGGACTCTGCGAGCGCCCAGGCGATGTTGCGTCCGCCGAACTTCTCGAGGATGTTGAGCGACCAGACCTCTTTGCCGCTCTTGGCGTCCAGGCAGCTCAGCGTGCCATCGGGGTTCTCGTAGTAGAGCTGTCCCCCGTCCAGGGTCGGCGTGCCGCGGGTGCCGGGGTGGTCCACCTGGTGGGCGGGTCCGACCTTCACCTGCCACTTCGTCTTGCCCTCGAGGTCCAGGGCGGTGAGCAGGGCGTCGCCGCCCACGTTGCCCGCCGTGTAGATCAACCCGTCGGCGATGGCCACCGTGGAGAAGCCCTCGCCGAGGCCCTTGGCCGTCCAGAGCCGCGTCGGGCCGTCCTGCGGCCATTCCTTCAGCAGGCCCTTCTCGGCGGAGAGGCCGTTGCGGCCCGGCCCGCGCCACTGCGGCCAGTCGGCCGCCGTGGCCACGCCCGCCAGCATGCCCAACCCAGCCGCCGCCCCACACAACCGCCACATCAGCCTCATCATGGCTCTCCTCGAAGGTGAAGTCCAGCTCCTCCTCTGCCTCTTGATCATAGCGGTGCGGGCCGCGCCTTGCAAATCGGTTGCCCGCATGCTACCATTGGGCAAGAGCTGGCTGAAGCCAGGACTCCCAGCGCGCCTCTGGTTCGTTCGGAGTCCTGCCTTCAGGCAGTCCTGGCTTTCCGCAACGGGAACCAACTGGGTGTTGGCATGCGAGCAGGCAGCGCGCGACTCGAGATCACCCCCCCGAAGGGGCTGCCGATGGGCGGCTTCCCCGAGCGGACCGATCCCGCTGAGGACGTCCACGACCCCCTCTTCGCGCGCGCCCTGGTCCTCGACGACGGCGCGCGGCGCGTCGCAGTCCTCTCCGCCGACCTCCCCGAGGTCTCGCCCGCCTTCGCCGCCGACGTCCGCCGCCGCATCGAGCGCGAGCTGGCCATCCCCGCCCAACACGTCCTCCTGGCCATCACCCGCACCCACGCCGGGCCGCTCGTGATGGGCCGCCGCGTGAGCGCGCCCGACCCGCTCTACCTGGAGAACCTGCGCGACCGCCTCGTCGGCGCTGTGCGGGCCGCGGGCGAGGAGCTCCGCCCCGCACGCATCGGGGCCGGCCGCGCCAAGCTCTACCTCGGCGTCAACCGCAGGGAGGGGCTATCCGCCGCCGGCGGCGCGCGCGGCAGGAGGCCGGGCCGCCACATCTCGCCCTACGTCCGCATCTTCGTCGTCGCCGAGGAGCGGGGCGGACCCCTCGCCATCCTGTTCACCGACGGCGCCCACCCCGACGTCCTCGGGCCAGAGAACCTGCAAGTCTCGGGTGACTACGCTGGCCGGGCCGAGCGCGAGATCGAGGAGAACTTCGGCGACACCGCCGTCGCGCTCTTCGCCCTCGGCTTCGCGGGCGACGTGGATGCGGCCTACGCGAAACGCAACTTCGACGAGGTCGAGCAGCTCGGCGTCGCCCTGGGCCGCGCCGTGATCGAGGGCATGAAGGCCATCGAACTCCTCAGCGGCCTCAGCCTCCGCGTCCGCTCCCTCCGCGTGGCCCTGCCGCTCGAAGCGCCGCCCTCGGTCGAGGAGGCCGAGAGCCGGCTCCTGGCCGAACGCGAGCGCCTGGCCAGCATCCTGGGCCACAACGAGGAGAAGGCTGAGGTGGTCCGCCGACGCATGCGGGTGGACTGGGCGGCCGAGCTGGTCCACGTGGCCCGCGAGAGCCGGGGCGAGCAGGCCATCGAGCTCGAACTCCTCGCCATCGCCCTCGGCCCCATCGCCCTCCTCGGCGTCTCAGGCGAGCCCTTTGCCGCCTACGAGAGCATCCTCGCCGAGCTCTCCCCCTTCCCCCACACCGTCCCTATCAGTTGCGCCAACGGCAACATCGGCTACCTGCCCACCGACCAGGCATTCGCCGAAGGCGGCTACGAGGTCGAGACCGCGCCCTCACTCTACGGCGTCCTACGCCTCCGCCCCGGCCTCGAACCCATCCTCCGCCAGGCTTTCGCGCGCGTCCTGGTCGAACTGACGGATTAGTATTCGGCATTCATCATTCGACATTTCGGCTCGTTGGTTACGACCCTGAGCAACATTAGGAGGTCCCGCACCTTGAAATCCCTTGCTCAGATGGCACTGGGCCTTGCTCTTGCTGCTGCCTTCCCCGCCGTGGCTGGCCAGGCCCCCCAGGAGCCCATCGCCGGCCTCATGCGCACGCCTGGCGAGGGCCAGCCGCAGCGCGACTGCTGGCTCTACGTCCCCAGGGGCCTCGACAAGTCGCGCCCCTGCCCCCTCGTCGTCGTCCTCCACCCGGCCGGCCTGCCGGGCTCCCGCTACGTCACCATCTGGGGCGAGGCCGCCGAGCGCGCCGGCGGCGCCTTCCTCGTCGCAGGCCCCGAATGCCGCGACCGCAAGAGGCGGAGCTGGGAGATCGCGGACGAGAAGGACCTCCTCGCCACGGTCCGCAAGGTCATGGCCGCGTTCAACGTGGACCCCACGCGGGTGCTCCTCACCGGCTTCTCGGAGGGCAGCAACTACTCCTACACCTTTGGCCTGCGGAACCCCGGGCTCTTCCGAGCCATTGCCCCGGTCAGCGGCGCTCTCTTCGCCCGCCCGACCCCCGAGTCCGACGCCATTCTCCAGAAGGCCCGCGGCCTCGGCGTCTACATAGCCCACGGCGCCGCCGACAACCAGATCCCAGTCGAGCGCGCCCGCGCCTCGCGCGAACGCCTCGAAAAGGCGGGCTTCACCGTCACCTACCGCGAAGTCCCACAGCTCGGCCACTTCCTCCCCCAGGGCGAGCCCGACCGCATCTGGGTCTGGTTCCAGACCCTCACCACCCCGCCCGCTGCCCCGGCCGCGAAGCCCTGAGCCTGCCCGGCTCTCTCTGGGCTACGCTGTGCCCAGCGCGTCCGGGGGCGGGAAGCCAAACCCAGGCAGGCTGGGTTTGGTTTCCAAATTGCTCGCCACGATTCCCGGTCTTCCGCTCACTGGGCGCCGCCGGCGCTCTTGTAGCGGCAAGCGTCCCGCTTGCCAGCCAATGGACTTGCCGTCGCAGTCCACAAGCGGGACGCTTGTGGCTACAACGACCGGGAATCGTGGCGAGCCATTTAGTGTGCCCAGGCGCGCAAATCCGCTACTGCACCCCGGGGCGTGGCAGGCCTTGACTTTGCGGGTACGTTGTGCGACGATGGCGCGTAGGGGTGGGGGCCCGTGGTTCAGGAGAAGGTGATGGCACGCGGTTGGCCTGTTCTTCCAGGGATGGCGCTGTCGCTGCTCCTCGCCTTGCAGGGCGCGGCGGGCGGCGAGGCCCTGCGGTCGGGCCTGCCCATCGGGGGCAAGACCAAGCAGTTCGACGTCCTCGACGTCACCGGGCCGTCGAAGGGAAAGCAGACCTGTTACGTCTGAACGTATGGAGGGCGTCCGTCGCTCCTCGTCTTCGCGCGAGCGGTGGACGGCCGCCTGGCCAGGCTGGCCAGGGCGATTGACCGGTTCGTGGCGGCCAACAAGGCGAAGCAGATGGCGGCCTTCGTCGTTCTCCTGGCCGAGAACAGCGAGGAGAACCGCAGGAAGCTGGCCGACCTGGCGAAGGCGGAGGGGCTGGCCATCCCCCTCACCCTCGCCCTCGAAGGCCCCGAAGGCCCGGCCGACTACAAGCTGAATCCCGGGGCGCCGATCACCGTGCTGCTGAGCCGGCGCGACCTGGTCCTTGCCAACTTCGCCCTCGCCGACCCGCCGCCGAAGGACGAGGCGGGTCAGAAGGGCGAGGTCAGCCGCATTCTCACCAGGGCCACCGCCGTCCTCGGCGCGCGCTGAGCGCGCCCACACTTTAGGAGGCATGCCATGCTTCGGCCGAAATCGCGTCGCAACTCGCTCGGGATCACCCTCATCGAAATCCTCACCGTCACCGGCATCATGTCGAGCCTGAACAGCCAGTCGGACTTTCGATACGCCATCAACCAGGCCAACCAGGTCAAGGGCCTCAACAACCTCCGCCAGCTCTACCTGCTCCTACAGACCCAGTGCATCAGCGGCGCGCTCCCGAGAGCCACGTTCTTTCCTGAGGGCGACCCCAAGAAGGACCCCAAGTCCATCATCCGCCTCCTCCCGGGCGCGCCGCCCCAGCTCTTCGTCTCCCCCTTCGCCCCGCAGTCGCTCCAGGACAAGGGCCTCACCTACGCCTGGAACACCGCGCTGAACGGCAAGACCCTCGACACCGTGCCGCGCACCACCTGGGTCCTCATTGACGTGACGGCCTTCATCGCCGACCCATCCATCGCGAAGCCGGCCAAGTACCTCGTCCTCTACGCGGATGGCCGTGCTGAGGCGGTGGCGGAGCCCCCGGCCGACATCGTGAACGCCGTCAAGGAAGCCGAGGCCAAGAAGGGCAAGGCCGCCCCCAAGAAGGGCGCCTCGGCGCCCAAGCCTCTTCCTTCGCAGGACCCGAAGGTCCCCGTCCCCAAGATTCGCCTCCCCGGCGGCCAAACCGTTCCCATGCCACCCTCCTTACCGGGCCTGTAGGCCAACCGCGGGGTCGAGCGTGGTCGGGGCGAGGCCCTCGGCCTCCGCCGCCCAGGTTGGCGGCGGCGCCTCGTCGCCGAAGACGGAGTGCGAAAGCTCCTCCGCCCTGTCGGGCAGCGCGGGGGGGGCGGGCTTGCGGGGCTGTCTGGGCGATTCGTGCGGGTCAATCCCAGTTCGCCGTGGCGTGGCGGCGGTGCTGGTTGTAGGCGTCGCGCATGGCGACGTAGGGGTCGAGGCTCGCCTTCTTGAAGTCCTCATACTCGCCCAGGGTGAGCGAGGTCCTGTTGACCTGCGAGACGAGGCCGACGCCGGGGAGGTAGGTGAGGGGGTTGAGGGCGGCGTCCACCACCCAGCCGAAGGTGTCGCGGGTGCAGCACGGGCCGAGGATGGGGAGGTCGGAGTAGTAGCCCATGCCGAAGCCCCAGTAGCCGAGGGTCTGGCCGAAGTCCTCGTTGCGGGCGTTGATCTTGAGCCAGTGCCTCGCGGGGTCGCCGAGGCCGAGGACGCCGACGGTGGAGTTGACGCCGAAGCGTGCCAGCTCGTTGCCCGAGCCCTTGAGGTCGCCCTGGAGGAGGCAGCAGAGGCTGCGGCCGGGGGCGCCGAGGTTGGTGAAGGCGTTGCCCACGCTCACGCGGACCGGCCGTGGCACCACGGCCTTGTAGGCCCGGGCCGCGGGACGCAGCACCCAGAAGTACATCTTGTCGTTGAAGGCGAAGAACGCGCGGTTCAGCCCCTCGAGGGGGTCGGGCAGGGGCGGCACCGCGGGCTCGGTGGCCTCCTTCTTGTCGAAGGGGTCAACGTCGTCCGCCGCGGCGGCGGGCGCCGCCGCCCAGGCCGCCGGGAGCGCCAGGGCCGTTGCCACGAGGACCACCACGCCTCCTGCCTTTGCCATGGGTTCCCCTTTCACGGGCTATTCGCCCTTGGCCTCGGCGACCTTGGCCTTGAGCTTTTCGAGGAACTTCGGGTAGCTCATGCTGTTGAGCATGCTGGCGAACTGTGTGCGGTAGTTGTTGACGAGCTTGACGCCCTCGATGGCGACGTCGTAGATGAGCCAGCCGCCCTGGCCGTAGTTCTTCAGGCTGTATTCGATGGGGATGTCCACGTTGCGCGAGGTGACGAGCACGACGTCCACGCGGGCGTAGTTGCCCTCGATCCGCTCGCCCTTGTAGCGGAGCTTCTCGCCCGAGTAGCTCTCGATCTTGGCCAGGTAGGTGCGGCGCAGCAGCTCGTTGAAGAGCCGGGTGAACTCCTGCCGCTCCTCGGGAGTGCGGTCCGCCCAGTGGCGGGCGAGGGTGCGTTGGGCCATGTCGGCCCAGTTGAACCGCTCGTCAATCGCGTCGCAGACCTTTTGGCTGCGCTCCGCGCGCCGCTCCGGGGCCTTGAGCGCCGGGTCCATCAGGATCGCTATCAACTTGTCGGTGCTCACGCGCACCTGCTCCATCGGCCCGGGCTCGCCCGCGGCCGCCACCACTGCCGCTCCCACGCACGCCAGCCACGCTCGGCACTTCACCTGATGCCTCCTCCAGACTTCTGCTCGAAGATGTACTTGGCCACGAGGCCGTAGAGGTCGAGCGCCGGCTGCGTCTCGCGGATGCGCTCGCCAGGCTTGAGGTCCAACTCGGACCCGCCGGGGGTGATCTCGACGACGGTCCCGCCGAGGAGCCCGCGCGTCTTCACCGTCGCAATCGCGTCCTCCTGAATCCTCACGTCGCCCGCGATGGCCATCAGGACATTGGCCCGGTAGTCGTGGAGCGAGACCTGTTTGACCCGTCCGATCGGGACGCCTGCGATGGCGACGTCGGCGCCGCGCTTCAGCCCCCCTACGTCCGTGAACCGCGCCGTCAGCTCGTAGGTGCTTCCCCCCGGCGAAGCCGCCTGGCTGCTCCCCCCCGTGACCTCGGAGACGAGGCCGTAGAGGTCGAGCGCCGGCTGCGTCTCGCGGATGCGCTCGCCAGGCCTCAGGACCACCCCGGAGCTGCCCGGGGTGATCTCGACCAGCGTCTCGCCCAAGAGTCCCCGCGACCTCACCGCCGCGCTCGCGTCGTCGTGCACCTTCACGTTGCCAGAGATGGCCATCACCACGTTCGCACGGTAGTCGAGGACGCCGACGCGTGCGACGCGGCCGATGGGCACGCCGGCGATGACGACCTCGGCGCCGCGCTTCAGCCCCCCTACGTCCGTGAACTGCGCGGTCAGCTCGTAGGCGCCGCCCCCCAGCGAATCCGCCTGCCCGATCCGCACCGCGAAGTAACCGAACAGCGCCAGGGCCACCACCACGAACGCCCCAACGCTCAGCTCCAGGCTCATCTTCCGCATAGTGGGTCCCCCTTGAGACAGCTCACCTTCCCTCGACGGCCCGGCTGCCGCCCTCGCCGCATCCGGCACCCGTGACTCACCATTATTTCCCACTGCCCGCGCCGTGTCAAGTCGCCCCGCGCCCGAAGTCTCGTTGCGCCCGCGCGGCAGCCGCGTTACAATGGGGTTGGGGACGGGTCGCGGTCTGCCACGCGGGGTTCACGATGGTCGAGGCCGTTCGACAAGCCTTGCTCGCCGTCTGGCTGAGTCTGCCCGGGATCGTGCAGGGCTTCTGGGCGAACCTGCTCGACATGGCGCCGTACCTGCTTTTTGGCTTTCTCGTGGCGGGCATGCTGTCGGTGATGCTCCGCCCCGAGACGGTCGAGCGGCACTTGGGCGGGCGCGGCCTGTGGCCGGTGGTGAAGGCCGCGGCGTTTGGGGTGCCGCTGCCCCTCTGCTCGTGCGGCGTCATCCCAGTCTCCGCTTCGCTGCGGCGCCACGGCGCGAGCCGCGGGGCCACCACGGCGTTCCTCCTCTCCACGCCCCAGACGGGGGTGGACAGCATTATGGTCACTCTGAGCCTCCTCGGCCCGGTGTTCGCCATCTTCCGGCCGATTGCCGCGCTGGCGACGGGGGTGTTCGGTGGGGCGCTGGTGGCCTTCTTCGAGCGCGAGCGCGGCGCCCGCATGGCCGCCGACTCCTGCCAGGATGCCTGCTGCGCGGGCGAGGAGCAGCGCAACAGGCTCCTCCGCATCCTGGCCTACGGCTTTGTCACGCTGCCGCGCGACATCGGTAAGGCCCTCATCGTCGGCCTCCTCCTCGCCGGCATCATCGCCGTCCTCGTCCCAAAGGACATGGCGTCGGCCTACGGCACGGGCTTCGTGGGAATGCTCGTGATGATGGCGTTGGGCATTCCCATCTACGTGTGTGCCACGGCCTCCGTGCCAATTGCGGCGGCGCTCGTGGCCAAGGGGGTTTCGCCGGGGGCAGCCCTCGCCTTCCTCATCGCCGGCCCGGCAACCAATGCCGCGACCATCGCCGTGGTCTGGAAGACCATGGGCCGCCGCACGGCCCTGCTCTATCTCGCCTCAGTCGCCGCCGCCTCGCTCGGGTGCGGCGCTCTCCTCGACCTCATCTACACCCACACCGGCACCGCTGTCCACCACCATGCCCACGAGTTGCTCCCGCACTGGGCGAAGCTCGCCTCGGGCGTCCTCCTCCTGGGCGTCCTCGGCTTCGCACTCCTCTGGCGGCCGAAGGTCGAAGCCATCGGCTACACAGTCACTCACACATAGCGGCCCGTCCCCTCGACGCCGACCGCGCGCTCATCATCATGGCCGGCAAGATGTGGGTATTCGACTCCCGCGAAGCCCCCCGCGGCCCGAAGACCTTCACGGCGCTTTGCGACGTGGACCCTCTCCAGCGCATCGAGTGCTTCGCCCTCGGCGGCGGGCGGTTCTACTGGACGCTGCGCGAGAAGGCGGATGCTCCGCTACGGCTGATGAGCGCCGCAGTCGCGAAGCCCACCGAGCACTTCGACCGCGCAGGACTGGCCGTCCGCGGCCAGGGCGCTGCCGCCGTACGGAAACACTGAGGGGGTGTTCGCGGAGCCGCCTACATTCGCCTGGGTCTTCTTGCCGAGGCTCGTGTCCAGCCAGTTCTCCGGCGGCACGCCTCCCTTCGGCCCGCAGTTCCCGCTGGTATCCCCCGGCGCCTCCTTCTTGCCCTCGGGGGTGATCCTGGCGACCCGCTGGATGGCGACGCTGCGATACCACCAGTTGGGCAGCCCGCCGTGGTACACGATCAGCCATCCCTTATCGCCAGACAGTCCGCAGGCGGAGCAGAGGGGGTCGCCCTCTATGCTGTCAATCCATGAACGAGTGCTCGGATTCCAGAGGGCCTTTCCAGACGTGTCCATGCGCAGCCAGCGCTTGCCCCGATTCATTGAGTAGGCAACCAGGTGCTCCCTGCCGTTCCAGGCGATGCGGGGCGTGGCGCCGTCGGTCAGGGCCACGGGCTCGCTACGGGAGCCGTCGGGGCCCACCCGCGCCGCGAAGACCTTTGGGAAGACCTCCTCGCCCTGGAAGCCGTGCCAGACGGCCATGAAGTCCTTCTCGTCACCCACCTGGAGTGCGCCCGCCGGCGCCCCAGCTTCCTCTCCCGTCCATCCCCAGCCCCCCACCGCGCCCAACAACGCCGCAACAGAAAGCAGGATTGTCCTCACGGCTTCACCTCCTTCCTGTTGTACGCCCGCCAGACCCCCGTCGAGAGGGGGTGCAATAACGGATTTGCGCGCGAAATCGCTGCCAATCCTTCGTTGTAGGCTTGGCCGGGGCGTCGGGTGTAGCGGCAAGCGTCCCGCTTGCCGACCGCAACCGGGACGGTTGCGGCTACGCTGCGGAGCGCCGCGCACAAATCCGTTATTGCACCCTCGATGAGGAAAAGGCTTGACAGGCGGGCGGCATTGTATTATAATCTCGATTGACTTAGTCGGGAATTGATTCCGGCGGGCATTGGCGTGAGGGCTCCGAGGGTGGTCCGAGCGTCCCTCGGTCTTGTCGCGGCGCACGGCAACGGCCTTTTGGCCATTGCCGAAGCGCCCACCGCAGTCCGTGGCAATGCCTCGTGTGGCGCGCCTCAGGACAGCGAGCCTCTTGTTGGCCGACTGTCTCGACCGAGTCGGTCGAGATGATTGGCTAGGTGCGGACCCTGATGGACTCGCACGCGCGCAGCATCGTGAAATCCGTCAGTTGGCGAATCATTGGGATCATCATGCAGATCGTCATCACCTACGGCTTCATCGGGAACTGGGCCAACACCCTGGGCATCACGAGCATCTTCCAGACCCTCCGGTTCATCCTCTACTACTTCCACGAGCGCGCGTGGGAGCGCATCCTGTGGGGGCGCAAGCTGCACCCGCTGTCGCACTTCCAGATGCGGCCGGACCTGACCCGGGAGGAAATCGAGGCGATTCGGCGCTACCTTGCCGAGCAGCAGTACCTGCACGAGGCGCCAGACTACCAGATTTGAGCGAAGGAGACACGCGGCCATGGCAGTCGCCGAGGTACAGGAAGACATCAAGAGCCTGGTGGACGGCTTGAACTTCGCCAAGAAGATCGAGCGTTCGCTTGACCTGATGGCGTGGGCATACCGGGAGTTCGGCGACGGCCTGGTCGTTGCCAACAGCCTGGGCAAGGACTCCTGCGTGGTGTGGCATCTGGCGAAGCGGGTGAGTCCCGACATTCGCGGCTTCATCATCACCACTCGGTTCAAGCCGGCGCAGACCAAGCAGTTCATGCGCGAGGAGGTGGCCCGCTACCCAGAGCTGCGGGTCTTCCAGAACGACGAGCCGATCCCCGACGGGCTGCACGAGACCGACCCCGACCGCTGCTGCGACCTGCTGAAGGTGCAGCCGACCCGTTGGGCCATCGAGGAGATGGGCGTGACGTGCTGGGTCACGGGGCTGCGCTGCACGGAGGGGCGGACGCGGACGGATTTCCAGGAGGTCGAGGAGCGCGACAAGGGCCTCATCAAGCTCAACCCGATTCTCATCTGGTATGAGCGCGAGGTCTGGCAGTATCTCGCCCTCCACCGCGTGGCCGTGAACCCGCTGTACCTCGAGGGCTACCGCTCGCTGGGGTGCGCGCCCTGCACGCACATCACGAGCAGCCCCGATGAGCGCGCCGGGCGCTGGATCGGCACGAGCAAGTGCGGCGGCGAGTGTGGCATCCACACGCGGCCGCTGAAGGGCAGCTACCAAATCTGACCGCATGGGCCGCCTGGGAAGCGGCGATTGGGGGCCGGGATGAGCGAGCAAGCCGGTGAAACGACCGTGAGGGTCTTCTCCGCTCGGGCCTGCGCCGCGCCGCTCGAGGAGGCCGCTCGCCTCTTCGAGCGTGAGACGAGCCTCCACGTGGCCATCAGCGTGTGCAGCCGCCATTGCGCGCAGCCGGTGGCCGAGGAGGCCGTGGGCGCCGGCGGCAGCCACGATTTCCTCGAGGAGATCGCCGAGGCCGGCGTCCACGACCTGGCGATCGGCGGGGCGGAGTTCCTGCTCGACGATGGCGAGGTGCGCGGCATTGTCGCCAAGGGAGAGCGGCGCACGATTGCGTGCCGCAGGTCGGCCATCATCGTCCCCGCCGGCAACCCCAAGAACGTGCGGACCGTGCAGGACCTGGCCCGCCGGGGCGTGCGGGTTGGCGTGTCGGTGCTCGACTGCCTGAAAGGGCTATGGGAGGACATCGCGGCTCGGCTCGGGCTCGTTGAGGCGATTC
>Ga0194111_10006363_pt1 | contig 13437 bp, 15 predicted proteins | sample TA2KigC300mmetaG_FD_146194 | JGI IMG/M metagenome (GOLD analysis project Ga0194111, IMG submission 146194) | Freshwater microbial communities from Lake Tanganyika, Tanzania - TA2015033 Kigoma Deep Cast 300m | ecosystem: Environmental > Aquatic > Freshwater > Lake | place: Tanzania: Lake... | reverse complement strand
ACGCAGCCTAAAGGCTGCGCCTACCATTTCCCTGTTCGAAAATCGACAACTTTTTGTCGATGTTGTGGCGCTAAGGGCCTAACGAACTTAATTGATTTTAAAACCTTGTTTTGGTAAATTTAAATAAAAGATAGGGTGAAGAGGTAAACCCCGTTAGAAAGCGCGGGGATTTCTAACGGGGTAAATTGAAAAAGGAGCACTCTTAATAATGAAATTTAGAAAAGCTTTCCCTCTCTTTGTCGCCATCTCGATTCTGAATTCATCCTTTACCCCTCTTCCTGGAGCACCCAAGGTCCAATTAACCATTGTCTACACCAACGATGTTATGGGTGAGGTTGAACCCTGCGGTTGATTCAGAAGTCCCCTTGGCGGGGTCGCCAAGAAATCGACTCTTATCTCCCAGATCAAAAAGGAGGGAAGGAAGATCCTTCTCCTCGATACAGGGAATCTCCTCTTTCGAAAATATCCCCAAACAGAGACCAAACAGAAGGATGCACTCCTCCGGGTCGATCTACTCATTCAGTCCTACAACTATATGGGATATGATGTGGTCAATGTAGGCGAGAAGGATTTGATGATGGGGTTTAAATTTCTCTCTGATGTAATCCAAAAAGCGAAGTTCCCTTTTGTCTCAGCCAACCTCATAGATAAAAAAACGCAAAAAGGGGTTTTCAAACCTTATGTGATCAAGGAAATAGCTGGGCTGAAGATTGGGATCATTGGCCTCATGGATGACCAATTCAACCCAACCCTTCAAGAGATAGATCCTGGATTGACCATTTCCGAACCTCTCTCGACATCAAAGTCCCTGACCAAAAGCCTCAGAGAATATTGTGATCTGATCGTCGTCTTATCCCAGTTGGGCGAGTCGAAAGATAAAAAATTGGCCAAAGAGAATCATGAGATCGATCTCATTTTGGGAGGAGGTGGAGAGGCAAAAAAAGCGGTTACGGAAAGGATAAATGAAGTGCCTATCTATCGATTGGAACCCAGGGGAGGATATTTGGGACGAGTGGACTACTCCTTGGTCGATACAAAAAAACCGATCAAATTTCTGATCTCCAGTGAAAGGGATGAGATGGAGAAGAGGATGGAGAGGTTAATCACACGATCGATGCAAATCAAATCTGAAATGGCAAAATTAGGAAAACAGGATGAGATGAAGGCCAAGGAACTGAGATTCTTGGAATCGAAACAGAAGGAATTGGAGAAGACCCTTCTCGCACTCGCAGATAAAAATTTTTACAAACATACGGCCATCCCTGTCCAACTCTCTGTTGGGGATGATCCTAAGGTGATCAAGGGGGTGGAGACTTACCGGGCCGAGTCAGCAAAATTATATAGGCCAAAAGTGGCGGCCTCGACCGAGAAGGAATTGCCCGAGAAAGAGATGATCGCCCGCATTCCCAAGGAAAGCCCCTTTGTCGGAGCAATCTCTTGCAGACGATGCCACGAAGTGAATTACAGGAATTGGCTCAAAACCAAACATGCGAAGGCCACCCAAACGATCGTCGCCTCACCCAAATATGCGCAGGAGGAATGTCTGATCTGCCACTCCACTGGCTACGGGAAGATTGGAGAATATGCCACAGTGGAAGATGTCCCTTTCTACCTGAAAGGGGTCCAGTGTGAATCCTGCCATGGAGAAGGAAAAGGACATCCAGGAAAGGGGAAGATGGAGAGGAAAGTGACTCTTGGTGTCTGCCGAAACTGCCATACCAAAGATCAAAGCCCTGCCTTTAATTACACAGCCTATCTTGAAAAGATTGGATGTAAGATCTCCAAATAACGAATTTCACATTATCCAAGGAATTCCCAGCCGATCAGGAAGATACAGAGGAGCCCAATGGCCAGCATGGCAAATCCCACCACGTTTGAGAAGAGGTCTACCACCACACTGGGATATTTATCCCGATAGGTCTCTAATTTCTTCTCTGCTAATAATCGTTTATATTGCTCAGATCTCTCCTCCACCAGTTCGTATTTAGGAAACCTTCCGGTGAAGATAACCGTATCAATCGGGAACTTCGATGGTCTGAAATGGGTGTTGAAGAAATGGACCGTGAATATGAAGCCGGAGGCTAAGAGGGCTTCATCTGAATGGACAATCGTTGCAATATTGAGGATCCATCCGGGTAAGAAGATGGTGAAGAATTCTGGGAACCAGAGCATCAATCCCGAAAGTCCGATGGCGAACATCCCCCAGAAAACAGCTAAAAAATCGAATTTCTCCCAATAGGTCCATCGATCAAACTGGGGTTTCGGCCCTCTATTAAAGAACCACCTGACCATTCCAATGATGTCCTTGACATCCTTCCACCGAGGACAGAGTGATTCTGGACCGAAAAGCCGCTGTAAAGGGTTTGGATTTCCTTTGATCTTTTTAAAGAAGAGGAAATAAACGATATAGAGGAGGGTCGTTCCGAAATAAGCAAAAGTGATTCCAGCGCAGATGCGGTGAATTAAACCTGCTAATTTAGCTCCACCCAGAAAATGCATCAACCCACTCGCCCAGGGGGCATAAGAAAACTTCAGCGGAAGTCCAGTTAAGACGAGACCGATGAAGGTGACCATCATCGTAAAATGGAGAACGATATCGAAATTGCTGAACCGACGATAGATGTGGCCAGCTTCGTCCGGCCTCACATGTTGCGGGAAGAAAATTCCCTTTACCCTCAATTCCCGTTTCTCCCAGAAGTCTTTTCTCCACCAGAGGAAGGTATGGAGCCAGAAGACTCCAAAAACGGAAATGAGAAGGATTGTCATGATGATGAAGACCCCATAGAGCACCGGCTCCCGCTCTGGATCGGTATGGGTTGCATGGGCGATCCACTGCACGAAGTTGGTATTGGCTTTAGGATGACATTTTCCGCAGTTCTCTACCAGACGCTGGTCAGAGATAAGGGATTTTGGGTCATCTCTTTTGAGAATATTATGAAAACCATGGCAATCAGCGCAACCCGCCACCAATTTGGGGTAACCTAAATGCTCAACCTTTCCGTGGTAACTCTCGTAATAGGTCTGAGTGGCAATGAGAAAAACCTTGTTCCGTTCCATCATCTCCTTGTCTGCGTGACACTTCTGACAGACCTCCGTATGGAACTCTTTTCGAAACTCCACTAATTTTGGTTCATCACCTTTTAATATGGGAATCTTATGGAGACCATGACAATCACTACAGGTGGCGGAATCAGGATTTCCTGCAAGAACGGATTTACCGTGGACGCTCTCTGAGTAACCATCATCGGAGTGGCAGGTCGTGCATTTCTGTATGACACGAGTCTTATCACCTTTCCATGGGGTCATCTCGTGAATGTCTTTATGACAGTCTTTGCATTGAATATCATTAATAAAATGGGCGCTCGCATAATGTTCTGCCCCTTCCTTCTTATGGCATCTATGACATGTGACTGGCTCGGCATGAATCCTTGCTCCTTTTGCCTTTACATGTTCTTTCACATCTGTAATATCCCAATGACAACTATTACATGAATTTGCTCCATGAACAGACTGTGCAAACTTCCTCTCGCTGATTTTAGTATGGCAACCCAGACATTCAGAATTATCGATGCATTCATAGCAATATTCCCGACCCTTAATAATAAATTTCTCTCCCTTTTTCCCGGGTTCTGGAGGTTTGGTCACCACTGCGGGTTTAGGACTCTCTTTTTCAGGAGCAGGCTTTTCAGCCCAAAGAAATCCAATGCCTAAGAAGAAGGTGATAGAGATGGTTAGTAAAAGGATGATCGATCTTTTGAAACTTGATTCCATAGTCCCCCCAAAATTCAATAAATATTCTTTCCATTCCCTTTCCCACATCTTAGATAGGAGAGTGAGAATTGCGTTAATTTATTAAAATTTAAAAGAGAATTCAATTTTAAAGATAAGTTAGGAAAGAATGTGATTTTTTTAACACATCGATAATTTGAAGTCAACAGAATTTTGATACAGAATTTTAACTCTCCTCCCAGCTCCTCGTTCAATACTTTTTCAGAGCTCTCGCCTCTTCTTCTTGACAATTCAGGGGGAAATATTAATTTATTTATGGGAGGTGATCCTATGCCTACTTATGAATATCGGGCTGTTGATTTAGAAAGAAGCTGCGACCACTGTAGGTCTGGTTTTGAGATCATCCAGAGAATTACCGAACCTGCATTAAAGCTCTGCCCTCAATGTAAAAATCCTATTAGCCGGGTCCTCTTTGCCCCTGCCGTGATAGTTAAAGGAAGTCCAATCACAGAAACGGATAAAAAGATTAAGGAGTACGAAAAAGAAGGCAAATGGAGTCATGCAGCAGAATTAGCAGACAAAGAGTCAGAGAAGACGAAACGGGAGGATCTGAAGGTTCGCGCCTTGGAGAATTACAAGAAAGCAGGATATAATTTCGATAAGTACGATACCGACACGTAATTCTGGAATATTGGAATGATGGAATACTGGATTATTGAGAATACAACCAAATACAAAATAAAAATGGATTTTGAATGAAATAAGCAAAGCTTCCTCTACCCAATCTTCCATTATTCCATTTCAATTGTATGATTACCCTCAATCATATTCAAAAACAGTTTGGAAGTAAGATCATTTTTAAGGACTGCTCCCTTCAGATCGGTGTGAGGGACCGAATCGGCCTCATCGGCCCCAATGGATCAGGGAAGACGACCCTTTTCAGAATGATCATTAGAGAGGAGTCCATTGACGGAGGGGAGATCCTCGCTGCAAAAGGGATAAAATTCGGCTATCTCCCCCAGGAAGTGACTATTTTCAGCGGAAATACGGTTCTGGATGAAGTTTTAAAAAGCGCAGGCAGTTTCACATCCCTCCAGGACAAAATGAAGATCTTAGAGGAAGAACTACTCTCAATGGATGATCCGAAAGAGCAAGAGAGGTTGGTAAAGGAATATGGAAAACTTCAGGAAAGATATACCCTCCTTGGAGGATATGGACTGGAGGCTGAGACCAAGCAAATCCTTCAGGGATTAGGATTTAAAGAGAGGGATTTTTATCGGACTACAGATGAATTGAGTGGAGGTTGGCTAATGCGAATCACTCTGGCAAAAATCCTTCTTCAATCTCCTGACCTTCTCCTTCTTGATGAGCCGACCAACCATTTAGATCTGGCATCCCTCATCTGGCTGGAGGAATTTTTAATCAATTACCCAGGGGCTATGGTCATTGTCTCTCATGATCGGGTCTTTCTCAACCATCTCATTGATCGGATTGCAGAAATTGAAGCTCAAAAGATCGATCTCTATTACGGCGACTATGACCACTACTTAGAGGAAAAAGAGGCCCGAAGGCAAATCCTCGAAGCTACATATGCGACCCAACAGAAAAAGATCAAACAGACGGAGCGATTTATCGAGCGATTCAGAGCAAAAAACACAAAGTCGAGGCAGGTTCAGAGTCGAATCAAGATGCTCGAAAAATTGGAAGGAATTGAACTACCAAAAGAGAAGAAGGAGATTCGATTCCAATTTCCTGCTCCCAAACGAAGTGGCCATAAAGTCATCGAAGTTAAAGACCTTTATAAGAGTTACGGCGAAACAGTGGTCTATCAGGGAATTAACCTATCCCTTTATCGAGGTGATAAAGTGGCCTTAGTCGGTCCCAATGGAGTAGGTAAATCAACCCTTCTCAAGATCTTAGCCGGTGTTCTCGATTTCGAAGAAGGGGAGGTCCTTTTAGGAAAAGACGTCACCCGGGCATACTTTGCCCAACATCAATTTGATATCCTTCGCCCTGAAAATACGGTTTATGAAGAGATCCTCACCGTGGCTACAGATGAGAGTCAGACAGAACTGCGAACCCTTCTCGGAACCTTTCTTTTCAGCGGAGATGAGATTGAGAAGAAGGTCTCTGTATTGAGTGGTGGTGAAAAGAGTCGATTGATCCTGGCAAAGATGCTCCTCAAACCTGCCAACTTCCTCCTCTTAGATGAACCAACCAGCCATCTCGATATCTCCTCGCGAGACGTGTTAGAGATGGCTTTGAAACAATTTCAGGGAACCATCTGCTTGATCACCCACGACCGGCATCTGATCAATGAGATCGCCAATAAAGTGATCGAAATCAATAAAGGAATCCCTCATATCTATCCGGGCAACTATGATTATTATCTTTATAAAAAACAGCAGAGCCAATTGGAAGAGGCGAAGAAAGAAGTGAAAAAAGAGGTTGAGGTTGAGAAAAAAGAAAAACCTGCAAAAAAGAATTCAAAATATACGGTTAAAGAAGAGAGACGGAAAAAGGCTCAGGAGATAGACCAATTTCGCAGGCAACTATCAAGTCTCGAAAAGAGATTCCAGGAAGTAGAAAAATCTTTGCATGAGGCCACACAAACATTGGATCAACTTAATCAAAGACTTTCCGATCCCAATCTCTATCTCAACCAGAAAGAGACTTACGAAACCATTGAGAACCATAAACGGGTTAAGGAACAGGTAAAAGAACTTACTCAGGTTTGGGAATTCCTCGCCTTAGAACTGGAAGAATTGAAATTTTTGCCAAAATTCTAGCCAAAAATATTTGAAATTTCCCCTCACCCCTGCCTACCGGCAGGCAGGCTTCCCCTCTCCCCAACGGGGGAGAGGGCTTCGTCGTGAGCTCAGCCGAACGGAGGGGGTGAGGGGGCAAAATGTTAGAAGAAAATTCTTAAATTTAAACATATAGGAATCTAATGTTAACTGATACTGGAGTTTCCTGAGTTTTTACGACGCTGATTATGTAACTGATTGAAATAGTTCAAAGACATTGAAAGGCATAAATGATCAAGAATGTCATTCCCATGAAACTTGTCTCTGCGAAAGCAGGGAACCAATTAGAAACTGGATTCCTGTTTTCACAGGGAACCCTGGATTCCTGCCTCCGCAGGAATGACGATCCGGGAAGAGCAGGATGGCATAAATTGTTTATTGGTATAACGCATTAACCTTTAAGTATAGAAACTCAGAAAACTTCAGTCATTTTTCTATTGACTTTTTTTAAAAAAATGTTAAAAAAGAATCAATTTCTTTTATAAGAGTGATGATGATGGCAAGAGAAGGGCAGGATCGTTTTTTTATTGTGGGTTCTATAACTTTAGGAACGGGTCTGCCACTGCCTGAGCACATAAAAGTAGAAACAGGCCATGGACAGACTATGAAAGGCTGCCCATGGACCGATGGGTAAGATAATGGCCATGGGATAAACCCATGGCTTTTTTTTGGGTGGGAGGCATAGCCAATGATGCTTCTTGAAGAACTTGGTGAAAATAGAGCGAGGATCGAAAAGACTTGAATTGGATTGTAGGATGCTTTTTCAGTAAATTCCATTAAATCTGACGATCATTCGCCATTAGTACGCTACGTTAATACGACAGCGATACTTTTAGAAAAAACGGCACTGTATTAATAAAAAATTACTGCCGCCCTTCCGTCATACCCGCGAAAGCGGGTATCCAGTTGGGTTTCTAAAGCCCATAGACATTCTGGATTCCCGTCTTCACGGGAATGACAGAAAAAAGTCGCTGTAGTATTAAGTGTCTGACTTTTTATGCCTCCAAAGCTTCGTTCTCAACAGAGAAAGGAGATCGATCTCATGGGAAATAGAGATACTCAGATAGTCCGAACCACCACCTGGTCCGCAGGTCCGGGGTGTCACGGGGGGTTGCGGTGTGCTCGCCCACATCAAAGACGGTAAATTGGTAAAGATAGAGGGGGACCGGGAGCATCCATGGAATCAGGGACGTCTGTGTGCCCGTGTCCTTGCCATGACCCAATACGTGGAACACTCCGACCGTTTGACCAAACCCCTGAAACGGGTCGGCGAGAGAGGGGAAAGGAAGTGGCAGGAGATTTCCTGGAACGAGGCCTTTGATCTCATAGAAAAAAGATTGAAGGAAATAAGAGAGGAGTTCGGCCCTGAAAGCGTTATCTTTTCCATGGGTACGGGAAGGGATATTGGACCCTGGATCTGTATGCTTGCCTATGCCTTTGGGAGCCCCAACGTAATGTTCGCTTTGAGCGGTAATGCCTGTTACAGCCCGAGGATTGCTGCCCTCGACACAATACAGGGCGATTACTGCGTCTTTGATGCAGGGCAGTGGCTGCCGAACCGTTACGATGACCCGAGGTTTAAGGTGCCGGAGTGCATGATCGTATGGGGGTACAATATTCATGCTACCTGTCCGGATAACCTTTTCGGACATTGGATTATCGACCTCATGAAGAGGGGAACCAAGATTATCTCCGTAGACCCGCGACTTTCCTGGTTTGCATCAAGGGCCGAGAAGTGGCTTCAAATCAGGCCTGGAACTGACTCTGCACTGGCAATGGGTCTTCTCAATGTAATCATCAATGAGCATCTATTCGACAGGACGTTCGTGGAGCAGTGGACGAATGCGCCCCATCTGATCAGAACGGAAACAGGGAGACTGCTTCGCGAAAGTGATCTGACCTCCGAAGGGTCTAAAGATAACTTTGTAGTGTGGGATAAAGCTGGACAGAAACCTGCAATCTGGGATGTGTCGGAAGTGGCGTATAAAGAAACGACGGTAAGACCTTCCCTCTCCGGCACCTTTGAAATCCCACTGAAAAATGCAGCCATAGAGAGATGCAGGACGGTATGGGATGCCTTCTGCGAGGAAGTGAATAAGTACCCTCCTGATAAAGTGGAGGAGATCACCTGGGTATCGGCAAAAGAGATTGTCGAAGCTGCCCGACTCTACGCCAAGAGCAAGCCCGCCTCCATCCAGTGGGGTGTGCCTATTGATATGACACCTGCTGTCACGCCTCTTTGCCAGGCCATTGCCTCACTTTGGGCGATTACAGGAAACCTTGATGTACCCGGGGGCAACGTAATCTCCCGTTTTGCTTTTGATGCGGTTGCCTATGCCTTGCCAGGAGCTACGGGAGTGATTAAGCTCAAGAACAAGGAACAGGATAAGCTCCGAATAGGCTCTGACCGCTACGGTCCTTTCAAAAAGTTCATATGGCGTGCCCAAACCGACCTGACCATAGAACAAATATTAAGCGGAGAACCTTATCCTATAAAGGGTATGTGGATTCAAACCTGTAACCCTCTGTCCGGGATAGGAATGGATCCCAAGAGATGGCTGGAGGCCCTAAAAAAACTGGAGTTTATCGTAACGGTGGACCTGTTCATGACTCCTACGGCCCAATACGCCGATGTTGTACTGCCGGCAGCCACCTTCCTGGAAAAGGAAGGGATCAGAACCTGGTGGGTGCCTCTCCAGTCCATCAACAAAGCTATTTCTGTAGGTGATTGCAGGCCGGATGTGGAGATAAACTTTGAGCTGGCCCGACGATTTGATCCGGACTTCAGGTGGGAGAACATCCACGAACTTTTTGACGACATCATCAGGCCTTCGGGCCTGACCTTTGAGCAACTAAAGGAGAAGGGCTGGGCCTTCCCTCCTGAGGGTCATCCCAGTTCTCCCTATTACCGATACAAGAAGGGTCTTTTGAGACAGGACCAAAGACCGGGGTTCCAGACGCCTACGGGAAGGTTTGAGATTTACTCGACCTTGCGTGATAGCTGGGGACTTGAACCCATGCCCCACCATGAGGAGCCTCCATTTACTCCGGCGAGCAGGCCGGATCTGAGCAAAGAATTTCCCCTGATTCTATCAACAGGCAGGCGCTCGCCGGCCTTCTTCCACGCTGAGCATCGTATGATTCCCTGGCTGAGAGAGATCGATCCTGACCCACTATTAGAGATTCACCCCGATACTGCCAATGACTATGGTATCGGAAACGGTGAATGGGTTTGGGTTGAAAACTGGATGGGCAGGGCAAAATTCAAGGCAAAGGTCACTCGCATCGTCCCGCGCTGGATGGTGATGGCAGCCCATGGCTGGTGGTTCCCCGAGAGGGAAGGCGCTGAACCGAGCCTTTACGGAACATGGGAGTCCAACATCAACCTCCTTCTTCCCATGAACGCCCAAGGTAAGGATGGACTGGGTGCCCCGATCAAGCATTCCATGTGCAGGATCTATAAAGTTGGCGATATTGTCAAAAGTTTTATGAAAAACCGCTCTGGAACATATGGAGATACAAAGAAAACCCTCCCCATTGAGGGGGGAGGGAAAAGCCTGCCTGCCGCAGGCAGGGGTGGGGGTGAAAGGCCTGACGGGCATAGCAAAGGCACTTAGGAAACAGACTACTTACCCCTCACCCTGACCCTCTCCCCCCAAGGGGAGAGGGGAGATAATTTTTGACAATACGAAAGTTGGCTGAAGGGAGGAATAGGATGTCAGGAAAGAGCAAACATGGGCTTCTCATCGATTATGAATACTGCACCGGGTGCCATACTTGCGAGATTGCCTGCTCTCAGGAGTATCGTTGGCCGGCGGGCATGGCGGGAATTAAAGTCATAGAAATAGTAGAAAATCTTCCCAATGACAAGGCCTACCTGGTCTATCTACCCTTTCCCACGGAGCTTTGCGTCCTGTGCGCAGCAAGGACAAAGAAGGGAATGGAGCCTGCTTGTGTTCAACACTGCATGGCTGCCTGCATGAAGCACGGACCTGTTGAGGAGCTTGCAAAAGAGATGGGCAAGAAGCAGCGGATGGTGCTCTGGTCACCACGCTAACACAGTTTGGTGGCAGAGAGGAAGAGCAACCTCCAAGTTACGTATAGGTAGGTGAAAGCCTCAAAGTTACATGGTTCAATTTTCTGTCGCCTTCTACATAAAAAAGACGACATTTTGATTTTCTCCTCCTTAGCGAGTCCTTTGATTTCCTACATCGCGCCTAAAAATAGCTTGACAATGAGTGACAATTGAGTATACAATTCGGTACACGATTGGAGGACAAAACTATGAAATTTGTAAGCATTCGTGACTTGCGAGGAAAATCTGCCGAAGTCTGGAAAAAACTCCCAGGCGAAGGGGAGATGATCATCACGAGTAATGGGCGACCTATCGCCATTCTTGCAGCGGTCAATGAATCGAATCTCGAAGAATCACTTTCGGCATTCCGTCAGGCACGCGCTGTTGAGGCGGTGGCGAGCCTTCAGCGGCGGTCAATAGAGCAAGGGACCGACAATATCTCGATGGATGAGATTGACGCCGAGATTAAGGCAGTGCGCAGAAAACGCACACAATGAAGATAGTCCTCGATACCAATGTCCTTGTGGCTGGCCTCTTGTCTCCGTTCGGGCCGTGGGCTGAAATTATGCGCATGGTTTCCTCTGGGGATCTGACGCTATATTTCGACTCTCGCATTTTATCCGAATACAGCGAAGTCTTGCATCGTTCCAGGTTCCGGTTCCAAATAGACAAGGTTGTTGCTCTCCTGGATCATATTGAGCACCGTGGCCATATTGTGGCTTCTTCTCCACTTTTCAGCCTTTTGCCTGACCCAGGCGACCAAACATTTCTTGAGGTTGCCGTTGCCGGTCAGGCGGTATGTCTCGTTACAGGTAATCAGGCGCATTTTCCTCCCAAAAAGTGTCAGGGAATCAGGGTGCTTTCTCCAAGCGATTTTCTGACTTTCTACAGGAGGCAACAAAAACAGAAAAAACAATAAGTCGCTCAACCAAACGCGCAAAAATTTTAAGATAGCTTTGGAGTCAAGCCTTTAGGAGGTAACACCCCGGCTGAAGCCTTTACTCCAACAGCGTAATTATACCTCTATTAATTCGGATTCGAGCCTTCAGGCGGAAAATATCTGGCTAAAGCCTTTATTCCTGTCTTTGGGTTAGAGCCTTTAGGCGGGTTATTTCAGGCTGAAACCTCTATTCCAATATTGATAAACTCCGCCTGAAGGCTCGAATCCTATGGATTGAGGGTATCAACGAGGTTTTGAGAATGGGGTTAAACAAAAAGAATATTCTTATCACAGGGCTTCCGGGCGTTGGCAAGACGACACTGATCAAAAAAATTTTTGAAGAGTTAAAAGATCTTCATCCAGTCGGTTTTTATACAGAGGAGATCAGAGAAGAAGGGGTGAGAAAGGGATTTGAGCTAATCAGCCTCGATGGAAGAAGGGGGCTCCTTTCTCATAAGAACATAAAAAGCCGTAATAGGGTGGGGAAATACAAGGTGGATGTTAAAAGCTTTGACGAATTTCTGGACTCGATTCCATTCTTACATCCTTCGACCCATCTGATTATCATCGATGAGATCGGGAAAATGGAGTGCTTCTCTGATAAGTTCAAAAAAATCTTGATGGACATTTTAGATTCTGAGAAATGGGTAATTGCAGCCATTGCTTTGAAGGGGAGCGAGCTGATTGCGGAGGTAAAGAAAAGAGAGGATATAAAGCTTTTTGAGATAATGAAAAATAATAGGGACTCTCTATTATCAGAAATTTTAAAAGAATTTAAAGATGTCTGATCAAAGGATTGAGGTTATTGCCTATTCAGGTTATCGAGGGGAGGAAACTCCGAGAGTGATGATTTTCCATAGTAAAAGAATTGAGGTCATTAAAATTCTGGAGAGGTGGATTGGAGAAGGACTTGAGGATAGGATACGAAAAAGGTTCTTTAAAGTGAGAGGAAGTGACGGGTTGGACCATAAACTATATTACGATGAGAAAAGAATGGAATGGTTTTATGTTGTCGAAGATTGAGGGGGTTGAGAGGAAATGGTACTGAGAATTTTAATTCTTTCACTTATCACTTTATTAAATGCTGAATTGTTTGCAGCAGGAAGGGATCCTAAGATGGGTATTCTCTTGGTTGCAGTTGGAGAGGTAGACCAAAAAGTCCTACAGATACTAAGGGAAGATTTAAATAAGGTATTTAAAAAGCCCGTATGGGTCGGTAGAGGAATGCCCGAACCGGATTATGCCTTTAACAAAAAGAGAAATCAGTATTTATCTACGATGATCTTAAATGCCTTAACGAAGGAGAAAGAATATGCTTCCTATGAAAAAATTCTTGGGATTGTCGATCATGACCTCTATGTCCCCGATTTAAATTTTGTCTTTGGGGAGGCAAGCCAAAGAGTGGCGGTCATTTCGCCCACACGGCTTCGGCAGGAGTTTTATAACCTCCCTGAAGACCGGAACCTTTTTCATAAGAGGATAGTTACCGAAGCAGTTCATGAATTAGGCCATACTTATGGATTAGGACATTGTGGTAACTCTCGATGCGTGATGTTCTTCTCCAATAGTTTAATGGATACAGACAGAAAAGGTTCAGAATTCTGTCAAAGGTGTAAAAGTGAACTCACTCTTCAGCCGCCCAAGTAGAGGCGACGGACATCTGGGTTTTCGAGGAGATCTCGGCCTCTTCCCTCATATCGATTATTTCCCATCTCAAGGACATAGCCATAATCCGAATACTCAAGGGCCATGGCTGCCTTCTGCTCCACGATGAGGCAGGGAAGTCCAGATTCTTTAATTTCTACAATCTTCTCAAATACGGTTTTAACCCATTTGGGTGAAAGGCCGAGAGAGGGCTCATCGAGGAGAAGGAGTTTGGGTTGTAT
>Ga0194111_10006351_pt1 | contig 13456 bp, 14 predicted proteins | sample TA2KigC300mmetaG_FD_146194 | JGI IMG/M metagenome (GOLD analysis project Ga0194111, IMG submission 146194) | Freshwater microbial communities from Lake Tanganyika, Tanzania - TA2015033 Kigoma Deep Cast 300m | ecosystem: Environmental > Aquatic > Freshwater > Lake | place: Tanzania: Lake... | reverse complement strand
CCCGAGGCCGAGCCAAAGGTGCAGGCTGATGGCGGCGTGGAGATCGGAACGTCCCTCGCCCTCGCCGCGCTGGGAGACGGCCACATGGGCGCCAGCGCAGGCGGTCCTGCAATCCCGCGCAGGAAGCCGCCTGCACATGTGCCAATTCGTGGCAGTGGCTTCGAGCCGCCAAGAGACCCAAGCCTCGGCGTACGGCCATGCAGCGCCGGCCGCAAGCCAGAGCCGCCGCCCGCGAAGCCGCAGGATGTGGCGGAGAAGTTGCGCCTTCTGGAGGCAATCGCACGCCTTCCCGATGTGCGGTTCCAGAAGGTGCTGGAGGCGCGGCAGAAGATTGCCGACGGCGAGTTGGAAACGCCCGAGGCGATTGACGAAACCTGCCGCAGGCTCTTGGAGGAACTCGGGCTGTAACGGCAGTACCCGGAGCCCTGTTCTGGGAGTAGGGCGTCCCCCCACCCGAAACCAGGCGGGGCTCCGGCTGATTATTGGGGTATGGGAACAGCCATTGGAATGACCTTTCAGGTCAGAAGACCTGAATGGTGGATGGGTCCGACTCCCATCGGCTGGCCCTGAGATAGGGATGAGGTGCGTAGGATAGACGGGAGACCGTGAAGTCCGTGCTCAGGCGCGGATGGAGTCGCGTATGAAATACCGCCGCCTCAGACCGAAAGCACGCGCGAACCTGCCCTGCAAAGGGCTGTGCGGTGTTTCAAGGGGTCCCATACCCTTTTTGTTAATTCACGAAGTTGTAGTACGGCACCGCTGCGCACCTGTTTTTCAGAAAGGAGGAAACGATGGCGATGCCCGACAGCCCCCCGCCTGAAAGCATGCGCGCCGTCGTCACCAAGGCGGGGGTGGTTTACAGGAGATGGTGGGGGATGGTGATTACGCAGCAGTACGGCCCCATCACCTTCTGGATGGACGGACCGACCTGGCTGGGAGCGCGAAGGGCGATTCCTGGCCAGGACACGGTCGAGCTCTCCGGGTTCTACTGGTCTGCCCCCAAGCGCAGGCGAAGGGGCAGGCGCTTTGAACCCCATTGGAGAGCGCGGTTTGCGAGGCTGGTAGTCCCTGCTGCACCCGGCAGGGCTGTTCAGCTTTCGCTCGGGCTGTAGGCAGCTGCTGCAAGATGTTGCAGCACGGCACTGCTGCGCACCATTTTTGCATCCTGCCCCTGCAGGGAGGATGAGGCATGCCGCATCTCGACGAAAAAAGGATGGCGAGGCTTATCCTGTTGTACGCCATTTTGGTCACGCTGGCCATGTGGTGAGGGATGTGCCAGGGAGGGGCGGTCCTTCCCTGGTTTTTGACGACGAGGACACAAGCCGAGAAAGGAGGCGCTATGTTGAAAGGAAACCCGAAGAAGCCGAGGGATGGGCCCGGACCCCCTGCGGAGGTCAAAGCAGTCGTCACCTCCCTCAGGCAAGGGAGGAAGGCTGGAGGTTCTGTTGGTGATTTGTATGCAGTTTGCAGCACGTCTGCCTTTGGGGCGGAATCCGTAATCTTCTACCTTGAAGGCCCGAACAAGGCTGACTGGAGCGGGGACAGGGCTCCAGCCGTCAGCGATGTTGTGATCCTGTCCGAAATCCGAAACACAAGCCGCGGGCGATTGGCGTTCGCGGCCCGGCCTTCAGCCGAATCCGCCGGAAAAAAGAAGTGATTCGGCATCGGTTGCAATTGCAAAGGAGTTTACTATGTCACGGAAAGTCATCAGGGCTGCGGCGGTTGTGTTGTCGGTGGTTGGGTTGCTCTTGCTCATCGCGATCATCGGCAGCATCCGCGGCTGCGAGAAGGCGCCGGCGGCAGCGGTAAAGGAAGGGCTTCTGGAATACGCGGCGAGGGAAGGCAACACAGACAGCGAGGGCTTCATCATCATTGACCGCGACACCACCAAGTTCGAGAAGCCGACCTTCACGCTGTTCGTGGCAGGCGACGCTGAGGATCTGCATGGCGGTGAGTATCAACTGACAGCCATCCTGCTAATCCCCAGAATTGCGAAGGACACGCAGGAGGAAACCACGCCTGCCAACACCAACAACAACACTGGCGGCATTAAGTTCTACCTGCGGGTTTCCGGCCTCAAGGCGATGCCTGAAGGGCTGTTCTTCATCAAGCCCACAAACAACTTCCGCGACCAGCAGGTGCTCACGACGACGCTGCAAGGGGCGAAGCGCGGGCGGCTTGTTATGATGGTGCGCGCCGAACAGGTCAGGATGACCAAAATCGAGCAGGTGCGGAAGGAGGTCAGGGAGATATCTTCCGCGGAAGACGAGATGCTGCGAGCGCTCGGCTTGGTGTCGGGCATGGAAAGCACGTCTGATACCCCAAAGAAGGATGCGCCTTCCCCAAATCCGCCTGCTGCTCCAGTGCCTCCGGCACCACCCACCGCTCCGGCTCCAGCCACAGCAGCCAAGGCAGCTGCAACTCCCCCAACTCCTGCTACATCTATGGACAACCTGAAGGCTGAGATTGGTGGGCTTCGGGGTGACATGGCGAAGAACAGCAAGGCCATCACGAAGGGGCTGGATGATGTGGCCAAGGCGGTGAAGTCTGCGGTTGCCGGCCAGAAGCAGCCGCAGATTGTGGTGAATGTTCCTCATCAGCCTGCGCCTCAAGTGAGGGTGGAGCCGAAGATCGATGTGCATGTGCCGCCCGCACCGCCTCCGCACGTCACGGTGCAGGCTCCGCCTCCGATGCCGGCGCCGAAGATTGAGGTGAATGTCCCGCCCCAACCCGCGCCTCAGGTCACGGTGCAGACGCCGCCCTCCACGGTTCACAACCACGGCGACTTCGCCATCTTGGGCGGCGGCATTAAGAAGTAAAAATCGGCGAAGATTGGAGGGACATCAAACCCTGTGCAGCCATATCGCACAGGGTCATTGCCTCGTCAACTTGGAGGGATAGAATTATTGCTGGCGCCGTGGAAAACATACATGGAAATTGCGTGTTTTCTGCAGAACTGGAAAACAACTTAGGCTTACGGGCTTCCGCCCCCAGCCGGCTCGGTCGAGCCGCCTGAAGGTGCCGGGGTTGTGCTGCCTCCTGCGCTGGCAGGTGTGGTGCTTCCGCCGCCAGACGCCGGAGTTGTGGTAGTTGAAGCCGCCGCACCCGTAGCAGGGCAACCGGTTTCAGTTGACGTGGACTTCGGCATGCAGGTGCAGTCATGGCAGACCTGTCCGTCCAGGCAGTCCTTGTAGCTGCAGCAGACGCCGCCGAACTCCAGCTTCATCTCGGCTGTCCTCCAGTTGCTGAACTGGTAGTCTGCATGCGCCGTGATTTCATATGTCTTTGTGGCAGCGCTGCCCATTTTGTCGTTGCCCAAAAAATCAAAGTTGCAGAACATTATCTTCGTGCCCTCGCCCTGAAGGTTATTCCAGACAACCTTCTTCTTTCCGTTGCCGGCATCCCCAGGATTCCCCTCAGGGGTGCACTTGCCTTTGAGCGCGAAGTCAGCCGGGTAATACAGCTCCACCTTCATGACCCTAACTACCTTGCTGTTCATGGCTTCGGCGTCAAGCCGCAGCCCGATGTTGAACTGCTGGAACCCTGCGAGTATGGGCTGCTTGAGCCCTGCTGTGCCGATGGGGAATTTCACCGGAGCTGAGCTGTACTGGGACTGGACGTCCTTGAGCTGCAGCTTGTTCTCGTTCGACAGCCTGTTCCATTCGCTCTGCGATATGAACTCTATGGACACGTGCGAGTCGGACTGGTAGTTGTAGGTGGTTGCGAGCTTGAGCGGTATCACCTTGCTCCTGAGGTTCACGCCGTTGGTGCTGCTGTACTTGTTGACCATATCGCAGGTTATGCCGCTGTTGCTTGTGAATATATTCTGCGCCATGCCTATCTTTTCCATGGTTCCGTCGCCCACCCTCTGGTCGTTGTCATTCACGCCGATGTCCTTGATGTCAGTAAGACCCTTTGTGTCCGTGGAACCGCTGTAGACATGAAGCTTTGACGTGTCTATCTCCAGCTTTGCTCTAACATCCGTAGCCTTGCTGGCGCCGTTGTTCTTGAATGTGGCTGATATGACAAACGGCTGGTTGACATAGGCAGGGGTTACTGTGAAGTCGGTTATGTCTACGCCATGCACGCCTGTCTGCCCGAGCGGGTTCGTTGCATAGCTTCCGTTCATCAATTGCGTCGCGTAGCCCACGGGGTTTGTCATCAGCTGCCAGGCGCTGCCAATCGTGCCCCATAGGGGCTGGATTGCGTTGTATATCGGTTCCGATATCTGCGACCAGTAGTTGTGCACTGTCGGCCACCACTGGCCGAAGAACGCTGTGCCGACTTCCTGGGTTCCTGTCCCGCCAGTGTAGATTATGAATGAGACGGCAATTATGAAAACACCGACGGCGGCCTTGGTCTGCGGGTCAGAAGCCATGCCGACTATGAGCGACATCAGCCAGACGCCCATGAATATCAGGGCTGACGTGTTCCAGTTCCATGGCTGCGAAACAAACACAGCCGCGAAAAAGAAAACCAGCGCCGCTATCCCGCCTATTGTTTTGGCTCTGCCGGAACCGAAGCTGTAGAAGCCTGCAGCCACAACGAAAAGCGCGAAGAGGATGCCCCCGCCTGTGCCGAACCCGCCCGCACCCGTGCTTAGGCCCAGGCCCAGCGTGTCGCTGAAGCCGAACCCGAACGCCCAGAAGAGCAGCAGAATCATGAGCGCGCCGAATATTATCCTGTTCACCGCGTTCTCCGCCTTCACGTTTGATATCGGCACGAAGAAGAAGAACGCCAGCGCCATGAAGCCCAGGAAGAACGAGTCGAACGCCCACCAGAAAGCAAATGCTATGAATACGCCGAATGCCGACCTGGCCCACGCCTTCACGAAGTTTTCAAAGTCGTACATGTTCATCACACGCCTGTCATTATTTCGTGCCTGTCCTTGTCCTGAGGTTTCTGAACCATCCACCGATGTTCTCGGGCACCTCGACGTCCTCCTGCCTGTGGAAGGTGAACGAGAAGTATGAAACCAGCGCGGCTATCACCCCTATGGGCTTGGCCATCGGCAGGGTGCTGAGCACGAAGCCCAAGCTCACGGCCATGAGCCCGAATATGCGCAGCACCTCTTTCGCAATCACACTCGTGCCGACCGCCTGGAACATTCCCATGGACTGGAGCTTTGCCATTGTAAGCATGACCTGCGTCCTTACGTGGTTTTCAAAAGCCTCCCTCTCCGCAATCCCGCTGGGCCTGTTTTCGTCCGTTATCAGGTTCGCCCTTTCCTTTGAAAACTCTCTCTGTATCCTGTTGAGCTCATTTGCTATGCTCTTGAGGTCCCCGGGTGCGGGCAGCAGCGCGCTCGCGCCAAGCATGAGGAACCCCAGGAAAAGCCAGAAGCTTCCCGCAAAGGCAGCCAGAATCATCCCGGCAACCGTCAGTGCGGCGGCGTTTATCAGCTTGCTCGTCATCGCGTTCGGGTCGCTGTAAGCACTCCTGCCGAAGATGCTTCCGATTGAAACATGTTTATGCCTCATGCTCACCGTCCTGCCGTGGTTGGTTATCCTTATCCTGCCGCCGCTGCCCTCCTCGAGGAACCTCATCTCGGCGTCAAACAGGGCATCCCTTAGATACTCGTGCGCCGTGGGGTCGCCTCTGGCCTGCATGTGATGGAATTCGCTTGCTATTCCCCGGAGGTTTGCATCGCCACCATGGCGCCCGCCGAGCAGCGTGTTCAGCCGGTCCTCAATGCGCGCGCCCTCTTCTGCCAAGTAAAATCTCTTTGCGCGCCTTATTGTTTCCAGCTCATCCCTCCTAGCTCTGCCGGCGATTCCGACATCGAACCCGCGCTCGCCCTTCTGCTCAATCTCGTAGTTCACTACCTTGTCACGTGGGAGTTTGAATTTTTTGGTCTGCGAGAAGTAGCCGCTGATAAGACCCTCCTGCGAGGGAGTGCCGAACTTTTCAGCCCTGCCTATGTAGTTGCCCGGATCCAGGGCGTGAAAATGATAAAAACCCCACTGATCTGTGTGGGTTGTGCCTGCAAATTTTGAGTCCACGATGACAGGTGTTGTGCCAATGTCAAACGGACCCCATATGCTCACGGTCGCTCCGGGCACGCCGACCCTCCTCTGGTGCAGCGAGGCCGGCACCGCGCCGGTCCTGGCGTAGTATGCCGGACCCCTCTCGTCATGCGAAAGGTGCAGCACCTGGCCCGACAGGCTGTGCTCCTCCTCATCGTCATCATCCCTCTTCCTTTTCTTCGGTGGCGCCTGCACTTCTGTCTTTTTTGATGAAAACCTGAGTTTATTAAGTATATTAGAACCGGACGGACATCTTTCCTTCTTTGACATGCCGAGCCATCTTTTTGCGGCCTCTGCCCCGGCAAGTGCCTCTCCTTGTTGAAAATTATTTTCCTTTATTGCTTTGCTGACCATCGCAAAATCAGGATCATTCGATTCTTCATACCTTCCGCGATGCCTTATAAGGTCTATCAGACGATTATAGGCCGCGATTTTTTGTTTTTTATTTTTCTTATTCCACTCTTTTCTGGGCCATAATGCATTCCTGGCAGCCTTCATCGCCTGAATGTCCATTACTACGTTTTCTGGCTGGTCCTCATATGTGATATCAGGCCTGCTTGTTCGGAATTCAAGGTGTCTTTCACTTTCGGGTTCAGGGAACTGAAACTGAAGCTGGCCGGGGATGTCCGAAGGTGGAACCTGTTGGGGTGTTGTCTTCTTGCCGCCACCAGCGATTTTTTTAAGTATTCCATCACCCTTCTTCTTGCTGGTTGCAGATTTTCCACCTCCAGATGAATCGTTTCCTGGTGGCTCAACCTCCACCCTTCCTCCCCCACCCTTTTCCTTAAGCTCTTCGATATGCTTGTCAAACGCATCTTCATTAACAGGCGCCACCTCTTCCCACCAGTATCTGGTTGTTCTTACATTTTTGTATTTGCACCCGTCTGTCTGGCAGGAAAAAAGAATGCCTTTTTTCATCTCTTTGTCTCTGAATTTTACAACATCCCAAGTCTCTTGATTACATTCAGTGCAGATGGGGTTCGCCAATAGCTTCACCAATTAGTATATACAATTATAATTCTCCTCCCGCGTATAAATCCCTTAGAACAGGGACGGGCATGAGCCTAAGCCCTCGCTCCCTCCGCCTTCCTCCTCTCCGTCAGCGTGAAATCGCAGCGGACAGCGCGGCTCTTCATGCGTCCAGCAGCGCCGCCGCGGGGTATATCAGACAATCGGTTCATCGGTATTTGCAATGCTGATATTTGAGGGTTTATCGGTATTCAGAATGCCGATGATTTGGACTTTCATTATTAGTTCCCAACAGGAAACTAAAATCTGGATATGAGTTCCCACACGGGAACTAATGTTTAAAGGCCGATAGTTGGCTTGCTGTTGCAGAGAAAGAGCCATCAATGAACCTGAGCCGGCCGCTCTCATGATTGAGCTGCCTGCTCCCTGCGTTTCCTCCTGGCAGCCTTCTTGAACTCCCTGTCCAGCCAGTCCATATCTGCTAGCATCATCTTCTTCAGAAGCGTCCATTCGTATTCCTTCCGCGTCTTGCCGCTGTACCTGTCGTAATACTTTCCGGACAGCTCCCTCGGCGCGTCCTCCAGCCTCATCAGCCTGCCTTTCCAGAATATAAGGACATGAACATTCCCGTTGTGGAGTTCGAGCGGAACGCGCCATCCGCGAAAATCACGCTCGTTGCCGTATGGCGAAAGCCTGTCCATTCTCTCCAGCTCTTCCTTCGTCATGCTGCCAAGCCTCGCGCCGAAATCATTATGCCTCAGGTAAAAGGTCGTTGTGCCCATGATATGCCTCCTTATGCCCGTGCTCCGGCAGGGATTATACCGACGGGGCACTGCAGCTTCCGCGGCCGGGCGTTTTTGCAGGGAGACTTTTTTGCAGGATTCTCCTCCCATGAGCCATGGCTCATCCATGCCAGAGCATGGACCTGCCTTGCACAGGCGGGCACTCCCATCTCCTGCCTTGAACTATGCGGAAGACATTTTCGCCCTTTGGCCGTTTCGGATGCTATGGCTGCGCCGTCATCACAAGCGTGGAATGCTGGTTCCAGAACAAGTTCAGGCTGACATGCGCTCATCACAGCAGCTCGCCGGTGATGAGCGCTGCTGCTGCCAATGGCGCGATGTCTTCTTTGTTGCGCGTTCGCAGCAGGCTGTTCATGTCAACCACTGATGAATAAGATTGGGAGGCGCGCTTAATATGCTTTTCTGCGTTTGGGACGCTTCCTCTCTTCCAGCCTGACCTTCGTATAGACCGCCGATTCCAAATCCTCAAAGAACGAGTTCAGGAGCATCGGTATCGTGCGTTCGCGCAGCCTCTTGGGCAGCTTCAGCCATCTGCATTCCACGCAGTCCCTGGCGAAGGGCAGTTTCGCCACGAGCTCCTCCCTCTTCAGCGGGTCCGCGTTCAGCCAGAGGGTACATGTCGACCTCAGTCGACGAGCGGCCGGTTGTCCCACCATTCAATCTCATACTCGCTCTTTCTCTTCGGCTTTTTCCTTGTCATGCCCTAACCTACATCATGGATGTTTTATATATGGCGATCTAATTTATGTCATGGACGCGGGATTCATGGCTTGGCTGGAGAAGGCGCGGAAGGACTTGACAACGGCCAGCAAGAACTACGGCATAGAGGAGTATGAGGCGGCCGCGGTCTATTCCCAGCAGTCCGCAGAGAAGGCGCTGAAGGCAGTCCTCATAAAGAAGACGGGCAAGCTAAGGAAGATACACGACCTGATAGAGCTAGGCAGGGCTGTCGGGCTTCCGGAAAAGCTTCTGGACAAGACGAAGGAGCTCACCATGGCCTACATCTACTCAAGATACCCCGACGCCGAAGGCGCGGAAAACATGAAGCAGAAATCCGCCGAGTTCTTGGAATCGGCGAGGAGGATACTGGAATGGTGCGAGAAAAACCTATAATCAGGGAATTGAGAACATTCAAGAAGGAGCTGAGCAGGGATTTCCCAGTGGAGAAAATCATACTCTTCGGTTCCTTGGCAACGGGCAGGGCGCATGAGGACAGCGACGTTGACCTCATCATAGTCAGCCCGAAGTTCAGGGGGATGGGCTTCTTCAAAAGGGGCGCCAGTATGTATGATTATTGGACAATCAGAAAGCCGGTCGACTTCCTGTGCTACACGCCGGAAGAGTTCAAAAAGCTCAGCAAAGGCGTCACCATAGTCAGGGAAGCCGAAGAGCACGGCATAGAGATAAACTAGTCTGCTTTCGCCCTCTTCCCCTCAGCCAGCACGAAGTCGCACCTGAGCACGCGCCCTTTCTCGATGCGTATCCACCGCCTGTCGAATGAGTAGCCGTAGGCTGCCGCGCGGACCATGTAGTCGCCAGGCGGCAGGATGTTCATCAGCTCATAGTGCCCCATGGTGTCTGTCTGGACGATGAGGATGCGCTCGTGATGGAAGATGGTGACGAGCGCTGCAAAGATGGGCTTGCCCTGGATGTCTTTGACCACGCCCTCAATACCCGACCTGCTTATCTCCCTGATTTCCATGCCTCTTCTGAACTCCAGTATCGGGGTTGCTTTCAGCCTGCCTGCCGCATCCGCGGCCAATTTCAGGCTGGCGGGCTTCTGCACCCTCCTTGTCGGGTGCAGGGAGACGTCCAGCCGCCTTATCTCGCCGCCCTTTATACCGTACCTGTAGATGTGCACCTTCTTTGCGTGGCCAGGGCTGCTTATCTCTATCTCCACCTCGCGGTGCTCGGGCACAGGCTCCAGCGCATACTGGCCGAACCTGTTGGTGAACGCCTCTATGCCGCGGCCCCGCAGGCAGACATGCGCCATCTCTATGGGCTTCCCTGTCTTCGCGTCCCTGACAACGCCGACGACGAAGCCCGGATGGGGAACAATGACTTTCGGTTTTTCCGCCTTCGCCGCCCTTCGCGCCTTGCCCCTGACCGGCACGCCGGGGCGCTTCATGTGCTCCATGATGCGTCCGTATTTCGTCGCTGTCATCGCCCTGCCGCAGAAGCTGCACTGGTAGAAGAAATGGTGCGGCGCCCTTTTCTGCCTTATGCCTGTGTTGTAGAGCACGCCCTTCCAGCAGATGGGGCACGGCTTCTTCTCCGCCCTGCTGTCGCGGGCCATGCTTGATATTGGGCGGGGTTGAATAAAAAACGATAACGAAGCGCAGCGCAATTGGTGGCGGGGCGCTGCCGATGAACAATCAGGCTTCTGTCAGCGGATTTCCTTTGTGGTTACGGTTGTAGCAAATTCATGGATACAGCTGTAACAAATCCGTGTATACAGGCGTAGCCACAACCTTTATAAATAGTATATACAATGTATATACATGGAAAAAAAGGTCGTCAAGCCGGTCAAGAGGTATGGAAACTCAGGCGGGGTCTACCTGCCGTCGTCATGGATAGGTGGAAAGGTCAGCGTCGAGCTTGTGGACGAGCCGCCGGTGCCTGAGCGCGACATACCGATGGCATTTGCAGGCAACATGCGGCATGTCATTGGAGCATTCATATACGGTTCATATGCCAGGAATGAGCAGCATGCGGATTCCGATGTCGACGTGCTGATTGTAACCGATGAGCACATGAAATCGGAAAAACCTCCCGCGCAGCTGAAAGCAAGAAACTATGATGTGCAGATAATGCCTAAAAGCAGGGCCATAAAGGCGGCAAAGCGCGACATATTGTTCAAAGAGATGCTGAAAGAGGCCAAACCCATCCTGAATGAAGAGCTTCTGCATGAGCTTGTAAACCAGAAAACCTCAGGCAGGAATATAGGATTCCGCGTTGATTTTGCAAGGTCTTCCCTTAGGATAATGAAAAGCTTTCTGGACCTCGATGAAGAAAACTCGGGATACGAAACGGCTTATCCGCTGGTGATGAGGATAAAGGAGATGCTGCTGCTGAAATGCTTCCTTGAAGGCAGGAAATACTCGCTGGGTCTGCTCAATGATGTCATGCTTAAGCATGGCATCCCCAAAAGCGACATACCTTTCATAATCAGCCAGTACAGGGCATTTCGCGACGGAAGAAACCCCGAGAACAAGGTTCTAAAGCGCAACAACGCCCTCATATTGGCTTCAATACTTGAAGAAGTGATAAAGGATGTCGAGAAACAAAAAGCTAAGAAAGGGTATTGAGTCCATAATTGCCCAGAAGGAACGGCACCGACAGAGAATGGAGGATGCGATTGCGGCCGGCGACGACAATCTTGCCTCCTACCTAGGAAAAGAAGTAGAAGGCATGACCCAGCAGGAGAAAAGAAAGCTCCGGCAGCTCAAGAAATAAGCCTAAATCGTTATTGTCATATCCCCGATGTCCCAGTATCCGCTACCTGTTATCTCCAGCGTGTTGCTGCCCTGCGCTGCCTCAGCCTTCGTGAAATACACGATGTTGCCGCCGGCAACGGGCTTCGGCACGTTCAGGTATTTCCCGTTGAGCTTCATGGTCATGTCGCCGTCGCGCTGCACCGAATTGACGGCAAAGCTTATCCTGCCCTGTCCCAGCTTGCTGTAGTCTGACGCTGCCAGCTGGAAGGTCTTGGACTTCACCACCTGGTTCGTGAGCAGGTAGAGCCTGAGCCGCACGTTGCCGAGGCTGAAGACGCCTCCGCCCAGCGCGTCAAAGACAAGGATGTTCTCACCGAGCTTTGGCGCTGCTGTTGAATAGTTGAGCGGAACATTGACCTGCCCCGCAGGCATGCCCTGATAAACGACATAGCCGTTGGACCTTACCCTGAGCTGCCCTGTGCTGCCTGAGCCTGCAAAGGACAGGTCGCCGCTGTTCCATGCGCCCAGCTCGGACTGGGAAAGCGTGAATGTGCTGATGTGCGCAGGCCCGTATTCAAGGTCAGCCCTGAAATCGCGCAGCGTGTAAATCGTTGAAGCCCAGAACATCAGGCCAGGGCCCTCCGCATATATCTGCAGCGTGTTGCTGTCCTTGACATACTCCCTGTCTATTGTAATCACGTAGTCCTGCGAGGCCGACCTTGCCCTGTGGAACTCCTTGCCGTTCCACTTCACGACAAGGTCGCCGTACTGGTTGGTGTCGTAAATCGCGAACGAAACCCTGACGTCCTTCAGGGTGTCCATGTAGTATGACGGCACAGCCACTGAAAGCTCCTGCTGCCTGTTGCACCACAGGCCTGCGCAGATGTCCAGTTGTGTGGCCTTCCTCAGGTTGTCAGCCTGCGTCTGTCCGACGACAAAAGAGCCGTAGTCGGCTGTCTGGCCTGCATAGCTGCTGCTGTAGCCGACAAAACCGACCTGCGCGAATGAGGCAACCACATTGGCTCCGGCCGTTCCATTAGTTGTCTGGTTCGGCGGAGTGACGGGGTTGTAGGGGAAGACCGCTGACACGGCCATGAACAGAACGACGAGAATGAGGGCAATGGCGACTATCCAGACGAACTCGTCAACGCCCTTCATTCGGACCATGTATATCATTTAACTGCAACTTATTTAAATCATCTTCCTGCAGCCCTTTTCCAGCGGGCATCCTGCGCAGACAGGCTTCTTCCTGCAGTGCTGCTTCGCAAGCTCCACGATGAGGGCGTGGAACTCCTTGTAAAGATTTGTGTCATTCGGCAGATTGGATTCGAAGAAGCGCTTCCATGCATAATAGTCATTCATGGTCTTTCCGGCTATCTTTCGGGAGTATCCCTTCGGCAAAATCCCCAGCCTTTTGAAAACCCTCTTCGTGTATGCGTCTATGACGAACACGGGCATGTTGAGCGCATAGAGCAGGATGCTGTCCGCGGTTTCAGGGCCTATGCCCTTCAGCCCGAGCAGCTGCTCGCGCGTGACGCCTTTTGAAAATCCGCGGAATCCGCCGAAGCCCATCACGAAATCCGAGAACATCTTCAGCCGTTCGGCCTTCTGCTTGTAGAAGCCTGAAGGCCTTGCAGCCTCTTCCATGTCTTTGGTCTTGGCTGTTGCTATGCTGAGCGGCGATGTCAATTTCCTTGACTTCATCAGCTCCAGCGCCTCCTCCACGTTACTCCAGCTGGTGTTCTGCGTGAGTATGGCGCCCACGCAGACCTCAAATTCAGCGGGCGTGAATCCTCGCTCCATGTGCCACCACTCCAGCTTCCCGAAGTGCTCCAGAAGGTTTTGATAGATGTCCAGAACTTCTGCCATGCAGCATATTAACAATCGAAGGGAATATAATATTGCTGGTGTCACGCATGCGCGGCATATGGTATGTCATTGAGTCAGTGATGGCAACAATCATCATGTTCGGCTTCCTGATGCTGATAAGCTCTGTATACATAACAAAGCCCTACCCTGCTGACATGGCGCTGAAGTCATACGACATGCTGCAGGGCTTGGACAACCAGGGCGTCCTTAGGAACTACACCGAGAACCTGAACTACACGGGAATTGCGTCGCAGATGGAGATATACACGTACAACAGGAGCGCGCAGATATGTGACTATGCGGGCAGCTGCGTGGGCAGCATGCCCAGCGCGACCGATGTCTGGGCAGGCAC
>Ga0194111_10006347_pt1 | contig 13460 bp, 12 predicted proteins | sample TA2KigC300mmetaG_FD_146194 | JGI IMG/M metagenome (GOLD analysis project Ga0194111, IMG submission 146194) | Freshwater microbial communities from Lake Tanganyika, Tanzania - TA2015033 Kigoma Deep Cast 300m | ecosystem: Environmental > Aquatic > Freshwater > Lake | place: Tanzania: Lake... | reverse complement strand
AGGGAACAGCGGTCTATTATGAAGTTGTAAAATGCTTTTAGCTGGGCGTAGCGTAGTCTTCGCGTTGATTTTGAAAGGTTTTGAGTCATGCTTTCCAGTAAGTGGAAGATCTCATCTGAACTGATATCAGCCAATGGTTTCTGTGCATAAATTGCCATTAACCTGTCTAGGACAAGGTCGTAGCTGGCTATGGTTCTTTTCTTATGATTCGCCTGAAGATAATATTTGAACAGGGTTATTGCTTCTTTTGTAGTCATGGTGCACCTCCATAATTTCTTTAGGTTGAGGTCTTTGGGGAATTAGAATTATAGAGGTCGGGATGGAAATAAGGAAAAGGTTTTATTGGGAAACTAACTACATAATTGGTACAGTTTTGGTGAGAACTCAACTTGAATTATAACCTACGGACAATCAGAATCAAAATTGGCGACCGGTTTTAGGGAGAAAATGGATTTTAAAGATGTCGCAATGCGACTCAATGCACTGGTATCCCGAAAACGTCCCGAAGTTTTAACCAGTTCTTGGATATTCAAGAACGCCCCCGAGTGTTATCGTTTCATCCAGAAAAACATCAGAACCGATTGGAATGCTATCGATTGGGACCAAGTGACCTCCGTCCTGGATTGGAAGTATCAGCGGCGCTGGATGCCGAAACGCAGACCCAAAAGACTCCTTCCATATGAAAACAGAAATGAGGTTGATGCCATCTTGAACAGATATCGGTATAAACTTTATGTTTTTGTGGTTCCTGCCGATCGGGCTGATCGACACCTGCGTGATATTATCAGCATTCGTTTGGTGCGTTTGGCACAGCGCGGCAATGTCACTGCAAAACAGGAGATCATGGGGCTTGTCCGTTATGTGGTTGAAGAGTGGCTGGACCGCCCTGGCTATATGTCGCGGTGGAGGGGATACGATGAGAAGATTCAAAATACGATCGAAGGATGCATCCGTCGTTATCGCTATACAGGATCGTTTTTCAGATATGTGTATCGAACATTCCAATATGCGGGCAGGGGCATCCAGCCGATCTATGCATATTCTCTGGACGAGCCCGTGGCCATTGATGCCGATAAACGTAAGATAGAAACTGTGGTCCAAGACCCTGAAACTGGTGAGATTTTCCTGTACGGCACTTAGCCGAACAACGTCAAATCAAATCCTATTTTTTACGTATAGCTACAAAGGTACATATAGTCATATAATCTCGAATCAACAATTTTCGTTCGAAAGCTTCAACAACAAATTCACTGGCGGGGCGAGAGCCCCGTCCAGTGCAATGCTTGGTTATGCATTTAATGACTATTTTTTAGACTGTTGATTTTATATTTATGTTATCATTCAGCATTTATCCAGAAATCAGCAGTCACCACTTCGTTTTTATAGTTAAAATGACACCAAAGTTTGTAAACGCCCGCAGCAGGAAACTTGGTCATAAATTTTATCACGGATGTTTCCCCCTCTTTCATAGCATGAGCATGGACATAGTCATTGGCGTTCAATATCTCTGATTTTCTGATTACGACAAGATGAGCTTTCTCACCGAGAAACGGCTGCAAATCTTTGACAGGGCTGTCATCCGAAACCATTTTCAAATCAAAGGCAACAGTTGTTTCTTCATTCGCTTTCACTGTTTTCGGCGAGAAATCCATACTGACCCTGACATCTCCGACAATTTTTTCGGTTTTCTTTGTGTCCGGAACGGCTGGCGGTCTTACGGTTCCTTTTACACGGAGCTTCAGCACTGAAAACTGCTCTCCGCTGTTTTCCGGTTTGTAATCACTGAAAAGAGTGTAAGCTCCGGCATCGGGAAACATAGTTTCCGTCAGAAAACTGCCGTTTCCCTTGTAATCAGGATGAAGATGACGGAAAAATCCCAGATCATCACTTACAACGATCAGATGCATCAGTTTTTCCTGAAATGTTTCAAACTGTGTAACATTCCGCCCTTTTTCATCTTTAATAAGGATAGTTATCGGAAAAATCCGCCCCTGTCTGATTTCATCCGGAACAGACATTTCAGCCTGAAAAGACTTCACCGCACTCCCGGATGAATGGGATTCATGTTTGGGATGATCAGCCTGACCTTTTACAGCCGAAGCTGTGAACATCAAAAATATAACCATGATTATTTGAAGACAATTTTTGTTCATACATACTCCCTATAAAGACAGGGCGTGTAATAAACCGCCCTGTCGGGAAAAGTTATTTTGTCATTTGGGAAGATTCAAGAGTGCCTTCAAGTATGCTCTGCATCATCTTCGTCTTCATTTCCATCATCTGATGGCACTTCATCATATTTTCCATTCCCATTCCCATCCCCTGTCCTTCCTTCATCATACTTCCGCCGGACATCATTTTGCAGCCGGGCATGGCTTTCATCATTTTCATACCCTCCTTCATATCTGCCATATGCTCCTGCATTAATTTCCGACGTTCCTGCGGGTCTGCGGCTGACCTGATTTTCTCCATCCGGCTATCCATCTTCTTCAGATGTTCCTGCATCATCTGCATATTTTTCATATCCTGATCGGCAGGCTGCGCCTTGTCAGCGTCGGATAGCGGGGATGATTTCGACGGGTCATGCCCTGTGTGAGATTCATGAGCGGACGATTCGGTCTTTACAGCCTTATCGGTTTGCGCTGTTGCACAACCTGCTGTAACAGCCAAAAAAGCAATCATCAAAACATAAACAGCTATACATTTTCTTTTCATTTTTCCTCCTTACGGTCTTACGGTTAAAATTGAGTGAATCATTCTTTCCTGCTCAAAAATACAATAATTCCGGAATCAATTCGTTTTCCTAATCCATTTTATTCCCTCCTTCCTTGAGCCTTGAGGCATAACAATTAATATACTTGGTTGGTTTTTCTCCAAAATTTGTCGGAATCGTACTCTATTTAAGTCAGAATGAAAAGAGAAAAATCATCATAAAATCAACGATGATGAAATTTCGATGCTTGGCTTTTGGTCTTTATTACCGGGCAATGCCGAGTTGGTATATCAAAGGAAGTTTGTCCAACCTAAAGAAAACCGACGCTAATGAATACTGTTCAAAATGTTGCATTCCGAAGGAAATGGTCAAGAACAAGATCAGGAAGACATTTATAAAATCGTGAGAGGTGAAATCGAGCTTTATACTACCGCACGTTTGAACCTGTAATCGAAGATCTACCCCGGTGGGATGCATCCTTTCAGTTCAGTAGATGATTATATCCCGGGGGTGAATCAGAAAAGCACGCTATTGAATCGCTCCGCTCTTTTTCAGAATGGTTGCAACTGACTCAGCTAAGCGACGGTATCCTGCAGCATTAGGATGGATTAAAATGTGTAACTCACCGTTGTTTATCATAACATGACCCTGTCGATCACCTTTTTACCGGATACCAGCGAATCTTCCCGGTCAGCCAGTTGGGGATTCCGATCCGGTCTTTCCCGGCATCGTAATAATACGCGCTTCCCTTGAAGGGATCGAACACCTGGATGAGCGGAAATTCCACCACATTCGTTCCCCGGAGTGTAATTCCATTGATCACCGCCGTGTTCTTCACGATTTCCCATGATGCAGCGGCGTTCACCATGGAAACGAATATCTTGCAGTTCCTCGGCGGTATTTCCCTGTTTCGCACCTTTTGCAGCGTTTCCGGATAGAGCTTCTCCGTTCTTCCGGGAAACATGTAGAGTCTCATATATTTCGGCAGCAGAGACTGGTAGTCGATCTCCCGCACATCCACATTCTCTGTTCCAAAGCCGGCGACGCTCTCGAGGGAGGCGTCCCCCTCATGGGTAAACGTGCTCACAACCAGACAGTTTGCAGTGCCCGGCCCAACCACCATCCGCCTCCGGAGACGGTGACATACCCGGGAAATGAGAAAATTCGCCTCAATGTCCGTGGTGCCCAGGGCAACAATGTCCACACCGGCGATAATTTCCTCCACCCACTTCTCATCATCCCGGGTTACCTTGCGGGAGTAAGCCGTCACGCTGCATTCCGGATTGACCTTCTTAAGATACTCCGTCCACGCCTCCGTTTTGGTTGTTCCGATGGATTCCATAGTGAAGGGAAGGCGGTTCAGATTGGTCGCCTCCACCACATCGAAATCAACGATGACAAAGTGCCGGTATCCCACCCTCACCAGGAAATCCAACACCGCACCGTTTCCTCCTGCGCCCACCACCAGCACCCGTGTTTTTCCTATCGCATGAATCAGTTCATCGTTAAAATTAAGGATGCCCTGCTGCCTGTTCACAATATGTTCCCACATGGTTTTTCCCTTCCTGTATCTAAGACCTCCAGATCATTCCCTAACGTTATTTTCCGCAATTTCTTTATAGTGCTCCATGAGAGCGGCAATAGCATCGGGTCCTGCACTGGACAGAATACTGGATTTCTGCGTCCCGAAATAATTTAGTTCTTCACCGGTCATGGGCCTTCTGTCCCGGCGCAACCATGCAAGGATTACCTCCTCATCCTTATTTTCAAAGAACCAGTGATAGAGGTTACGCTTGCCGCTCAGGTGACCGTATCGCTCTTTATACTGACTTTTCATCGTTTCCAGATTGATCCATCCGAACATCACCTGCTGACCGGTCTTGGGACTCACCCGTGAATCCGGCGAGACATAATCAAAGAGAAGAAATCGCCGGTAAAAGTCTGCATGATGTGCCATGAACGATGCGACCACGTCGGTACAGCTCAAGAGATGGCGGGATGTAAGGTGCGCAAGTCTGTAGAGATGCATCGGCAGTTCCAAAACGCTGCCCGCCACTCCCTCATCTACCACAAGCGAAGAAACCTCACACAGCCGCTTCCCGGCTCTCCGAAGATCTACCAATCCACCGGGGAAGATAAGGTCGGCAGGCAATCCTAATCGCGAATCCGGAATCACACTCACCGTACCTGCCGGTTGTTCTGCGTTCATGGCGAGAAAAATTACCGTGCCGGGATGTAAAGAATGGATAGTGCACCACAAGCCGCTCTCGCGACCAAGACGTATGTCGTACCCTTTGCCCAAGTAAACGTCGTACACCAGCTTGAATGCCGCCTCTCGTAACTCCTTCGTATTCGCTACGACGATGTGCCATTCATTCTGCGGCCCGAACCGGTACGTGTATTCTTCATTGATTTCACCACTCAATGCCCGCCCTCCCGATGTACAGCGACACCAGAATCCCATACTCTTTGAGACAGAATATATAGGAAGGAAAAGGTATATGTCAATCACCGCATGCACAGGGAAATGTCATTGACACGCTGCAACACCCCTCTTATAATTGACATACCCAACGAGAGGCTGTGTCATAATTTTCTCTTCTGTCATTTCAGTAAGCTGAAACCCCAGACGCTGCGTGGAAGAAAGAAAGCATGACTCTTTTCCCTGTGACGACACAGACTCTGAAAAGGGAATTCTTATCAAAAAAGGAGGGAGAATATGCGTATTGTAAAATGTTTTTTGGTAATAAGTTTAGTGCTTTTTATCTTTTCCGGAACCGCTCTGGCACAGCAGATGCCGAATCCTTACGGTCCGAACATAAACCTTGCCACTGCCAAGAAGGTCGCCGCGGCTGCAGCAGCAGAGGCGGTCAATATGAAGATAAGGGTTGTGATCGCGATCGTGGATACGGGGGGCAATCTTCTCTACCTCGAGAGATTCGATGTGGTGCAGTACGGCAGTATTGACGTGGCAATCCACAAGGCTAAGTGCTCGGTCGCCTACAAACGCCCGACCAAGGCATTCGAGGATCTGATCGGCGGGGGCAAGACTGCATACCTGACCCTGGACGGTATCAGCGCGATCGAGGGTGGCGTGCCTATTATTGATGACGGTAAGATCATCGGTGCAATAGGTGTGTCGGGAGGAACGGCAGCACAGGATGGCCAGGTGGCGAAAGCCGGGGCTCAAGTTGTACAGTAAACAAAAGAATTTAGTTGCTGCGGCAAAAATTGAGAAGGGAGGTTCGTAAGGACCTCCCTTCTTTCATTTTTCCCTCATTGATATTTCCGCAGTCAGACAAAGTAAGCATGGAAAAGAAACAGACTGACTCAGACACTCACAAACGTCAGGGAAAATCACGATTAGCTTTATTCAGAAGGATTTCGATTTCTCCGTCCAGCTTATCAAATTTATCGATGAGTTTTTTTGCTTCGTCCGTCAGGCGCATCCCTTTTTTCGTTTTATCGACCTCTACCAGCTTCATACCTAATCGTTTTTCGGAGGCCTTTATCCTCCCCCAGGCAGCCCGGTAGGACATTTTCAATTTCTTCGCCGCCGCATTGAGGCTCTGGTACTCCTCAACGGCTTTCAACAGATCATCACGGCCGGGACCGAAAAGAACGTGACCATCTCTTTCCAGCCATATTTTATGCTTTATTTGCAATTGGTCCGCCATCCAAAAAAATGAAGAATGTTGGTAACAAATAACACACGCGCGGGGTTAATAGCAAGTAATACATCCCAAACCTCGAACACATCCAAATGTTTGCAACAGAAAAAACGTCCGGGCTTTCAGGGGAAACTTGGTTTTTCATGTTACACAGTTATCTAAAATCTTTTATGTCATTTGAGACATAATACTAAGGAATCATTACATAATTCCCCAGAAAAAGATTGACAATATTGGATGAGAAGGAGTATCTTTATAATCATTTAGGATCGTCAATAGAAGAGATTTGAAGCACTTCTTCGTAACATTCTTACCGGGAGTCCGGTATGCGGAAACCTTCTTGTATATTCTCACCGTTCCGGTTTCATGACAGTTCCACCTGTTCCACTATCCTGTGCAATGCCTTGCCTGTCTCAAATAACGTAACGATCTAAGGAGGTCATTAATAATGAAGAAAATAACGCTATTTCTTGTTCTTTTCCTCTCATTCGGTCTGGTTTTTTCGGGAGTTATTTTTGCACAGGCAAAAATCCCAGCGGATGGCAAAGCTGTCTGGGACTACGTTAAAAAAGAAGGGTATGCGAAAAAATGGAAAATGTGGCCGGGGACGACAGCCATGTACGCGGGGCCGGAACCGCACGGGGCATTTTTGACCACCTATGTGAACGGACCGGCGCTGAAGGCAATTACAGGGAAGAAAGGAAAATTTCCCGTAGGAGCCATGATTGTCCAGGACAATTATGGAAAGGATAAAAAACTGAAGTTCATTGCGGTCATGTACAAGGTAAAGGGCTACAATCCCCAGGATGGGGACTGGTTCTGGGCGCAGTACAAACCTAATGGCAGGATAGACTCGGAAGGCAAGGTGGATGAGTGCATCAAATGTCACGCCGCCCAGAAAAGCAACGATTACGTGTACACAAGCAAATTGAAGTAAACTGTCGATAAAGTGAAAGGAGGTGTTGATCGTTCGTTTAGTGTTAATTCGGTTCGGATTTTAACTCGAGTGACCAGAATGGAGGTTTTGTTATGGAAGATAAGGAAAGGAATTTCCCCGATGTGCTAAAAAGGGAATCTACCCGCCGGGGCTTTTTGAAAGGCTCCGTCATCGCTGCAGGTAGTGCGGTTGCCCTGGCGACTATTGGGGGATTGGCTGCAAAGGAAGTCCACGCACAGGCGAAACCACCGGAACCAAAAAAGGACCTGATGAAGTTCCTTTTTGCCGAGAGACAGAACTGTACCGGCTGCCGGGCCTGTGAATATGCCTGTTCCGTTTTTCACACCGGTGTGGTCAGACCTTCCGTGGCCAGGGTGCATGTGATGAAGTATAAGGATGTGATCGATGTTCCCGTTATCTGCTGGCACTGCAGTGATCGTCCCTGTATCGAAGCCTGTCCCACCACGCCGAAAGCGATAGTCGCCGATCCAAATCATAACGGGATTATCCTGAACGAGAAGATCTGTCTGGGTGCAAAGTGCCTGAAATGCAAGGAAGTCTGTCCGGCGGATTATGTCTGGGTGAATCCTGACAATGGTCAGCCCCTCTTGTGCGATATGTGTGCTGGCGAGCCTGCGTGTGTAAAAGCATGTGCCGATCAGTCCGGGAATCCCCAGGGACCCTGCCTCATGGCAAACAAGCTGGGGTTCGGCGTCAATATGGCTTTCAGGGATGTGAAGCCCGAGCAGGCAGGAGCGGACTTGCTGGATCTTATGTTCTACCCGAACACAGTAGGCAAAAGGGTCACACCCGTGAAGACTGTGAAGACCAAAAAGGCGAGGAGGTGATGACCATGGCAGCACCAAAAGGCGGATGTTTCGGAAAAGTACTGGAGATTGATTTAAATAAACTGACTTACAAGGCCCGGGAAGTACCCGACGAAATCTATCAGAAGGCCATCGGCGGCAACGGTCTGGCTGCATATTTTATGACAAACGAGTACAAAGCCCATAAAGACCCCCTCGCCGAGGATACATTCATATATTTTGGTCCGGGACCTCTCAATGGGACCTATTGTATTGCCACACGCACGAGTATCGCCAACATGAGCCCATACACCGGCAAAATCTCCCATGCGGAGACAGGCGCCCATTTAGGCAACGAGATCAAATGGGCCGGCTGGGACGGCATCTACGTCAAGGGAAGAGCGAAGAAACCGGTGTGGATTTCTATCGTGGACGATAAGGTGGAATTCAAGGACGCCACGAAACTGTGGGGAAAGGACTCGGTGGAAACGCATGAGGCGATCATCAGAGAATTGAAGGATCCTTACGCGAGAACCGCCGTGATCGGCCCTGCCGGTGAAAACCAGGTTCCCATTGCCTGCGTGATCGTGGAACGCTTCCGCGCCGCCGCGAGGAGCGGCACCGGCATGCTCATGGGAAACAAGAAGCTGAAAGGCATTGCCGTGAGAGGTACCAAGGCAGTACCGGTCGTCGACAATGCCAAATTCATGGAAATGGCCAACTATGCGAAGAAGCTCTGCGTGGAAAAAGAGGCCTGGCAGGGCATCAAGAGATGGGGAACGGCGGGTCTCCTGGAGTTGAAACATTACGTCGACGGATCCCTCATCACGAAAAACTTCCAGACGACCTGGTATCCCGACATCGTGAAAATCGGCGGTGAGGAGGCGAACCGGAGGTTCTGGAAACGGCACGTGGCCTGTAACCACTGCCCTGTCCATTGCCTGAAGCTAGGGGTAATCCGGGAAGGTAAATACAGAGGTTTGATTGCCGAAGGCCCGGAGTACGAGTCCGGCGGACTTCTGGGAAGCAACCTGGGGATGACGGATCTCAATGCAATGCTGATCCTCATCGAGGCCTGTGATGCTTACGGACTGGATAATATTTCCACGGGAGGCATCCTTGGATTCACGACGGAGCTTGTGGAAAGAGGCATCCTGAAGCCTGCGGACATCGACGGTCTGAAACCAAAGTGGGGAGACGGTGATACGTACTTGGAACTTATTCGAAGACTTGCTCATAAGGAAGGCAAAGCCGGCAAGCTTCTCTCCAAGGGCGTGACGAAGATGGCCAAGGAAATCGGCAAGGGAGCGGATTACTATGCCGCCGTGGTGAAAGGCAAAGAACTGGCGGCGCATGACCCACGGGGCGATAAGGCGAGGGCCTACAGCTACGTCTTCGGATCCTGCGGCGGGGACCACCATGAAGGGGCCTCCACGAGGGGGCTTGCCATCTTTGCCATGCTGAATTCTCTTTCTGTCTGTTCCTTCGCCACCGGCCTCATCTGGGGCGGCGAGAATGCCAAGATCACCGTAGGTATGTTGAATCCCCTCTGCGGCTGGAACATGACAGAAGATGATTACTGGGCGACGGGAAAGCGGATCCTCACCATGGAGCGGTGCTTCAACGTGAGGGAGGGCATCAGCCGCAAGGACGACCGTTTGCCGAAGCGTCTGATGACGGAAAAACTCCCCGCGGGACCGAAGAAGGGAGCGGTGTTCACCGAAGAAGATACGAAGAAGTTTCAGGATGAATTCTACAGCTTCGTAGGCTGGGATGCGAATGGAGTTCCCACGGAGGCGACCTTGAAGGCCCTCGGTCTTGAATATCTCATCGACGACATCGCAGCGGCCCGGAAAGAGTATAAACTATAACACAATTCTCAGAACGGGAGGGGGCAACCTCTCCCGTTCTTTTATTTTTTTATCCGATTGAGGAACGCACCGTTCTCCAAGAAAATCCCCTTGCGTCAGACTTGCGTTTTGTGTAACGCTCGTGTCAATGAATAGAGGTTCCCATGGGTTTCTCACGAAGGGACGCGCTTCATATTCTTGTCAGCGGCGTTGTTTCTACTGCGATTTTTACCTTTTTCAAGGTGAGCGGTGCGAAAGCATTGCCGCGGCCGCCGGGCGCCCTGATTGAACCGGAATTCCTCAAGTATTGCACACGCTGTTACCAGTGCATCGACGTCTGTCCCGCCGATGCTCTCCACCCCGCCGGTATTACCGGAGGCATACCGAATATAGGCACGCCGGTCCTGGATTGGAAGAAGTGCATCTTCTGCATGGCATGCATCAAAGTATGCCCCACCGGCGCCATCAGGAAAATACCGAGAGAAGAGATCGACATCGGCAATGCCGTAATCAACCGTGATACCTGCCTGACATGGACAGGGGAAGGCAGGTGCGACATCTGCTTCAATGCCTGCCGGTACGACGCGATTACACTGGAAAACAAGATATTCCCCGTTGTACTTGAAGATCCCTGCAACGGCTGCGGCGCCTGTGAACGAAGATGCCCGACAAAGCCGAAATCAATCATAGTGCACTACGATAAGGTAAAAAGATTTTCACCGCCTGAAGAACGGCTCGCCCTCAGTCACAAGGATGAAACAGGGAGAGCTCACCGAGAAGAAGCGGATTTCAAAACGTGGTTCGTGGAAAGAATCAAGGGTCTGGGCAGAAATTACGGCATCATTAGGGAAGAGGAAGAGAGTGCAGAAGAAGAATAATACATCTCCCGTGCTCATTATTGGAGGCGGCGTGGCGGGCCTCACTGCGGCCCTCGACCTGGCGGCTGCCGGTCAGGCTGTGCATCTGGTTGAGATCGGCGGGAGCCTCGGCGGTCAGGTGGCAAAACTGGACAAGATTTATCCCACGGATCACTGTGCTTTCTGCCCCCTGTGGACAGACATCAAAAGATGCCGGGAACACCCTCTGATCACGGTTCACACCTCATCGACACTGAGAGAACTGAAAAAAAAGGATTCTCACATGCAGGCGCTCATCGTAAAAAAGCCACCGGCAATCGATGAGGCACGGTGCATTTTCTGCGGCCGATGCCAGAAGGGATGCCCCGCAGGGGCGGCGTATCCTGCGGGAGTGCATACCTATCCCCCTGTGTACCGGATTGACCGCGACGCATGCACGGACTGCGGCGCCTGCGTGACAATATGCCCGACCGGTGCCATTGACTTTCACCGCCGGGAAGAAAGTATGACGTTAGCTGTAAGCGACGTCGTATGGGCTGCAGGATTCCGGGAAATCGATGTATCTCCCCTCAAGGAATTCGGGTACGGCTCCCACAGGGATATCATGACTTCTCTGGAATTCGAAGAATGGACCGCAGAAGCGGGCCCCAATAAGGGAACGATACTCACAAAATCGGATCGCTCGATACCGGAGAGTATCGCTTTCATCCAGTGTACGGGGTCCAGGGACCAGAAATTCCTTCCCTACTGTTCCGCCGTCTGCTGCATGCACGCCTTCAAACAGGCCCAGTGGGTTCAGAGGCGAAACCCGGCGGTACGGTGCGTCATCCTCTATACCGATTTGCGCACCGTTGGGAAAGATTACTATGCATATGCGCTGCGGGAGGCACGCGGCAACGGGATAACACTTATCAGGGGGAGACCCTCCCTTATTCACCCCCTCCCCGGAGGCAACGGCATTGCCGTAAAATTCGAAGACACCATAACGCAGAAAAGGGAAATCTGGAAATTCGACATGGTGATCCTCAATGGGAATATCGGTCCTTCCCTGACAGGGGATGCCCGCGAAAAAAGTGTTGCCCCTGCCCTCACCGGTGAAGGGTTTATCGATACAGGTGTTGATGAGGGTTCCCGTATCGGGTGCGGGTTTTCCCTGGAACCGGCGGACGTGGCGGAATCGGCCATCCGGGCTTCCTCCGCGGCGGTCAGGGTGATAACCGGTCAAGACTCAAGGCAGGATGAACGTGGCTAAGACAATCATTTTCCTCTGCAGATGTTTTGGAGAAATCGGTGCTGCAATCGATCTCGATCATTTGGGGGAAAGAGTAAAAGAGGATGGTGCTGTCGTTGCCACCTCGATCGTCGATTCCCTCTGTCTGCCCGAAGATATTAAAAATGTAGCCTCCCTCATCAGGGAAAGCGGCGCGGAGAAGGTCGTGATCGGCGGATGTTCACCTTTCGGCAGGGCGGATTTCGTGATCAGCGGGCTTACCCGGGAGGGCATCGAGCGGGAGAACATCGGCATTGTAGACCTGCGGGAGGCCTGCTCCTGGATTCACCGGGACGACCCGCAAGGAGCCGTCACCAAGGCATGGAACCTCCTTGCCATGGAGACAGGTGCTCTCGAACACCGGAAGCGTTCGGAAGATGCAGTAATAAAAGTTCGTCCGGAAGTCATGATCATCGGTGCGGGTCCCGCGGGGCTGGCCGCCGCCAGATCCCTGATCAGACTGGGCATCCGGGTACATCTTATCGAGAGGGGAGGAAGTCCCGGAGGCATGCTCAATCTGATCTCTCATGTATATCCGTCCGGTGAAAGCGCCGGGGAAAAGATCGCTCCTTATGTCGAAGAAATAGAAAAAAATACCCTCGCCGTTTTTTACCCGAAAGCGAAGATTACCTCCTTCAAAGGATTCGCCGGTGATTTTAAAGTCACCCTGAATGCAAACGAAAAAGAGCACTACATAAGGGTGGGAGCCGTCATTATCGCCAGCGGCGCACGGACTCTCCTCCCCTATGGTCTCTACCGGTACGGAAATCTGAAAAACGTGATTACCCAGATGGAGCTGGAAAGGCAATTCATCAAGGGTACGGTGAACACCAGATCCGCCGTGTTCATCCAGTGTGCCGGCGCGAGGAATCACGACAGACCCTACTGTGCAACGATCTGCTGTCCCTCGAGTCTCAAAAACGCCATGAGAGTCATGGAGGAACTTCCCGGCGCGAAGGTATTTGTCCTCCACCGTGACATCATGACCCCGGGGAGCGTTATGGAATCCTACTACAGAAAGACCCTCTCCCAGGGTGTCCAGTTTATCAGGTTTGAAGAGTCCACCCCTCCTGTCGTCCTGGGAGAAGATCAGGTGAGAGGAGTTGAGGTATACGACGCGATAAACGGCGTTACAAGAAAGATCGATGCGGATCTGGTCGTTCTGAGCACTCCCCTTGTCCCGAATGAGGAAAACAGAAAGCTGGCGGATATGCTGAACCTGCAGCTGGACCGCTACGGATTTTTTTCGGAAATATACCCCCTTCATCCTCTGGAAACCAGGATCGACGGGGTTTTCATCTGCGGGTCCGCCCGGTGGCCCGTATCGTCCGATCAGGCGATTGTGCAGGGTGAAGG
>Ga0194111_10006342_pt1 | contig 13463 bp, 14 predicted proteins | sample TA2KigC300mmetaG_FD_146194 | JGI IMG/M metagenome (GOLD analysis project Ga0194111, IMG submission 146194) | Freshwater microbial communities from Lake Tanganyika, Tanzania - TA2015033 Kigoma Deep Cast 300m | ecosystem: Environmental > Aquatic > Freshwater > Lake | place: Tanzania: Lake... | reverse complement strand
CAGCACGAATGGCCCGCCCACATTGACTACGCCAAGCGCGAGTACCTCAAGGCCCTCATTGACCACTACGGCGGCGACGTCGCGCGGATCGCCGGGCACTGGGACCGGTCCTCCGAGAACACCCTCCTCAAGCTCATCCGCGAGCTTGGCCTGGAGGAGCATCTCCGTGCGGCGCGAAAAGCCCGGCAGTGACGCCGCCCGCAGTTTCTGCGGGCAGCGCTCTCTCCCCTCCTCAACAACTGCTCCGCATCCCCGCAGCCACCCGGAACCCCTCCACGTCTGGCTGGGGCCGTAAGCCTTGTGCCCGCAACTGCTTAGGCATGCTCACGACAATGCTTCCCCTGCCGGGTCGCCTTTGGCACGCCTCTTGCTCTTAGCCAGGATAGAAGCGAACGACACCCCCAAAGGAGGCAAGACAATGAGCAAGAGCGGCACGGAAGTCCTGGTCGCAGTCCTGGCGCTGGCGGCATTCGCCATCGGCGGGCTCGTGGTCCTTGGTGCCTGCCTGGACGGCCTGAGGAACGCGCTGGCCGGTTTGGCTGCCTCGCAGGCCGGGTCCGGCGCCCAGCAGTTCATGGCCTCGCTCGCGGGCCTCTAGGCTCCCGCCTCGGCAGGCAGGGGCAGTCGCTCGCCGTCGCAAGTCGCCCGATGTTCCAAGGAGATGCCCATGGTTACGAACCGTTGCTTCCCGCCCCGCCTCATCAGCTACCTGGAGACCGACCTCGCACAGCTCAGAGCACTCCTCACCACCAACGACCTGGGCGAGGCCCTGAAGCAGGCCCGATGCCTCCGCAACGAGATTGACGCGGCCATCGGCTCGCTGCGGCGGGTGCCGCAGCCCAAGCCCTGGTCCCACGCCTACGGGCTGGCCGTGGCCCACGGTGTCGCAAACTGACAGAAGAAAGGGGGTTGCCATGAAAGCCGTCGCGACTGTTGTGTTCCTGGCTGTCCTGATGAACGTCGGCTCGGCGTGCGGCGACATGCCGAGTTTCAAGGGGACGTTCGACTTGCACCTCGATCGCATCTGGCCCCTGGCCTATGATCACTCGCCCTTCGTCCATGTGCCGGCGACGGGGGGCGCGGTCATCGGCGGAGTCGCCGGAGCCGCGGTGGGAGTCCCGGCTGGCCTCCTCGTCGCGGGGCCGGAGTTCCTCGTGAGGGCGGCTCTGGGAGATTTCGACAATGATTACCTCGGTGGTCTGGCTGTCGCCTGCCACGTGTTCACCGTTCCAGTCGCCGTGGGCTCGGTCGGTGCGCACTACCTCCTCGGCGGGCCGCCGTACCTGATCAAGGAAGGGTGGAACTGGCTCCGCGCGCGGTTCTAGCGGCCAAGCCGCCCGACGAGCTCAGAGGCTGCTCCGAAAAGGCCAGCTGGCCAAGGCAATGGGGCCACGCGGTGAAGAGACCAACGAAAGGAGGCAGGAGATGAACGCCAGAGGACTGATGAGCATGATTGTCCTTGCGGCCTGCGCGGGCTGCGCGGGGCTCGGCAAGTACGCGAAGGACAGGGGCAACGACTTCCGCGACTGCTTCACCGCGCTGGGCGGGTTTGGGATGTTGGGTCCCGCCTTCGAGGTGCACGCCACTCGTTGGCTCACGACCGGGGCCGGCTGGACAATTGTCCCCGGCAAATGGGGAATTGAGGGCAGGGAGGTGGTCGAAAGGAACTACATTCACGCCGGGTTCGGGATACTGCCGTTTATGCTCTTCAACCCAGACCCGCGGAAGGAGAACGATATCGAGAAGGACGGCGCGCTGAAGAACTTCTACACCTACACGTCCACTTGTAACGAAGGCACGTGGGATCTGTGGGGACGCACCGAGCGCGTGCGGGTGACCAAGAGCATCGTGCTCTTTGACGTTACCTCCATCCCGAGGTTCGCCTACCACAAGTATGGTTCTTCTGCTCCCAGCCCTAACCAGGTGAAGAGGAGAGCCATCGAGGCGCTGGACGTGCATGTGGACGTGACAGCGGCGTTGCTCCTCGGGCCGAGCGTGCGGCTCGGGTTCAGCCCGGGCCAGTTCGCCGACTTCGTCCTCGGCTTCTTCGGCCTCGACATCGCCGGGGACGACACGAAGCCCCAACCCCCCAAGACCAAGGAAGGAGACAAGCGATGAAAACCTGTGCTGCCTTGTTGCTCCTCGTGTCGGCCTGGCTTCCGGGCTGCTGCGCCTGGGTTGCCCGAAATGGAAATGGATTCCTTGGGCCCAAACCAGAGAAGCCACCCACACCGGTCTTCGGCGGAACGGTTACTGCTGTTGCTTGGCTGGCAAGTTGCCTTGGGGCACCGGTGGCCCCACCTGGGCTGGAAACGGAACCTCGGACGATCGCACTTGCGCCACTCATTGCGGTTGACATTCCGCTCTCTTTCGTCGCCGACATCATTTGCCTCCCGAAGGACATCTTGACCATCGAGTGGGAGAGCCCTAGAAGGGTGGCTAAGCCCAAGCCTCCAGCCCCGCCCCCGCGCGTTGCGGGCTGGCCCTTCGATGCGGCGGAGGCGAAACGGCGCCAGAACGAGGCCGCCAAGGCCCTGGGCGTCGAGCCCGAGCAGGTCGTCCAGATCGCCCCTGGCGTCACCATCACCCTGGTCCTCATCCCTGCGGGCGAGTTCATCATGGGCGACCCAGCAGGAGTCCAGACGCACGTGATCATCACCAAGCCCTTCTGGCTCGGCAAGCACGAGGTCACTCAGGACCAATACCGGGCCGTGATGGGCAACGCGACGAGCAAGTTCGAAGGCGCCACGAATCCTGCCGAGCAGCTCACGTGGTACAAGACCCAGGAGTTTCTCAAGAAACTCAACTCCCTCATCGGAGGGGGGCAGTTCGTTCTGCCCACTGAGGCCCAGTGGGAATATGCCTGTCGGGCCGGCAGCGCGTCCCGCTTCTGCTTCGGCGACGCGTACGAGCTGCTCCCGCAGCACGCCTGGTGCCTCTCCAACTCGGGGGCGAGGACACATCCCACTGGCACACGGCTCCCGAACGCCTGGGGCATCCACGACATGCATGGCAACGTCGCCGAGTGGTGTCAGGACTGGTACGTCCCTTCCGGCGAGGGCGCTGTGAAGGACCCCAGAGGCCCCGCGAGCGGGACCTCTCGCGCCGTTCGCGGCGGCGCGTGGAACGACATGGGCTACCGCGGGATGCACTCGCCCGCGCACGAGGCCCCCTACATCGGGTTCCGCGTCGCCAGGCTCGTGCCGTAGTCTGCGGGTGATGTGGCTCCAAAGCGGCGTGCCCTTGTGCCACGCAAGGAAAGGAGATGAGCCATGAGGCACTGTGCTGCCCTCTTGCTCCTCGTGTCGGCCCTGCTCCCAGGCTGCGGCCTGACGAATACGGTGTGGCGAGGCGGGCCGCGCGGCGAGGGGACCCCTCATGTGGACTGGGTAAACCTCTCGCCCGGGGGCGATGTGCTCCTCCACTACACCGAGGTGGCGTATGGGCGGCGCTGGGGGATAGGTTTCTTCGAACCCGAGGCGCAGGCGTCCTCTCTGGTCATCCAAGTTCCGTCCATAGAGATGGAGCGGCTCCTTGCACGAGGGCGGGCGAGTGGCGCCATAGCGGAGGTCAGCGCCGAGGAAGTGCAGAAGTTCCTCCGCCTGAACCAACCAGGGTCTCCCCATCGTGGAGGACATGTCAGGTTCTCAATTGAGTCACACCGTGGCGCCCATGCTGTGGTCTTTGCGTACCCGCATCCCGGCCGCGATGGCCCGGTTGAGGGACGCCGAGGGGAGGAGGCGACTGTGCGGTTCCACCTGCCCGGGGGAAGGACCCCAAAGGCATTGAGCCCTGCTCTTCGGGTGCTGCTCACCCCGCCGGCCGCCATCGCCGACGCCGCCGCGGATGCTGTGGTCATCGTGACTGCGCCCGTGTGGTTCCCGGTTCTGTGTGTTTTGATCTCGCAAATGGACATACGCGTACCAACCGGTGGTCACCTATGAGGTCCCCCCGCGCGGCGGCTCGGGTGTCATGGCGAGGGAAAGGAGGTGTCCGATGCGAGCGATGAACTGGATCGGCTTGATTGGCCTCGTCGTCTGCACAGGCTGCGCGGGGCTCGGCAAGTACGCGACGGACAGGGGGAACGACTTCCTCGACTGCCTCACCGCGCAGGCGGGGGTCGGGTTCTTGCTCCCCGCCGTCGAGCTGCGCGCGACTCATTGGGTGACCGCCGGCGCGGGCTTTGCCGTCAGCGAGAAGTGGGGTCTTGACGGCAGGGAGGCGGTTACGAGAGGATACAGTCAGGCCGGGTTCGGGATGCCGGGTGTTCTTCACTTACTGGGTTTCGAGTCGGACAAGGACTTCGAGGACGATGGAGCGCTGAAGCCCTTCTACACATACACTTCCAGGATTCACATAACGCCGACATTCCCGCTCGCATCGGGGAAGGGGCTGAGGGTGAGCAAGTGCATCCTCCTGTTCGACGTTACCTCCATCCCAAGGTTCGCCTACCACTATGATCACGATCTTAGGTGGAGGCCCCTGGAACCCCCCAGACTGATCCGGGAGGAGAGGAAACTCGTAGAAGCGTTGGACGTGCACGTGGACGTGACGGCGGCCTTGCTTCTCGGGCCGAGCTTGCGGCTCGGGTTCAGCCCGGGCCAGTTTGCCGACTTCGTCCTCGGCTTCTTCGGCCTCGACATCGCCGGCGACGACGCGAAGCCGCAACCCCCCAAGAGCACGGAAGGAGACAAGAAATGAGACGCTGTGCTGCCTTGCTGCTGCTCGTGTCGGCCTGGCTCCCAGGCTGCCGCCTGACTAGAACAGTCTGGCGGGCGGGCAACGCCGTGGAAGTGCCCACGCCCGTTAGTGAGGTCGTCGTCTCGCCGAACGGGGATGTGTCTGTCCTCTATGCAGCATGTCGGTATGAGCTCAGGTGGGGGATAGGCTTCATCGAGCCCAGAGAGGTCCATGTTCCGTCGCGCTCTCCCGATCGGGTCATCCTAATCCCGCGCTCAGAGATGGAGCGTGTTCTGGCAAGGACCGAAAGGGGTCTGTTCCCGGAGCTCAGCGGGGAGGAACTCCGCAAGTTCCTCCTGCCCAGCCCTTCCGCAAGGCCCGAAGGAGCATCTGTCAGGCCGGAAGTGTATTACATGGCCCGCCCTTCCTGCGGAGCCGTCCTTCTAGGTATGGAACCTCTGGAGGCGCTGCATGTTGCCGGCGTGAGTTTTTCATACCCGCGTCCCAGTCGCAATGGCAAGGGCGGAGGGGCTCGCCCCTTGGACGAGGTGACTGTGCGGCTCATCCCGCCCAGCGAGCTGACCCGCAACACTGCGAGCGTTGCCGTTCGGGTACTGCTTACCCCTCCGGCGGCCGCCGCGGATGTTGCCTCAGATGCCTTTTTGTTGCCGTGGGTCGTCTTGCGGGGGATGCTGCTGTCTGCGATGCGGAGCGCAAGCGGAGGCTCGTGGAAGGTCTATTGAAAGCCGCGGCCCGGCCCACTGCCTTCAGCCGGGCAACCCTTGTCCTGTGACCTGGGGAGGGAAAGGAGGTGCCCGATGCGAGCGATGAAGTGGATCGGCTTGATTGGCCTCGTGTTTTGCACGGGCTGCGCGGGGCTCGGCAAGTACGCGACGGACAGGGGGAACGACTTCCTCGACTGCTTCACCGCGCTGGGCGGGATTGGCGGCCCACTTCCTGGCGTTGAACTCCACGCGACCCACTGTCTTACGACGGGCGCAGGCCTGACATCGAGCCTCAAGTGGGGCATAGTGGGCAGGCAGGCGGGTCCAGCGTTGTTGTTGTCTAACCAGATGGGCCTCGGGCTCCCGGCCGTTCTTCGCTTGCTCAAATCGGAATGGAGCAATCAGTTCGAGAAAGACGGTGACCTTAGCCTTCTCTATACCTACATTTCAGAGTCAGATGTGCAGTCGGACGTGTATGGGCCAAGAAGCGGCATGAGGACCAGCAAGAGTGTCTTCCTGTTCGACGTTACGTGCATTCCCAGGTACGCGTACAACTATCAAGGGTCTCTCCTCTTCCGCAGCAATTGCTCCGGCCCCGAATACGAGGAGAGGAGACCCATTGAGGCGCTTGACCTGCACCTGGACGCGACGGCGGCGTTGCTCGTCGGGCCGAGCGTGCGGCTCGGCTTCAGCCCGGGGCAGTTCGCCGACTTCGTCCTCGGCTTCTTCGGCCTCGACATTGCCGGCGACGACGCGAAGCCGCAACCCCCCAAGACCACGGAAGGAGACAAGAAATGAGACACTGGATTGTGGGGACAGGGCTGTGGGGACGGATGCCGGGCCTTCTGGCGGCGGCTGCGGTTGCCTGGGCCGCCTCGGCTGGCGGCCAGGAGCGGATAGCTCCCCAGATGCCCGCGCCCCGATACCCCGCCAGGGAGTTCAATTCCGATGTGCCGATGATTGTCGCGGCGTGGGTCGAGCCCGACGCCGAGACGCCAACCTTCGTTGGGCGCACACCTTCCCAAACGCCACTCAAGGTGCCTGCCTGCCACTGGTGGGCGGTCGCACCTGTGGGGCCGGAGGATGTGCCTAGGGTGGTCGAGGCCACACGCCGCGAGAAGGTTCCCGGGCTCATCATCATGCACCCAGGCAGCGACGACGCCCTCGCTCCTCTGGGCAACCTGGACGCACTGGAGTGCCTGGTTATCGCGGATGAGCACGACCATGAGCAGCTTACCGGGCAGGGCTTGGCTCATCTGCGGGGCCTCAAGACGCTGAAGATGCTCAGCCTCTCAGGTTGCGCCCGCCTCACGGATGCCGGGCTGGCCCATCTCAAGGAGCTGAAGGCGTTGGAGGCGCTCGATCTATCCCAGTGCAAGCAGCTCACCGACGCCGGCCTGGCCCACCTGAAGGACCTGAAGACGCTCAAGACCCTTCACCTTAGCCTGTGTGAGCGCCTCACGGACGCCGGGCTGGCCCACCTGAGCGACCTCAAGGAGCTCAAGACGCTCGGACTCAGCGGGTGCACCCGGCTCACGGACGGCGGCCTGGCCCATCTCAAGGACCTCAAGGCGCTGGAGGCAGTCAATATATCCTACTGCAACCAGCTCACGGACGCCGGGCTGGCCCATCTGAAGGGCCTCAAGGCGCTCAAGACGCTCCGACTTAACAGGTGCGTGCAACTCACGGACGCCGGGCTGGCCCACCTGAAAGAGCTCAAGGAGCTCAAGACGCTCGGACTTGGCGAGTGCGAGCAGATCACGGACGCCGGGCTGAGCCATACCAAGGACCTCAAGGCACTGGAGGCGCTCGATCTATCCTACTGCAAGCAGATCACGGATGCCGGGCTGAGCCATCTCAAGGACCTCAAGGCGCTCAGGTCGCTAGAACTCTTTTTCTGCCAAAGGCTCACGGACGCCGGGCTGGCCCATCTCAAGGAGCTGAAGGCGCTTGAGACTCTGGGACTTGGCAGATGCCAACGGATCACGGACGCCGGATTGGCCCACCTGAAGGGTCTCGAGCAGTTGCGGAGCCTCGATCTGCCGGATGCGGGAGTTACGGACGCGGGCCTCGCCCACCTCAAGGACCTCAAGCAGTTGGAGAGTCTCCATCTCGCGTGCACAAGGGTGACGGGCGCGGGCCTCGCTTACCTAAAGGACCTCAATCGGTTGCACACCCTGTTGTTTCACCAAGCGGGGGTGACGGACGCGGGCCTCGTCCACCTCAAGGACCTAAAGGGGTTGCGGGAACTTGACCTGTCGAACACCGGACTTACGGACGCGGGCCTCGCCCACCTCAAAGAGCTCAAGCAGTTGCGTTCGCTGGACCTGAATGGCACCCGCGTGACGGAGGCGGGGATCGCGGAGCTCAGGAAGGCGCTGCCCGACGTGCACGTTATCGGGGGGCGGTAGGCCCCGGGGCCGCGGGCCGAACTGTGCCTGCCACGAAAGGAAAGGACAAGGACCATGAAACGCTCTGCTGCCCTGTTGCTCCTCGTGTCGGCCTGGCTCCCAGGCTGCGGCCTGACGAGGACCGTGTGGCGCGACGCCACCGGCTGGGAACGGCCAGGCAGAGCGCACGAGATGCTGGTTTCCCACAACGGCACTGTGCGTCTACGCTACAGCGCGCGACGACCCAAAACGGCTTGGGGGATAGGCCTCTGGGAATCTCCGCAGCGGGAGGTCTCTGTGGACCGGGTCATCCGCGTTCCGGCGTCACAGATGGAGCGGTTCCTGGCAAAGGCAGGGAAAGGCGCAGTCGTTGACGTGACCGGCGAAGAGCTCAGGAAGTTCGCCCGTCCTGAGCCATTCGACCTCTTTGGCCTGTTGCCAGGCCCCGCTGAGGACAGCATCAAGTTCTCAAGAGGGCCAGGCTATGTGACGTTCGCATACAAGCCTCCCAGCCGCGGTCGCCAGGGTGGGGGGCCTCGCGAGGCGGAGGAGGTGAATGTGCGGCGTCTAGCGGTGTCAAATCTTCTTTTTTCACTTATGTGTCGAGGCGAAGGTGCGGGGGTCTGGGGGTCAGAGCTACGTTTTGCACGATAGATTGGGGAGACACCTTGCGCGCAGCGGCGACCTCAGGGGGCCGTCGGCGGGGCGCTTCCGGCGGGCCTGTTTGCGGATGAGGTGGGCGAGGGGGCGGAGGGCGGCGGGGCGCGATGAGGAGGACTGAGAGCCTGTGCAAAGCTGCCTCAGAGCGATTTGAGAGCTTTTTTCGCCCGCCGTGCTCTTTCGCCGTATCTATCGAGCTAGCAGGCCGTTAGGCGTTTCGCGGCCCTTTTCATGCTCCAAAATGAAAGCCGTTCAGCGCACGAGTCCGTCATAGGGTGGAGGAGAGGGGTCCCGGAGCCGGCAATCACGGGGCCCGTCTCCTTGTAGGAATGGCCGTTCCGAGGGCCCCTGTAGTCACTGCACGCCCTCTGGGGCAGAACATACCGAATGGGGCTCGCACGCGCTCTTTGACAAGACGGAAGCAGAAGGCGACAGCTCCGCCTGGCCGGGCGGGGCCGCCTGTCCCCTCTCCCCTCGGGGAGGGGGGACAGGGGGCCGCGCTCGTGAACCGGGCTGGGGGGTGTGATGCGACAGGCTGGACCCAGCCGTGCCTTCGGCGCGAGCGCGCCCCGAGGCGAGGAGCACGGTCGGGCAAGCCGACCGTGGCACGCGGGTGGTGGGGTGCCAAGTTCCCCCGGACGTGGAGCCACGCGGGTCCGGAGGACTTGCGGCTTTACAGGCGCCGCCGGGCTTGCTACAATTCAGTGGCGTGGACACGTGCGCGCGTCGCTGACCGGACAGAAGGGGTTGCCGTGATACCGGTGTACTTCGTCGAGGTGGCGGCGTTCGGGGCGGCGGCGCTGCTGGTGGCGGTGCTGGCCGACATCATTCAGGGGGCCTGGCAGCGCTACGAGGCCGAGGTGCTCAAGGGCACCGAGGTGACGCTGGACCAGATTTACCTGAATATCCCGGCCCAACAGCTCCTCTACGTGGCCATGATCCTGTGCGTGCTCGTGGCGGGGCTGGTGATCCTGCTTTTCGGCAGCCCGCTGCTGGCCGTCGTGTTCGGCGGGGCGGCGTTCGCCTCGCCGCGGCTGCTGGCGCGCTACCTGAAGCGGCGGCGCGACCGGCGCTTCGGCGTGCAGCTCGTGGATGCGCTGATGAACATCTCGAACGCGCTGCGCAGCGGCTTCAGCCTGCCCCAGTCGTTCGAGCTGATTCAGCGGGAGATGGACAACCCGATCGCCCAGGAGTTCCGCCTCCTGAACCAGGAGACCCGCGTGGGCGTGCCCATGGAGCAGGCGCTCCAGCACATGCTCGACCGCATGCCGTCGGATGACCTGGACCTGGTGGTGACGGCGATCCTGGTGTCGGCCGAGGTGGGCGGGAGCCTGGCCGAGGTGATGGACAACATCGCGAAGACGATCCGCGAGCGGCACCAGATCGAGGGCAAGGTGCGGGCGCTCACGAGCCAGGGGCGCATGCAGGCCGCCATCCTGTGCCTCGTGCCCATCATCCTGGCGTTCATCATCAACGCGATCAACCCCTACTTCTTCCAGCCGATGGTGGAGAGCTGGTACGGCTGGGGCCTCTTCGCCGTCATCGGCATCCTGGAGCTCCTCGGCCTCCTGGTCGTGCGGAAGATTGTGACGATTGACGTGTGAGGAAGCGGACATGACACCCGACGATTTGGAGCGGATATTCATCTACCTGTGCGCGTTCGGGAGCGTGACGGCGCTGGTGTGGTGGGCCTACGCGGTGCACGTGGAGGTTCAGGCGCGGACGGCGCTGGGGGCGGAGCGGCGGCAGGCGATCGGCTCGTTCGTCCTGCTGCTGCTGGCGCCCGTGGCGGCGGCGGTGGGGCGCTGGCTGGGGCCGAGGCTGGACCGCCTCGAGGCGCAGTCGGCCGCCACCGGCCACGCGGCCCTGCTGGTGGCGCTCCGCCGCAGGTGCGAGACTATGCTCATCGGGGCGGGCCGCCCCCACGGCCTAGCGCCGAACGAGTTCATGGGCCTCTGGACCCTGGGCCGCATCATCGGCCTGTTCTTCGGCATGCTCGTCTACGCCGCGCTGCTCAAGTACTGGTCGGGCGTGCCCGCGCCGGTCCTCCTGCCGTTCTTCGCCCTCATCGCCCTGGCGCCCGAGCTGTTGGGGCTGTGGGTCGTCACGGGCATCATCGTCATGATGCTCGGCGTCGTCTACTACGTCACGCTCTCCTACTACTGGCCGGGCACGCTGCCGGCGGCGGCCCTTCCCTTCCTCTTCCTGGGCTACATCATGCCGTGGGTGTGGCTGCGGGACCGCGAGCGGGCGCGGAAGAAGAGCATCCGCCGGGACCTGCCCTACGCGCTGGACCTGCTGACGCTGAGCGTGGAGGCGGGCCTGGACTTCACGGCAGCCATCGCCCGCATCGTGCGCCGGCGGCCCGAGAGCCCGCTGAGCCAGGAGCTGAGCGAATCGCTGCGCCAGATCCAGATGGGCGTGCCGCGCGCCGACGCGCTGCGCGACCTCAATGACCGGGTGCACATGGAGGAGATCTTCTCCGTCACCAGCGCCCTCATCCAGGCCGACGAGTTGGGCGCGAGCCTCGGGCCGATCCTGCGGGTGCAGGCCGACACGTTCCGGGTACGGCGCGCCCAAGCCGCCGAGAAGCAGGCGATGGAGGCCCCCGTCAAGCTCCTCTTCCCCCTCATCTGCTTCTTCTTCCCCGCCACGTTCATCGTCATCTTCGGCCCCGTCTTCCTCCGCTTTGTCCTTGGCGTGGAGTAGGGCGATGGACACCGCGCTCGTCGGCCTCCTCCGCGAGCTGGTCGGCATCCCGAGCATGAACCCGTACCGCCGGGCCGACCTGCCGCCCGGCTACGGCGAGGCCGCCGTCGTCCAGCGCGTCGCCGCGTTCCTCCGCGACGCCGGCCTCGCCGTCGAGCTCCAGGAAATCGCCCCGGGCAGGCCCAACGTGCTGGCTCGGCTCCCCTCTTCGCGATCGGCGATCGGCAATCGGCAATCGGCAATTCTGTTTGTCGCCCACCTCGACACGGTTCCTGTGGACGGCATGACGATTCCGCCCTTCGAGGGGGCGGTGCGCGACGGGCGGCTCTGGGGCCGCGGAGCGTGCGACAACAAAGGGTCGCTGGCCGCCATGCTCATGGCCCTGCGCCGCGTGGCCGCGGCGAAGTCCAATCCATCGCCCATTCTCTTCGCCGGCACTGCCGACGAGGAGAGCGGCTATCGCGGCATCCGAGGGGCGCTTCGCGCCGAGGCCGGTCGGCAGTCGGCAGTCGGCAGTCGGCAGCCCGGAACCGCGCCGCGCGCGGCCTTCGTCGGCGAGCCAACGGGGCTGGACATCATCATCGCGCATCGGGGCGTGGTGCGGTGGGCCATCGAGCAGCACGGCACGAGCGCCCACAGCGCCTACCCCGAGCGCGGCGTGAACGCCATCTATCGGATGACGCCACTCCTCCGCGACCTGGAGGCCCTCGCGGGCGAGATCGCCAAGCGCCCCGCCCACCCGCTCGTGGGGCCGCCCTCGCTCAGCGTGGGCACGATTCGCGGCGGGCACAGCGTTAACACCGTGCCCGATTCGTGCGCGATCGAGGTGGACCGGCGTCTTGTGCCCGGGGAACCACCGGATGCTGCGGAGGCCGAGGTGTGGGCGCTGGCCGAGCGCCACGGGGCGGCCCTCGACCGGTTTTTCTGCGCCGGCGCCTTCGAGGTGTCGCCCGATTGCCTCGCCGCTCAGATGGCCGCGAGGGCCGTGCAGGCCGCCCTCAGTCGCCCCGGTTTCCCTTCTTCAATCAGCAATCGGCAATCGGCAATCGGCAATCTCATCGGCGTGGCCTACGCCACCGAGGCCCCCGAGGTGGCCGCCGCCGGCATCCCGGTCGTCGTCCTGGGGCCGGGCGACGGCTCGAAGGCCCACGCCGCCGACGAGTTCCTTGACCTTGACCAACTCCAAGCCGCCGAGCAGGTGTACGAGCACCTGATGACTCAGTCACCCGAATGCTGAATCGCAGCCTACGCAAGATGAGGGTCGGCTGGCGGCTCCGCTTCCGCCAGCGGCGCGTCGCGCCCGAAGAGCTTCCGGACATCATGCGGAAACACATCTACACGGGCGCGCTGGGCAGCGTCTGGGCCTCCCTTGCCACCGGCCTGTTCTTCGTCACCTTCGGCAACCGCGTGGGGATGACGCCGTGGCTGTGGGGCGTGATGTCGAGCATCTCCTCGCTCGTCCTGCTCGCGCAGGTGCTCTCGGCGTGGCTCACGCAGCGGGTGGGCCGCCGCAAGCTCGTGTGGTTCGTGTGCGCCCTGACGGGGCGGTTGCTGCGGCTCACCTCCATCCTCACGGCGCTGCTCCTCTACCGCCTGGGCTCGCCCGCGGCGGCCACGGTGCTCATCGTGGGGGTGTGCCTGTGCAACTTCTGCGGGGCCGTGGCCACGCCGCCCTGGATGTCGTGGCTCGCCGACCTGATCCCCGAGCGGAAGCACGGCGGCTTCTGGGGCCGGCGGGCGTCGTGGATTGATGCTGTCGTGATGCTCAGCGTGGTCCCCGCGGGCCTCCTGATTGACCGCACGCCCGAGGCATGGAAGATGCCGGTCCTCGTCGCTGTGTTCGTCGTGGCCACGGCCATCGGCGTGGCGGACCTCTTCATCCACAACACGCTGCCCGAGCCGCCACGGGCGAAGCCGCGCGAGGCCCACTACTTCCGCCACCTGGCCCTGCCGCTGCGCGACCGCGCCTTTCGCCCCTGGCTGACGTTCGACTTCTGCTGGACCTTCGCCATGAACCTCGGCGGCTCGCTCTCACTCGTCTACTTCACGAAACACCTGGGGATGGACAAGAACCTGCTCGGCGGGCAGATCGTGCTCACCATCATCCCGTGCCTGGGCAGCATCCTCGTCGGCTCCAAGTCGGGCAGGATGGTGGACAAGGTGGGGTCGAAGCCCGTGCTATGGTGGGGCCACCTCTTCTGGGCGTTGCTGCCCGGACTGTGGATTTTCGTCACCCCTGCCACGGCAATGGTCTGGCTCACCGTCCAGGGCGTCATCAGCGGCACTGCCAGCCGCGCCG
>Ga0194111_10006340_pt1 | contig 13466 bp, 9 predicted proteins | sample TA2KigC300mmetaG_FD_146194 | JGI IMG/M metagenome (GOLD analysis project Ga0194111, IMG submission 146194) | Freshwater microbial communities from Lake Tanganyika, Tanzania - TA2015033 Kigoma Deep Cast 300m | ecosystem: Environmental > Aquatic > Freshwater > Lake | place: Tanzania: Lake... | reverse complement strand
GAGCGAAACGCCGAAGATGCCGATTTCGGTCTGCTGGAGGATAACGCCGTGCTGGGTAAACGTCCGGTTGATACTGATGACGTTCGACCCCAGCAGGACAATGGCAATGATCGTGAGAAGTGTCTGTCCCGTGTTCATCGCGATGTGCCCCCTTGTGCTTCAATGAGAGGAGAGTCTCCCCCGGTGGCAGGATATTTCCAAAATTGGCAAAAAGGGAGAGACGTGCAAATCCAATGTACATCTTAATAATATACCATTTTGGGAAGAACGTCAAATGACTGCGCTCACTATGCGCCGCCGCTGCGTGCCGGAAGGATTCCTCTCATGGTGCCAGCCGGCGAGATATCCTCCGGCTTGTGCAAAACGCTGCGGATACGCACCCTATTATCGACAGCATCGCAATTCTTTGCGTCTAGTCGATTTCGATTCGCTGGAGATGGGCAAGAAGAGGTCTCTTTAAGCGGGACAGTGACCGTGAAGGAATTCCCCGGGACAGGAATAGAAACAAAGCACCCACTTCAGGCACTGGCCTACGCTGAAGCGGGTGGGGCGTATTCAACGAGTAGGGGAAAGGAGCGTAAGGAGCTGCTAGTTATCCTTTCTTATTCGAACCATGAAACAATTTCAAAGTTACCGGTCGTCGGGAAGTAGGGTGGAGCATCATACATCAGCCGCGCATCATACTTGTAGTTTTTAGTGTAACCGCTGACCTTCTTGGGGGGTGTGCCGCTGAACGTTCCAACCGGTCCCCTTTTGGCGTGCTGGATTCCACCGACAAGCTTGATCGATCCTTCAATTGGGCGGTTATTGTAGTTCTCCGCTGTGAAACCGCCGAAGCGGGAAAACATTGTAGCGTGGATACTAAGATCACCCCGGGTATCGGCATTATCCGCTATGAGGATATTGTTCTCTGCAACGAGACCCAACATGTCATCGGTCCCCTTCTTGGGATGCTCGTAGTAGGTCAAATCATCATCGATATAGATATTTCCCTCCTTGGGTGCTGCTGATTGGCCTCCGGCACCAACGGTGATCTTGCCGTTGACAGTTCCTTTCACGTGCACGTTCCCACCTTCGATATAAATGACTCCATTTGGCGCAAAGCTCGATAACGGTTCACTACTCCATGTTGCTTCGCCTCCCCGTCTATACTTGACCTGACCATTGGCCTGAAAATCCAAATAAAGCGAATCGGGTCCGGTGTAGTACTTTCCGCCGTTCTGCGCAGCAGTTTTCAAGGGATTGAGATTCGCCGGCACTTCTATGTTGACTCCTGATTCGAATCCACCCAGGAACTGTGGCGTATCGGTCCCCTTTTTGTACGTGAGGCCTTTGAGCGATGTGGTTCGCTGCATAAAGACAGGTGATCCGGCAACCTGAATTTTGCTCTGAGTGTGCATTGGTCCGAACACGGTATCCCCCGAGATCCACCAGATGTTTCCTTCCTGGACGCTGTAGTAGCCAAAGCGGGCAAAACTGCTTGGCTGGAGCAGGACGGAAACAACAGAGGACTGGCCCATGTAAGTGGCAGTCGTCACAATCTTGACCTGATTGTAGCCTGGATCCGTGACGCGTGAGGTGAAGAAGCCCCCATTGAATTCCTTGTTGGAAAATCCAGCTCGCCATACCGGGTTCTCCCAGATCGCACGAGCGGCCATGTTGGTTCCGGCTGCGGCAATATTGTGCGCATAGCTACTCTTGTAGTAACCAAGGTAGTTATCAATCGACTGGTTGGATACCTTGGAGATATTGGAGCCAATCATCAGGAGCGCTGTGCTGAATCCGATGACCATTATTAACGATGCTTTACCCATGGCTTCCTCCCCCTATTAGCGATTTCTCAAATTTCGTGATGCCAGCCGTATCTGGCGCCAGTACACCTTGAAGTCCGCCGAGTCGGCTGCCGCTGACGTATACTGGATCTCCATGATCGGTGCCGGGCTCTCCAGCGATATGTTAATCTCCATTGTGTAGATCAACCGCGGGTCGGGAACTGGGAACGGGATCGTATCTCCCAACGCATCGTAATACCGCAAGCTGAACTGCGTCACGCCCAGGTTCCATCCCTTCGCCGTGTTCCCGTTCACGATCCGATACAAATATCGATCATTCGGATTCGGTGTGCTGGACAGCTCGGTTGTGTCACCCAGAAAGTAGTAAATGGTATCGACTACACCATCACCCACATCGGTTGGACTGCTGGGAATGTCCGTGAGGAACTTGATCGAAGTCGGACCGGCATTGACAATGGCAGTATTGGGCGGCTGGATCTTTGTGAAGTCCTTGCAGTAGCCGATCTTCCGAAAATCCGACTCCACAATATCCACTAACGCCACAATGCTATATTGCAGGTTCAGGTTGTTCTCATAGACGGCGTTGGTTTCAACCGCCTGAGCGTTCAGGCGAAGCGCCATCAGCAGCAGCAACGAGCCGACGACGGTGGCGCTGACGATGTCAAAAATTGTGCTTGCTCCCATGGCTCACCTCACCGGAATGACCAGTAACTGAAGATATACTGCATCTGCAACGTGTCTTGAGCATTCGATCCTTTCACATTCACACTCAGCTTCTTATGCCATGTCCGGGAGCTCGAAAACCCGTTGATGTTTGAAGTATCGACGTAGACAACGCGAGCCCATCGGTAGAATGTGTCAACGCCGTCGATGGTCACGGTATCTCTCCACCCGTTGTAATCGTCAAAGTCGTTGAAGAAATGACGGCTGGACTCACCTCCCTCTGCGCCGAGCGAAGAGCTCAGTTCGTTTAAGCTCGTTGCAAAGCTGTCAGCGGTGACGTGATCGAACGCCTTCCCCTGGGCTTCTTCGAGAATCGACATAGCAAGGGAGACGCCAAATATGCCAATCTCGGTGTGCTGAAGGACGACGCCGTGCTGTGTGAACGTCCGGTTGATGCTGACGACGTTCGACCCCAGCAGCACGATGGCAATGATCGTCAGAAGAGTTTGGCCAGTGTTCATATTTTACTCCTTTCCTCCTACTCGTTGATGATTCGTTGCCGAGGCGAGGAGGCGAGATTTTGGAAAAGGACCCACTCAAGGATTCTCCAAAGGGCGTACCAACCTGAAATTGTTCTGAATTCTGTTCAAGAAGGGCATTTTCTCAGGAATGGCGATGCAAAGCCCACGGTTCGGCCACTCCAATGTGAGACAACGTCTCAATTTGCGACATCCAGGGATTGACGGGTTTTGTGTTGAGCCAGGGCATTCCCCTTGAAAGGTCTGTATGAATCCACTCCGAGAGTTATCATTTTGAGCCAGTCTCCGCTCGCCGTCCTGCCTGAGAAACCCGTCAACCACACTCAAGGACGAGCATGTGCACCTATCACCCCCCAAATCGCCATCGCCGATGGCGAGTGTCTGGCAACGACAAGTAGTGTTACCGGCGGTAAGGCATTTCTGAGTATCGAGGGGTGTTATACCGAGAGGACTTGCGGTAGACCGCCGGGGAGCCTATATTGGCAGGGCGATACCCATTTTCATCTGGTTCTCGTTTTGAGTGGACGGAGGCAGGCATGGCAGACAACGAGGTTAAGGCATTTGAAAAGAAGATCGTTCTTCGTCAGGTCACGATGGAGGACTACGATCAGATTGTGCAACTGCAGTTGAAGTGCTTTCCCGGAATGAAGCCGTGGACGAAGGAACAGCTTGAGAGCCAGCTGAGGATCTTTCCTGAAGGCCAGATCTGCATCGAGTACGAGGGACGCATCGTCGCATCATCGAGCAGTCTCATTCTTGACTTCGCGCTCTACGGCGAGTGGCACAGTTGGCGTGAGATAGCGGATCAGGGGTACATTCGTAATCACAATCCCAACGGCAACACTCTCTATGGGATTGAGATTATGGTTGATCCGGAGTTTCGCGGTATGAAGCTCGCCCGCAGGCTCTACGATTCACGAAAGGAGCTCGCCCGGCAGCGCAATCTGATGAGGATCATCCTCGGCGGGCGCATTCCGGGATATGCACAGCATCAGGACAAGATGACCGCGCGAGAGTACGTTGACAAGGTCATCAACAAGGTGCTTTACGACCCGGTATTGACTTCTCAGATCTCGAACGGCTTTGTCTTGAAGCGTCTTATCGAATCGTACCTCGACGCGGACAAGGAATCGAAAGGATGGGCCACCCTACTTGAATGGACAAACCTCGACTACCAGCCCGATCCTCACCGCAAATTCATTCCCACACAGCCTGTACGGATTTGCGCAGTCCAGTACCAACTGCGTGAGATCGCAGGCTTTGAAGAGTTCGCCCGGCAGTGTGAGTACTTCGTTGACGTTGCGTCGGATTACAAATCCGATTTTGTCCTGTTTCCAGAAATCATCACCACACAACTTCTCTCATTTCTGAAGGCCGAGCGCCCGGGCCTTGCCGTTCGCAAGCTGTCGGAATTCACATCTCAATATCTTGAACTCTTCTCGGGCCTTGCCATCAAATACAATATCAATATCATTGGGGGCTCACACTTCACGATTGAGGAGAGCCACCTGTACAACGTGGCCTACCTGTTCAAGCGGGATGGGGGAATCGGGAAACAGTACAAACTGCACATTTCCCCTAGTGAGCGTCGGTGGTGGGGAGTAGAGCCGGGCAATACAATTGAGGTGTTCGATACGGACAAGGGGAGGATCTCGATTCAGATCAGTTACGACGTGGAATTTCCGGAAGTGAGTCGAATTGCCGTAGAAAAAGGAGCACAGATTATCTTTGTTCCCTTCTGCACTGACGAGCGGTATAGTTACCTTCGAGTGCGCTACTGCGCGCAGGCACGGTGCATCGAAAACTACGTCTTCGCAGCGATTGCCGGGACTGTAGGGAACCTGCCATTTGTGGAGCATATGGACCTGCAGTATGCCCAGTCCGGCATTTTTACTCCGTCCGATATTCCCTTCACGCGTGATGCCATCGCCTCAGAATGCACCCCGAACATCGAGACCGTCATCATAGATGATGTGGATCTCGAGCTCCTGAAGCGGCACCGGCAGAGTGGCGGGGTTGTCACGTGGCACGATCGGCGGAAGGATCTGTACGAGGTGCGGGTGAAGTAGAAGGAGTTGTACTCCAGATCGCGCTAGGTTCAGCATGTTTGCAGGGTAATCGTGGCCGGGTCACTCTCCTTTTGCCCCTCCAAACCACTTGAAGACAGGCCCGGTATCGAGGCTCGAATTCCCTATGGAAAGCTTGAAAAGCCTTGCTGCATTTTGATACATGATCTTATTCCGGTCTTTCTCTGGAATCCTGAGGTCGGCTATGAACTGAAGGTATGATTCCATCGTCGCAATCGGCCAATCGCTTCCGTACAGAACCTTATCCGGTTCCACGCCGTAAAGCAGCATATCCTGCAGCTGCTTGCACATATAGCTTTCAAACCTGTCCGTGAAATTGCCCAGCGTTAGACCCGAGATGTCGGTATAAACATTGCTGTTCTTGTACACGACCTCCATGCAGTCCCGGATCCACGGATTCCCGATATGGCAAATGACAATCTTGACCTCCGGAAAATCGACCGCTACGTCATCGATGTGAATCGGGTGCGCGTACTTCACCCTTCCGCGGGCATCAAATGTGTCGCCTGAGTGGATCATCACAGGCACATCGAATTCTGCAGCCATTTCGTAGACGGGGCGAAGCGCAGGATCGTTTGGGAAGAACGGTTCATAGCCGGGGTAAAGCTTAAGTCCCCGTACAGTCCCCTCCTGAAGATACTCGCGCAGTTCGACCAACGTCTCCCGCCGACATTTTGCGTAGCTTACGCCGGCAACGGCGTAAATATCCTTCAGGTCGCGTGTTGCTAAGACGACATCCCGAATGGAAGGCCGGCCGGGATTAACCTTATAGGAGGTCAGCACAAGGGCCATATCGATCCTGTTGCGTCTCATTTCGCGTTGAAGGGCCTCAAGTGTCGTCGGCAGCGCGGGTGAATTCTCGTCGTCGTAATAGTTGATATGGGTATGACAGTCAATGATCATCGGCGAAATCCCTGCTTTCGTTTGAAGGCAGAATTCGTACGGCTATTTCTTCAGCATGCGGTCGAGCATGCGCGAAGCCCAGTCGCGTCCACCGAGGCCAAACGCGAGGGCAAGCGCAAGACAAAATGCACCAAAAGCAATCTGAAACGCGGAGACAAGCACCTGACCGCCGATAGAGAGTTGCTCGAGAGCGATGGAGACAACGAAAATCAAGACGGCGTACTGGGCGATGGTGCTGATAACCTGCGCCCCGACGATGCCGACGTTACTCAGATACGTGTAGGAAACGCCCTGGATGATCTTGGCGAACAATGTGCCGAAGATAAGCACAATGATGGTGATAACGACGTTCGGGATGTAGAGGATGATCTTGTTGAAGAGCTCTGCTGCCGCCTGTAAACCGATGGCGTTGAGCAATGCGAGGACGACGGCAAACATGATAAACCAGTATACGAGATTTCCCACGAGCGTCACCGTGGTGAAGCGAACACCCCCCTGAAGAAGGAAGTCTTCGATACCCGACTTCTCTGCAATGACGTCGACGCGAAGGAACTTCAAGCCTTTGATGGTGATGCTCCGTGCGAACTTGGCGAGAAACCAACCGAGCAGCAGGACGACGAGAAAGCCGAAAACCTTGGGCAAATAGCCGAGGAACTGCCCCCAGAATGCTCTCAGGGACTCGGCAAGCGATTGGAGTTGCTCTGGCATATCATCCTCCGTTGAAAAGTGTCGAAAAGCGCTATATCAGGCTTATACAAAGATCCGTTCACAGGCAAGCCAACCATTCTCCGCGACAGCCCGGGTCGGAGGCTTCACGGTGAATGGTGCGGGAGTTCGCGGCCGTTGGATACCGTGAAATTCCAGCCGCTGTTGATCAGCCTGCATCGGTTCAAGGTAACGACCGAAAGGATTCAAGGCAAGAAGATCCATTCCGGTGGGATGAGGTTATTCAGCTGTTCAAGCAGGTCAGGAGTCAGGAGACTTCGGCCAACCTGAAATGAAGCGTTTGTCCACCCGAACCCTTCACGCGTAATGTAGGAGAATTTTGTCCCGACGTTGCCATATTCTGCGAAGACCTCATGGCTCCGCCGCGCAACATCGTACTTCTCTGTTATTGTTCCATTATACAGCGTGGCGTTCAGGGTGATCGTGAAAAGCCAGCGGTACGCGAGGCGCTGTGCAAGCTCTCCCATGCCGTATCTGGCCAATCCCTGCCAGACCAACATCTGGTGCGGTGCCCAGCCGTGCGGATAATCCCACTGGCGCAAGGGGTGAACCTCGGAAATTGGTCCGCGGGAGCTCTCCGTCGAACTGAGAATACCGCCTGGCGCTTCAAGAAGCGGAAGGGCGGTGCTCACCAGGTGTGCAGCCTGCTCAGGCGTCGCAAGCCTGGCCCAGAGGGGATAAAGTGTGGTTGCGCTGACATAGCCGGTTCTTCGCATGGCTGGCAGACTGTAATCGAAGAACATGCCCCGACCGGGATCCCAAAGGTATTGATTGATCAGTTTCTTGCGCTCTTCTGCCCTCTCGGACCACGTGGTGCTCCTTTCGGTTTTTCCATCACTCAACGTGAGCGATCCGCCGAACTCCTGTTCAATGACTTCAGCAATGTCGCGTTCAATCCTGTACAGGAGTGCGTTAAGATCCACCGTTGCAAGATCAGCACACTGGTTGATGAGCCGATAGCTGGTGTCGTGGCCCGATTCGCGCATTGCACGGTCGTGGACGAAATATCGATCAAGCTCCGGATCCTTGATTCTTCCAGAACGATACGCGCGCTCAAACGCCGCCGGGGTCATCCGATGTTTTGCTGCGTAGCGTCTGAAGGTGTCATCGAAGTGGCCGGGTTCAACTTCGGGTGGCGGCCCGGAGCCTGAGTCGAAATACCGGTTCAAACCGATAGCGGTACGTCGCTGTGGCTGCATCCAGACCATCTTGTACTCCTGAATCGCTGCGGCGAGAGCTGTGCGCAGCCATTTGTGAGATGTCGAGTCTTTCGGAAGATGTCTGTAGCATTCACGAATCATCGAGGTAAGAAACGGAGGCTGCGAGCGCGTGAGATAGTATGTGCGGTTGGCATTCAGAATCGCGCCGTAATGCGTGAGTTCGTAGACGAAGTTGTCGACAAGTGATTTCGCCAGGTCAATCCGCCCGTCAGCGAGCAACCCCAGGAGGATGAAGTAGCTGTCCCAACCGTACATTTCATTGAAGCGGCCGCCGGGAACGACGAACGGGATTCCCTCCATCGTTCCAGCGGGAGATTCCCGAAGGCCAAGCGACAGAATTCCGTGGTAGCCCTCGAGGCCGCGCACGTACTGAGGGACGACGCGGTCTGGCAGTTGCACAACGAGCAATCGCCACGCCGGGTGCCTGCTCCTTACCTCGCGAAAGTAGTTGACCGCGACCAGATCGGATGGGGGGACGTAAATATACCGTGCATTGCTCACCGTTGATGTCTTCTCGTCTTGGAGGACGCCCGGTAGTCCGTCCTCGTCGATTCGGCGGGTCAAGGCATCCCAGTAGTGCTCGCGGATGCTGCGTGAAATCCGGTCGACTGCAGGTTCAAATACCCGATCAAAGCGGAGGAGGGAGGTGTCGCGGCCCGCTTGGCTGAGGAGTGTCAGTTCTTGAAGGAGATTGCAGAGATGATAAACGCCAGCCACTTCAAATCTCTCTCGCGCCATCGAGTGCAACCAGAATCGTTTGTTGCCGCGTTCTGTACCGGGCACGTGTGAATCGTCGATGGTAATCTTGAGATCACCATCCGTGTCTTCGTCGGCAAGGAGCTGTTGCATCGCCTCGCGGGCATTGACGGGGATCGTCCGCCCTTCCTGCTGAGAAAACGCAACAGAGATATGAAAGGTGAACAGAATGGCAAAGGCCGCGAGGACTGTGAAAGCAGACGGGATCCTGATGTTCATACCAGCCTCCTGTCTTTTGGCGGGCCAGATTCGCCTCCTGAAAGCAATCCCAGTCGGGACAGGTCCGAGAGAATCCGGCTGGAATTTCCCCAATCGCTCCAATATACCCCTTCACCGGTAGCCAGAATCCCGATGCCGCGCACGAACCGTCATGAGCTGGTTCCCTCACTTTTGAAGAACAAAGCAACGAGTGGCGGGATGGTGAGCGTAAGTGAGTAGTGTCTCCCGTGGGCGGGGATTGGAGCAGCCTCTACACCGCCGAAGTTCCCATGACCACTCCCGCCGTAGAGCCAAGCATCGCTGTTGAGGATCTCTTTCCAGAAACCGCCTCGGGGAACGCCGATCCGATAGTTATGCCGTGGAACGGGTGTGGCGTTGCACACCACCAAAATGTAGTCGCCGGTGCTCTTCCCCTTTCTGACGAAACTGATCAAGCTGTTCTCCCAGTCGTGGAAATCAATCCATTCGAATCCGTCGGCGGAGAAGTCAAGTTCATAGAGAGCAGGTTCCGTTCGGTAGCAGTGATTAAGGTCCTTTACCCACCGCTGGAGTCCCTGGTGGTTAGAATGCTCCAAGGCGTGCCACTCGATGCTCTCATCGTGAGACCATTCCTTCCATTGGCCAAACTCCCCTCCCATGAAGTGCAGCTTCTTGCCCGGGTGGCCGTACATATATCCAAAGAGGAGACGCGCGTTGGCATACTTCTGCCACTCATCCCCCGGCATCTTGCCGTAGAGCGCTCCCTTCCCGTGAACCACCTCGTCATGCGAAAGCGAGAGAAGGAAATTTTCCGTGAAGGCATACCAGATGCTGAAGGTTAGCAGATTGTGGTTATATTTTCTGAAGAGTGGGTCGATAGAGAAATACTTAAGTGTATCGTGCATCCATCCCATATTCCATTTTAACCCGAAGCCCAACCCGCCCAGATACACCGGTCGCGACACCATCGGCCAGGCCGTCGATTCTTCCGCTATCATCTGGACGTCGGGATGTTCACTGTAGACCGTCTCGTTGAGCTTCTTCAGGAAATAGATGGCGGCAAGATTCTCCCTTCCCCCGTGAGCATTCGGAACCCATTCCCCTTCCTTGCGCGAGTAATCAAGGTACAACATCGAAGCCACAGCATCGACCCTGAGTCCATCGACGTGGTACTTCTCGAGCCAGAAGAGCGCGCTACTGATCAGAAAGGCCGTGACTTCGTTTCTTCCATAATTGAAAATGTAGCTCTGCCAATCAGGATGATAGCCCTGGCGCGGGTCCATGTGCTCAAACAGATACGTCCCGTCGAAATAGGCCAGTCCGTGCTCGTCACCGGGAAAGTGCGAGGGCACCCAATCGAGAATCACGCCGATTCCGTGTTGATGCAGCTCGTCAACGAGATGCATGAACTCCTCGGGCGTGCCGTAGCGACTGGTCGGAGCGAAATAGCCCGTGACCTGATATCCCCATGAACCATAGAAGGGATGCTCCATGACGGGAAGGAATTCCACGTGCGTGTAGCCCATATCCTTGACATAGCCCGGGAGATACTGAGCCATTTCCGTGTAGGTCAACGGCCTGTTCCCCTCCTCCGGCACCCGGCGCCACGAGCCGAGGTGGACTTCGTAGATTGAGATTGGTGCGTGGAGCGCATTGGCCGCGTGACGATGCTGCATCCAGTCGTCATCATTCCACTCATAGTCGAACTCCCATACCATCGACCCTGTGCGAGGTGGGGTTTCCCACCGTAGCGCAAAAGGATCTCCTTTGCTGACGCGGTATCCATTTCGTTTCGAGACGATGTCGTATTTGTAGAGGGCACCTTTTGTCACGCGTGGTACAAATCCCTCCCAGATTCCAGACCCATCCCAGCGGACGCCAAGTGGATTCGCGTCCGGGGTCCATCCGTTGAAATCCCCAAGCACGGATACCTTCTCCGCGTTTGGTGCCCAAACCGCGAATGTTGCCCCCGCTGTGCCATTGACTGTCGTCAAATGGGATCCCAGCTTGTCGAACAGTTTGAAGTGATTTCCTTCCTTGAAGAGGTGGATATCGAGATCCGTGAGCTGACCTTTGTACGGCGTTCGTTTTCGTGTTGCTCCCTTTGGTTTAGCTGTGCGCGGCATGTCATTGTCCCAGCAATGTGAGGATTCCCCGAAGTGGTACACCTACCCAGTCGGGTCGTTTGTTGACTTCATGGGCGACCTCGTAGATCGCCTGTTCAATAAGGTAAGCGTGGGCTCCCCCGTCCCCCGGTAGGGCGGCCAGATTCGATATCCGGGGAAGGTATCCCGGGCGAGGCCTGGTTGACAGTATTGCTGTGCGCGAGGGACTGCAACAGTTGTACAACGTCTGCTGAGTCGCGGGCGTTGAGTTGCGCACGGGTGCTTGTAACACCGACGCGTATTGTAATGGCAGATTCTGGAAGCGCTGCAAAGAGGTCTTCGTCGGTCCAGTCATCACCGATCGCGAGGATATGATCGTAGTTCTCTTGCGAGGCCCATTGAAGTGCTGCTTTGCCTTTGTTGACCCCGGCGTTGCGGATCTCCACGACCTTGCTTCCCTGGAGGATCTGAACATCGATATTGGCGGTAAAGTGGACCAAATGATCGGTCAATTCTGCAGCAAGAGGCCGTGCCTGGTCCGGGTCAGCGGCTCGATAGTGCCAGACGAGCGAGTGTTCCTTCTCTTCAACGAACGCGCCGGGGAGACGATCGGCGTACTGCTGGAGAATCGGCAGCAGGTGTGTTTTCCAATCAGTGCTGTACTGTCCAAGCATCTGCCAGTCGCTGCCGTGTTTGCGCAGCCACATGCCGTGTTCCGCCACAATTCCCATCGGCAACTTTCCGAACCATTGCTCGAGCGTCGGTCGATCACGGCCGCTAATCAGAACGGTGGTGGTCCGCGGGTCAGATGACAGCGTCTTAAGAAGATCAAGGACCGGTTGAGGTGGGACTGCCATGTGCGGCCGCCGCATGAGAGGAACCAGCGTGCCGTCGTAGTCGACGAAGATCAGCCGGCGGTGAGCCTGATTGAACCTGTGGGCGATCTGCTCTCTGGCTGATGAGCTGAACAGCTTCGCGTTGAAACGTTGCTGGACATCGTTCATTTGACCGACTTCATTCACAAAGTCTGTAGCCCAGTGAATGACGTCACACCGTCGGAGCCGTTCCTGCATGATGCGGTTCCGTCGCTTCTGTTCTTCGATGGGCATCTTGAGCGCTTCTTTCAAGGCCTCGGCGATCTCGCGCCGGTCATTCGGGTTGATGATAATTGCCTCACCAAGCTCCTTTGAAGCTCCCGCCATCTCGCTCAAGATCAGCACGCCGGTCATATCTGTGCGCGCTGCGATGTATTCCTTGGCGATAAGGTTCATCCCGTCACGAAGCGGTGTGACGAGAGCAACATCGCCGAGGCCATATAACGCCAATAACGGGTGCAAGGAGAGATGGCGGTACTGGTACAGGACAGGTGTCCAACTGATGCTGCCAAATTTGCCGTTGATCCTGCCCACGAGCTCTTCAATCTGCCTCTTCATCAAGTCGTACTGCAGCACGCCGATACGGGAGGGAACGACAACCATGATGAGAACAACATTCCCGTGGAATTCCGGATTGGCCTCGAGCAGAAGCTCGAATCCTTCAAGGCGGTTCAGGATCCCTTTCGAATAATCCAAGCGATCTACCGAGAGCACGGTTCGGAATCCTGAGAGCGTTTTCTGGAATTCGGCCCGCTCACGCTCGGTCTCCGGAGCGGTACTTGTGTCGGAGATCCGCTGAAAATCAATCCCCATCGGAAACGTGTCGATCTTGACAACATGGTTCGGCAGCGAGATCTGACCCATGTGATGCTCGTGGCCGAGGATCCGCAAGACAGACTGCAGGAAGTGCTGTGTGTATTCGTAGGTGTGAAACCCCACAAGGTCTGCGCCGAGCAAGCCTTCCAGAATATCGTGGCGCCACCTCGGAGGGAGAAGGCGAAAGATCTCAAACGAAGGAAAAGGGATATGCAGGAAAAATCCTGTCAGGAGATCCGGCGAGCGTTGTCGCAGCATTCGGGGGAGAAGCATGAGATGATAGTCCTGGACCCACACGATGTCATCAGGCTCGGTCAACTCCAGCACGGCGTTGCAAAAAAGCTCATTGACGTGTACATAATGTTGCCAGAAATCCTCGTGGTAATCGGTGTAAGAGGGGAAATAGTGGAAGAGGGGCCAGATCGTCTTATTGCAGAAGCCAAGGTAGAATTGGTCCATCTCGGCTTCCGACAAGAACACCGGATAGGCATGGTAGTCTGCCAAGGCTCTGGCTCTTACTCGTTCCTTGAACTCATCGGGAATCGTATTGCCCGGCCAGCCAACCCACACATGCTTCTCCTCTTTCGGAAAATGGGCCTTATAGGAATCGAGAAACGCGCTGAGACCAGTGACTAATCCGCCCGCGCTCTCGTCAAAACGAAGGTCCTTGTTGTCCAACCGAACGGTGAACGGAAGCCTGTTCGAGACGACAATCAATCTCCGTGGGCCTGTATGTTGAGTGTTCATGGAAAGACCTCCGTCCCCGTACCAATCTATAGATATTC
>Ga0194111_10006329_pt1 | contig 13486 bp, 10 predicted proteins | sample TA2KigC300mmetaG_FD_146194 | JGI IMG/M metagenome (GOLD analysis project Ga0194111, IMG submission 146194) | Freshwater microbial communities from Lake Tanganyika, Tanzania - TA2015033 Kigoma Deep Cast 300m | ecosystem: Environmental > Aquatic > Freshwater > Lake | place: Tanzania: Lake... | reverse complement strand
TCAAGAGTTACCGATCCGGGCGGGCCCTCCGCTACGGTCCCGATGCGCGCGGCCGCCGCCGAGACCGGTAGCGCACGCAGCGCCTCGAGCGTGCGCTCGGCGTCGCGCTCAGGCACGAAGGCCACGAACCGGCCTTCGTTGGCGACGTAAAGCGGATCCAGTCCCAGGATCTCGCAGGCGCCCTGCACCGCTTGGGCCACCGGCACGGCCGCCTCGCGGATCTCAAGGCCCACTCCCGCCGCCGCGATTTCGTTCAACGCGGACGCCAGCCCGCCGCGGGTCAGATCCCTGAGGCAGTGTATCTCGATGCCCGCTTTGAGCAGCGCCGCCACCGGCTCCCACAGCGGGGCCAGGTCACTCACCACGGGCGAGGCGAATTCGAGACCCTCGCGCACCGAGAGCACCGCCACGCCGTGCGATCCCAGGTCGCCGCTGACGATCACCGCGTCACCCGGGCGCACCGCCGCGGGGCCGATGTCGGAGGGCGCCTCGACCACCCCTATGCCGGCGGTGTTGATGAAGACGCCGTCGCCCTTGCCCTTGTCCACCACCTTGGTGTCACCGGTGACCAGCGCTACGCCCGCCCGGGCGGCGGCGCCCCGCATCGAGCGCGCCACCCGGCGCAGCGTCTCCATCTCCAGGCCCTCTTCCAGAATGAAGCCCGCGCTCAGGTAGAGCGGCCGCGCGCCGCACATGGCCAGATCGTTGACTGTGCCGTACACCGCCAGGGAGCCTATGTCGCCGCCGGGAAATTCCAGCGGGCGCACCACGTAGGAGTCGGTGGTGAAGGCCAGGCGCTGGCCGCCGAGATGGAGCAGGGCGCCGTCGTGCTGCGCGGCCAGCGGCGGGCTGCCGAACTCCTCCAGGAAGAGGCCGGCGATCAACTGGTGCATCAGGCGGCCGCCGCCGCCGTGCGCCAGCAGCACACGCTCGCCCGAAGGCCGCATCACCGGGCAGGAGACTCTGAACTCAGGCATGAGGGCGCTTCCCGTACTGGCAGTAGGCCGCGCAGGCGCCTTCGGAGGATACCATGGGCGCTCCCAGCGGGGTCTCGGGCGTGCAGCGCGTGGCGAAGGCCGGGCACTCGAAGGGCTTCTTGATGCCCTGGAGGACCAGTCCGGCGATGCACTCGCCGGATTCCTCGACCGCCGGGGCGGCCAAACCGAAGCGCGCCTCGGCGTCGAAGTTGCGGTAGCGCTCGCGCAGCCGCAGGCCGCTGGAGGGAATCTCGCCGATGCCGCGCCACTTGCGGGGGCTGACCTCGAAGACCTCGGTGATGCGCTGCTGGGCCGCGCGATTGCCTTCCCGCCGCACCGCGCGGCCGTACTGGTTTTCCACCCCGGCGCGGCCGGCCTCCAGTTGCGCGATCGCCAGGTAGATCCCTTCCAGCAGGTCCAGCGGCTCGAAGCCCGTCACCACGATGGGCACGCGATAACGGCGGGCGATAGGCTCGTACTCCTCGTATCCCATGACCGTGCAAACGTGGCCGGCCGCCAGGAAGGCGTCTATGCGCCGGTCGGGCGAGCTGAGGATGGCCTCCAGGGCTGGCGGCACCAGCACGTGCGCCACCAGGATGGAGAAGTTGGGGACGCCTTCGCGCTCGGCTTGCCACACCGCCATGGCGTTGGCCGGCGCCGTGGTCTCGAAACCTACGGCGAAGAAGACCACCTGGCGCGCCGGGCTGGCGCGAGCCAGCTTGAGCGCGTCCAGCGGCGAGTAGACCATGCGCACATCGGCCCCGGCGGCCTTGGCTTCGAGCAGGCTGCCGGCGGAGCCGGGCACCCGCAGCATGTCGCCGAACGAGGAGAAGATGACCTCGGGCCGCGCGGCCAGCCTCACGGCCTGGTCGATCAACTCGACGGGGGTCACGCAAACCGGGCAGCCCGGCCCATGCACGAGCGTGATGGCCGGGGGCAGCAGGCCCTCCAGCCCGCTCTTGACGAAGGTATGGGTCTGGCCCCCGCAGACTTCCATGAGAGTCCACGGGCGCGTCACCAGCCGGGCCAGGGACTGCGCCAGTTGCCGGACCGCCGCTGGATCGCGATACTCGTCCAGGTACTTCACGGGCTTGGCTCCTCCAGCTCAGCCAGTTCCTCCATCTCCCGCAGGGTCTCGAAGATCTTGTGGGCCTCGGCTTCGTCCACCACGTTCAGGGCGAAGCCCACGTGCACCAGCACGTAGTCGCCGACGGCGGCCTCGGGAGTGAAGGCCAGGGACACCTCCTTGCGGATGCCGCCGAAATCGACGCTGCCGCGCCGGAGGGTGGCCTCCTCATCGTCCAGAATGCTCACGATCTTCCCGGGCACCGCCAGACACATCCTTCACCTCTCCGTGGCGCAGGCGGTTTCGCCTGCGGGGCGGCCGGCTGAAGGCCGGCCCCATTGGGCCATCACCGCCTGCCCCAGCGCGATGCCGCCGTCGTTGGGCGGCACACGCTGGTGCGTGTACACATTGAAGCCGGCCGCTTCCAGCGCCGCGGCGGCCCGCTCCACCAGGTAGCTGTTCTGGAAGCAGCCGCCGCTCAAGACCACCTGGGAGGCCGCCACCCGCCGGGCCATGCGTACGATCCAGTGGACCAGCGCGTTGTGGAAGCGCGCCGCGATGAGCGCCGGCGAAACACCGCGCCCCGCATCGGCGCGCACGGCTTCGATGAGCGGCGCCCAGTCGCCGATCTGGTCGCCCTCCAGCGGGTAGACCTCGTCACTGACGAGCCCGTCGATGCGGCTCTCGAGCAGCATGGCGGCCTGCCCCTCGAAGCGGTTTTCCTGTGCCACCCCGGCCAGCGCGGCCACGGCGTCGAACAGACGCCCTACGCTGGTGGTCACCGGGCAGTTCAGGTCGCGCTCCAGCATGCGCGCCAGCAGGGACCTTTCCGGCCGCTCCGGGACGGCGCCCGCGCCTCCCAATTCCCACAACAGGCTGGCCGCCACGCGCCAGCCCTCGCGGATGGCCGCCTCGCCGCCCGGCAGCCGGAACGGCCGCAGGTGGGCCACGCGCTGGAAATCGCCATCCCGCGCCAGAAAGAACTCGCCGCCCCAGACGTGGCCGTCCCGCCCGTAGCCCGTGCCGTCCCAGGCGACGCCCAGGTATTCTCCCCGAATGTCGTTCTCCGCGGCGCAGGAGGCCACGTGGGCCTGGTGGTGCTGGAGGGCCACCACCGGGAGGCCGCACGAGCGCGCCCACTGGGTCGAGGCGTAGTCCGGATGCAGGTCGCAGGCCACCAGCTCGGGCTGGAAATCGTAGAGCCGGCACAGGTCGCCGATGGCGCGCTCGAAGGCGGCGCGGGCCTCTGGCGTGTCCAGGTCGCCGAGGTGCTGGCTCAGGCAGACCTGGCGGCCCACGGCGATGGCGATGGTGTTCTTCAGATGCGCGCCCACGGCCAGCACGGCGGGCAGCTGGCGGGGCACACGCACCGGGAGCGGGGCGTAGCCGCGCGCGCGGCGTAGCACGCTCTCGCGCCCGCGCGCCAAGCGCACTACCGAGTCGTCGGCGTGGCGCGCCACCGGGCGGTCGTGCATCAGGAAGAGGTCGGCGATGCCGTCCAGGCGCCGGCGCGCCTCCGCGTTGTCGATGGCGATAGGCTCGTCGCTGCGGTTGCCGCTGGTGGCCACGATGGGGCGCGGGTGCTCCCGCATCAGCAGGTGATGCAGCGGCGAGTAGGGCAGCATCACGCCCAGGTAGGGCGAGAACCGGGCCACATTGGACGCGATGCCGGGCGTTGCGCTGGGCCGCAGCAGCACAATGGGCGCGGCCGAGGATTCCAGCAGCGCCGCTTCGGCGGGCGACACCCAGCAGAAACGGCGCGCCTCTTCCAGTGAGGGCATCATCAGCGCGAAGGGCTTCTCTTCGCGGTGCTTGAGGCGGCGCAGGCGCTCCACGGCGGCCTCGTCCCGGGCGTCCGCCAGTAGTTGGAAGCCGCCGATGCCCTTCAGGGCCACCACGCGGCCCTGGGTCAGCGCCTGGGCCACGCGGCGCAGCGGGGGAACGCCGGCGTTGTCTTCCGGCTCGACCCACAGGCGCGGGCCGCACCGCGGGCAGGCGGTGGGCTGAGCGTGAAAACGACGGTCAGCGGGATCGCCATACTCGCGCGCGCAGGCCTCGCACAAGGCGAAGCCGCGCATGGTGGTGTTGGGACGGTCATAGGGGATCCCGTCCAGAATGGTATAGCGCGGGCCGCACAGGGTGCAGTTGGTGAAGGCGTAGCCGAAGCGGCGGTCGGCCGGGTCATTCAGTTCCGCCAGGCAGGCGGGACAGGTGGCCAGGTCCGGCAGCACGCCGGCGGTCTTCTCGAGGGCGGCGTCGCTGGCGCGGATCTCGAATCCGGTGAAGCCGGCCGCACCGAGGTAACTGGTCTCCCGCGCCAGGATCACCGCCGCGGGCGGCTTCTCATCCTCCAGCCGGGCCAGGAAGCGTTCCAGTTGCCCGGATTCGCCCTCGACTTCGAGAATGAGGCCGGCGCCGGAGTTCAACACCCAGCCGGTCAGGCCCAGCTCGGTGGCCAGGCGGTAGACGAAGGGCCGGAACCCCACGCCCTGCACGGCCCCGCATAGGGTCACCCGGAGCCGCTCAATCCCAGGTGCGGCGATAGAAGGCACGTCCTTAACAACCAGTGTAGCAGCCGTGCCCCGCCGGCCCCCGTGTGCGTAAGATAGGGATGTGGCTGGGGGAACACAGAAGCGGCGGCCCTCGGCGCTGCTGGGCTGGTGGTATCTGGCGATCGGCGCGGGCTTCGCCCTGCTGGGCATCAACCGCATGGTGGTGGGCGAGAGCTTCTGGAGCGCGGGGCTGCGCTGGCTGATCGCCCTGGGCTTCCTGCTGCTGGGTTTCTGGGAACTGCGCGGCGGACGGCGCGGCTAGTGTAGTGCGTCGCAAGTAGTGCGGGCTATGCAAGCCCGTGGCGCAGGCCATCGTCTTGTGTGGCCTGCGGGACGGCAGACGACGGAAAACGATCGTCTGCCCCACACAGATAACCTGCAGTATTCTCGACGCACTACACTAGGCTCCCATGGCGCGCTTGCGTTGGCCAACCGCTCCGTGCCGGTCGCGGCTCGAAATCCGATTCTGAGCCACGCGCGTCAGCAACCGTGAAAGAATCGCCCAAGACCACTCCCTGACGCGCGTGGCTCGGTAGCACTCCGGCGTGTTCGCAAGCACTTACCGAGCCGCGAGCGTCAGCGAGCGGTTGGGCGGACCATTCCTTCACAGTCCCGTCAGCAAGTGGTCAGGCTGGGCCGGAAACGGCATCTCGGTTGCCAGACACTAGGCTTTGCGGGCGGAGAAGAACACGCGGCCCTGCGCGATGTCGCCGTACATGCCCAGGGCGCGGGCTTCGTGGGACTCCATGGAGAGGAATCCGGCCGCCTCCAGAGCCGCGCGCACCTCCTCGGCCGAGTAGCACTTCTCGAGGACCGTAGTGTCGCTGCGTTCCCAATGCGCCAGGCGGCGGAACATGGTCAGATCGGCGCGCCCGGTCCGCTTGGAGGGCTGAAAGGAGAAGCGGGCCACGTACACGCTGTCCTTCTCCACCTCGGCCGACATGCCGGTCCACAGGGTCTGGAAGGCCTCGATCATGTTGAGGTCGAAGACCCAGACGCCGCCCTCCCGCAGCACGCCGAAGACGTTGCGAAAACAGTTCTCCAGCTCGCCCGGCTCCAGGATGTGGTTGAGGCTGTCGAAGGTGCTCAGAGCGCCGTGAAAGACGGGCCGGAACCGGAACTGGCGGGCGTCGGCGAGCACGAAGCGAGCCGCCGGGGCGTTCTTGCGGGCGTGGGCAAGCATGGGGGCGGAGCTGTCCAGGCCGGTGACGCGGTAGCCCCGCTCGCTGAGGGTGCGGGGCAGGTCGCCGGCGCCGCAACAGACATCCAGGAGGCGCGCCCCGGGCGGGACGCGCGCCAGCAGCAGCTTCTCGATGGCGCCAAGCGCCTGGCGGTGATACTCCGTCCCCCAACCCCGACTGTACATCCAGGCGAAGGGGTCATAGGCGGTGTAGCTGAATCCGCGGTCCATTCCGTAGGCCGGCGGGCCTGACCTCCAGGCTACCGGTTTACCGCCCAAAAAAGCCAGCCATCCGGCTGAAGGACGTGCTATCATGCCAGCCATAAGGAGGATCTGATGAAGACCCATCGCACGATCGGGGGCGTGATCACGCTGGCGGTGATCCTGACCCTGCTATTGACCGGTTGCGCCACCAAGAAGTACGTGCGCGAGACCGTGGCTCCGGTGGACAAGCACGTCACCGATGTGGAGAAGAAGGGCGCCGAAACGGCCGCTAAGCTCGACAGCCTGGCCGAGAAGACCCAGAAGGATATTTCCCGCGTGGAAGAGCGGGCCATGACCGCCGACAACAAGGCCGGCGAGGCCGGGCGCTCGGCCCAGCAGGCTGACGCCAAGGCCGCCCAGGCCGGGCAGGTCGCGCAGAGCGCCCAGCAACTGGGCCGGGAGAACCAGGGCAAGATCGGCGAGGTGCAGCGCGCGGTCGAGACCATCGAGAACTTGAAGGTCGTCTCCTCGGAGGAGGTGTTTTTCGATTTCGGCAAGAGCGTCCTCACCGACGAGGCCAAAGCCAAACTGGACAGCGTGGCCCAGAGTGTGGCCCGGCTGAGTCGCCCGCAGGTGGAGCTGGAGGGCTGGGCCGATCCCATCGGTCCGGCGGAGGGTAACCTGGTGCTGAGCCGCAAGCGCGCCGACTCGGTGGTGCGGTACCTCCTGGAGAAGGGGATTCCGCTGCGCCGGATCCACATTGTCGGCCAGGGCGAGGTCCAGCGGGAAGGCCGCGTCACCCGTGAGGAGCGCACGCAGATGCGCAAGGTTGTGGTGCGGGTACTGGCGCCGTAGCCTCGGCGGCAGTCCCCCCCGCACGGCCAGAGGTCCACGGATCTTTCTGGCGGAATTCCGCTCACCCGAGCACGAAACCGCACGGGCGGCCATAATAACGGAGCGGAGGGTGTTCCTTGTGAGGTTCTATGCCTGAGTTGCGACCAACCTTGCTTGCTGGCCTGCTGCTGCTCTCGGCTGCGAGCGCGCAGGCCTGGAAGGCAGAAAGCGGGAGCGCGGTTCCGGAGGGGTGGAAAGAAGCCGCGCCGCGAGAGGAGATCAAACCACGCTTCTCCTACGAGCCACGGGGCGGGCGCGGCGGCAAAGGCGCGCTGGTTATCGAGGCCGACGGCCGGGAGGGCCTGGACGGCCACTGGGAGAAGTCCTTCCCGGTGGCTGGCGCCGAGTATTACCGCTTCACCGCCTGGCGGCGGCTCCAGGGGGCGGAGTGGCCCCAGCACAGCGGAGTGGTCAAGATCCGCTGGCGGGATGCGCAGGGGAAACAGGTCCTGGATGACCGCCCGCTGGTCCAGGGTTTTCTTGAGGGCTTCACCGCCTGGGCCCCTCCCGAGCATCCGCCAGACCGCGCCACCGATCCGGCCGGATGGACGGAGGTCTCCGCCACCTACCAGGCTCCCTCGACAGCCACCCAGGCCGTGGTGGAGCTTCACTTGCAGTGGGCGCCCAAGGGCCGCGTCGCGTGGAGCGACGTCACCTTCACCCAAATGGCCGCCCCCGCGCCGCGCAAGGTGCGGCTGGCCACCGTGCACCATCGTCCGCGAGAAGGCAAGACGCCGGAAGAGAAGCGGCGCCAGTTCGCCCCGCTCATCCAGGAGGCGGCGCGGCGGAAGGCCGACCTGGTAGTGCTGCCCGAGACGCTGACCTATTACGGCACGGGCCTCTCCTTCACCCAGGTGGCCGAATCGGTTCCCGGCCCCAGCACGGAGTACTTCGCGGAACTGGCCCGCCGGAACGGCCTCTACATCGTGGCCGGGCTGGTCGAGCGCGACGGGCGCCTGATCTACAACGTGGCCGTGCTGCTGTCGCCCGAGGGCCGCCTGGCGGGCAAGTACCGCAAGGTCACGCTGCCCGACGGCGAAGTGGCGCAAGGCATCATGCCGGGCCGCGACTACCCGGTGTTCGAGACCCGCTTCGGCAAGCTGGGGATGATGATCTGCTACGACGGCTTCTTTCCCGAGGTGGCCCGGGAGTTGACCAAGCGGGGCGCCGAGGTCATCGCCTGGCCGGTGTGGGGCTGCAACCCCGATCTGGCCCGGGCGCGCGCCGTCGAGAACCAGGTCTACGTGGTCAGCAGCACTTACGAGGACATCAGCCGCCACTGGATGCTGACGGCCGTATGGGACCACGCCGGACGGACCATCGCGCTGGCCAAGGAGTGGGGCACGGTGGCGGTGGCGGAGGTGGACCTGGCCGTGCCCACGCGCTGGCGCAGCCTGGGCGACTTCCGCTCCAAGCTCCCCCGCCACGTTCCCATCATCCCGGCGGGAACCACCTTCCGCTGACCCGCGGGTTCAGTGCTTCGCCGGTGCCTATCGGAAATCCGATCCGAGCCAGACCGCGGCTGAGCACGGGCCGCGGGGGGCCAGCCTCCCGTTTCGGAACTTTGGGGTCTCAGGGTTCGCGGAGGGGCCGGTTGACGGCCTTGGGCGGCCGCTGCGGGTGTGCGGCGACGGCAGGTCCTGGGGTGGGTTGGATCAGGTTGTGCAGGGGTAACGCAGGGAAGCCAGGCGGGAAGTGATCTTCAACTGCTATCCGGTGCAGACGGGCCGGAGAGGCCCAGCCACAGCAGGCGGCACAGTTGTTCGGCCGAGCGGACCGGATGCCGCCCGCGGTGCGGATAGCGGATGCGGTAGAGGCGTCCGATGACCAGAGCCAGCAAGGTGATCAGCCAGCTCAGCAGGACAGTGTGGGCCTCGTGGTGGCAGATGTGCCCGATCCGGTAGCGGTTCTTGGCGTCATTGAAGCCCTGGTTCTGAATCTCCCAACGGCTCTCGGCCGTGTGGTAGAGCGCGAGGCTTCCCACCTTTCCCGTGGCAAGGTCGGCGCACCACTCGGCCTGGACCACGGAGCCGTCCGGTTTGTGTTGCCTGGATTATGCAAGGGAGCTGAGGTCGGGCGGCGTGGCTGAGGGGTGAGGCCATTTGGGGGCCCTGAGAATCCTGCGGTAAAACAAGAGGTTCGCGAAGTTCGCCGCTTCGCGAGCCGATTCTCAGGAGCTACCCCAATGGTTAAGGATCAAGAACAGGATAGCCCCCGAACGCCCGTCAATCGAGGGGTTCGTGAAGTCACTCCGGAACCCAATAGAATTGGGGCTTCCACCCCCTATGACTTCGATGGCCGGAATCTGACCGCCTACGAAGGAGATCGCCGCGCATCTGGACAGCGCCTACGCCGCCCTGCCGGCGACGGCGCGCCTGCGGTTTCTGTGCCTGGCGGCCAAGATCTGGCGGCATGCGGGGCGCGTGGGGGTCAGCTACAGCGACCACTACGAGGAGAAGGGCCTCTTCGAGCGGCTCATGCACCGCCTGCGCTCGATCGCGGCGGGCGCCGGTGGATTCCGGCCGGTGATCCCCGCCGCCCTGCGCTGCTGATGAGTGCGCATAATTCTCTATGCACTCGCAGACCACTGGAAGCAATGAGTTACGAGGCAGGAGGTGATTCAGGTGGATCGAACCAGCAAGGAGACAGCCGAGGACGGGGTCAACCTACCGGTTGAGCCGCGCCAACTGCCCTCAGGCCGTGCATAGTCCAGGTGGCAGTGTGCCCCCGGAGGTTTCCTGAAGTTGAGCGCGCTACTTCAGGCGGGCCAGCAACGCGAGAGCTTTCTCGACCATCATCTCGCCGGCGCCGGGCGCCAGGCGGGTGCTGGTGGGCTCGTAGCTGCCTTGCTCGTATGCGACACGCATGGGGATGTAGCCGATACCGTCGTTGGCCAGCGTGACGATGAAGGTGTAAGGGAAAGGCGACTGCCTCTGGATGTCCCGCCCCAGCTCGACAAACAGCTCGCCCGGAATCGCGACGATGGCTACCGGGCCGATAGCCACGGCCTGCAACTCCGCCGTCAGCGGCTGGCCCTCGAGCCGGTGAATGGCCATGACCTTGGAGGCCTTCACGCGGTCGAGAGTGAAGTCCACGTTGGGGGGCGGCGGCGTGGCGAGGACCTTCTTGGCTTCCTCGACCTCCTGGGGCGTGACCTTTCCGACCGGCAGGGTCAGGGTGGCAGAGGCAGCGCGCACGGCCGGAGCGGAGACCGGCTCCAGATGAGTGTACGCCTTCGTCACCGCCGCTCCCAGCACTTCGCCCAGGCGGCGGGCGGTGCCCAGATCGCGCTGCGGCCCGGGGCGCCGCACGTCCCACTGGTTGATGTTGCCCGCCGCGCCGATGGTGAAGATAATGGTCATGTCCGGGCCCTTGGTTCTCGACAGCAGCCGGGCCAGGAAGTAAGGATAGTCAGCCGAGATCAGGGTGCCGCCCACGGTATCCAGGTGCATGGCGAAGTTCACCCAGGTCATCAGTGGCTGCCCGGATGCATCCTCGGCGAACAGCACGCCCACGCGCGGATCCACCTCACCCACCGGTCGCACCACGTCCGGGTTGAGCAAGCCCGGGTTCGTCCGCACGGTGCCGTCTTTCATCAGGTAGCGGCGATAGTGCGACAGCGAAGCCTCCTGTTCCGTGGCCACGAAGAGCCGGCCAGGCTGCTTGCGGCCGTGAGCGGTGATGACGGCGTCGCCGATCCAGCGGCTGAGCGACCTGGCGTATTCGGCGGTGAGCTGCGGCCCCGTGTGGCAGTGGGTGGCGCTCACCAGGACGTGATCCGGCGGGATGCCGAGCTGCTTGTGGATCCGCGCGCGCACCTCCGCGACCACATCCTTCCGCACGCCGATGTTGTCGCAGGCCACCAGGGCCGCCTGCCGGCGGCCATCGTCGAAGATGAGCGCCTTGGCCTGGAGCTGATCGTGCACGCCGTCGGCGCTGCGGGGGTAGTAGTAGCCGGCCAGCGGCTGATCGAGGAACGGCGTGATGACGCTGGAGCCGACGCCGATCTTCAGCTCGGCTGCCGCCACGGCCGAACTGAGCGCCAGCAGCAGCATCCAGCGGTTTCTCCTTTGGAATGCGAGTGCCGAGGCATGCATGGCGTCCTTATGCTACCATTTCTTCCCGCACAAGGAGTTCAACATGCAGCAACTGGCGATTGACGGCGGCCCCAAGGCAGTCACCAACAAGCTGGTGGGGTGGCCGCAGTTCGATGAGAAGGCCATCCGGGCCGTCGAGGCGGTGCTCCGCTCCGGCAAGGTCAACTACTGGACCGGCCCCAAGGGCATGGAATTCGAGCGCCGCTTCGCCGAGTGGCAAGGCAGCCGCTACGCCATCAGCGTGGCTACGGGCACGGCGGCGCTGCACGTGGCCCTGGCCGCGCTGGGCATAGGCCCGGGCGACGAGGTGATCGTCCCCAGCTACACTTTCATCGCCACCAGCTTTTCGGTGCTCCAGGCGGGCGCCGTCCCGCGCTTCGCCGACGTGAACCTGGACGATCACTGCCTCAGCGTCGAATCCGCCGAGAAGCTGCTGACGCCGCGCACCCGGGCCATCATCCCGGTGCACCTTTACGGCAACGTGTGCGACATGGACCCTCTGCTGGAGTTCGCCCGCCAGCACGGCCTCTTCGTGATCGAGGACAACGCGGAGGCCTTCGGCGGAGCGTACAAGGGCCGCAAGACCGGCGCGTGGGGGCACATGGCGGCGTGCAGCTTCTGCCAGAACAAGACCTTCACCACGGGCGGCGAAGGCGGCATGGTCACCACCGACGACGAGGAACTGGCCTGGCGGGCGCGCAGCTTCCGCGACCACGGCTACGACGTCAAGGAGCGGCTCAACCTGCTGGAGCTCGAGCAGAAGCTGCCCTACATCCACACCCGCCTGGGCTGGAACTACCGCCTGACCGAGATGCAGTCGGCCATCGGGCTGGCCGAGCTGGAGCGCATGGATGACTGGAACCTGCCCACGCGGCGGCGTAACGCCTACGTCCTGATCAACGCCCTGCGCGAATTGCCCGAGGTGAAGTTCCTGCCCATCGACACGCCGGAGCGGCGCAACGGCTGGTACGTGCTGGCCTTCTCGCTGGACATCCAGCGGATGAGCTGCGACATACAGCAGTTCGTCAAGGCGGCGGGAGCCGAGGGAGCGCCCTGCTGGAAGGTGTTCTGGCCGCAGTGCCATACCGAGCAGGCCTTCCGCGACCAGAACGGCTTCGGGCGCTCGGGCTTCCCGTTCACTTCGCGGGAGTACACCGACCCGGCCAGCGTGGATTACAGCCGGGTGGATGTGCCCAACGCGCTGTGGCACGAGAAGCACACCTTCACCTGCTTCGCCTATCCCACCTTCACCGAAGAGGACATGCACCAGATCGCCGCGGCGCTGGTCAAGGTCATCAAGGCATACGCCCGCCGGTGAGGGTCGAGCGGGGCATGCCGGCGACCGATGGGCCGCTCGCTGCCGGCCTGCACCTGCGTGGGCCAGGGGCTTCACCCACGTCTGGGATTTCCGGCGGGCTGGGCCATGTCGCTGGACTATCTGATCATGCCGTGCATCAACACGGTCAGGCTCCCCGAGCTGCTACACCTGCTCCCGCACCTTGCGCCACCCGCGTCCCTGGTCCAACATCGCGGACAATTCCCTCACCGTCGAGGCCTGCTCGGGCAGGTCGGCCAGATTTGCGCTCACCGTGTCGCTGCTGGCGTGGTCATACAACTCCCGCGCCGTCACGGCGCCCGTTTGCTGCCCAATCCACTCCGTGTAGCGCCAACGCGCTGTCCGCATCGTGTAGCCCATTATTCCGCCGCCGCGCGGATACTGGCTGAAGGCCGCGGCCTTCCACTTCCGCCCGGGGTTCTCGACGAGCGGCAGCATGCTCTTGCCCTCGCACTGGGCTGGAACCTCCAGACCACAAGCCTCGGCCAGCGTCGGGTAGATGTCCACGTACTCCACCAGCGCGCTCGTCGCTCCCCCGGCGGTCTTCTGACCGGGTAGTGAGAGAATCATGGGAACGCGTGTGTCGAGCTCGAAGTTGGTGTGCTTGCACCACGCGCCGTAGTCGCCCAGCTTCCAGCCGTGGTCGCCCCAGAGGATCACCGCTGTGTTGTCCCGCAGACCCAGCCGGTCCAGTTCCCCGAGCACGCGCCCCACCTGGGCGTCCAGAAAGCTCACGCACGCATAGTATCCGTGGATCAGCAGCCTCATGGTGGCCTCGTCCACCGGACCCTTCTGCGGAATTCCCGTGTAGGCTCTCAGTTCGCCCCAGTCCGAGCCCGCCAGCTTCGGCATGTTCTCCGGCCACTCGCGCCGCGATGGCAGTTCAATGTCCTCGGGCGAGTACAGGTCCCAGTATTTCTTCGGTGCGTTGAACGGCAGATGCGGCTTCAGGAATCCAGCCGCCAGGAAGAACGGCCTGTCCCGCAACCGCCGCAACTCCTCTATCGCCTTGTCGCAGGTCATCCCATCCGGATACGCGCGGTCAGGCACATCAGGCCCCTCGTAGGCCGGGCCCCGCCCATACTGCGGCTGCGTCACCCGGTTCCCGGCCCTCTGTTCCCGCTCGTAAGCCGCCCGCAGCACCGCGTCATTCTGCCGCACGGCGACCAGCGAGAGCGGA
>Ga0194111_10006322_pt1 | contig 13492 bp, 13 predicted proteins | sample TA2KigC300mmetaG_FD_146194 | JGI IMG/M metagenome (GOLD analysis project Ga0194111, IMG submission 146194) | Freshwater microbial communities from Lake Tanganyika, Tanzania - TA2015033 Kigoma Deep Cast 300m | ecosystem: Environmental > Aquatic > Freshwater > Lake | place: Tanzania: Lake... | reverse complement strand
TCCAGATATAACGCCAACATGAGTTTTTAGTTTTGAGTTTAAAGTTTCGAGTTTCGAGAGCCTCTTGCAAAATTATGTAGCCGCAGGCTTCAGCCTGCGCCGGCACAGGCTGGAAAGCCTGTGCTACTGAATCCGAGTTTCTGGTTTTTTCGCGAAGATTTTGCCTGTAACACCTTGATTTAATTAAAGTAATTAGGTCCTTTTTTAGTTTGGTTGCGGCCAAAGGCCGCGCTGTGCTACCGGATATTTCTTTAAGCAACATGGGAAAATCGCAGCCTCAAAATGAATTTTGCAAGAGCCTCTCGAGTTTTGATATTATTATCTTATCATTTTCGATAGGCAACATTTAGAGGGCCTGTTTGGTGTGACACCCTAGCCATGAGCCTAGTTTTTTCTGCTAAAACTCGAAACTCGAAACTCGAAACTTTCTTCTAAAACCGCCAGGGTCTGGGCCACGGTATCTGCCCAACCCAAGTGGGCCACTGCCTGGTGGGCCGCCTGGCGCACCTGGGGGTCGTCGCCCCGGTTTAAGAAAAAAGCCAAACCTTCCTGCAGGGCGGGGATATCATAGGGCCGGGCCAAAACTGCGCCGTTGTCCCCGGGGGTGATGAATTCCCGGGCGCCGTTGCCCGTGGTGGTCACCACCGGCGTCCCGCAGGCCAAGGCTTCCAGGACCACGTTGCTGCAAGGGTCGTAAATGGTGGGAAGAGCCAGGACCGACGCGGCCTGATAGAAGGACGCCACGTCCTGCCGGGGGCCGAAAAAGCGGAGCCGGTCGGCGGCGCCAGTCCGCTCCGCCCGACGCCGATAAGGGCCGGGATCGCCTTTCCCCACCACCCATAACTGCAAGCCTTTATCATTTAGACCACTGAAAGCCTCAATTAGATAAGCCAGACCTTTGCGATTAAACCCGGAGCCGACAAATAACAGGATCCGCACTCCCGGGGGCGCGCCCAGGTCTTTAAGCAGCTCCCGCCGCGCCCTCTCCGGCAAAGGCCGAAAACGTCCGTGGTCCAGCCCGTTGTAAATTACTTTAATCCGCTCCGGCTCCAGCCGGTAATGCCGGATGATTTCTTCTTTAACCTGGTGGGAATTGGCTATGACCCGTCTCAAGCCCGGGTCGGCAAAAAGCCGGGCCTCCAGATAGAGCATCAGCCGGTGGAAGGGATTGACCTGCATCGCGGCCTTAGACGGCCAGGAGAGATAGGGGGCCCGCCGGGCCAGCCATTCCCGGTGGCAGCCGTCCCCGGCCCGGTAGAATTGCTGGCAGAGGGTGCGCTCCAGGCTGAGGATGGCGTCAAACCGGGAGTTTCGGAGCAGGCGCCGGGAATTTAGGGCGAAAGTAAGCAGCCTTCCGGTTTTACCACCCCAGGTGGTCACGGGAACATAGCGGAAGCCCGGGCCCAGCGCGGCCGCGGACTGCTCCTGGCCGCTCACGCCCAGCAACGTCACTTCATGGCCCGCCCGGACCAGTCCCCGGGCCAGATGCCCCAGGGTGGTTTCCGCCCCCCCGGGGCCGGAGATGCGCTGCCGTAAGATGGCGATCTTCATGAAAGATACCGGCTAAAGATCAGAGAGGCTCAAGCCTCGAAGAATTCTGCGAAATTTTTTGACAACCAGGTGGGTTTTCCTGATAATGATTTCACCATAGAAAAAATTTAATTGCCCAGGCGTCACATGACCCGCAGAGTTGCTGATTGGCTCAGGCAGGCAGAAAAAGATTTGCGCCATGCCAGGCGCCATATCCTCCGAAGACTATGAATGGGCTTGTTTTGCGGCCCAGCAGGCGGCGGAGAAAGCCCTGAAGGCGCTCTGTCAGCATCTGGGGGGCGCAACCCTGGGCCATTCGCTGCTGCGCTTGCTTAAGGATCTGCCCCCGGAAAATCAGCCGGGCCAACACCTGTTTAAAAAAGCGGCCAACCTGGATAAATTTTATATCATCACCCGCTACCCCAATGGTTTTGATTGGGGCGCGCCCATGGATTACTTTGATCAAGCGGATGCTCAGCAAGCCGTAGCGGATGCCGAGGCGGTCATTAATTATGCCAGGGGTCAGATTCCTCAATAAAGCCAAGGTGCTGGAAAAGCTCCGGGACCTGGCCCAGAAGGCCAAAAATGCGGATGCCAACATCAAGCAGGTCATCCTCTTCGGCTCCCTGGCCACTGACACCTACACCGCGTTAAGCGACGCCGATCTGCTCATCATCCTGCGCGAGAGCGATCAGCGCTTCATCGACCGGATTCCCTATTTTTTGCTCCTATTTATGGAGGCCCCGCTTCCGGTGGAGGTTTTTCCCTATCGGGAAGACGAAGTAATCCATGCGCCCCTGGCTCAACAAGCTCTCAGCCAGGGGGTGGTGCTGGCCTAAGGCTTATCCCGTTTTCTCTTTTGCCATCATCCGGCGGACCATAACTCCGCAATTATGGCTTTTTCAAACTCCTGAGCCTTTTCCGACCGGGGCGTGGCCGCGGGACCTTGAATGACCCGCTGGGCCGGGGAAGTGTCCAGCTTCACCTTTTCCACCCGCATTTCCCACAGGGCCATGGCATCGCTGGCGGCCATAGGCTCCTTCACCACCCGCATGGTTCCCTGGACCCCCATGACTAGGTCGTCGGCGGCGAAAATCTCCAGGGAGACCCGGCCCTCCCGGCGCAAATTGGTGGCAGTAGTAGTGTTCCGCAGGGTGCCGATGAGCAGGGTTTTGGGGTCTTTGGCGTAAATCAGGGACAGGGGCGCGGTGTTGGGCGAACCATCGGCATTGACCGTCCCCGCCACCACGATGGTTTTGTTGGGGTTGTCATTGAAGAGCCGCATCAGGTCAATTATCTGCTCTTCCCCCGGCTTCCGGGCCACGTTGACCACCAGGCTGTCACCCACCACTCGGGCCATAAAATGCCTCCTCCTTGAATTAATGGCTTAACCACCAAGACACTAATACCGTTTCCGGTTTTCGGTTTCCGGTTTTCGGTTAGGAAAACCTGGAATACCAATAAGTTACAAATTGTATTGGTTGCATTTGAAAGGGAATCAAGTATAAGACACCAAGGGACATAAAGATAAAGTCTTGTGCGTTTTGGCGGGCTGCCAAAATGCAAATATTACTGAGGTCAATTAATGGTTCCCATTCCTGCGGACCGCAAAATTAATTTTCGAGACCGATTTGATCATGGCTGGGAACAATTTTATGGCCGGAGTAATAATTCTTACTGGTGTCTCTTTGTGTCTTGGTGTCTTAGTGTCTTAGTGGTGAATTTTTTTAAAAACTCATTCACCCTCATCCCGGCTACCCGGCCGGGGGCCCATGGCCACGCCCCGCTTGGAGGATTTGATGAAGTCCAGAAGATGGACCACTTCCGGGGTCAGGGGCGCTTCTTGCTCCACCCGCTCCAGGGCCAGCTTCAAATTGACCGGCTTGCCGAAAAGAATCCGCACCGCCTGGCGCAGGGGCTTGATTTGCTCCGGGGTGAACCCGGCCCGGCGGAGGCCCACCAAATTGAGGCCCTTGACGGTGTGAGTGTCGTCAATGATGCAATAGGGGGGGAGATCCCGGGAGGCCCGGGCTCCGCCCCGCATCATCACCAGGGTCCCCACCCGGATGAACTGGTGGAGCAGGCAGTTGGCGGCGATGAAGGCCCGGTCCGCCACCTCCACGTAGCCGCCCACCAGGGCGCCGTTGACCAGGATGACCTGGTTTCCCAGGAATGAGTTGTGGGCCATATGGCTCAACCCCATGAGAAAGTTATGGTTTCCCACCCGGGTGGCGCTACCCGGCACGGTGCCCCGGTGGATGGTGACATATTCCCGGATGATATTGTTGTCCCCGATGATGGTGTAGCTCTCTTCGCCTTTGAACGCGTAGTCCTGAGGTTCGTGGCCGACAATGGCCCCGAAGCCGATGAGGTTGTTTTCCCCGATGGTGGTGTAGGGGCCGATGTAAGCGTGGGCCTGAATCCGGGTGCCGGCCCCGATGCGGGTGGGGCCGTCGAGGATCACCCCCGGCCCCACGTCCACCGAAGGGTCCAATTCCACGTCAGGGGCGATGCGGGCGGTGGGATCGATGGGCATTGGTTTCCGCCTCCTGGAGAAGTTCCCGCAGGTAATAATATTTCAAGAAAGTGTATCGGCTGGACAGTCTCGCCAGGGTGAAGCCCAGGGCGCCCTCCAAAAAGCCCCGGCGCAGGAAATAGAGTTTAAGAAAGGTGAAAAAGGGCCGCCAGGCCAGGTCTCCGGGGAGGGGGCGGCGCCCGTTCTTGGCCATTTCCCGGGCCGCCAGCCGGGCGTAACGGTCGTTGCGGGCCAGGTATTCGCTGACGCTGTTATAGGAATAATGGTCCAGCGGGGTCTTGAGATGTCCCACCTTCCCCGAGACTTCCACCTCTTCATGGACTTCCCGCTCCCCGAACCTTCCCTGCCCGCGGCGGAAGAGGCGCAGCACATAGTCGGGATACCATCCCAAATACCTGACCCACCGGCCGGCGAAGTAGTTCTTCCGGGGGACCCGGTAGGCGGCCAACGGCCCGTCAGCCCGGGCCACCTCCAGGATTTCGTCCTGCAAAGCCGGCGGGATGCGCTCGTCCGTGTCCAGGCTGAAGACCCAGTCGCCGGCGGTCATATCCAGAGCGAAGTTCTTGGTGTGGCCGAAACCCTGCCACTCCGTTTGGTATATTCGGTCAGTGTAGGATTGGGCTAGTTCCATGGTGCGATCCGTGCTCCCCGTGTCCACCACCACGATTTCATCGGCAAAGGCCGCGGACTCCAGGCAGGGGCCGATATGGGCCTCCTGGTTCAGGGCGATGACGAAAACGGACAGCTTGGGTTTTCGGTTTTCGGTTTTCGGTTTTCGGTTTTTAAATTCCATGATTGCTAAGGTCTATAGAAACCAGCAGTTCCTCATGGGCCTTCGGCCCGCCCATAAATGATGAAATTATTGGTGGCACAGGCTTTCCAGCCTGTGCAGTCTATAATTTTTCCCCCCAGTAAACAGTTTTCTGAGGAGGAACTTTTTTTACCGAAAACCGAAGACCGAAAACCGAAAACCGTCATTTCAAGGGTTTGGCCTCGTCAATGAGCATGATGGGAATGTCATCCTTGATTTCGTAAAGCAATCGGCACCGGTCGCAGATGAGGCCGTCCCCGGCCTCGTTCAGCCGGATGTCGCCCTTGCACTTGGGACAGGCCAGGATTTCCAGAAGCTCTTTGCTGATGGGCATGATTTCTCCTTTAGCCAGTGGGCAGTGAGCAGTGAACAGTGAGCAGTTTTATTAAAGAAAACAGTTGAGAATGAAAGGATTTGATCAGATTGCCAGAAATCAGCCAAACATTTCGGCGAACCGTCAAATGTCAAATGTCAAATTTCAACTTCCCAACTTCCCAACTTCCAACTGCTAACTGCTCACTGCAATATTATCAACTAATCTCCATGGTCGACAAGATTTTCTCACAGGCCGCCTGCACGGCTTCGGGGCTAAGTTCCGTCAGGCAGCGGGGCTCCGGGCACCGGCGCTTAAAGCAGGGGTTGCACTCCAGGTCCAGGCGCACGATTTCATGGCCTTCCCCGAAAGGTCCGGTGCGCCAGGGCGCGGTGGGCCCGAAAACGGCCACCACCCTGGTCCCTAACGCCGCGGCCAGGTGCATGGGGCCGGTGTCCGCCGTGACGGCCAAAGAGGCATGGGCCAACAGCCCGGCCAGGTCTTCCAGAGTTGTCCGCCCGGCCAGGTTCAGGGCCGGAGCTTGCATCAATGAAATGATGTCCTCGGCCAGGGGCCGGTCCCCGGCGCTGCCGGTGATGACCACCTTAAAGCCTTTTTCCCGGACCAGCCAGTCGGCCAACCGGGCCCAATGCACTGCGGGCCACAGCTTGGTGGCCCAGCGGGCCCCGGGGTGCAGCGCCGCCAAGGGGCCGCGGGTCATTTTAAACCTGCCCGGTTCAAAGGATAAGGGGAAGCCGAAGCGAAACCGGGGCAGGGTAGGGGGGGCGCCCAGATGCCGGGCCAGATTGAGGTATCGCCGCACCGCATGGGCCTCGGGGTCAAAGCGCGGCGCCCGTTCCGTCAAAGCCAGGTAGCTCCATTCCCGGGTGCGGTCGTAGCCGACTTTTCGGGGGCTGCGGGCCAGAGCGACCCATAGGGCGCTTTTCAGCAAACCCTGGAGGTCGATGACCAGATCAAAGGCGCCCTCCCGGAGGCGGCGGGCCAAACTCACGGCCTTATTAATACTGCGGCCCTGGTTGAAGCGCAGCCGGGGCGCGGTCCACACCTCATCCAGGGCTGGATGGCCCGAGAGCAAGGGCGCAAAGGCTTCCTCCACCAGCCAGGTGATATGAGCCTGGGGAAAAGTTGCCCGGAGCGCCTCCAGGGTGGGAAGGGCGTGGATTACGTCCCCGAAGGAGCTGAGCTTGACCAGCAGAATTCGGGGGCGGCTAGTATCGCTCTTTGGTCTCGCCATAAATATTATTTAACCAATCGTATTGGGCGCGATGAGCGGTTTAGCGGTTTAGCGGTTTGTGCACGCAAAATTTCCAACCCCTAACCCGCTAACCCGCCGACCCGCTAAACCGCTCTTTCAAATCAGCTAAAATCCACTCCGCTGCGTCCAAGAGGTCCGGGGCCACATAAACGGGCTGAACCTTTTGGGCAGGCCCCAGGTGTTCCAATTCCCCCCCGCCGTAGCCGGTGAGGACCAGGATGCCCTTGATCCCGGCGTTGGCCGCGGTTTCCACGTCTTTAAACCGGTCACCCACCAGGTAGCTGCGGCTCCGATCCAGGTGCAGGTCGCGCATGGCCTGCTCCAGGAGGCCGGTCCGGGGTTTGCGGCATGGGCAGCCCTCATCGGGGCCGTGGCGGCAGGTGTAGATGCCGTCCAGGTGAGCGCCGCCCGCGGCCAGCAGCCGCGTCATATGCGCATTAACTTCATCAATCAAGGACTCCGGGAAATAACCCCGGGCCGCCCCCGATTGGTTGGTGACCACCACCGCCTTGACCCCGGCCTCGTTGAGGCGGCGGATGGCCGCAAGGGACCGGGGCAGCAGCACGAAGCGGGTTATATGGTTAATATAACCCATTTCTTCGTTGATGACGCCGTCCCGATCCAGGAAAACCGCGGGTTGCATCATGCCGCCTCCATGAGCCAGGTCCGGGCCGCGGCCAGGACTTCGGCCACGCTGATGTCCGTCAGGCACGGGTAATCGATGGGACAGGTGCGCTTCAGGCAGGGGGCGCAGTCCCGGGGATGGTGGATGACCGTGGCTTGGGAAGTAAAGGGGCCGGTGGCCACCGGGTCCGTGGATCCGAAGATGGCTGCCAGGGGCGTTCCCAGGGCCGCGGTCGCGTGCATCAGCCCCGAGTCGTTGGTAATGAGCAGCTTAAGGTTGGCCAGCACCCCCAGGGCCTGGCGCAGGGTAGTGCGCCCGGTAAAATCCTTGGGCTCCCGGGGCATCAGAGCCTTCACCCGGTCCGCGGCCTCCCGGTCGTCGGGGCCGCCCAGCAGGACAATGCCGGCCTGGAATTCCTCCTGCAGCGCCCCGGCCAGGGCGGCAAAGGCCTCCGGCGGCCAGCGTTTGGCCGGACCATAGGCCGCGCCGGGACTTAAGCCCACCCAGGGGCCGGGAACGGCAGCCGCGCCATCATTCAAGAGTTTTTCTGCGGCGGCGATTTCTTCCGGGGCCAGCAAAAGGGTAGGGGGGGTGAAGGACTCCACCGGGCCGAAGGCCCTGAGCAATCCCAGGTAATAAAAGACCTGGTGCAGGCCCTTAAGCCGCTTCCGGCCGCCCAGGGAGGTGGTAAGAAAAGGCCCCCGGAGGTCGGCGTTGTAGCCAACCCGCAGGGGCGCACCGGTCAGCCACAATCCCAGGGCGGACTCCAGGGAGTTGGGGAGGGCCAGGGCCAGGTCGAAACGCTTCCGCAAGGCCCAGAGCCGCCGCCATTTTTCCTGCCCCTGGGGGTAGGGGATTACTTGGGCCACCCCCGGTTGCCCCGGAAAGAGGGGCGCCACCCGGGGAACCGCCAGCACGGTGATGGCAGCCTGGGGGAAGAGCCGCTCCAGCCCGGACAAGACCGGCAGGCTCATGACCGCGTCCCCCACCCAGTTGGGGGCGCGCACCAGAATGGCGCGCCCCATGGCGGGGTCCCGGGAAAACCGCCCCTGGACCTGAAGCTCCCCAAAGCGTTCCCCCACCTCCGGCGGGAGGGGAAGTTCCTTTAAAGCCGTAGGGTGGGGCAGGGCCAATATGTTTATCTCCTGGCGCTGATATTGCTATTTGCATTAAAGTGCACAGGCTTCCAGCCTGTGGGAAAATCCCTAACAAAACCGATGCCGCCCACAGGCCGGAGGCCTGTGCCACCAAGTTCATGGTGATGTTTTTCTGTCTTGGGAAAGTTCCCACCGCACCGGCTAAAGTCTACGCCTTCCCAAAAATAAAGCTGCCCAAAGCTGCATTATTCCCCAAAAATCCGCTGCCAAACCGGGGCCAACAGTTCCCAATCCACCCTGGCCTCCACCTCCAGCACCCAAAGGGGAAGTTCCCATAGCCACTTCTCCCCCAGCCGGGCGAAGTCCTTGGAAGTGGTGATGAGCGCCGGGGCTTTAAGGCGGGCGGCTTCCTGGACCAAGGAAGCCAGGTCCCCGTCATTGTACTCGTAATGGTCCGGAAAGGTCCGGAAAGCTTTTAAGTCTATCCCCAGGTCCTCCAGGCTCCGGGCGAACCCCCGAGGTCGGGCCAGACCGGCGAAAGCCAGCAAGGGCAAGCCGCGCAAATCCACCGGGGGGCGCTCCCCGCCGCCGGGAAACCGGCGCGCCCCGGTGGGGGAGATGGCCGCAGTGAGGATCAACTTATCCGGGAAGCGGGTCTTGGTCCCTTCCAGTTGCGCCTGGTGGCGGTGGGCCTCGTAACGGGTGAGGATAAGGACGTCAGCCGCTGCCAGCACGGACGCCGGTTCCCGTAGGCGGCCCCGGGGAAGGACGCGCCCATTATCGAACGGCGATTCGGCGTCGAGCAATACGATATCCAGGTCCCGGTGCAGTTGAAAGTGCTGGAAGCCGTCGTCCAGGAGGAAAAGGTCGGGCTGCAAATCCTGCCAGGCCGCCAGGCCCGCGGCATAGCGGGAAGGCGCGGTATAGACCGCGGCGCCCGGCAGGCTCCGGGCCAGCCAGTACGCTTCTTCGCCCACCTCCGGGGGCTTAAAATAAACGTGGCGGCCTTCGGAGAGCCGGGTTACGCCCCGCCGGCGCCCGCCGTAGCCCCGGCTGAGGATCGCCGCTTTTAAGCCCTGGGCCAGGAAATACCGGGCCAGGCTGGCCGTCACGGGGGTTTTGCCCGTCCCCCCCACCGTGAGGTTGCCGACGCTGATCACCGGTCGGGGGAGGCGGTGGACGGTCAACCATCTCCGGCAGTATATAAAACGCCGGGCGCGGGCCCCCATACCGTAAGCAATGGAGAAACCGGCGACCACCCCTCGCCAGGCAGCAGAGGATAGGGAAGAATCTTCGTGTCTCCCCAAAAGTTTACCCCAGAAACTCAGACAGGAATGCCGGCAGGTTTTAATGATGGCGCTTTCTCCCGTCATTCAGGAAACCAAAGCCGCTTGAGCCGGAGAGGGGGAAATTTCACTTTCTTCCCGGGCGAACTGCATTTCGTAGAGTCGGTGATAGACGCCGCCCAGTTTGAGCAGCGCCTCATGGGTCCCTTGCTCCACGATGCGGCCCTGGTCCAGGACGATGAGGCGGTGGGCGTTGCGCACCGTGGACAGACGGTGGGCGATGACCAGGGTGGTGCGCCCGGCGATGAGCCGGTCCAGGGCCTGCTGCACTTCCCGTTCCGATTCGGAATCCAAAGACGAGGTGGCTTCATCCAGAATGAGGATGGGCGCGTCCTTGAGCAAGGCCCGGGCAATGGCCAGCCGCTGGCGTTCCCCCCCGGACAGCCGCACTCCCTGCTCCCCGATGAGGGTGTCCAGCCCCCGGGGCATGGCCATGACGAAATCGCAAGCGTAGGCCATTCTTAAGGCCTCCAGGATCTGGCTTTCCGAGGCGTCCAGGCGTCCATAGGCCACGTTGTGGCGCACGGTGTCGTTGAACAGGATGGTCTGCTGGGTCACCACCCCGATCTGGCCCCGGAGGGATGCCTGGGTAACGTCCCGGATGTCACGGCCGTCAATGAATATGGCGCCCCGCTCCACCTCGTAAAACCGGGGCAGCAGGTTCAGGAGGGTGGTCTTGCCCGCGCCGGAAGGTCCCACCAGGGCTATCATCTCCCCCCGATGCACCGTTAAATTGATGTCCTGGAGCACCGGGCGGTCGTCATAGGAAAAGGAGACCCCTTGGTAGATGATATTCCGGGAAATGGGCGGCAGGGCCACTGCGCCGGGCCGGTCCTGGATGTCCGGCGGCCGGTCCCGCAGGGCAAACACCCGCTGGGCGGCGGCCAGCCCTTCCTGGACGACGTTGTGCAGGCGGCTCAGACTCTTGATGGGCGGGTAGAGCATGAGCAGGGCCGCCAGGAAGGAGAAGAAGGTGCCCGGGGAGGAGTAGCCCATGATGACGTTGTAGCCGCCGTAACCCATGATGCCCGCCATGCCGAAGGATGCCAAGACTTCCATAACCGGCGAGCTGAGCTCCCTGGCGGTGACCGCCTTGACCTGAAGGCGCACGAACTCTTGGTTGGTCCGGTTAAACCGCTCCGCCTCGTAGTCCTCCCGCACGAAGGCCTTGACAATGCGCTGGCCCCGAAGAGCTTCGGTAAGATTGGCGTACAGGGAGGCGCTGGCGGCCTGGGTTTTGGTGGAAATCCGCCGGACCCGCTTGCCGATGAAATACATGAGCACCACTGCCAGGGGATAGACCGCGAGGGCCATGAGAGCCAGGCGCCATTCCCGGAAAATGATCACCGCGACAAGCCCCACCACGGTGAAGCTGTCTTTAAAAAAGCTGGTGACCACCGAGGTCACGGACAACTGAAGCATGGTCACATCGTAAGTGATGCGGCTCATGAGATCACCCGTGGCCTGGTGGTCGAAAAAGGCCATGGATTGACGACTGATGGCGCGATAGAGTTGCTCCCGCAAGGTGGCGATGATATGAGTGCCGATGTAGCTCATCTGGTAGATATGGAAAAAGGCAAAGGAGTCTTTTGCCAGGTAGAGAATCACCACCAGGGGGGGCAAAATGTAGATCATTTCCAGGCGCCTGGCCACAAAGACTTCATCCAGGATTGGCTTCACCATGTAGGCCAGCAGCGCCGTGAAACCCGAAACTCCCAGCATGGCCAGGACGGCCAGGAACAGCCGGAGGCGGTAAGGTTTCAGGTAGTCCAGGAGGCGGAAGTATAAGCGCAGGTCTTCTTTTATCATGGGCGCCGTTTAAAAAGAGGATCGTTATTGTTTCAATATATTTTATCTAGAGAAAATTTTCCAGCCAAAAGGGTGGAGTAGGCCTTGGCCATGGCGGCATCCGCCTTGACACCAGGCCGCTGGGGTGCGATAAATCAATGGTTAAGGGGCCGGTGACCAGGGGCCGGTTGGTGGTTATCGAATATCTTCCTTCGATGAACCAGAAAACAGCAAACAGCAAACCAGAGAAAAAGGGAACTGGCCATGGCCTTGATTGCCATTTTGATATGGGGTTTATGGTTGACCGGGGGGGGCTGCGGGCCTGCCACCGCGCCGCCGCCCCCGCCTAAAGAGGAGGCCCCGGCTCCGGAGGCCAGGCATTTGCCTTACTTCCGCGTCCCCGCGCATATGACTTTATGCGGGGAGGCAGCGCCGCTTCACGACCCCATGATCCGGGAGAATCTGGACCGGGAATTCACCATCGTGGCGTGGAGCCGGGCCCAGACCACCATGTGGATAAAGCGGGCCCACCGGTATTTCCCGGAGATTGAGCAGAAACTGCGGAAAAAACTGCTGCCCCTGGACCTGAAATACGTGGTCCTGGTGGAGAGCGATCTGAGGCCCAAGGCCAAATCGCCGGCCGGGGCCGCGGGGTTCTGGCAGTTCATGGTGCCCACGGCCCAGCGCTTTCAGCTCAAAGCCGATGATAAGGTGGATGAACGGCTGGAATTTGGAGCCTCCACCGATGCGGCCCTCCAATATTTGCAGGTGCTGCACCGCCTTTTCGGGAACTGGGCCCTGGCCCTGGCCGCCTACAACTGCGGCGAAGGCCGGGTGCAGAAAGAAATTGCCGCCCAGGGCGTGAACAGCTTCTACCACCTGAGTCTGCCCGAGGAGACGGAGCGGTATGTCCACCGCATCCTGGCGGCCAAGATCATCCTGGAGGACCCGGCCCGGTATGGCTACCATATTCCGTCGGATCAGCTTTACTCGCCCCTGGGCTACGATGAGGTGGAATTCACCGCGGCCCAGGAAGTGCAGGTGCGGCGCCTGGCCGAGGCCTGCGGCTCCTATTACAAGGCCATCAAGACGTTAAACCCCTGGATCAAGGGCGCCACGCTGCCCCCGGGCTCTTACCGCCTCAAAGTTCCCCCGGGGACCGGGACCCGGTTCAAGGAGGCGTACCGCCAAGGACGGATTTAAAAAAAAATAGTTCAAGGTTCAAGGTTCAAAGTTCAAAGTTGAGTAACTATGTGTTGCGCAGTGGTTTTCCAAGTGCCACATTTGCCCAACCAATATGGAAAACGAAAAACAAATAACCTTGAACCTTGAACCTTGAACCTTGAACTTTGAACTGTCAACTGACCCAGGAGGAAGGATGACCCAGGAGGCCCAAGAACCCGTCTCCCTGCTGGTGGAGGGAGATTGGGTATTGACCCAGAATGATGACCGGCAGATTTTTTCTCCCGGCGCGGTGGCCATCCGGGGGGCGGAAATCGCCGCGGTGGGGCCGCCGGCGGAATTGAAAAGGCGTTATGAGCCGGCCCGGACCCTGTCCTACCCCCAGGGCTTGATCCTTCCGGGCCTTATCAATGCCCACACCCACGCGGCCATGTCCTTGTTCCGGGGGCTGGCCGATGATTTGCCCCTGGAAGAATGGCTCAATAATTACATTTTCCCGGCGGAGCGCTGCCTCACCGGCGAATACGTTTACTGGGGCACGAAGCTGTCGGTGGCGGAAATGCTCCTGTCCGGCGCCACCACTTTTTGCGACATGTACCTCTTTGCCGACGCGGTGGCCCAGGCCGCGGCGGAAACCGGCATCCGGGCGGTGGTGGGGGAGGTGCTCTATGACTTTCCTTCCCCCAATTACGGCCTCCCCGAGGCGGGATTGCGCTTCAGCGAAAACCTGTGCCAGACCTGGCAGGGCCATCCCTTGGTGCAAGTGGCCATCCAGCCCCACGCCGTATATACCTGCTCCCCTGATCTGCTTCAGAAATGTCAGGCCCTGGCCGATAAGTATAATACCCGGCTGATTATTCATCTGTCGGAAACTTCTACGGAAGTGGCGGACTGCCAGACCCGGTACGGCGCCACCCCGGTGGCCCACCTTCACCGGCTGGGCCTGCTGACCTCTCGGTTGGTGGCGGACCATGCGGTGGTGCTGACG
>Ga0194111_10006304_pt1 | contig 13510 bp, 8 predicted proteins | sample TA2KigC300mmetaG_FD_146194 | JGI IMG/M metagenome (GOLD analysis project Ga0194111, IMG submission 146194) | Freshwater microbial communities from Lake Tanganyika, Tanzania - TA2015033 Kigoma Deep Cast 300m | ecosystem: Environmental > Aquatic > Freshwater > Lake | place: Tanzania: Lake... | reverse complement strand
TCGCCGACCAGCGCGCCCTGCTGGCGCGGCACGTGAATCCCGACCCGGCGAAGGTCCCGCAGGTCTTCATCCCGTACACCGAGGTGCTCGGCCTCTACGACGCCGGGATGAAGGTTCCCGACGACGTGATCCTCTGCTGGCCGGACGACAACTTCGGCTACATCCGGCGGCTGCCGACCGCCGCGGAGCAGGCCCGGAGCGGCGGATCCGGCGTCTACTACCACCTTCAGTGGCTCAACGGCGCCACGACCGCGTACACGTGGCTGAACACCACTCCGCCGTCGCTGATCTGGGAGGAGATGAACAAGGCGTGGGAGTACGGCGCGCGTACGCTGTGGGTCCTCAACGTCGGCGACATCAAGCCGGGCGAGATCGGCATGGAGTTCTTCCTCGACATGGCCTGGAATCCCCGGCGCTGGCGGCACGACAACATCCGCGACTTCCTCGTGGAGTGGGCGGCCCGCGACCTCGACGCCGGCGCGGCGCCCGAGATCGCGGCGATCCTGGACGAACACTTCCGCCTTGGATACACCCGCCGCCCGGAGCATCTGGTGCAGTACCGCGCGGAGCAGCCACTCCGCTACTCCTGGTTCAGCCACGACCTCCACAACGACGAGGCGCAGCAACGGCTCGACCGGTACGCGGACCTCGCCCGCCGCGCGCAGGCCGTCCATGATCAACTGCCGCGGGAGCGCAAGGACGCCTTCTTCCAGCTCGTGCTCTACCCCGTCCAGTGCGCGGCGCTCATGAACGAGAAAGTGATCTGCGCGGACCGGAACGCGCGCTGCGCCGCACAGGGCCGCGCCGGCGCGGCCGGATACGCGGCCCGGGCCCGGGCCGCCGAGGCCCGGATCGTCGAGCTCACGACGCACTACAACACCGGCCTGCACACCGTGAGCAACAGGTGGAAGCGCATGATGAGCCCTGCGCCGGGCCCGTGGGGAGCGCAGGCCAGGCAATTCGAGATGCCGCCCCTCAGCGATTTCGCCGGCGACGGCGATGCCGCGCTCGAGGTCAGGGCGGAGGGCGGGCGGGGAGACGTCGTCGCCGACCTCAGCGTGTACACGCAGGGCCGGCGCTTCATCGACCTCTTCAACCGGGGCCAGGGGCCGATCGAGTGGGTCGCACGGGCTTCCGCGCCCTGGGTGAAGATCGATCCCGCCGAAGGCCGTTTCGAGGGCGAACAGCGCCTGTGGGTGGGCATCGATTGGACGGCCGCGCCGAAGGGGAACCTCGAAGCTCTCATCGAGATTCAGGGCACCGGAGGGAAGCGGCAGCTCATCGTGCCCGTCTTCAACCCGGAGGCGCCGGCGCGCGATGCCGTGAGCGGCTTCGTCGAGAGTCATGGCTGCGTCAGCATGGAGGCCGAGCATTTCTCCCGCCGAACCGGGCGTGACGGCGCGGCCTGGGAGGCGGTCCGCGGTCTGGGTCGCAGCGGCGATGCCGTGACGGTGCTCCCGCCGACGGGCGACAGCCGCGGCGAACCGGCCGACATCCTCGCGCACAGTCCGTCGCTCGAATACGACGTTCACCTGTTCAACGGCGGGTCATGCGAGCTTCGCATCGACGCACTGCCCACCCAGCCGGTCGCGCCCGGCCGAGGCGTCCGTCTTGCGGTCGGCCTGGATGGCGGGCCGCCGCAGGTGCTGGGCGACCTCCCGCGCCCGGCGGGGGACGTGCTGGCCAACCTGCGCCGCTACTCCACCCGTCTCGCCATCGACAAGCCCGGCCCGCATACGCTCCGCGTTTGGATGGTCGATCCGGGCGTCGTCCTCGACAAGATCGTCCTCTTCACCGGGGCGCCGGACGATTCCTATCTCGGCCCGCCCGAGTCGTACCGGGCGCGAAGGGATCCGAAATGACGCGGCGACGGAGCATCCTCGCCATCGCCGCGGCCCCCGCGGTCCTCGCGGGCGGCGTCGACCTCGCGGCGCACGAACCCGTGGCGCGATGGCCGTTCGATGCGCTGACCGAGGCGACCACGCGGGAGGAGGTGTCCGGGCAGGCGGAGCGCATCGTCGGGTTCCATGATCCTGTCTCCGGCTTCGATCGCGGCGCCATTCAACTGGATGGCTACACCGGCTACGTCGAGCGCGAGAGGTTCGGCCGGGACCTCCCGCCGACCCTCACGATCCAGGCCTGGCTGGCGCTGGAGTCGTATCCGTGGTTCCGGAGCCCGGTCTTCGATCTCCGCCGCGGGGAGAAGGACGGCGTGCTGCTGGGGGTGAACCGCGCGGGCCACCTGGTCGCAGCCCTCGGACAGCCGGACACGTGGGTGGAGGTGGAGGGTCCGCTGCTGCCCCTCAGGCAGTGGCTGATGCTGACGCTGGTGGTGGACGGGCGGACCGCCCGGCTGTACGTGAACGGCCAACCGGCGGGCGAAGCACCCTCCGCCCCGGCTCTCCGGTCGACGGCGGATCACCGGCTGACGATCGGCCGCAACGCGATCCTCGAGACGTGGCCGGACTACCAGTATGTGGCGACGAACAGTTTCGCCTTCCTGGATGGCCGCCTGGATGACGTGGCGGTGTACGGCGCCGCGCTCGTCGCCGGGGAAATCCGGACGATGTACGAAAGCCGCGGCCCCCTGCCCGCGGTGAAGTCGCCGCCCCGGGTGTTTCCGCCCAACCCGGACGGGCCGGCGGAATTCGGCGCCTGTTACACCCGGCTGAACTACACCAGGCAGTGGGATCGCCTGTGGCGCGTCGGGGGATTCCCGGACGTCGAGCTGCGCTTCGGGGCGCACCGGTGCCGCCTCGTGTTCTGGCGGGGAACGGGTTTCGTCCCCTGCTGGGTCACCGAGAACGACATCTGGTATGCGAACGAATGGATGGAGACGTGGGGCCGCGACGTGGTCAGTTGCGCCGAGCCGCTGATGGACCGCGACTGCCGGTTCAGCCATGTGCGCATCATCGAGAACTCGCCCGCGCGGGCGGTCGTGCACTGGCGCTATGCCCTGGTCGATACGGAATACCGTTTCGTCGCGAAGGATGTCGACGGCCAGGGCGAATGGGCGGACGAGTACTACATCATCTATCCCGACGGCATCGGCATCCGCAGGATCGACCTGTTCTACTCCAAGCCCTTGAGAAAGCACGACTGGGAGGAGGCGCTCATCCTGCTGCCGCCGGGGCGGCATCCGGACGAGGTCATCCACGACCCCGAGGTCACGCTCGTCAACATGGCCGGCGAACGCCATGACTACTCGTGGCGGAACAACCTGCCGGTCGAGATGAAGGACCCGCCGCGGGCCAACATTCACGTGGTGAACCTGAAGAGCCGGCACAGGCCGTTCTACATGGTTCCGCCCGATCCGTTCGAGTCCGCCGAAGGCAAGTACGATGCGCCGTTCTTCCGGTCCTATTCCGCGGCGCAGGCCTCGCTGAAGTACCGGCCCGCCTCCGTGCCCAGCGTATACGGCTGGTGGAACCACTGGCCGCTGGCGCTCGTGCCGGGCGACGGCCGGTGGGTGGTCCACAACGACCAGCCGTCCCACTTCAACCTCACCACCTTCACGCAGTGGAAGGACTACCGGATGGATGAGCGCGTGAAGACGCGCATCATGCTCCACGGCATGTGGGACAAGCCGCCGCAAGACCTGGTGCCGCTCGCGCGGAGCTGGCTGCAGCATCCCCTCCTCGAACTGAAGCAGGGCAACGCCCGCTACGAACCCGCGGAGCGGGCCTATGTGATCAGCGGCGCCGGCCCCGGCCGCGTGGAGGGCACGCTGTTCGCCAGCGACGCGCATCCGGCCATCGGGCTCGCGCTGGTGTTGAACGGCGCGCGGCTGGACGCGCCGGCCATACAGATCGATGGGAAGGCGCTGCAGGCGGGCAGGGATTTCCAATGCGGGACGATTCAGGAGCGGGATCAGTGGAAGACGATCATCTGGTTCGGCCGGACGTTCACGCAGGAGGCGACGATCCGTATCGGCGGATGATGACGACCCTCCGTCCAGGCATCGAAACTCGCGCCCGGGTCCTCGTCGGCCGCACGGTGGCCGCCGCGGCCGCGCGGGGCGGTGAAAGCCGGGCACGATCGCGGGAGCTGGATGGGACGACATCGCGAATGAAGAGGAACGGAGATCACCGGCCGCGGCTGCGTCGCGTCGTGGGAGTGCTCGCCTGTGTCCAGGCCGTGGCCGCGGCCATCGGCGCGCCGGCGTCCACGAGCGACGGCTGCCTGTCGCTTGCGGGCACCTGGCGGTTCCGGCTGGACCCCGACAGCGTCGGTGTCGAGAGGAAGTGGTTCGCGGAGACGCTGGACGACGCGATCACGCTTCCCGGGACCACGGATACGAATCAGAAGGGCGTCCTCAAGGACGAGAACGCGATCGATCGCCTGTCGCGGGTCTGGTACTGGAAGGGCCCCGCCTGGTACCAGCGGGACGTGGAGATCCCCGAGTCGTGGCGCGGCCGGCGCATCACGCTGCTGCTGGAACGGACCAAGACCACGCGGGTGTGGGTGGACGACCGGGACTGCGGCGGCGACGACACGCTGAGCGGCTTCCAGATCTTCGACCTGACCGGCGCGCTGAAGCCGGGCCGCCATGTGCTCACCGTGCTGGTGGACAACGCCAGGCTGCCTCCGGTCGGGCCGGCCCACGCGGTGGACGAGCGGACGCAGTCGAACTGGAACGGCATCATCGGCCGCATGGAACTGCGCGCCACCGGCCCGGTCTGGATCGAGGACGCGCAGGTCTATCCCGACGCCGCGAGGCAGGAGGCCCGGGTCCGCCTGGTGATCGGCAACATCACCGGCCAGCCGGCCACCGGCCGGGTGGAGGTTGCCTGCGAAAGCTGCAACGTCGCCATTCCGGCCCGGTTCGCGAAGATGTCCGTCGCGGCGCAGGCCCTCGCGCGCCGCACGGCGGTCGATTTCACCTACCGCCCGGGCGACGCGGTCCCGCTGTGGGACGAATTCCAGCCCGCCCTGCTGCGGCTGGACTTGGATCTGCAGGCCGCCGCCGCCGGCCGCGCGTGTGGCGACCGCCGGTCCGTCCGTTTCGGCCTGCGCGACTTCAAGCGGGACGGGCAGCGCCTCGCCATCAACGGGCGCACCGTCTTCCTGCGCGGCCGGCTGGACTGCGCCAACTACCCGCTGACGGGGTATCCGCCCATGGACAGGGAGGGCTGGCGGCGCGTGCTGGGGATTCTCAAGGACTGGGGCCTCAACCACGTGCGCTTTCATTCGTGGTGTCCGCCCGAGGCGGCGTTCGAAGCCGCGGACGAACTGGGGTTCTACCTTCAGCCGGAACTCCCGAACAAGCGCAGCGCGTTCAAGTCCCCCGAGAGCACGGAGGCGGCGCAGCGCAACATCGACTACCTGGACGTGCCGGGCGCGAATACCAACGCTTCGCTCTACGAGTACGCGGTCCGCGAGTCCGATCTGATCTTCCGCCACTTCGGCAACCACCCGTCCTTCGCCATGTTCACCCTCGGCAACGAGCTCGGCCGGACGCCTGCGATGCACGAACTGGTGGCGCGGTTCCGCGAGCGCGATCCCCGGCATCTGTACGCCCAAGGTTCCAACAACATGCACTGGGACCCCAGCCTGGCCGAGGGCGATGACTTCTGGGTCACCGGCAAAACCGGGAAGGACCGGCCCGTGCGCGGCGCCTTCTTCGGGGGCGATTTCCCGGGCGGCGGCCACATCTACAGCGAGCCGCCCTCGTCCCGGATCGACTACCGCAACTCGATCCACGACGTTCCGGTCCCGGTCATCGCGCATGAAACGGGCGAGTTCCAGGTGACGCCCGATTTCCGGGAGATCCCGAAGTACACCGGGGTGCTCAAGGCCCGGAATCTCGAGATCTTCCGGCAGCGGCTGAAGGACGCGGACATGCTGGACCTGTCGCACGACTTCATGCGGGCGTCCGGCGCGCTGGCGGCCATCTGCCAGCGGGAGGACATCGAGGCCGCCCTGCGCACGCCGGGGTTCGACGGGTTCCAGTGGCTCGACATCATGGACTTCCCCGGCCAGGGGACCGCACTGGTCGGGATGCTCAACGTCTTCATGGAATCGAAGGGCCTCACGACGCCCGAGGCATGGCGGCAGTTCTGCTGCGAGACCGTGCCGCTTCTGCTGATGCCGAAGTACGCCTGGACCACGGAGGAGACGTTCGCCGGCGAGGTCAAGGTCGCCCACTATGGCCCGGCCGACCTCCGCGAGGCCCGCGTGAACTGGATGGTCGGCGACGGCGGGGCGTCCGCGCTCGCGTCCGGCACGCTGGGGCCGGTGACCATCCGGCAGGGCGGGGTCTTCCCGGTCGGCCAAATCCGCGCGCCCCTGAACCGCGTCGACGCGCCGAAGAAGCTGAACGTCACGATCTCCATCCCCGGCACCGCGTATCTCAACCGGTACGATCTCTGGGTGTATCCGCCGGAGGCCGACACCCGTGCGCCCGACGGCGTGTGCGTGACCCGTCGCCTGGACGAGGCGGCGCTCAAGGTCCTGGCCGATGGCGGACGAGTCCTGCTCTTTCCGAAGCTGGACGAACTCAAGCTCAGCGTGGCCGGCGCGTTCCCGACCGACTTCTGGTGCTGGCCGATGTTCGCCAAGGGCGCCATCGCGCAGGGGCGGGAGCCGGCGCCGGGCACGCAGGGCTTCCTGTGCGACCCGAAGCATCCGGCGCTGGCGGAGTTCCCCACCGAGTTCCACAGCAACTGGCAGTGGTGGCGGATCGTGACGAACGCGCGGCCGATCATCCTCGACGGGACCCCGTCCGGCTATCGACCGATTATCCACGTCATCGACAACTTCGCCCGCAACCACAAGCTCGGCCTCCTGTTCGAAACCTCGGTCGGAAAGGGAAGCCTGCTGGTCTGCGCGAGCGACCTGCCGTCCCTGCAGGGCCATCCCGAGGCGCGCCAGCTGATGCGCAGCTTGTTGCGCTACGTCGGCTCGGACGGGTTCCGCCCAAACGGATCCCTGGACAAGGAAACGCTGGAGAGGATCCTGTGAACACACGTCGGATCGCGAGTCCTTTCGCCCCAGGCCCCGTGCGCGCATGGCGTCCGGGAAACGGCCGCGTCGGCAACGCGAGCGTTCGACTATGAAACCGAGGGATCGCGTTCTGACGGCCTTGAGCCGCGAGCAGCCGGACCGCTGCCCGATGCAGATCAGCTTCACGCCCGAGTTCGCCGCCCGGCTGCGGGCGGACATGGGGCTGGCCGACGGGACCGGACACAACCCCCACGGGGGCGGCAACACGTACGAACTGGAACGCGCCCTGGGCGAGGATCTCCTGCTGACGAGCGTCGGCTGGGCCAACAGCTACTACCAGTCGAGAGAACCGTACACCGACGAGTGGGGCGTCGGCTGGAGGTCCTGCGAATACACCACCCCCTTCGGCACGGGTTACTACACCGAGATCGCCGGCCATCCGCTGGCCGACGACAACGCCATCTCCTCCTACCGGCCTCCCGACCCGAACCGGCCCGGGTTGTATGCCGACGCGGCCCACCTGATTCGGGATTTCAAGCGGGACTACTTCATCGTCGGCGTCACCGTCACGACGATCTTCGAGACGGCCTGGGCGCTACGGGGGCTGGAAGCGTTGCTGATCGACCTGGTGGCCGACCCCGATCTGGCCGGGGCCATCCTCGACATTCCCTACCGCTATCACCTGGCGGCAGCGAAGAAGCTGGTGGAGATGGGCGTGGACGCGATCTGGGTCGGCGACGACGTCGGCGCACAGAACGCGATGGTCCTGCCGCCGGAGCTGTGGCGCAGGATCTTCAAGCCGATGTGGGCCGCGTTCTTCAGCGAGCTGAAGCGGCTGAATCCACGGCTGAAGATCGTCTATCACTCGGACGGGGTCATTGACCCCATCATCCCCGACATGATCGAAATCGGCCTCGATGTCCTCAACCCCATCCAGCCCGCGTGCATGGACCCGGCATCTCTGAAAAGGCGCTTCGGCGACAAGCTGTGCTTCTGGGGCTCGATCGACGAGCAGCGGACGCTGCCGTTCGGCACGCCGGAGGATGTGCGCCGGGAGGTGCGCACGCGCCTTGCCACCCTCGGCAAGGGCGGCGGCCTGATCCTCGGGCCCACGCACCATGTGCAGCTCGACACGCCGATGGAGAACTTCCGTGCGATGGTGGAGGCCATCCAGGCCTAGCCGTGCGCCGCGCGAGGAACCCACCGGATGGAGGCCAGGACCACACGCATGCAGCGACGACTCGGGCCCCCCACCCCGCTGTGCCTGTTGCTGGCCCTGGCGATTCCGGCGCGGGCGGATCAGCAGGCGATCTACCCGCCGTCCGCCATGCCCCGGGTGGACATGCACACCCACATGGATGCCAGGCCGCAGTACGCGAAGTGCGTCGAGGCCATGGATCAGTGGGGCGGCACCGTCAGCATCTCGCTGGCGGGGCTGTTCTGGGTGAAGGACAACCGCGGCAGCAATGCCAGCCCGGCCAGCGTGCGGCAGATGCCGACCAACGACATGGTGTACGTGCGGGAGGAGCTGAACGACCGGGTTCTCTTCTGCCCCGGAGCCTTCACGATCCCCAGCCAGGGCATCTGGTGGGAGGCGGACGAGATCCGGCGCTTCAAGGAGCAGGGTTTCGTCGGGCTCAAGTTGTGGCCGCACGGCAGGATCCTCACGAGCAGGATCCCCGGGATCCATGCGCAGCTTGAAGAGGCCGGGCGGCAGGGCATGCCGCTGGTGGGATTCCACACCGGCGATCCCGGCACCAAGGACGGGGACCACGCCGCCTTCCCCAGGTTCGAGGATGATTCCGTCGAGGTGGCCGAGGCGCACCCGCGGACGACCTTCATCTTCGCCCATGGGCTGTTCATGCTGCAGAGCGACCGGGGGATGGAGAAGCTGGAGGGGATCTTCGACCGGTGCCCAAATGTCTTCGTGGACCTGTCCTTCACGCACAACACCCGGCAGCCGGCCCGCTACACGGCGAGCAAGGCCCGCGCGTTCTACATCAAGCACCGCGACCGAATCCTGTTCGGCTCCGACGTCTTCGCCGCCGGCGGCGGGGCCGCCGGTTTCCTGAACGAGCGTAGACTCCTCGAAACAGGCGAGGTGACCAGCGGCCTGCACGGCGGGCCCAGGATGGAGGGCTTCCACCTGCCGGACCCGGTGTTGAACCACATCTACTACTGGAACGCCGCCCGGCTGATTCCCAGGGTGCGACAGGTGCTGGAGGCGCGGGGCTTCAGGATCGGATTCGAACTGGGCACGTTCGCGTTCGACCGCCTGCCCCCGGACGTCACGGTGTCTCCGCTCGCCTTCAGGGCCGGCCGGCCGGCCGAGCTCACCGGCACCCTGGGCAGCGTTACGGACAGCCTGACCGTGGAAATCGCGGGGAGGAGTTTCCGGGGCATCGACAACCGGAACGGGACCTGGACGCTGCCCGCGGACCGGATGGCCGGCTTGCCCGCAGGCATCCACGAGGTCAAAGTGACCGCGTCGAATTCCGTCGGACTCGTCCGGACGGATTCCAGCGCCAACGAACTGACCGTGCTCGCAGGACCGGACGGCGCACCGGCCGAACAGGGAAACGAACGGGGCAACGCCAGGAAGGCGACCGGGGGCAGAGAGCCATGAACAACCGACGAGATCCGACCGTGCCGTGCCTGGTGTTCGCCGCCGCTTCGCTGCTCTCCGCCGTCGCCGGCGAGCCGAGGCCGGCGAACTTCTGGACGCCGGACGCGGCGCGGGGCGGCATCGTCCGCACGGGCGGCGGCGGGGAACCCGTGGTGCTGAACATGCAGGGCCGCAAGGTCGTCATGCAGGTGCAGGTGGACCGGACGGCGGGCCTTTCCTACCGTGCGCGCTTCTTCCACGTGGATCCGGACCTCACCCGGAAGGGGTGGGTCGTGGCCGACGGGGGCACCAACTCCGTTCCCAGGCTGCTGGTCAACGGCAGGCCCTTGCGGTGCCACGCGCCCGCCACCGTGGCCTTCGACGGGATGCTGACGGTCGTCTACCCCACCAGCGAGGGCCTCGTCGCCACCCGCACGGTCTACTGCTCCCAGCGCAATCCGGTGGTCGTGGAGGAGTGGCAACTGCGCAACGCCGCCGACAAGCGCCTGACGGTGGATTTCGAGGCGACCGCCCGGGTGGCGGCGGTCACGGAGAACACCGTGCTGGCCTGGAGCGGCCAGGGTCCGGCGTCGACCGCCGTGGAACCGGGCGGTGTCGTATCGCTGGCGACCTGCGTGCAGGCCCGCCCGAAGGACGCGCCGGACGGGGACTCCGCCATCGATGTGCCGGCCGAGCGGGCCGCCCGGCGCGCGCTGGCCGAGGCGGCCTGGCGCGGGCCGGGCCGGCTGGAAACCCCGGAACCGCTGCTCGACCTTGCCTTCGCCCTGCAGAAGCTGCACGTGCTGGAATGCCCGATCGAGACCATCAAGGGCGTGATCGTCCACAACGGCAGTCTCCGGTACTCGCCCGGCATCTGGGCGAACGACCCGGTGGAGTACTCGAGCCCGCTGTTCCCCTTCTTCGGCGACCCGGAGTTGAACCGCGCGAGCATGGGCATGTACCGCGTCTGGCAGGACTACTGCCGGGAGAACGGCATCGTGCCGTTCCCCGGGTCGTTCGAGGGGCCGGGACTGAAACTGACGCAGCGCGAACGCGGCGACGATGCGATGGTGCTCTACGGCCTGTCGAAGTTCCTGCTCTTTCAAGGCGACCGGGCCGCGGCCGGGGAACTGTGGCCGCTGATCGAGATGAGCGCCGCTTCCGTGCTCGCTCACACCACGGCCGACGGGATCGTGGCTTCGCGGACCGACGAAATGGAGGGGCGCTACCCGACCGGCGACGCCAACCTGAGCACGTCGTCGCTGGCCTACGGGGGCTTCCGGATGGCGGCCCACCTGGCGCGTTCGCTGGGGAAGCCGGCGGCCGCGACGTTCGACCGCCACGCCGAGGCCCTGCGCAAGGGCATCGAATCCTTCTTCGGCGCGGAGGTGGAGGGCTTCTGGACCTACCGCTACTACCGCGGGAACGCCACCCTGCGCGGGTGGATCCTGTTGCCCCTGGCGATGGGGATCACCGATCGACAGGAGGCCACCGTCGACGCGCTGGTCTCCGACAAGCTATGGCCCAAACGCGCGGAGGGCGCCGACATCCTGGCGGAGTCCACCCGCCCCACCGAATGGGGGCGCGAGACCTACTACGCCCTGCGGGTCCTGTTCAAAGCCGGCCGCACCGAGGACGCGCTGGACCTCACGCGGCGGGTGGTCAACGCGCAGATCTTCGGCGCCCGGGGCCCCTATCCGGACGAAGATGCCATCGACATGCTCTGCCCGGGCTCGCTCTACCCGCGCGTGTTCACCGAGGGCGTGTTCGGCATCGTGCCGACCGGCCTGGATGCCTTCGAATGCACGCCGTGGCTGCCCAAGGAATGGCCGCGGATGGCGCTGCGCGACGTTCGCGCCTTCGGGCGCGCGTGGGACCTGGTGGTCGAGCGCGACGGCGACCGGCAGAAGGTCACGGTGCTCAGCGAAGGCCGGACGCTGATGACCGACTCGGGACCGGCCGGAAAGACGTACTCGCTGACGTTTCAAACACCCTGAAGGTGAACCCGGGAAACCGAGCGGACACGCCGGAGCCTGATCGCAGGGATGCCGGCCGCGATGGCCGGAATGGCGGCGGGATGAAGTCGATCGTGCTGACGACGAAACCCGACGACAACTTCCGCCTGTGGCCGTCGGACGGGGAAGACCACGTCGCCCGGATCGTCGCGCCGCTTCACGCATCCCGCCGTCTGCGCCCACACCCCGCGATCGAGCCGAACTCGGTCTTCCGGCAAGAAGCCGATGTGCTCGCCGACTCCTTGGCCTTCCCTCAGCATTGCGGCAGCCTGCCCACCACGAGTGACGATTTCAGGCCGGCCTCAACGGGCGCGTGCCCGTACCGGCCGAGAAGTGATTCTTAATCAAGCGGATTGGGGTATAGTCGGCCGTGCCTGCAAAGAATGTACTCGGCGGTGAACTCAAGTCCTGCTGCTATGAACCCCGCACCGGATTCTACCGCGACGGGTTCTGCCACACGGGCCCGGATGACCATGGCGTCCACACCGTCTGCGTTATCGCGACCGAGCGCTTCCTCGCGTTCTCGCGCCAAGTCGGCAACGACCTCTCCACCCCGCACCCGGAATGGCAGTTCCCGGGCCTCTTGCCCGGCGACCGCTGGTGCCTGTGCGCCGCCCGATGGCGCGAGGCCTGGCAGGCTGGCGAGGCGCCGCCCGTGGTGCTTGAGTCAACTCACGAGGCGACTCTCGCCATCATCCCGCGCTCGGTACTCGAGGAACACGCCTGGAGCCCCGACGACGCGGAATGAAAGGTGCTGCATCCGCCGCTGAGATGAGCCGCATATTCAGAGGTTTCGCGCTCCTCCCAACCCGCGCGGCCCGCGCCTCTTTTCCCGTGCAGGAGATCATTCCGGACGGCTCCTTCTTTGCCCGCGAACGCGAGGCGGGCGACATCGATGGCGACGGCGGCAACGACATCGCGGCGATCCGGAAGGACGAAACCAGGGCGGAAGTGCTCAAAGCGCACAAGCGGGCCCGCTCCGCGCTGGTCACCTTCATCGGCACCTCGCTGGCCGCGGGCAAACGACTTCAAGGGTAGCACCATGCGGTATTCACACCGGATAGCAGAGATGGCCGCCGTTCTCGCCCTTGGGCTGTCCATCCGGGCCCGCTGCCAGCCGGATGGATCCGACACCTGGCCGACGCTTCACCGCGACAACGTGCGGTCCGGCCATACCAGCCAACGCCTGGCCGGCCCGCTCGAGCGGAAGTGGTTCCGGAGCTTCGTCGAGGAGATGATCGGCCCGCGGTGCGAGGCGATCATCGCCGATGGCTTGTGCTTTGTGGGCACCTACAGCGGGAACCTCTATGCCCTGGACTGCCGCGACGGATCGACGGCGTGGCGGTTTGCTGCCGACGGCCCGATCGGCCACTCCCCATGCTACGCGGAGGGAAAGATCTTCTTCGCCGCGGACTCCGGGTTCGAGCACGGATCGGTCTACTGTCTATCGGCCAAGGACGGTAAACCGGCCTGGCGCTACACGGCGGCGGCCGGCTTCTGGACTTCCCCCGCCACCGACGGAGAACGGATCTACCTCGGCGATCGAAGCGGCGTGTTCCATTGCATCGACGCTGCGACAGGCAAGGCCGCCTGGACGTTCCGCGCGGGGGCGATGATCCTGAAACCGGCTTCGATCGCCGCCGCCCCGGCAGACGGCGATGCGAGGATCGTCTTCGCCGCCGAAGACATGCACGTCTATTGCCTGACGGCGACCGGCAGGCTGGTCTGGAAATCTCCGAAGCTGGCCGGGCTCTCCCTGCGCGACGCGGCGCCGACCCTATGGGCCGGAAAGGTCGTCGTCCGCACCAATCCGCCGCGCCCGTTCCACATGTCGCTTCATGAGGGATTGCGTTTGGTGTGCGGCATTCAGCGCGCGCTGCCGCTCGATCCGGACGAGGACAAGGTCTTTCCCGGCATCACGACGAACCAGTACTTTCTCCGCCGC